>Ga0302232_10001522_pt1 | contig 16008 bp, 10 predicted proteins | sample II_Palsa_N2_3_FD_193575 | JGI IMG/M metagenome (GOLD analysis project Ga0302232, IMG submission 193575) | Peat permafrost microbial communities from Stordalen Mire near Abisko, Sweden - II_Palsa_N2_3 | ecosystem: Environmental > Terrestrial > Soil > Palsa > Peat permafrost | place: Sweden...
CCGATCGGGATTCGTGAGTGTGTGGTGATAGCTAGCTACCCGCAACTAGCTTAGCCGTCCGTTCGACCGGATGAAGACCTCTGTCACTTTGATGGAGCCGAGGGCGGACGGCGCGTGACGAATGGCTTCAGTTGTCGAGAACGGATTGAACAAGGCACAAGCTGCGAGTCATTGCACATCGCCGAATTGGTGCTGAGGTCGATGACGGCTTAGCGTCAACGCTACTTCAGGCGCTACGGCGTCAGTCGGCAGATCGCACCTTTCTGTCTGCTCGCAAAAGTGGGCGCCAATATCACAATGCGTTGACGCGGATATCGGGTTGAGCGGAATAGACGACACGCAGACGACACAGCGATCCCCAGACATTGCAGCTCTCTATGGGCAAGAAGGGTAAGCGATAGCCGCTTGATGGCGGGCGATGAACCGCGACGCGAAGGGGAGAAATTAAAGTTTTTCTAAAAACTACCGTTTACTGGTGAAGTGCAGGAATCGCACATTCACGCCTTAGCGAACGAGTGTTCGGCTAGGCCAAGGAGCGGGATAGTGGCGAAATTGAGGGTCGGGCCGTTTGGAATAGCTATGTCGACGGCGGTCGTGCATCGGTCAGGGCTGCGCTTCGCTGCGGGAATATATCGCGTTCGGGTGTTTGGGGCAACCGCTGGGCTGGTCTGTACCACGCCGATCATGTTGTCCGACCGCGCGGTTACTTTCCTGTTAATGACGTTTGCGGCGGCCTTGTTGGCTTGGCCGCATCTCGCTTACGTGATTGCACGGCGCTCCATGCATCCCGTCAACGCCGAGCGCCGTCATCTTTTCATTGACTCGATGTTCGCAGGCGTCATCGTCGCGTTGTTAAATTTTCGCCTGGTTCCTTCTACGATCGTTCTGCTCTCCGTAGCAATGAATAGCATCGCCGTTGGCGGCATGCGACCGATGCTCTTCTGTTGTATCGCGAACGCTTTGGGCGTGCTGGTTGGAATCGGTTTATTTGGCAGTCACATCACAAACGCAAACGAGCCCTATTCGACCTTGGTGATGCTCCCGCTGATGGTGCTCTACCCACTGCTCATCGCGAGGTTTGCCCACATGGCGTCCGAACGGCTTGCGGAAAAGACCCGCCAATTGAAGGTCCTGTCCGAGCTTGATGCGCTAACCGGATTATTGAATCGAACTACGTTTATTGCACGCCTCGATCGTTTGCTGCGCGCCTGTGATGGCGAGACGACCAACGTCGGCGTCATTTTTGTTGACCTGGATAATTTCAAAACAATCAATGATTCGCTGGGTCATAAAGCCGGCGACCGGGTTCTCACCCGTCTGTCGGGTCGGTTGATGCAGATTTCGGAGCAGGGAGGATTAATTTGCCGGTATGGCGGTGACGAATTCGTCGCGGCTGTGCAAGTGGCATCAATCAACGACCTCTCGATTATTGCGGCCAAGATCATTCGCGATATGTCGCGCGACGTGTCGATCGACGGAACGCGGCTTAAGCTCGGCGCGAGCGTTGGCATTAGCGTGTTTCCGGAGCACTCGTCAGATGCGGCATCACTGATTAGTCGTGCCGACGCGGCAATGTATCGGGCGAAACACCGAGGAAAGGGCACCACCACTTTTTATGACGAGCACATGGAGCATGCGTCGGCGATAAAGTATCGAATCGCCCGCCGTCTGCGCGCAGCGATTCAGAAGGACCTGAAGGTGCACTATCAACCGCAGGTAGATATGGTGAGCGGGCGGCTCATTGGAGTCGAGGCTCTCGCACGATGGTATGACACCGAGCTTGGCCACGTCCCGCCTGGTCTGTTTATTCCGATTGCAGAAGAAATGGGATTGATTGGCGAGCTCGGCATGGCCGTGATGCGCATCGCCTGCGCAGACGTGGCGCGCTGGCGTGCTATCTATGACACCAGCGTGAAAATGTCGATTAACGTCTCTGTACTTCAACTGCGTCGCCCCGAATTTTTAGATGACGTATGCGAATTGATTGCGCAATTCAAGATTGAACCTTCGCAGTTGGAGCTGGAAGTGACCGAGAGTGCGTTACTGGACAACGTTGGCGAGGCTCGATCCACATTCGAACGATTGGCGCAACTCGGCGTGCGTGTTGCCGTTGACGATTTTGGAACGGGCTATTCAAATCTGTCTTACTTGCACGCGCTGAGGATTGACCGGATCAAAATTGACCAGTCCTTCATCAGGGAGCTATTCACCACCACGACCGGCCAGTCTATTGTCAGCGCGGTGATTGCCATGGCGAATGCGATGACACTCGACATTGTTGCGGAAGGCGTCGAGACGTGGGCTCAAGCCCGCTGGCTGGTCTCGCATGGATGTGTCACCGGGCAGGGCTACCGCTTCAGTCACCCGCTCGCGCCGGAAGAGTTCGAACGCTGGATGATTGCAAACCCGGCGGGCTTAAGCTTGCTGGTGACCGAGTGCAGTTCGCACTCTTGAGATATCTAACGCGCATTTGCCACAGCATCCACGCATGTGCGGCCTCCACGCGGTAGCAGTCCGGCATGGCCAGGGCGGAAGATGCGACGCGCGGCTTTATCGAAAAACTCTTGATCAGTGAGAACGCCCGGCGTTTTCATGACCGGTTCCGTGGCTGGCACACGATGAATATCCGGCATCAGTATCGGCATGCGTCGATCTGCCGACGTACTGATCCAGCTCAGGGTTAATCCTTCGCGGCTCGCAGCCAGGGCCGCCGGCTGGCTACCGCTGGGCAAACGACGACCAAGTGTCCTGCACGGCGCCGATCTCGCCGTATCCGAAGCCATCAACGATGATCGTGAGACGCCAATCGAGATCCGCAAGTCCAAATATATTAACAACTTGGTCGAGCAGGACTATCGAGCGATCAAGCGGCGCACGCGACCCATGCTGGGATACTCGGTGATGGAGAGATTCTCCCAGAACCTGAAGATGAAGCTCGTCGGCGGTGGTGCGCAGCAGTGCCGGGACCGCACGCTCGAACTACCCGGCTTTCTACCGGGTACCAACCCAATGCATGATCAGTGGAATACATATGCCTCCCCACGCCACCATGCAGATCAGCAGTGCGAGGGTAACAGCTGCGCTGCCGCAATCCTTCGCTCGCTTGGACAGTTCGTGTTGTTCAAGCGAGATCCGATCGATCGCAGCTTCGATGCTCGAATTAATCAGTTCGACCAGCAACACAAGGAGCACCGTGATCAGGAGTATGACGCGCTCGATCGGGGATACCCGCAGCATGAACGCACACGGCGCAAGTACGGCGAAGACGATCAATTCTTGCCTGAAGGAGCTTTCCTCGCGCCATGCGGTGCGAAAACCATCGGAAGAGTTCCGCAGCGCAAAAAAAGCGCGCATGAGTCCCGCGCGCTTGTGCATCCTGTGCTCCGACGCGGTCTTGATTGTCATGACAATTCATGCCCGGTTCACACCTTCGCACGGTGCCGGCGCGACCGACGCCATGCTTGGGATCTGGTCAGTGAAGTGTGCTGCCGGAGCGCTTCACTCAAGGAAAAAGAGCGGCCGGGAACGCCCTGGTCCGCACCACGATAGTTTCGTATCGATCGGGGTCCCTGTGTTGCCTAGCGCACATAGGACGGTACTTTGTGTCACTAAAGTGACATGGTCGTCGAGAAAATTGGCCATCGAAAAATTAAAAAAACCTCGGCGATCCAGTACAAAAAGCTTGTTGCGGCACAAAACAAGACAAAAACCGGAGATGACAAAAGTGCGCTCGGTGCATGCCCGTCTAGGCGAGCGCGGAGGAATTGCTCCGCCGGAACAGCGATGTGACCTGGTATGTCCGCGCGCTGTGTGGCAACGATGTCTCCTTAGCCTTCGTTCGAACCTCCGCCTGCCAGTGGCGTGCTTCATACGCACAATCATGTTCGCCGCGCTCTCCTGCGGCTCAACGGTTCGCGCGACAGCGGTCAAGGAACCGGTACTGTTTTCCACGGCGTCCGCCGATCAGGCCGGTAGTGCTGACTCAACCCCCGTCGAAGTCGCTGGCTTGCCCGCCAATGCAGACGCCAAAGCCGAGGCGGTAAAACGCGCCGACGGGTCCGGCATCGTGCACATCCCGTTTTCGTCGCTGGGTGCGTACCGTACCCTCAACTTGCGAGGCCTTGAAGATATTCGCTCGGTAAATGTTGGCGTGCGCCTCGATAGAAAAGTCAAGTCCGCGCACCTGCGCCTTACGTACTCCTATTCGCCCGCGTTGCTATTTTCGATGTCGCATCTCAAAGTGTCGATCAACGACGAGGTCATCACGACACTGGCGTTCAACGCCGAACATGCGGGGCGCCCGGTCACGCAAGTGATCGACATCGATCCGCGCCTCCTGACCGACTACAGTCAATTGCAACTGCGTCTGATCGCGCATTATTCGCTGGACCACTGCGAGGATCCGTCGAACTCGGCACTGTGGGCCGATGTCAGTCCGAGCAGCGAGATCGTGCTCGACGAGGAGCCGATTCCGTTGCCCAACGAGCTCTCGCTGCTGCCGGCGCCTTTCTTCGACAGCCACGATGTGGATCCGTTGCGTCTGCCGTTCGTGCTGGCTCAGACAGCGAGTAACGAGACACTGCGTGCGGCCGGTATTGTCGCGTCCTGGTTCGGCGTGCTGGCCGACTACCGGCGGGCAAGTTTCCCGGTATCGTCCGCGCTCCCCTCCGACGCAAGCGCGGTCATAGTCGGCCGAGCCGACGAACTGCCGCGCGGCTTGTTGGCGGTCAAGATCGACGGGCCGGCTCTGCTCGTCATGGATAATCCTGCCGCGCCCATGCGCAAGCTTCTGATCGTCACGGGAAAAAGTGCCGAGGACGTGGATAGCGCAGTCTATGCGCTGGTACTGAAAAAGCCTGGCGTGTCGGGATCCCTTGCGCGGCTTTCGCACGTCGAGCCCGACGCGGTGCGCAAGCCCTACGATGCGCCACGCTGGATCCCCGTCGATCGCCCGGTGCGCTTCACCGAACTCACCGACCATCCAAATCAGTTGCAGACGGTCGGCGGAACGCCGGAGACAATTGAGCTGGACCTGCGTGTGCCCGCCGACCTGGTGTCGTGGAATGACGTGGGCGTGCCGGTGGACCTCCGGTATCGCTACACCGCGCCGAGTGTGCAAAACAACTCGGCACTGTCGATCGAGATGAACCAGCAGATGATCAATTCTTACCGCTTGACCCCGGCAGACACCAGGGGTGGGATGCTGGCTACTGGCGACTCGGCGGATGCGGCACAGCGCTCGACCACCGAATTCGAAATTCCGTCATTTTTAATTGGTAGTACAAATCGACTTGGTATTCGTTTCAATCTCGATTCCCAAAAAAGCACGCTGTGCTCTGGCGCATCAAGCAATCCTGCACGCGCTGCGGTCGATTCGGATTCGAGCGTCGACTTCAGCCGCTTCGTGCATTACGCGGCCATGCCGAACCTGGCTTTCTTTTCAGGCAGTGGTTTCCCCTATACGAGGCTCGCCGACCTCTCGCAGACCGTCGTCGTAGTGCGCGCGAAGCCGGCGCCTCAGGAACTCGAGGCTTTGCTCATCATGCTTGGGCACATGGGCAAGTGGACCGGCTACCCGGCACTGCGCGTGACGATCGCGCGTCCCAATGAGCTCGTGCAATCACCCGCCCGGTACGCGGATAAGGACGTGCTGTTGATCGGCGGGTCGCTGTCAGCGCCCCTCGTCGCCGACTGGGGCACCTCTGTTCCGCTCATTGCCGGCGCGGCGACCGGCGGCATGCGGCGCGCGGCGCTCGCGCGCAACGAAGGTATGAGACCCCCCGCAGCAGGGACGCCGCTCACATTGAGTCAGGCGAGCCCGCTAGCAGCGATCTATGGTTTTCAGTCTCCGGTCAAGACGGGCCGCACCGCGATCGCCCTGGTATCGAGCGATGCGAAAAGTATGAGGATCCTGCTGGATGCGTTCGATACCCCGCGGCTCTCCGCTCAGATACATGGTGACGTGGTAGTGGTGCGAAGCGGCAGCGTCCAAAGCGCGCAGATCGGCGAACCGTATTTCGTCGGCAGAATTCCCTGGCATGCGCGGATCCTGGGTCTAGCCACGCGGCATCCCGTTCTGCTCGGCCTGATCAGCGTGCTGGCAGGCCTGCTGCTCGCAACCGGAGTATTCAACTTCCTGCATCGGCTGGCCGAGCGCCGCCAAGAGGTGTGAGCGATGCCGACTCAGGCAAGTTCCAGGCTCTCCTTGCGCCGTCACCTGGCACAGCCGCAGGCGCTCGTGGTTTGTGCGGTGGCGTTGCTCCGCGTAGCGACACTCGGGGCGAATCAACGCACGAGATTTGACAAACTCCTGCACTGGACCGAAAAGACATGCGCCGCGCCATGAGACAGCGTTCATGTCGCGGCGCGGTCGCGGCGCTGCTGCTAGCGTATGGTATGCCGCCATACGCGGCCGTGTTGTCCGACGACGCGAAGCAGTACTACGACGCCTCGCGGATGTGGGGTGCCAAACATCGCGACGATCTCGCCCTCGAGCAAATCCAGAAGGCGCTGCTGCTTGCTCCGAACGCCCCCGCGCTGCTGGCGGAACAAGTGCGCATTCAGTTGCGCCTCGGACAGGCGGAGGCGGCCAGGGAGGGACTCGCGCGCTTGCAGGCGCAAGCGCCGGATGCGCCCGAGACGCAGCGCATCGATGACGAATATCGCGTGGCGACGACCGGCCGGGGAGAGCTGGCAAACATCCGCTTGATGGCGCGCAGCGGCCGCGCCGATGAGGCAAGCCGGCGCATCCAGGCGCTGTTTCCGCACGGCGCGCCGGCTGGTTCGCTCGGGGCCGAGTACGAGCAGATACTTGGCAATACGGCGGCGGGGCGCACGCAGGCCATCGCGGCGCTGCGCAGCACGCTCGCGGCCGATCCCGCGGACTTGAGCTCTGCGCTCGTGCTTGCCCGCCTGCTGAACGAGCGGGCGACGCGCGCCGAGGCGGAGCGCCTCGCGCACGATCTCGCGACCCGCCCCGACGCAGACCATCTCCCCGCGATGGAAGCATGGCGCAGCGTGCTCAAGGCGGGCTCCGACGATCCGGCCTTTTTGACGTCGCTGCAGACCTATGTCGCGATGGTGCCGGACGACACCCAGATGCGCGACCGTCTTACTGGACTCGAGGCGCAAATCCAGGAGCAGCAAAATCTCGAGAGCGATCCATCCTTCCTCGCCCGGCAGCGTGGGCTGGCCGCGCTCGAGCGTGGCGATCTGAGCGGCGCCGAGGCGCTGCTCGAACGCGCGGCGCGCGCGCGGCCCGATGACCCTGACGCCGTGGGTGGCCTCGGCCGGCTGCGGATGCTAACCGGCAAGCGGCAAGAGGCGCACACGCTATTTTTGCGTGCGGCCGCGCTGGCCCCGGATAACCGAAGCAAATGGCTCGCGCTCGCGCGTACCGCCCAATTCTGGGACTTGCTCGCGACGGCCCGGGGTGCGCTCGCCGCGGGCGATCCAGAGCGTGCCGAACACGCTGCACGCGAGGCGCTGCGCCTCGAACCCGCCAGCGAGGACGCCCGCCTGCTGCTTGCGAAGGTGCTGGTAGCGCGACAAAGATGGGCGGATGCCGAACCGTTGCTGCGTCCGCTGCTCGATGCGCGGCGGCCGAATCTGGGCGCGGTGCCGGGCTTGCAGGCGGTGTACGCGCACACGGGGCGCATGGCGCAATTCGAGCCGTTGCTCGAGTCGCTGCAGCCGCATCTCACGGCCGACGAAGACCGTCAGGCCCTGACATCGCTGCGTGCCGATGCGCTGGCAGAAGAGGCCGGGCAACTGCATGCCGATGGCCGCGACGCGCAGGCGGCCGAGCACTACGAAGCGTCACTGCGGCTCGTCCCTGACGCCGCCTGGACGCGCTTTTCACTGGCCGGGCTGTATCGGGACATGGGTGCGCCGAAACAAGGACGCCAGGTGATGGACGACGGCGTCGCCGCCAGTCCGACGCCCGACATGCACTACGCGGCCGCGTTATATGCAAATTCGATTGACGACCTGTCCGGTGCCGAGGAGCAGCTCGCGGCCGTGCCGGACGACGCGCGCTCCAACGGCATGCGCAACCTCGCGCGCAAGCTCGACGTCTACCGCTCGCTCGCGAACGCGCGGGCCGCCGCGTCACAAGGCGAGCATGGCGAGGCGGACGCGCAACTCGCGCGTACCCGCACGATGGCCGCCGACGAGCCGTACTTGCTCGCCACGGTAGGCGCTGCGTACATCGACCGGGGCATGGCGGACCAGGGGGTGCTGCTGTTGCGCGACTGGATCGACACGCATCCGGATCAAGCCGATGCGGACATCCGCCTGCGCTATGGCGACCTGCTCGGCGGCGCGCGGCGTGATCGCGAACTGCAAGCGTGGCTGGTCGCGCTGCGCGAGCGGCCCGGTCTCACCGCGCCTCAACAGGTGCGTCTGGAGGACCAGTCGCTGCGGCTGGTCCTGCGCGAAACGGACGACGCGCTTGACAAGCACGACTACGACCTGGCGAGGGCGATCTTGGCGACGGCGAGCGAAGCGGGCAAGGCAGACAAGCGCTACGCCCTTGAAGTCGCAGACCTTGAGCGCATGCAGGGCAACTATGAGGCTGCACATGCGGTGCTCGCGCCGGTGCTCGCGAGCACGCCGGACGACGCCGACGCGCAGCTCTCGCTTGCTCGGGTGTACGAGGCGAGCGGTAAAAGGGCGCGTGCACTTGCACTGGCCGAGCGAGTGTTGCGGCAAACACCCGAGGACGATGTCGATACGCGGCTCTCGGTGGTGCGCAGACTGGCGGCGTTGCGCCAGTTCGACGAAGCAGGCGCCGTGACAGCGCAATTGCGCGCCTCGTATCCCGAGCGCTCGGACGTGACCGTGCAGGCTGGCAGGCTCGCCGTCCGCGAGGAACGCTTCGAGGACGCGGCGTCGCTTTATCGCACGGCGCTGACTGAGGAAGCCGCTTCCGGCCTCGGCGCGCAAGCCGATGGGACTACACCGGCGCAGCGCGCGCTCGACAGCCTCAACGAACGGCGCGAGCCGGAGATCGAGGCGGCATGGATGCCCGCCTACAAATCGGGCGATGCCGGCATTTCCGAGTATCACGCGCAACAGGTCCCGATTTACGTGCAGGTACCGTATCACTACGACGGACACTTTTTCGCGCATCTCGATACGGTCGACCTGGATGCCGGCACGCTGAGCAATCCGGATGTCGATTCCTATACGCGCGACACCTTCGGCACGTTCGCGGCGCGGGTCGACGGTACGCCGCTGGCGGCATCGTTGCATCAGCGCGCGCTGGGTGTCGCGGTGGGCGTCGGCTACGAGTCCGACGCCTGGCGTTTCGACGTCGGCACCACACCGCTCGGCTTTCCGATCCAATATGTGGTCGGGGGGGCGCGTTATCGCTTCGAAACCGACAACGCGAGCCTGACTATTGCTGCGTCGCGCCGGCCCGAAACCGGCAGCCTGCTCTCGTACGCGGGTGCACGCGATCCGGTGACGGGCGCTGTCTGGGGTGGCGTGCGGCGCGACGGCGTCGACGTGCGCGGCTCGGTGGACGTCGGCAAGATCAACCTGTTCGCCACGCTTGGCGCCGGCGTGTTCACTGGGCGCAATGTGCCGACCAACGAAGACGTCACGCTGCGCGCCGGCGTCGACGTGCCGATCTACGAACACCAGGACACGCGCGTGAGCAGCGGCCTGATCGGCAACGCGTGGCACTACACGGACAATCTGCGCTTCTACACCTACGGGCAGGGCGGCTATTACAGCCCGCAACGCTATCTGTCGCTGGGCGTGCCGCTGGAGTGGGCCGGGCGTCGCAATGCGCTCAGTTGGGACCTTGAGACGGTCGTCGGCATGTCCTGGACCTACGAGCGGGATTCCCCCTATTTTCCTAAAGGCCTGCCCGCGTCGCCAAACGTGCAGGACACCGTAGGAAAGATTGACGAGGGGGGGGCTGGGGGCGGGTTCTCCTACGCAGTGCGCGCCTCGGTTCAATATCGCCTGAATCCGAAACTGGTCGCCGGGATACGGATCGATGTCGAACATTCGCATGACTACGCGCCGAGCGCAGCGATGGTGTACGTGCGCTACGCCTTCGATGCACACCGCTCGGACGACAATTTTGCGCCCAAGCCCGTGCGTCTTTATTCGAGCTATTGATGAGGAGGAGTCGTTCGATGAGCGATACGTCCGATGCCGCGATTCCCGCGCCACGTCCAACCACGTCAGGATGGCTGACGGGCCTGCGCCACGCCATGCGGCACGCCCGCGAGCGTGCCTCGTTGCGCCTTGCGATCGACCAGTTGCCCGACACCTGGTCGGTGCTTGCCCGCGGCGGCATGCATGCGGTCTACGCGGCGCCTGGTACGCCGGCGTGCGACGCACTTATCTGGAATACGGCGCGCGCCGCGGGTATAGCCAATGTGACGGTCGTACGGGGCCTGCCGCACGCGCAGGTCGCCGCGCAACTGCGTGCGCTCGGTTTTGTCAACGCACAGCCTGCCCGAGGCTGGCCGCGCCATCTCAATGTCTTATCGCTGCCGCCTGCCGCAGTCGACCCCGAACCTGGTGGCACCTGTCCTCTGCTGCGCCTTGGCACCTTGCTGCGGTCCTTGCTGCGCAGCGGCTTGCGGCGCGATTCGCTGTGCATCATCGACGATGCGCAGCGCTGGTTCAGCTGGGACGACCCTTTGGCGCTGCACCGGGAAGTGGAACTCCTCGCGCGCTGGTGCAGCCGGCGCCATGTCGCGATGGTGCTGATCCTGGCGTCGCGTCTCACCCGGAAAGAGCAGGCGACAGCGCGCAGTCACGAGGCGCTGCATGCGTTTCACCAGCGCTTTTCCGGAGTCGCCCGACTGGAGCGGAGCGCGGGCGAACTGCGCTGGCATGCCGATGTCTGGCGCGCCGGCGAGGCGCTCGTGGCGAACGAAGATTGTCCGTTGCGCTTCGATACAGCCGGTCACCTCGTCGCCTTGCGCAACCCCGCCGACAGCGCGGGCTGCGCGACCGCGCAGGCAACCCTGCTCCTGCAAGACGAACGCCGCCTGATCGCGAGCAGCGCGTTGATCTCGGGAGAGGGCTGGGTCCCGCCGGACTGGGAGATCCAGCCGGACAACGACGCGGTGTATGCCGCCAGCGCCAGCGCGCAGGCGGCGACCATCGTATTCACGTTCGGTGCGAACGCGAGACTCGATGACTTGTGCGCGATGATCCACACGTTGAGGCGCAGCGGTGGCGGCTCGCTGAAGATCGTGACGGCTGCGTGCAGCGAAACGATGGGGCTCCAGCACGAACTGCTTCTGCTAGCCGTCGGTGCTGACCTCGTACTTGAGCGCGACCTGCCGTTCACACGTGTGCTGTCGGCGCTGCAGTCATTGCAGGGGCAGTTCCATACCCGCCCAACCGTAGAAGACTGGCGCGGCGCGCTTGCCGCCGCGCAACCCGATGCAGGTGCCGGTTACCTGCCGGTGCCGCGTTTCTGCGAGCACATCGAGGCCGCTTTGCAGCGCAGCAGGCCCTTGCTGCTGCCGCATGTGCTCGCGGAGTTGAGCCTGCGCCCGGACGTGGCGCACCTCGACGCGTTGCGCGCATGCCGTCTTCGACAGCCCGGCCAGTTCGTGACGGTGTTCTCCACTCAGGTCTATGTGTTCCTGTTTGCTTGCCGGCCGCCGGACGCCGACGCCGCGCTCGCAGACATTTTCTGCGCGCGGATACACGAGCTGTTCGACACCGTGACCCTCCATTCCGGGCACGCAATCTCCTGTCACGTCGAGATGCTGCGCGATCGCCAGTTGCACGCGTGCGCGCCGGATTACAGTGACCTGCTGCCTTCGTGGGAGCTGCCGCCAGCCTCGACGCTGTCGATCGTGGATGCGGGTGTTGCCGCCGCCATCGGGCCGGCTGCCGTTCCCGCTCAGGCGGCCAGGCCAGCGCCACCTAACGCACACGGCCCAACGCATCGCGCCGAGCCGTGCACGATGCCTTTGAACCATCGGGAGAGCGCGTGATGACAATTTTTCTCTTGTGCTTCGGAGCCGGTCTTATCGCCGCGCTTCCCGTATGCCTGGCATGGCGACTCATCGGGCGGCGCCGCGGCGGCAGCGCACGCAACCGGTCACCCGCATTCAGGTTCGATCCGGTCGCGCTCGATGCCCGCCTCGTGCGCCATGCGTCCGACGAGGTCTCCTCATGAACGTGATCGCCGTCGTGTCGGCGACAGGCGGCGCCGGGCGCACCACGGTGTGCGGCTCGCTCGCTGTCCTGCTTGCACGGCGGCGGCACGAAGTGGTCGCACTCGAACTGGACAATCAGAATGTCCTGAGCGTCTACCTGGGACTCGACGCGTTGCCTGGGCGCGGACTCGTCCAGGCGCTCCTCGATGGGCGCAGCGCCTGGCATGCGCAGACGTTTCGCAGCGCAGAGGGCGTGCTGTTCGTGCCGCATGGGGCGCTCGACGGCGAACAGGCTAGCGCCTGCGATGCCCGGCTGGCCACGATGCCATGCTGGCTTCGCAGCGTACTTGCCGATATCGACGTACAGGGTGACGGCGTGGTGATGCTGGACACTGCGCGCTATCCGTCGGCGCTGACCATGCAGGCGGTGCGCTGTGCGGATCTGGTGCTGTACGTGAGCACGCCCGACCCGGCTGCGGCGGTATCGCTCGGGGCCGTGCTGGCGCCGCTCAGGCGTTGCGCCGCCGCGCTGCACGTTGTTGTGAACCGTGTCAACCCGGCTCACCCCATGCAGGCCGATGTGCTTGCCCTCTTGCGTGTCAAGGTGGGAGAAGCGACGCTGTTGCCTCAGCGGCTTCATCTCGATGCGGCGGTGCCCGATGCGTTCGCCAGAGGCGCATGGGTGTTCGACGATGCCCCGTCGTCCCAGATGTCACACGATCTGCACGGTCTTGCAAAATGGCTCGACGAGTGGCTCGTCGCGCGCGCGGGAGGGAACTGACATGACGCCGCTCGAACGCCCGAGCGTGCAGTGCCTGATCGCCTGGATCATCGACACGCTTGCGCGCGGCTTTGAAGTGGCGCCGGCCCGCAGGCGCACGGACTGGCTCTTGCGCCTCGTATTTCGTGCACCGCCGCCCGGACGTCGCGACGTCGCGGCGCAACTGCTCGACAAGCTCGCAGAGCGCCTGGCTGCGGAGTGGGGCATGGCCGAAGGTGCGCCGTTGCGCGTCTGGCTGTGGCGCGCGTTTGTGAAAAAGGCCTCGCCAGGAAGCCGCACCGGTGTGCTCGCGACGGCGCGCGCCTTTGCCGCCGCCGCAGCGCGGGCACTGCGATCGCTTGGCTTGCTCGTGGGCTGTGGCCAGAGGCGCATGGACGCCGCGATCGCGCGTCTGCCATGGACACGCTGGAGTACGCGGCTCGAATCTGGCGCGACTGCCCTGGGCACGCTGCGTTGGCCGCTACCGCTCGCGTTGCTCGGGGGCGCCATGCTCTTTCTGGTGGCCGGCACCGCGCCGCTTTCCACAATGTCCCAACTCCAGTTCGGCGCTGTCACCATCGGCGCTTCGCTGCTGATCCGGCGCCTGCCTGGACGGCTGCCGGTGCTGTTGATCGCCTTCCTTGCCCTGCTGACAATGACGCGTTACGCATGGTGGCGCGCCACCGCCACACTCGATTTCCGCACGGGCGGCGACATGGCTGTCGGCTATGCGCTATTTGCTGCCGAGGCATACACCTGGCTGGTGCAACTGCTCGGCCTGGTGCAGACCGCTTGGCCGCTCAAGCGCAAGATCGTGCCTCTGCCGCCGGATTCACGCACCTGGCCAACGGTCGACGTGTTCATTCCGACCTACAACGAACCGCTCTCGGTCGTGCGCCCGACCGTGTTCGCGGCGCAGGGCATCGACTGGCCCGGTGACAAGCTGCGCATCTACCTTCTCGATGACGGCCAGCGCCCGGAATTTTGCAACTTCGCCCGTGAAGCCGGCGTTGAATACCTCACGCGCGATGACAACCGGCACGCGAAGGCGGGCAATATCAATCGCGCGCTGGAGCGCACCGGTGGCGAGTACGTCGCGATCTTCGATTGCGACCATATTCCCGCGCGCTCGTTTTTGCAGACCACGATGGGCACGTTCATCAAGGATCCGAAATGTGCAATGGTGCAGACGCCTCACCACTTCTTCTCGCCTGATCCGTTCGAGCGGAACCTGTCGACCTTTCATCGCGTGCCCAATGAAGGCTACCTTTTCTATGGGCTTGTACAGGCTGGCAATGACCTCTGGAATGCGTCGTTCTTTTGCGGCTCTTGCGCCGTCATCAAGCGAAGCGCGCTAGAGGAGGTGGGCGGCGTGGCGGTCGAGACCGTCACGGAAGACGCGCACACCGCCCTGAAACTGCATCGCCGGGGCTATACCACCGCGTATCTATCGACCGTCCAGGCGGCCGGTCTCGCGACCGAAAGCCTCGCGGGGCACATCAAGCAGCGGACCCGCTGGGCGCGCGGCATGGCGCAGATCTTTCGCATCGACAACCCGTTTTTCGGGCGTGGCCTGAGCCTCGTCCAGCGCCTGTGCTACGCCAACGCGATGCTGCATTTCTTCTATGGCGTTCCGCGTCTCGTCTTCCTGACGATGCCGATGGCGTACCTGTTCTTTCAGATGCACTTCATCCACGCGCCGGCGTCGACTATCGCCTGCTATGTGCTGCCCTATATCGCGGTCGCGAACATAGCTAACTCGCAGATGCAGGGCGGTTTTCGCCACTCGTTCTGGGCTGAAGTGTACGAATCGGTGCTCGCCTGGTACGTAGCATGGCCGACGACGATTGCGGTGCTCAGCCCCAGGCATGGCAAATTCAACGTGACCGACAAGGGAGGCCGCATCGACGAAGGTTATCTCGACTGGGCGGTGTCGCGTCCCTACATCGTGCTGGTGGCGCTGAACGCGCTCGCATTCGCGGCCGGCGTGTACAGGCTCCTGCTCGCGGATCCGAACGAAGCGCCGACCGTGCTGATTAACATGTTCTGGACGACTTACAACCTGGTGATGCTGGGCGCCGCGGTTTGCGTGGCGCGAGAGGCGAAACAGCTGCGCGTCACGCACCGTATCGACATGCGTGTTCCCGCGATGCTTTTGCTCGGCGACGGCCGCACGATCGCCTGCAGGACAACTGACTTCTCGATGGGCGGGTTCGGGCTCGCGCTGCCCGCCGGCCTTGCGATCGACGTCAATCAGCCGATGCACGCATGCGTGAGCCGCGGAGAGCGGGAGTTCAGCTTCCCGGTCCGCGCCGTGCGCGTGGCCGGAGACCGGCTCGGCGTGCAGTTCGAGAGACTCGATCTGGACGCCGAGCGGCGGCTCGTGCAATGCACCTTCGGGCGAGCCGACGCATGGGTCACCTGGCACGACACCGAAGTGGCGGACATGCCGCTGCGCGGGCTGAGAGAAGTCCTGCAGGTGGGCGTTCAGGGATATGCGCGGTTATGCGGCAGTGCGCTGCGCGCGGTACGCGGCAGGCTCGCGGCGGATCGCACGCGATATTGACGGGTAGTCCAAGGATTCAGGGATTCAAGGAGCACCGCAATGATGCTGTGGAACCTGTACTTCATGCTGAAGCTTTACCTGTGGCTTAGCGGCCGCCTGGAGCCGCTATGGGTCACCAACATCGCCTTCGCGCTGGCGCTGGCCGTGACAGCGTTCGTACGCGGCCGCCAATGGCGGCTGTTGCGCACGTTGATTGGGCTGGCCGTCGGACTGCCGCTCATGTATCGCGAGGCAGTCGTGCCGCCGTTTGCCCGCTTGGTCGAAGAGCTGGGCGCCATGGCACATTTCAGCATGCAGTACTGGCTCGAGCTGGCGCCGCGCTTTGTGCCGCCTTTCATGCTCGGAGCGGCTGGCATAGTCGTACTGCTTTACCTCGTAGTCAACCGGTGGGCGCGCGTGTCGACGCTCGTATCGTTGCGCTCATCGTCGCGCCGCTCTGGCAGGCAGGGCATACCGTCCTGCTGCACGCAATACCCGCAACACCCGCGGCGTCCAGTGGCGCGCAGGTGGCGCTAGCGTCTGCGGGTGGCCCAGCG
>Ga0302232_10001525_pt1 | contig 15997 bp, 13 predicted proteins | sample II_Palsa_N2_3_FD_193575 | JGI IMG/M metagenome (GOLD analysis project Ga0302232, IMG submission 193575) | Peat permafrost microbial communities from Stordalen Mire near Abisko, Sweden - II_Palsa_N2_3 | ecosystem: Environmental > Terrestrial > Soil > Palsa > Peat permafrost | place: Sweden...
CGGCGACCCCGCCACCGTGCTCCGCACCCTGAATACGGCCCTGCACGAGCAGTACCTGCGCGACGACCGGAGCTTCTGCACCGTGATCTTCGGCGTGCTCTCCTCCGACGGCGATGGCTTCACCGTGACCCTCGTCCGCGGCGGGCACTCTGTTCCGCTGCTGATGCGCGCCGACGGTACCGCCGACTACCTGCCCATGCCGCTCGGCCCGCTGATCGGGGCCTGGGCCGACGTCGTGTTCACCCCCACCACGATCCGCCTGGCCCCCGGCGACACCTTGCTCCTGTTCACCGACGGGTTGACCGAGGCCCGTGCTCCCACCACCGAACCGTCCGGGCGTTACGGCGACGAAGCTCTCCGCGCCTTCGTCAGGGATCTGGCCCCGAGCACCGCCGGGACCGCCGTCACCGCGATCATCGCTCTCCTGGATAGCCTCGGTGACGGCCGCCAGGACGACGCCGCCGTCCTGGCCCTCGGCGTCCCGGATAACCCGCTGCCGTCGTCAGCCTGAACGGGGCGAGCCGGGTTCAGCCTGGTCCGGGTGGGACTCCTGGTGGAACGGCCCGAACATCCGCTCGGCCCGGCTCACCAAGTCTTCGGCCCGCTCCTGGAGCTGGCCGAACCGCCGCAGGACCAAGCCGACCCGGTCTGCGAGCCAATCGCCCGGATCAGGCCCCGCCCCCGGGTGTCCGGGGTGCCCCGCCCCCGGGAATCCAGGGTGCCCCGGCGGCTCCGGCGGCTCCGGGGGCTCCGGGGGCTCCGGGGGCTCGGGCGGCCCGTCGCCGAACTCCCCGGCCCTCTCCTGCGCCTCACTAGCGAATCCTTCGGCCTCTTCGGCCGCCTCCTCGGCTTCACCGGCCAGCTCCTCGGCCCGGTCGGCGTCCTGTTCGGCCAGGTAGGCCCGCTGCTGTGCCTCGTGCGCCGCGGCCCGCGCCTGCTCCACGCGCCGCCGCGCCTGTTCCTGCTCGTCCGGGTCGGCCCAGTCGCGGGTCATCGCGGCCGCCTCGGCGGCCAGGTCGGCGGCCTCGTCCGCCATGATGGCCGCCTCTTCCGCCCGCTCGGCCCGTTCCCTGGCCCGGTCCGCGAGCTCTTCCGCCTGCTCGGCCCGTTCCCTGGCCCGGTCCGCGAGCTCCACCGCCTGCTCCCTGGCCTGCGCCGCGATCTCCTGGGCCCGGATCTCGGCCACGGACAGGCCGGCTTCTTCGGCCATCCGGGCGTACCAGTCTTCCTCGCGCGGCGTAGGCGGCGTCGCCGTCGGCCCCTCCCCGCCCGGGTCCGCTCCGGCCCCCGCCGCGGGTCCGTCCCCGCCCGGGTCCGCTTCCGCCCCGGCCGCGCGCCTGGCCTCGCAGTAGGGCTCGCCGGTCGCGGCCATGCGCTGACGGGTGGCAGTCTTCCGCGCCTTGTCCTGAGTCATGATCATTTTCTTCCCGGCGGGTCGGCCCGCGTCTGCCCGCCATGGTGAAGGCCATGACCAGAAGATGCACCCGAGTCGTGGACCCTTGTCCTCGCGGCCATGACCGGCGCGGGCCGGTCGCTGGCTCGGAAGCGGGCAGGTGGTGCGCTGCCTCTGCCGCCAGGCTACCCCCGCGCCCGGTGCCCGGCAATGCGGAAAACCCGACCATCCGCACGGGAGTTAGCCCCCCCTCCCACGGCGTGCGGGTGGCTGGCGGCGGCCGAAACCAGGGCCGTTCAGAAGATTTTTTGAAGATCTTTTCCCGAACGACACGGCCGCGTGCGCTCGGCCGGCTCCACCACAAGACTTCTCAGGGCCCGTCGCCGAGGGCATCGCCCGACCGGGCGGATCCGTTCGGTCCGGGGCGTTGGCTACTCTCAGCGCCGCCGGCTGTGGAATCCTGGACCGGTGCATCTCCTGCCCGCGGAACGGTCCGGTCACCGCGTCATCGACGGCGAGCGGATCTGCCAGGCCATCGCCGCCCTGGATCCTCCCGAGGTGATCCAGGCCCGGGCCCGGCCCTTCGCCGTGCCGGCCGGCCAGTAACCGCGGCCCCGATGGCGGACCTGGCGCTGGTCAACGCCAACGTGCTGACCATGGATCCCGGTCGGCCGCGGGCGTCCGCGGTGGCGATCACCGGCGGCCGGATCGAGGCGGTGGCCGCGAGCCCAGCCGAGGTCGACCCAGCCCAGTTCGACCCAGCCCGGGTGGTCGACCTGCGCGGGGCCACCCTGCTGCCCGGTTTCAACGACGCGCACAATCACATGACCGGGTTCGGCATGTCGCTGGCCGAAGTCGACCTGCGCTCGCCCCCGATCGGCAGCCTCGACGAGCTGTACGCGGCCATCGCCCGCCGGGCCGAGACGACCGCCGTCGGAGACTGGGTGATCGGGGCCGGGTACGACCAGAACAAGCTCGGCGCTCATCCGCACCGGGACGCCCTGGACCGGGCCGCGCCGGGGCGGCGGGTCTGGCTGCGGCACACCTCCGGACACATGTGCGTGGTGAACAGCCTGGTGCTGGCGGACCTGGGCCTGGACGCCGCGGCCGTAGACGTGCCCGGCGGCCGGGTCGCCACCGACACCGACGGGCGGCCGAGCGGGCTACTCGAGGAGCAGGCCCAGGCACTCGCCGGGACCCTGGTCTATCCGTACCCGCTGGCCCAGCTCACCGACGCCATCGACCGGGCCGGCGCGGTCTACCTCGCCGAAGGCATCACCAGCTGCACCGAGGCCGGGATCGGCGGCGGCTGGGTCAGCCACAGCCCGGTCGAGCTGGCCGCCTTCACCGCCGCCAGGAGCCAGGGCAGGCTCCGGGTCCGGGTCGAGCTCATGGTGGCCAGCGAGGTGCTGCATCAACTGGGCGCGCACCCCGACGACGGGCTGGAGCTGGGACTGGACCTCGGCATCCGGTCCGGGTTCGGCGATGACTGGCTTCGCCTCGGTGCCATGAAGATCTTCACCGACGGATCGCTGGTCGGACGGACCGCGGCCCTGAATGACCAATATGCGGGGCACGACGACTACGCGGGCGGGGCCGGACGCGGCTACCTGCAGGCCGACGCCGCCCGGTTGCAGGCCACGATCATCGCCGCGCACCGCTCCGGCTGGCAGGTCGCCGCCCACGCGATCGGCGACCGGGCCGTCGACGTGGTGCTCGACGCGTACGCCCAGGCCCTGGCCGCCTACCCGCGGCCTGACCCGCGGCACCGCATCGAGCACTTCGGCCTGACCCAGGCCCGGCAAGTCGCCCGGGCCGCCGAGCTCGGCGTGATCGCCGTGCCGCAGGGCCGGTTCGCCTCCGAGCTCGGCGACGGCATGCTGGCCGCCGTCGGCCCGGAACGGCACGACTGGCTCTACCGGCAGCGCTCCCTGCTGGAGGCGGGCATGGTCCTGCCCGGCAGCTCGGACCGGCCGGTGGTGGCGGGGGCGCCGCTGCTCGGCATCGCCGACATGACCGGCCGGCGCACCGCCTCGGGCGCGCCGTTCAACCCCGGGGAGGCGATCACCGTGCCGCAGGCCCTGTACGCCTACACCGCCGGATCGGCCTACGCCAGCCGCCAGGAGCACATCAAGGGCTCGATCATCCCGGGCCAGCTCGCCGACCTGGTGGTGCTGTCGGAAGACCCGACCGCCGTCAGCCCGGACCGCGTCGCCGGCCTGCAGGTGCTCGCCACCCTGATCGACGGCCGGTGCCGCTACGACAGCGGCGCGATCGATGGCTGGAGCTAGCTGGGTGCCTGCCGCCGCCGGTTAGCCCCGCCGCTCGGGTCACCAGAGCCGGGCGGTGGCGCGGCGCGCTCCTTCCGTCAGCGCCTCGAACTTGGCCCAGACGATGCTCGGGTGGATCTCCGGCGTGTAGCTGGCCTGGGAGGCGAAGCCGCAGTCGGCGCTGGCCACGACGTTTTCCCGGCCGACGAGCTCGGCGAAGCGCACGATCCGGTCGGCGATGACCTCCGGGTGCTCGACGATGCTGGTGGCGTGGCTGATGACGCCGGGCAGCAGGACCGTGTCCGGCGGCGGCTTGACCGACTCGAACACGCGGTACGCGTGCTCGTGCCTGGGATTGGCGGCCTCGAAGGAGAAGGCCCCGGCCTGGATCGTGAACAGCACGTCGATCAGGTCCGACAGCGGCGCGTCGTGGACCCGCGGCCCCTCGTTGATGCCGTAGCAGGTGTGCAGCCGGACCCGCTCGCGGGGCAGGCCCCGCAGGCTCCGGTTGATCGCGTCGACATAGCGGCCTGCCGTCTCGAGCTTGTCCGCCACCGAACCATAGCTGAACACGTCGGTCAGGAACGGGTCGTCGATCTGCAGGGTGAAACCCGCGTCGATAATGGTCGCGTACTCCACGTGCAGCGCGTCGGCCACGGCGTCCAGGTACGCGCCCTGGGTCGGGTAGTACTCATTGCCGCCGACCCCGCTAGGCGCCACGGCGCAGACGAACACCTCGTCCGGGCTGGTCTGGCCGACCGCGGCGCGGAGCAGGTCGAGGTCGCGGCGCAGGCGGTCCTGCCCGGTGTAGGACACCGGCCCGGTGCAGCCGAGCGACACGATCGGGACGGCCGCCCCGCCAGTCATCGCCCTGGCGAAGTACTGCTCGTAATACTCCGGGAAGCTGTCGACCTCAGCCTGGAACGCGTCCAGCGCGCCACGGCCAGTGCGGGGCTCGAACCCGCTCAGCCGCTGTCCGATGTAGGCGAAGAACCCGGACTTGGTCTGCTCGCCGTCGCTGATCACGTCCAGGCCGGCCGCGCGCTGGCGGGTCACGACGTCGGTCACGGCCTCGCGTTCGGCCTTCGCCAGTTCGGCCGGATCTACCGGCTGCCCCCGGGCCCCCGCCTTCATCAGGTCAAGCAGCGCCACCGGTCGGGCGAGGCTGCCGACGTGCGTGGTGCGGATGCGATCAACGCTGCGTTCCATGACAGGCAGCCTGCCAGAAAACGATTCCGGACCGAGCGGCTGATCGAGGCGCACGGTGAACTCGGCAGGGCCCATGTCTGACCCGGTCAGGAAAATTGCCCCTGGGCCTGCCTGGGCCTATCGCGGCTTCACCGCTGCTCGACGATCTCCATGCCGTTACCGTCCCGGTCGCGGAAGGCGAACATGGGCGGGACGCCGTCCCAGCGCAGCACATCGTCGGCATCGACGCCGCTGGCTCGCAGCCCTGAATGCATGGCCTCGGCGTCTGGCGTCACGAACCTGATGCCGGTCTCGACGCCGGCCGGAAGCCCCTCGTGCGAGCGGACCAGCGCGATCGACGTCGCCGCCCCAGCCGGCGCCACCTCGATCCAGCGCCTGCCGCCACCCATGTCGACGTCGAGCCGCTTTTCCAGGCCCAGCGTGCCGACGTAGAAGTCCAGCGCCCGGTCCTGGTCCGTGACCGGTACGCCCACCGTGCGCACGCCGGTGATCTTGCCTTGGATGGTCATGTCTTCTCCTCCACGGGTTCCGCAGTTCAGACGACGGAACCCCGCCAGGATCATCGGCGCGCACCCATGTGCTCCCGCGCGATGGTGCCCATGCGCTCTGTGATGCATAAGCGCCCGAATGGTACGTCAATCTGGAAAAGATCTTGGAAGAAATAGGCTTAGGGGAACATTTGGTGCACTATAGGCCACCAAATCTTCCCCTAAGCCCGAATCCTCCACGATAAACCTCACCTGCATCGAACTTGCTGGCTAAAAGCGTTAGGCGCGGGGTTACCGGGGCTCTTGAGCCACCTGGGACACGGGCCGCCCAGGACACGCCGCAGCGGTGGGGCGGGGCGGCTTACCCAGGGCTCCCGGGCTCAAGGGCGAGCAGCTTGGCGACCACGTCGGTCAGGTTTTCGCCGACGACGTCGGGAGGTGCGAAGGGCGCGCCGAAGCCACCGGACTTCCGGCTCACCCAGCCGGTGGTCAGGCCGGCTCGCTTGGCACCGTGGCAGTCCCAGTCGTGCGCGGCGACCAGTGCCATGCGCGCGGGCGGCACGCCCATGACTTCCGCGGCGTACAGGTACACCACCGTGGCCGGCTTCCAGCGGTAGATCTCGCCGACCGAGATCACCCGGTCCACCAGCGCCCCGAGTCCGGAGCGGTTGACGAATGACGAGGCGAGGAACGAGGATCCGTTCGTCAGGCAGGCCACCCTCAGGCCGGCCTCGGTAAGGCTGCTGACCGCGGACACCGCGTCGGGGAAGGCCGGCAGCTCGCTGAACCCGGCCATGATCTGCGCCACCTGCTCATCGCTGATCGTATAGCTGGTGAGCCCGCGCAGCGCGGACTCGGCCACGTCGGTGAACGTCGCGTAATCCCCGGTCGCGGACAGCGCCATGCCGTCCCGCAGCGTGCGGGTGTACCAGGCTTCGAGCAGGTGCGGCGGCTGGTCCGCTTGGGTGAGCCGCTCGCGCAACGGCTCGAGCGACATCAGCGTGTCGATCATGTCGAAGGCGACCACGGCCGGGCGGGACGTCACGATGATCCGGGATTCGTCCGTCATGACGAGCCGCCCGCCTCGGTGCTGCCCTCGTCGGTGCGGACCGTCACCTGGGGCCCCTCGGTGATCGTGCCAGACCGGCGGACCAGGTGCCCGCCTTTGCCCCGATCACGACCACATCTGTAAACCCTGATTGGTCCATGCCGTGCTCCTGCCCTGTGCGGCTTCCCATCATGCAGCCCCGGGCCGGTCAGGAACACCTCTTCGCTGGAATTCGCCCGATCGGCAGCAGCTGATTGCCTGCAGGTTGGGAGGCGGGGCAATCCGGGCGCGGCTATTTCTATGATCACGCGTCTTTAGCGCCTTTTCAGAGGCCTCATTTATATCAAGGCGAGCATGGCACGATCATAGGGCGAGCTTGGCCCCGATCATAGGGCCGGCCCAGCCTGATCATAGAGCTCTCGCATAGAGCGGGCGGACCTCGTCATGGAGTGATGTTCGCCGGTCAGGTGGTGTCGCCGTCCTCTAGGTCCGAAATATCGAGTTCGGGCTGGCCTTCTACGAAGGCGTCGGGATTCTCCAGGTCATCGGCCACGGGCAGCAGGTCCGGGTGCGCCCACAGCGCGTCCCGGCCATCGATGCCCCTGGCTTCGGTCAGGCCCTGCCAGATCGTGGTCGCTTCCCGCAGCTTACGCGGGCGCAACTCCAGCCCGACGAGCGTGGCGAACGTGCGCTCCGCGGGACCGCCGGTGGCCCGGCGGCGCCTGATCGCCTCGGCCAGCGCGTCGGCGTGCGTCAGGCGTTCGCGCGCCGCCGCCCGGACCACCGTCGCCACCCAGCCCTCGACCAGCGCCAGCGCGGTCTCGAGCCGGGACAGCGCGGCCTTCTGCGCGGGCGTGTCCTCCGGCCGGAACAGCCCTTCGCCGGACAGCGCGTCGCGCAGCGCCTCGGGGTTGGTGATGTCGACCTCCGGCATCGCCTCCTGCAGTCGCGCCACGTCGACCGTGATGCCGCTGGCGTACTGCTCGACCGCGCCGAGCAGGTAGGCGCGCAGCCACGGGACGTGCGCGAACAGCCGCTGGTGAGCGGCTTCCCGCAGGGCGAGGAAGAGCCGGACCTCGCCGGCGTCGACCGAAAGCCCCTGGCCGAACTCCGCCACCCCCGCGGGCAGCAGCGCGGCCGTGCCCTCCGCGCCGAGCGGCAGTCCGATGTCGGAGGAGCCGACCACCTCGCGGGCGAGTTCGCCCACCGCCGTTCCCGTCTGGCTGCCGATCATGGCTCCGCCGATCTGGCGCATCATGGCGGCCAGCCCGCCGAGCCCGCCGAGCCCGCCCGCACCGCCGCCCAAGGCCCCGAGCGCCTGCCGCAGTTCCTCGGGGGCGTCCTCGCCGAGCTGTGCGGAGTCCGCGTTGAACATGCCGCTCATGGCCTCGACGCCCTTGGCCGCGATCGGGTCGCAGAACTTCGCCCATACCGGGAAGGTGGCCTCGAGCCACTCCGACCGGCTCCAGGCCTCGATCTTGCGGACGCCGGACGGGAACGCGGTGGCTTCGTCCAGCCACAAGTCGGCCAGCCTGACCGCCTCGGTGATCTCCCGGCGCTGCGCGTCCAGGACGCTCGGGTCTCCGGCCGCCACGATCGCGTGCCGGGCCACGTTCTTGGCCAGATCCCAGTTGACCGGGCCACCGCGCCAGGACAGCATGTCGGCGAACTGCCGGAGCGCGTCGGCGAACTGCTGGGGATCGCCCATCGCCCCGAAGGGCCCCGGCGGGCCGCTGCCCGCGGGGCCGCCCGCACCTGGCTGCCCGGGGCCGCCGGGTCCGGAGGCCCCCTGGCCGCCCTGGTCTTCTGGCTTGTCGGGCAGACCGAAGCCGAACGGCCGGTCAGCCATCATTGGCTCTGGGGCAGGATGGAAGGGTCATGACCGTCACGTTATCTCGGAGGAAGCACACTGTGACAAACGCCCGGCGACCGGTTCGCCAGGAGCGCACCGACGCGCGCTATCAGACTATGCCCGTGGTGGCGGTCACGGGAGCGGCTGACGGCATCGGGCACGCCCTGACCGCCCGGCTCGCTTCCTCGCCGCGGGTCAAGAAGGTGATCGCGATCGACAGCCGGAGGGGCGACATCGCGGGTGTGACGTGGCGGGTCGCCGACGTGCGCGACCCGGCGCTGGCTGGCCGCCTGAACGGCGTGGATGTCATCGTGCACGCCGATTTCGACCTGACCCCCGACTCCGATGCCCGGCAGCGCCGGGCCTTCAACGTCCGGGGCGCGCAGACCGTTCTCACCGCCGCCGCGGCGGGCCGGATCGGGCGCGTGGTGCTGGTGACCAGCGCCATGGTCTACGGCGCCCGCCCGGACAATCAGGTCCCGCTGTCCGAGCAGGCCCCGCTGGCCGCGGACGCGGATAACAGCGTGGCCGGGGACCTGCTCGAGGTCGAGCAGCTGGCTCGCCGCTCGCCGCGGGCCAACCCGGGCATGGCGGTGACGGTGGTGCGGCCCGCCGCCCTGGTCGGCGCCGGCCCGCATCCCGTGGACACGCTGGTGACCAGGCACTTCGAGGCACCCCGGCTGCTGACCGTGAAAGGCTGCGCGCCCAGATGGCAGTTCTGCCACGTCGACGATCTCAGCTCCGCGCTCGAGTTCGCGGTGGGCGGCGGGATCGACGGCGGCTTCGCGGTGGGTAGTGACGGCTGGCTCGAGCAGGAGGACGTCGAGCGGATTAGCGGGCTGAAGAGCATCGAGCTGCCCGCCCGGCTGACGCTCGGGACCGTACAGCGACTGCATCAGGTCGGCCTGACCCCGGCGCCGGCCATGGACTTGCGCTACGTGCTTTACCCATGGGTGGTCGACTGCGCCGCGCTACGCGAGGCCGGCTGGCGCCCGGCGTTCGGCAACGAGGAAGCGCTGCGCGTCCTGCTCGAACAGCGCAAGGGCCGGCACGCCGTGGCCGGCCGCCGTATCGCGCGCAAGGAGGCGACGATCACCGCCGCGGGCGCCGCGGGCGCCACGGTCGCCGTCATCGGCACCGCCGCCATCGTCCGCCGCGCCCGTCGCCGCCACCGCGGCTGACCGAAGCGCCGAAGCGCCGGGCCGAAGGGCCCGGGCCGATACGTAAGGGAAAGCTTATTTTCCTGGACCAGCATTCTTTGGGGTGCGCCGGCCGTGAAGGTATTGTTATGTGATGAGCGTTGTGCGCTTGGTGGCGTTGCGTTCGTCCGAGCTGTCGTTGGACGAGGTGATGGCCGCGGTCGCGGATCCCGCCGCGGGCGGCATCGCCTTTTTCGCGGGCGCGGTCAGGAACGAAGATCGCGACCGCGAGGTCACCGGCCTGTCCTACTCCGCGCACCCGTCCGCCGAAGCTGAGCTGCGGCGCGTCGCCACCGAGATTGCCGAGAAGTTCCGCCTGCACGCCGTCGCGGCCGTACACCGCGTCGGTGACCTGGACATCGGTGATCTGGCGGTCGTCGTGGCCGCGGCGTGCTCGCACCGGGCGGAGGCGTTCGACGCATGCCGCGCACTGATCGACGAGCTGAAGGCCACGGTGCCGATCTGGAAGCATCAGCGGTTCGCCAACGGCGAAAGCGAATGGGTCGGCAGTCCGTAGGCGAGCAGAGGGTAGAGTCTTCGCACCATGTCCCGACGCTCTCTGACGCTGATCATCGCCTCAGTCGGCACGGCCGCGGCCATCGCGGTCAGCGTGCTCCTGCCGGTGCCTTACGTCATCGAAGGACCGGGTCCGACGCTGAACACGCTGGGCAGCTCGTCAGGCACGCCGCTGATCACGATCTCCGGGCACCCCACCCATCCCACCACCGGGCACCTGAACATGGTGACGGTGGGCGTCACGGGCGGTCCCGGTGTCAAGGTGAACATCTTCAGGGCGCTGGCGGCGTGGCTCAACCCGCACGACGCGGTCGTGCCGCAAGCGGAGATCTTCCCTCCCGGCGAGTCTCCCAAGCAGAGCCAGCAGCAGGACACAGAGGAGATGACCGGCTCGCAGCAGCTCGCGACCGCCGCGGCGCTGACCGAGCTGCACATCCCCTACGCCACCGAAGTGGTCGTCGTGCAGACGGTGTCCGGCTTTCCCGCCCAGGGCGTACTCAAGGCCGGCGACGTGATCACGGCCGTGGACGGCAAGCCGGTGACCGCGCCGTCGAGCCTGACCGGGCTGATCTACGCCCATCCCGCGGGCAGCATACTGACGGTAACCATCGACAGGAACGGCACGACCCGGCAGGTCCGGGTCGGCACCAAGCAGTCCGGTGGTCATCCCGTGATGGGCGTGGAGGTCCAGCAGCAGTACAAGTTCCCGTTCACCGTGACGATCAGCGTGGGCAACATCGGCGGTCCCAGCGCGGGCATGATGTTCGCGCTCGGCATCATCGACAAGCTGACCACGCTCGACCTGGCCGGCGGCAAGTTCATCGCCGGCACCGGGCAGATCACCGCGGGCGGCCAGGTGGAGGCGATCGGCGGCATCCAGCAGAAGATGGTCGGCGCGCGCGACGCGGGCGCGACCATCTTCCTGACCCCGGCGTCGAACTGCTCGAATACCACCGGTGCCGTGCCCGCGGGGCTGCGCCTGGTCAAGGTGAGCACCCTCACCCAGGCCGTTGATTACCTGCAGGACATCAAGGCGGGCAAGTCCGTTCCCGGCTGCTGACCCGGTACGGGGCCCCCCAGAAGGCCCCCAGAAGGCCCCCAGAAGGTCCACCGGAGGCGAGCCGGTAGACGCAGAACGCACATTCGGGTCCGTTCGGCTAATAGATTGAGCTCCTATGAGGGTTGCTGACGCGGTTGCCTTTGCCGGCCACGAAGTGCACGTGTGCCGCTACCGTGAGGCTCGCACGCTGCTGCGCTGGCTCGGGCCGGACCTGCGCGGCCTGCGGGTGCTCGACGTCGCGGGTGGCGACGGGTACTGGGCGACCCAGGCGCGCCGGCGGGGAGCCTGGGCGGTCGCGCTCGACATCGCCGAGGACAAGCTGCGGTGGGGCCATCGGCTCGCCACGCCGGCCGCGCTGGTCCGCGGGGACGCGCTCGAGCTGCCGTTCGCCGACGCGAGCTTCGACCGGGTGATGTCCATCTGCGCGATCGAGCACTTCGACGACGGCGCCCGGTCACTGGATGAGATGGCCCGGGTGCTCGCCGGAGGCGGTGAGCTGGTTATGTCGGCGGACGCGCTGACGCTGGCGCAGCGGTGGCCGCGGCTGTACCGGGCGCACTGCGACCGGTACCACGTCAAGCGCACCTACTCCCACGACGACCTGACCGGGCTGCTCGCCGCGCGCGGCTTCGACGTGATCTCGCATCAGTACCAGTTCAGGAGCCGGTGGGCGCAGCAGATGTACCTGGGTCTGTCCGCCTACGGCGGTAAGGTCGGGTTCAACGCGGCTGCGCCGGTAATGCCGCTGGTCGCCGCGTCGGACGCGGCGGCTCGCGGCGACGGCGGTGCCATCGTGCTGATCCGCGCCCGGCGCCGTTCCCAGCCCTCCCGGCCTGCGGACGGGCCGGACGGAACTGCTCATCGGCCGCTCGGCGCAGGGCGTAGGCTTCATAGTTGACGGGACATCTACGAAGGCGTGCCGGGGCCGTGCGGGTCGACGCGTGCTCTGCGTTGTCAGCCTGCCCGGGTGACCCAGGAGAGGAGCAAGTGCGGTCGTGGCACCTCGCGTACTAATTGATGCGACAGACGTGCCAGCCGACCGGGGCGCGCTCGGCCGGTACGTTGACGGGCTGATCGGCGCGCTCGATGCGGCGGGCGCGGATATGGCGGTGGTCTGCCAGCGCGCCGACGAGGAGCGCTACGGGCGGCTCGCCCCCGGGGCGCGGGTGGTCACCGGGCCGACGGCGCTCTCGCACCGGTCCGCCCGGCTGGCCTGGGAGCAGAGCGGGCTGCCGGTGGTGGCCCAGCAGGTGAACGCCGACGTCATCCACGTGCCGTATTACTCGATGCCGCTGCGTCCGGGCCGGCCGACCGTGGTGACCGTGCACGACGTAACCTTCTTCACCGAGCCGGAGCTGTACAGCTCGGTCGGCGCCATGTTCTTCAAGTCGGCGATCCGGACGGCCGCGCGCCGCGCGGCCCGGCTCATCGTCCCGTCCAAGGCGACCCGAGACGAGCTCGAGCGCGTGCTGGGCGCCGATCCGACCAAGATCGACGTCGCCTACCACGGCGTGGATCACCGGCTGTTCCACCGCCCCGACCCCCAGCAGGTCACCCAGGTGTCGAACCGGCTGGGCCTGCACGGCAAGCCGTACGTGGCGTTCCTGGGCATGCTCGAGCCGCGCAAGAACATCGCCTCGCTGATCACCGGCTGGGCCGGAGCCGTCGCGGACATCGACGACCCGCCCGCGCTGGTCCTGGGCGGCGGCGGAGGCTGGAGCGATGAGGTCGACGTGGCGGTGGCCGGGGTGCCGCCGCACCTGCGCCTGATCCGCCCCGGCTACCTGCGCTTCTCCGACCTGCCCGGGTTCCTGGGCGGGGCGCTGGTGGTGGCCTTCCCGAGCCGTGGCGAAGGCTTCGGGCTGCCAGTGCTTGAGGCGATGGCGTGCGGAGCGCCGGTGCTGACGACTCATTGCACCTCGCTGCCGGAGGTCGGCGGCGAGGCGGTCGCCTACACCGAGCCTGACGCCGAGTCCATCCGCGACGCGCTGCGCTCGCTGCTCGAGGACACCTCCCGGCGGCAGCGGCTCGCCGACGCCGGGTACGACCGGTCGCAGGAGTTCACCTGGGCCGCGTCGGCCGAGGCGCACCTGGCGTCCTACCGCCGCGCGGCCGAACAGACGGCCGCCGATGTCAGCGCCGTGTAACCTCGTCTCTCATGCCGCGTGAACCGCTAGAGGCGATCGTTCTTGTCGGGGGCCAGGGAACACGGCTCCGGCCGCTGACGCTGTCCGCGCCGAAACCCCTGCTGCCCACGGCGGGCGTCCCGTTCCTGGCGCATCTGCTGGCCCGGGCGGCGGCGGGCGGCGTCACCCACGTGGTCCTGGCGACCTGCTACAAGGCGGACATGTTCGCCGCGCACTTCGGTGACGGAGCGGCGTTCGGGCTATCGATCGATTATGTCCAGGAGGACGTGCCGCTCGATACCGGCGGCGGCATCCGCAACGCGGCGAGCTCGCTGCGCGGCTCCGGGGCGGCCGATCCGGTCGTGGTGCTGAACTGCGATATCTTGTCGGGCCACGATCTGGGGGCGCAGGTCGACCTGCACATCAAGGCCGACGCCGCGGTGACGCTGCACCTGGTCGAGGTGGCGGACCCGTCCCCGTTCGGCGTGGTGCCGACTGATGGGGCCGGGCGGGTGACGGCGTTCCTGGAGAAGACGCCGGACCCGGTGACCAACCGGATCAACGCCGGCTGCTACGTGTTCCGCCGCGAGGTCATCGGCCGGATCCCGGCGGGGCGGCGGGTGTCGGTGGAGCGGGAGACGTTTCCCGGGCTGATCGAGGCCGGGGAACTTGTCCTGGGCTATCACGAGCAGGCGTACTGGCTTGATGTCGGGACCCCGCAGGCGTTCGTGCGCGGCTCGTGCGATCTGGTGCTCGGGCGGCTGCCCGCTCCGGCGGTGCCGGGCCCGGCGGGCCCGTCGCTGCTGCTGGCGGGGGCCTGGGTGGCCGCGGGCGCGTCGGTGTCGGGCGGGACCGTGGTGGGCGCGGGTGCGTCGGTGAGCGCGGGCGCGATCGTGGACGGCAGCGTGCTGTTCGACGGCGCGGCCGTGGGCGAGGGCGCGGTGGTGCGCGATTCGATCCTGGGCCGCGGCGCCATCGTGGCCCCCGGCGCGGTGCTGGACGGGGCGGTGGTCGGGGACGGCGCTTACATCGGGGCCGGCAACGAACTGGCCCGCGGCATCCGCATCTGGCCGAACGTCCGGCTCGAGCCCACCTCGGTCCGCTTCTCCTCCGACGCCTGACCGCTCAGGCGCATGACGGCAGCCCCGCAGACCCCCGCGACGGTCCCGCCCGCGGAGCCCCGCCCCGCACTGGTCCCGCCCGGACCTGCCGCACCCGGACCTGCCGGCCCCGGAGCTGCCGCACCCGGACCTGCCGGCCCCGGAGCTGCCGCACCCGGACCTGCCGGCCCCGGAGCTGCCGCACCCGGACCTGCCGCACCCGGACCTGCCGCGCTGGTCCGCGAGTGGCGGCTGCCGTTCCCGCTCGACGCCCGCCTGTCGCTGTCCGTGCACCGTCGCGGTGGCGGCGATCCCGCGTATGCGGTGGACGCGGCCGGCGCGGTGTGGCGCACCTCACTGACCCCCGATGGCCCCGCCACGGTGCGCGTCCGGTCCCGCCCCGTCGGCGTCCCCGCGGTCACCCTCGCCCGCGATCCCGAGGTCGGCGGCTCCGGTGGCACCCTGGTGACCGCGCAGGCCTGGGGCCCCGGCGCGGCCTGGCTGCTTGACCACCTGCCCGTTCAACTCGGCAGCCAGGACGACAGGGCCGGCTTCGTCGCCTGCGATCCGGTCGTCCGCGAGCTGATGCGCCGTCACGAGGACCTCCGGGTCGGGCGGAGCGAGCGTGTCTTCGAGGCGCTGGTGCCCGCGGTGCTCGAGCAGAAGGTGGTCAGCCGCGAGGCCCATCGTGCCTGGCGGTTCCTGCTGGTCAAGTTCGGGGAACCGGCGCCGGGCCCGGCTCCGGCGGGGATGCGGGTGTGCCCGTCCCCCCGGGTGTGGGCGCGTATCCCGTCGTGGGACTGGCACCGGGCCGGTGTCGAAGGCGTCCGGTCCCGGACCATCATCACCGCCGCCGAGGTCGCGGGCCGGCTCGAGGAGATCCTGGACCTGAGCGCGGCCGACGCGGAACGTCGCCTGCGGTCCGTCCCCGGCATCGGCCCGTGGACCTCCGCCGAGATCAGGCAGCGGGCGGCCGGCGATCCGGACGCGGTCTCGGTGGGCGACTACAACCTGCCCAAGGCGGTCGGCTGGACGCTGGCCGGCCGGGTCACCGATGACGCCGGCATGCTCGAACTGCTCGCGCCCTACGCCGGCCACCGCTACCGGGTGACCAGGCTCATCGAGCTCGGCGGCGCCCGCCCCCCGCGCCACGGCCCGCGCATGTCCGTCCGCGACTACCGCGCCTTCTAGCCCCGCTGACGATCGTGGATCGGTACCGTCTCGTGAAGATGGTCCCGATCCACGATCACCGTCGGTCCCGCCAGGGGCGGCGCAGGCAGGGCAGGTATGCCGCGTAAAGTTCGAGCATGAGTGTTTTCCGCGGCAACTCTGATAACGGCGAGGGCAAAGCAACGCAGGAGGGCAGCGAAACCAGAGAAGCCAGCGATGTCATACAAGCCCACGAAACCAGAGAAACCGCCAGCAGCACACCCGCCAGCAGCACACCCGCCAGCAGCACACCCGCCAGCAGCCCCACTGCTTCGGCTATGCGCCGGACGCTGGCCCGGGCCAGGGACGGCAAGTCGCTCGACCAGGACGAGGCCACGATCCTGCTGCAGGCCCGCGGCGAGGATCTCACCACGCTGCTGAACTACGCCAGCCGCACCCGCGACGCCGGCCTGACCGCCGCGAACCGTCCGAACGTCATTACCTACTCGCGCAAGGTCTTCATCCCGCTCACCCGGCTGTGCCGGGACCGCTGCGGCTACTGCACGTTCGCGACCGTTCCGCACCGG
>Ga0302232_10001534_pt1 | contig 15950 bp, 18 predicted proteins | sample II_Palsa_N2_3_FD_193575 | JGI IMG/M metagenome (GOLD analysis project Ga0302232, IMG submission 193575) | Peat permafrost microbial communities from Stordalen Mire near Abisko, Sweden - II_Palsa_N2_3 | ecosystem: Environmental > Terrestrial > Soil > Palsa > Peat permafrost | place: Sweden...
GCGCCCGTCGTGTTGAACTGGTTGCTCACCGGGACGACGTTATTGAATGGCGTCAATACCCCTCCCGGACCTAATACCAGCGTCGGTGTTTGCGGGCTGCCCACGATGTTGCCGTCGAGGCCAAGGTTGTACGTGGTCTCGTTGTGGCTTTCCCACAGGTCGGCGAAAGCCGTAGTCGTATCGTCGATCTTGAAGTCCGCATGGACCTTCGCGCTCAGGCGCTGCGTTTGCGGCTCGATGGAGGTGCTGTTCGCCGTATTGAATGCGCACACCGTGCCGGGGCCTCCCGAGAAGGCACCGAGAAAATTGCTTGCCGCAGGGTGCACCGAGCCGCCGAACGGACAATTGCTCAACGCCTGCGGACCATTAGGCGTGTTCCAGAACGACGGTGCGAGCAGCGACAGGCCGCCTGGCATGCCGGTGAAATCCTGCGCGGAGGTCGAGTCGCGATCTGCGAGCGTGGAGCCGGCGTCCTGATAGACGCTGGCCGCCGCCGTGATGTTGAAGCGGTCGGAGTTCAGATCGCCGAAACCGCCGAGCACACTGAACTTGGTTGTGCCGTTGCCCGCACCGTTGCTGACCGAACTGCCGTAGCTGCCGTCGAGCTGCAGGCCCTGATAGTCGTGCTTCGTGATGATGTTGACTACACCCGCGACCGCGTCGGAACCGTATTGCGACACGGCACCGGTCTTCACAATCTCGACCCGGTCGATGACGTTGAGCGGCAGCGTGTTCAGGTCGAAGAAGTTGTCCACGCTGTTCGAGAAGAACGCGAACGGCGCGACGCGCTGCCCGTCGATCAGCACCAGCGTGTATTTTTCGCTCAGGCCTCGCAGCGCGAGACCCGCAGCGCCCGGCGCAAAGTTGCCGGTTTGTCCTTCGCTCCAGCTATTCGCCGAGTTGGCCGTGGTAGAGCGTAGGTAATCGGCGACGCTGTTCGCGCCGCTGTCCTGAATGTCCTTCTGGGTGACGGTCTGCACCTGGTTGTAGCCGACCTTGTCCGAGCTTCGGATCAGCGAGCCAGTCACCTGGAACGTCTGCAGTTGCTTGACCGTGCCCGCTGTCGCCGCTGTTCCAGTTGTGGCCGCTTTGCCCTTTGTGCCTGCTGTGCCGCTTTGGCCCGCGCCCGTAGCCGGGACGGAAGCCGCCGCGCCACCCGTGGCTTCAGCAGGGGGCGTCGTCCCCGTTGTAGCCGGCTGGCTTTGTGCGAGCGCCGGCACGGCGAGCGCGGCTGACAGTGCAAGTTCAGCCCAGATTATTCTCTTGATAGCGACCGCCAAAACTCTTTGCTTCATCTTTCCCCCATACTTATTAGTAAGGCCACACCTGTTGTGCGTGGAGCAGTCTTATGAACCGCTCCAGCTTGATTTACGACAACCCGCTTAATACCAGGCAATCCACCTTTCCCGATTGCATTGCGCAGCGATTCTTATCGTGCCGGGCACTATCGGGATTGCACCTCGTTCCATTCACAACGCCAAACCTATTCGTGCTCTTCATGACCTCATGACTGTTAGTCATCCTTACCAAAACAATTACGTTTTCTTTTCGATTTGTATGTCACTGTTTATTGCACCATGTCCGCGCTTCTACTTGCTGCCAAGGTCTGATAAGACGCTTGCCATCCGGGTCTTAAGAAACGATGACCGCACAATGCCGCATTCAAAAAAATTTGACAGGATTAAATTTTTTTAGATGAATGGAATAACCCGGCATCATGATTCGTTACTCGATCATGGCGAATTGCGGGCAAAGCAGTCATAGCACAACGGGTAAAAGCGCGAAGGAAGTTATTGCTTTTTCCGCGGCTTGGAGTGGGGCGGGAAGATTGTGCGACTAGCTTTGAGATTGGAGCCGGGCGACTCTCAAAAGGGCGCGGGCGTGGTTAAGTGCTCAGCCAATAGGAAGCTCATATCCAAACGAAATGTAAGAAATGACTTCCTATGGTCTGGATTAGCGCGACACGAGCGATACGGTTGCAATCCCAAGCACTGTCATGATCAGCGAAGTCGATACGTGGATGGCAATTTCGCCCGCGGCCCAGCCGAGACGGCCTTCCTGCAAGCGCTGCACGACTTCGGCCGAGAACGTGGAAAACGTGGACAGGCCGCCCATCAGTCCGGTAATGACGAACAGTCGCCACTCGGGCGCGAGCTCCGGCAGGCGGGCAAAAAACGCCACGGCGACCCCGATCACGTAACCAGCGATCACGTTGGAGGCAAGGGTGCCAAGCGGCAGGGCGGGGAACACGCCGTTCAGACGGATACCGAGAAACCAGCGGAACAGTGATCCCAATGCACCGCCAATACCCACTGCAAGAATAGATAAATACATGAAAGACGCCTGGCCAAGCCGAAAGGTCGACAAACCGGGGTGAGCGCAGACAGGTTGTATCCGCAATCATCCGGGCATGCAGGCATCATCAGCCCGACATGGGCGGTTAAAGGAGAATGCCATCTCCAGCCTGCGATTTTATCATCGACCACAGCATGTGGGGACAGGTGGGTAGGTGTCGAGGGGGCGGGCACGGCCAATGCACCGCGCATGGGGCGTGTCGAGGCAGCGGGCGCGGCGGGAGCGATGCCACGCCGCCGGGCAGCCCGCCACGCGCGCGGCCTTTGTCATCCAAGGCAAACGCCGACATAATGCACTGTCCCCTGCGCGGCCTGCCGGGCTCCTGAACTCCTTCGCGTACGCATGAGACTGACAACCAAATGGCTGTTGCTGATCGCGATTCCTGCTGTGTTTGAGCTGGCTCTCCTGTCGGGGCTGGTCAAGGCGCAGGTGGATGCCGCGCAGGCTGAGCGCTGGGCGACCCACAGTGAGGATGTGCTGCGCCAGACCACGGCAATTCTGGAGCCGGTGTTGCTCGACTCGGTGCGCCTGCGCGGCGCAGTGCTCAGCAACGACGCTGACGTCACGACGCCCGTGGCGCTGTGGATGGACATTGACCGGCGCATCGACCAGTTGGCCGATCTCGTGGCCGACAATCCCGTGCAGGTGGAACGCGCGGTGCAGATCCGCCAATCCGTGCAGGCATACCGGCAGTGGTCGGACCGTGTGCAGGACCTGTTGCATTCAGGGCGCCGGCGCGACGTCATCGAACGGTTCAGCGAACTGGCGAGTACCGATGTGCTCGACCGCTTCCGTGCCCAGATCGCGGCGTTCCAGAACGAGGAGCGACTCCTCGACACCCAACGTTCGACCGAGGCCGAAGCCGCGCGCGAGCGGCAGCAGGTTCTGGTGGTGGCCGCCGTGCTCGGCTCGCTGCTGTTTGTCGCGCTGGCCGTGTGGCTTTTTACGCGCGGCGTGCGTGGGCGCCTCGCGCTGCTCTCCGACAACGCCGGACGGCTCGCCAGCAATGAACCGCTCGCGCCGATCGACCACGGCTCCGATGAAATCGCGCGGCTCGATCAGACGCTGCACGAGACGAGCCGGCGCCTGCTCGAGGCGGAGCGCATCCAGGCGCGTTTCCAGTCCGATCTCGCGCGCCGTGCCAATGAGTTGACGGCTATCAACGAGACGCTGCGTCAGCAGACCCAGGAAAACGAGATGTTCATCTACAGCGTGTCGCACGATCTGCGCGCGCCGCTCGTCAACCTGCAGGGATTCTCGAAGGAACTGATTCATGCTTGCGACGACCTGCGCGCGGCGGTCCGGCAGTCGTCGCTCACGCCGGCACGGCGGCAACATATCGAGCAACTGGTCGACGAGGATATCGGCGAGGCCCTGCATTATCTGCAAACCGCAGTGCTGCGCGCTTCGCACATCATCGACGCGCTGTTGCGGCTCTCGCGCGTCGGCCGCGTCGAGTACCGCCGCCAGCAGGTGCATGTGCGCGACATCGTCCAGCGTGTGATCGATGCGATGCAGGTGTCGATCCGGGCGCGCCGGGCGCGCGTGGTCGTCCACGATCTGCCGTCGGTGTGGGGCGATCCCACTGCGCTCGAGCAGGTGTTTGCGAATCTGGTGGGCAATGCGATCAACTATCTCGATGCGTCGCGCAATGGGCGCGTCGAAATCGGTACGACGCCGGCGCCCCCCGGCGTCCAATCGTTACGCATCTTCTATGTGAGGGACAACGGGCTCGGTATTCCGGCTATCGCCATCCCGCGTCTGTTCAGCGCGTTTCAGCGCTTGCACGGCAACGTTGCAACCGGCGAGGGGATCGGGCTCGCGCTGGTGCGCCGTGTGGTGGAGCGGCATGGTGGCCGCGTCTGGGCGGAGTCGACCGAAGGGGTCGGCACGACGTTCTATTTCTCGTTGCCGGAAGCGGAGCTTCGTGCGTCGCACGAAGAGCCCGAGATGCTGGCGCTGGTTGCGCCGGGGTTTAGTGCGCGGTGAAGAGCCGGCGCGGTTTTAACAGCTTGCTGGCGCGAATCGACCAGTAGCAGCCGAATGCGACCAGGATGGCCGCACCCGCAATAACCGTGTGCGGCGCGGGCCGCATGCCCAACAGGCCGTCCAGCGCGAACAGGCCGCGCACCAGGATCAGCAGTGCAGCCCACAGTGAAAATGCAGCCTGCACGAGCAGGCGGGTGCCGGTGAAGCGGCGCGCGCGGTTTTCAAGTGACCAGCGGGCCGGTGCGCGGCTGCAAAAGAAAGCGATCGCCATGAGTGCGATCGCGAGAATGACGATCCAGTCTGTCAGTTCCATCGAAAGGTGCTCCAAAGTCAACCGTCGACTATAGGAAAGCCGTTCGCTATGGACTATCGGACTAGTCCCAAATGCAGAGGAACATGAGCTGGGATAGGGAAATGCGCCCAAACGCAAACCTGCCTGCGTTCAGGCGCGTTTTCGCGCGGATCCGGGAGGAAAGATGATGCGTCGGGCGCCGGCGCGGCGACCCGACGTGTGAGGGAAAAACGTCAGAGCTCGATACGCGTGCCGAGCACCACGAGGAATTGCCGCAGCCATTCAGGATGCGCCGGCCACGCGGGCGCGGTGACGAAGTTGCCGTCGGTGATGGCCGCGTCGACCGGAATGTCGGCATACTCGCCGCCCGCGAGCTTCACTTCCGGCGCGCAGGCGGGATAAGCGGAAATTCGCTTGCCGCGAATCACGTCGGCAGCGGCCAGCAGTTGGGCCGCATGGCAGATCGCCGCGATCGGCTTACGCTGCTCCGCGAACTGGCGCACGATGTCGATCACTTTCTGGTTCAGGCGCAGATATTCGGGCGCACGGCCGCCGGCAATTGCCAGCGCGTCGTATTGACCGGGGTCGACGTCGTCGAAGGTCGCGTTCAGGGTGAACTGGTGGCCGGGCTTTTCCGTGTAAGTCTGGTCCCCTTCGAAATCGTGAATGGCCGTCTTGATACGCTCGCCGGCTGACTTGCCGGGGCATACCGCGTCGACCACATGGCCGACGGCCTGCAGTGCCTGAAAGGGCACCATTGTTTCGTAATCCTCGGCGAAATCGCCGGTCAGGAACAGAATCTTCTTTGCTGCCATCGTATGCCTCCTGTTGAACTGCGGAACACATCGAACGTTCAGCGAGTCTACTCCAACGTGTTTGACAGTACAGCGACGAACGGTGCGTCACGCGCCGGCATCTTTACCTATGCGCGCCTGCGCTGCCTTGCAGCGTCTCCCGTAGGGCGCTGCCCGCCCGAAGTGCAGGGTGGGCAGCGCCAGGGCGTATCATGGGCTCGTTTACGTATGCGGAAGCCGCTTGCCGCGGCTCAGATTACATAATGACTTCATTTAACCACCGTCCTCTCGTGCGCCGCCTTGTCTTCGCCGGGATCCTGCTTGGCGCGCTGGCCGCGTGCCAGAAAAATGACGCCTCAGCGGGCCAGCTTGCCGGCAAGATGAATGATGCTGCGCAACAAGCCGGCCAGTCGCTTGACCAGGCCGCGAGTTACGTCGGTCAGCAGGTCGACACGGCGAAACAGAACATCGAATCGGCGTCTTCAGTACCAACCATCACCGTCGATCCGTCGGCGCTCGCGTCGGGCGCGCAAGCCAATCTGCAGAGCGCTGCCAGCGAGTCCAGTGCAGAGCTCAACAAGGCGGCGTCGCTGACCGGCGCCGGCTTGCAAACCGCGGGACGCAAGCTGCAACAGTGGTCCGACACCACGGCGGCTTCGTCCGCATCCGCTGCGTCGAGCGATAGCGACAGCGACAGCGGCGACGCGCAAAAGCAGATGGACAAATGACAGCGGGGATTCGCGCAGCGGGTAGGCACACAAGGCGCGGCAAACTGGCTTTAACAGCACAGGTTTGACAGCGCGATTAAATGTATCTACTATGGTTACATATTGTTGCTGCCGGACGGGTGCGTTTTGAATACGAGTAGCCGGTTTGCCTTTGCGGTCCATGTGCTGGCGTTGCTGTCGCTGCAAGAAGGCGTGCCGCTGTCGTCGGACATGATCGCAGGTAGCGTGAATACGAATCCCGCGCTGATTCGCCGTTTGCTGTCGATGCTGGCGGACGCAGGGCTCACCACGTCGCAGCTCGGCGCCGGCGGCGGTGCGCTACTGGCGCGGCCGCCCGAGCAGATCACGCTGCTGGAGGTGTACCGCGCCGTCGACGATGCGCAACTGTTCGCGCTGCATCGCGAGGAGCCGAATCCGGCTTGCATGGTGGGGCGCAATATTCAGGTTGTATTACGCGGCATCATTGGTGAGGCGCAGCAGGCCATGGAGGCGTCGCTCGCGGGGCGGACGCTGGCAGATGCCACCGGCGACCTGATCAAGGCCGAACGCCAGCGCGAACGCAAGCGGCGGCCGGTAGGATAGGGTAGTCATGATGATGCCGCCGGCCCCGCTACACGCTGCATTTGAGCAAATGAAACCGGGGATGCAGGAACAGAAGCCGTTAAAGTAGGCATAGGCAGGTATAAGCAGGTCAGTACGCAAGCAGGTATCAAGAAGTACAAACGATTGCGAAGAGGTACAAGCGGGGGCTGAGCCCCTCTTTTTTCAGCATGATATGTAATCAGAATAGTTACATATAAGCTAATCACAGGAGCATTCGGAAATGAGCAAGGTATTGAAGATCGCGCTATTTGGTGCAACGGGCATGATCGGTTCGCGGATTGCATCGGAAGCGGCTCGTCGTGGCCATCAGGTAACGGCGCTGGCGCGTAATCCCGAGCGCGTGCCGACGGACATCGCCAATCTGAAGGCCGCGCAGGCCGATCTGCTCGACGCCGCCAGCGTCGCCGTAGCCGTGCGCGGACATGACGTCGTGGCCAGCGCCTACGCGCCGCCGCGCGACGACGCAGGTATCGTCGTGACGGCGAGCCACACGCTGGTGGAGGGTGTGCGCGCCGCGGGCCTGAAGCGCCTGGTGGTGGTCGGCGGTGCGGGCTCGCTGGAAGTGGCGCCCGGCAAGCAACTGGTCGACTCAGAAGGTTTTCCGGACGCTTATAAGGCGGTGGCGCTGGCACACCGCGACGCGTTCACGTTTTACCTCACGGTGAGCGATCTCGACTGGACCGTCTTCGCACCCGCCGCACTGATCGCTCCCGGCGAGCGCACTGGCGTGTTTCGCACGGGCGCCGATACGCTGCTGGCCGACGCCAGCGGCAACAGCCAAATTTCGGCGGAAGACTACGCTATCGCCTTTGTCGACGAACTGGAGCAGGGCCGTTTCATCCGCAAGATCGCGACGGTCGCTTACTGATCCAGACGGACCGACGCGGATTGGCCCGCTGCGGGGTGCAGCGGGTCGCCACATCCCGCCAGGACGCGCAAGTGTCCTAACATTCCGTTACGCATGTACACGCGCTGCGGCGGCAAGTGCGGCTACACTTGGCGTCTCCCGTTTTTGCTACGGATTGCCATGAAGTCATGCCAAAAGCGGTGTGAGTCCGGGGCTGCGCCGTCGATCGGCGGGCCATCGGCGTTTCGTACTGCCTTTCATTTTTCCCGTCATCTGGATTCTGACCCCCGGCAGAGCCGCGCTGTACGCGCGCGGCCGTGGGCGCTCGCGTGGCCCCTGTGCGTTTGGTTGATCGTGCTGGCGTGCTTCGCGTCGGTACCGAGGCTCGCCTATGCGGCCGGCCCGGTGGTGGCCGGCCCGGCGACGCCCGTGATTCCGGCATTGCAGAGTCTGATCAACAGCGCGACGGCCACGCCCGCGTCTGAGGCCGCATCGGCCGCCGAGGCGGCGTCCGCGCCGTCGCCGGCGAGCCAGGCGGAACTCGCCCACTCTCTCGACAGCGTGATCTCGACGCTCGACAACGATCGCCAGCGCACGGCGCTCGTCGCCCAGCTCAAGAAGCTGCGCGACGTCAGCCGCACGGTCGCGCCTGCGCCGCCTGCGCAGCCTAGCCCCGGTTTGCTGGGCGCAATCGCCTCGGGGATCGCCTCGTTCGAGTCCGGCATGCATCAGGGCCGCACGCCGCTGCGTTATTGGGCCGGACGTTTCAATGCAGCCGGCAACGAGTTATTCACGATTGTCACAAGCCAGGGGCCTGAGAGTCTCGGCAAGATCCTGCTCGACATGGCGGCGATGCTGGCCGGCTGGGGCCTATGCGCATGGGCCTTGATCTACGTACAACGCCGGCTGCACGCACGCTACCACGTGGTGTTCGAACTCAAACCGAATCCGTCGAGCGTTGAACTGCTGATCTTCACGCTGCGGCGGGCCGGTCCGTGGATCATCGCGTTTCTCGCTGCGTTGGTGTTCGCGCGAGCCATGCCCGACTCGCTCGGCCGCACGCTCGGCATGGTGGTGGCCTATGCGATCGTCGCCGGTGCGGTGTTTTCCGCGATCTGTCTCATCATGTTTTCGCTGTTCGGCTCGGGCCACCGGCGCGTCGCGGTGCGCGTGCTGCTCGAACATGCGCGCCGGCTGCTGTTTGCGATCGGCGTATGCGCCGCGTTGGGCGATGCCGCGGTGAACTACGATGTCGAGCACCAACTCGGTCCGAATCTGGCCGAACTGATCTCGACGGTAGCGAACATGGTCGCCGCCGTCCTGACCGCCTATTTCGCGCTGGTGTTTCGCCGGCCCATCGCGCACCTGATCCGCAATCGGGCTTACGAGCCGCGGCACCAGCATAAGGCCGCGACCGATGCCTTCGAAGTGCTCGCCTCGCTCTGGCATGTGCCGGTGCTTCTGCTGGCCAGCGCCTCGGTGATTGCCACGATCGGTGGGTCGGGTTCGAACGAGAACGTGCTGCAGATCTCCGTGGTGACCGCGCTCTTCCTGGTGCTGGCGTTCTTCCTGTCTGCCATCGTGCTGCGCGTGACAAGGCCGCGCGATATTCGCAGGCACCGCCGCTCGCCTTATCTGAGGAGACTGCTGCAATTCGTGGGAACGCTGGTGACGCTGTTCATCTGGTTCGGCTTTTTCGAACTGGCGGCGCGACTGTGGGGCGTGTCGCTAGCGAGCGTGATCGAGGAAAACGTCGCGGCGCGTGGCATCGCGCATGCGATCATGGCGATTCTCACCACCTGGTTCATTGCCTGGCTGCTGTGGATTCTGGTCGATACCGCGATCAAAGAGGCGCTCACTCCAAGTGGTACACGCGGCAAATCGCGTAACTCAAGCACGCGTGCCCGCACCATGTTGCCGCTCGTGCGCAATGCGCTGTTCGTGACGCTGGTGACGATTGCAGGCATCGTCACCGCGGCGAACCTCGGCATCAACGTGACGCCGCTGCTCGCCGGTGCGGGCGTGATCGGTCTTGCAATCGGCTTCGGCGCACAGTCGCTCGTCACCGACCTGATCACGGGTTTGTTCATCATCATTGAAGACACCATCTCGGTGGGCGACTGGATCGACGTCGACGGTGGTCATGCGGGCACGGTCGAGCATCTGTCGATTCGTACCGTGCGGCTGCGTGACGGGCAGGGCGCGATTCACGCCATTCCGTTTTCGCAGATCAAGATCGTGAAGAACCTGTCGCGCGATTTTGCTTACGCAGTATTCGAAGTGCGCATGGGCTTTTCCGCGGATGTCGATCAGGTGACGCAACTGATTCGCGAGGTGGGTGCCGATCTGATGGCCGATTTCCGCTACCGGCGCGAAATGCTGGGCCCGATCGAGGTGTGGGGACTCGACCGCTTCGATCCGAACTGGATGGTCGTGAAAGGGCAGATCAAGACGCGGCCGTTGCAGCAGTGGAGCGTGGCACGCGCCTTCAATCTGCGATTGAAGCGCAAGATGGACGAAGCCGGTATTGAGATTCCGGTGCCGCAAATGCGGGTGTTCACGTCGTCAAAGGATAACGAGGGACAGCCGCTGCCGGATGATGAAGTGCCGGTGCAAGCGCATGCAGCGGAGCATGGTCACCCGCCGCATGGCGTGGCGGTCGGCGGACGTCCTGCCGGTTTGGCTGTGGCGGCCCGCGACGTTTCTCACGAACCGCGCCCGGCACCGCCATCAACTGGACCTGCGCCGGTTGCGCCGCAGATTCCCACTGCAGGCGAAGCGGGGAAAAGCTAGGCGCGCGCCTGCCGTCTTAGGCGACGACCGGTTCCACGAGGGAGTGGGCGCGATCGGCGACCTCGAGCAGATCGTTCACGTGCGTGGCGATCTGTGAGCCCTCGACACCGTAGATATGGAGCGAGACGGCCGGCGCGTCGCTCGCGTTGCCGAGCCGATGGATGCCGCTACGGCCGGCACGCACGAACGACACGGCACCGCTTGCGCGCGGATGAGTCCGTGTCTCGATCGCGAGTTGCTGCGCCTCGTTCCACTCATACACCGTTTCCGACAAGGTGCCGTCCAGCACCGCGTAGCCGCACCATGTCCGATGAGCATGCACGAGGCTCGCCTGGCCCGGAATCCAGACCAGCGCGGCGATGGCATAGCGGCCGTGTGGGTCGGCTGCGAGCAGATGGCGCCTGTACGAGTCGGCCAACCCCTCGCGCTGTGCCGGCGTGAGCAGCGTCGGATCGGCGGCCGCTTCGGCGAGAGCCGTCCTGACGCCGAGTGCGAAGGCCGCGCGTTGCGGCGGGTCGATGGCACCGGCGCATTGCCGGAAGGCGGCATCCAGGGCGTCGCACAGGCGTGCGAGCGGCTGCTGGTCGCAGCACTTCGGGGTAGACGCTGCTGCAGCCAATACCCGTGGGGCTTCATCCGGCGTCGAAAAATGCGCGTGCGGGGTCGTGGAGCGGTCGGCGGCGGACAGGTAAATATCTTGACTCATGATAGCGGCGCGGGCGCTTGGATTCGGTTATCGGACAGGAATATTTATACCGGTTTGCGCGGAGAAAGAGTTTTCATATAATTCCCCTGGGTTTCGTAAAAGTAGAATAATTTTCTATCTGGTGGTGCTCATGGGAATGGATATTATCGATCGGAAGCTGCTGGAGCTGCTTCAGGAAGACGCGACCATGCCGATCGCCGAGCTCGCGCAGCGCGTGAACCTGTCGCAGACGCCGTGCTGGAAGCGGCTGCAGCGGCTCAAGGAAACGGGTGTGATCCGCGCCCAGGTGGCGCTGTGCGATCCGCGCAAGCTCGGTGTGGGTACGACCGTGTTCGTCGCGGTGCGGACCAATCAGCACACGGAAGCGTGGGCGGCCACGTTCACGCGTGCCGTGCAGGACATTCCCGAGGTGGTGGAGGTCTATCGGATGAGCGGCGAGACCGATTACCTGTTGCGCGTGGTGGTCTCGGATATCGACGACTACGATCGGGTCTACAAACTATTGATCACTGCTGTCCCGCTTTATGACGTGAGCTCGAGCTTCGCGATGGAGCAGATCAAGTATTCGACGGCGTTGCCGGTGCGGGCGTCGGCGGTGGCGGAAGGGCGGTGACGATTGCCGACGAAATTGCGGAGCGGTGCTGCCCTAAAGCGCGCACACTAGCGTCAATGATTAATCGGAGGCTTGGATGAGTACTTTCGACAAACTTGACGCGGCGCTGGATGCGTATGACCAGCACCAGGCGGCTATTGTCAGGGCGGCACAAACCAGGGAGTCAGAAGATAACCAGTTTCTCGCGGACTTTTCAAAATTTTGCAGCGGAACGGCGCAGCCGGTGCTTGAGCGTATCGGAAAACACCTGAAAGATCGTGGTCACGATTTCCAGGTCAAGACCGATGACAAGCCTGGGATCATGTTGAATATTTATCTGGCTGGCGCGAGCCGCTTCGATTCGCGTGGCGCAGGCATCTCGAATCCGCAGTTCTCGATTCGATGCAATGTCGCGGGACGTAAAGTGGAATTTTCTGGGGTCGTGGTGACAGGTAATCTGGTCGGGAATAACAGTCGCGGTACGTATGGACTCGCTGACGCAACCGCCGACCTGGTGCATGAAAAAGCCACCGAATGTATCGCGGAGTCATTTAAACGCTAATGCCCGGCTGCTCGCCGTCCGAAGTTCGGACACCCGGATACGCCTGAGCGAGGCCGGCTGCAGACAGCGGCTTCGTGGGTTGCCACGCCTGGCGGGGACCAAGCACGGTCCGCGGATCGATGGCACTATTGTCGCCACCCTGCTAGATTTCTACTCAGCCGAATCGTTGATCGGGAGAGATCGATGGCCGACAGACCGACTTCCAGCGCGTCCACATTCCGTTCGCTGGTCCTGATTGCAGTCGTCGTGGTCGCGCTGGTCGCGGCCTTCGCATTTACGGCCGGCTGGCTTTCGCCAGCGCGCTTGAGGCCGGCAACGATCGTCAACGCTTTGGCGCCGCCGGGCGGTCCGGCTCTCGGCCACCGGCGCAATCACGCCAAGGGCATCTGCTTTACCGGCAGCTTCGAATCGAACGGCGCGGCTGCGGCCCTCTCCAAGGCGCCCATGTTGGCGGCCGGCTCCTATCCGGTTACGGGACGCTTCAACCTGGGCACGCCTGATCCTAACGCGCCGGACGCCACGGTGCGGGTCCGGGGCCTCGGTCTGCGCGTGGTCGCGCCGGGTGGAACCGAATGGCGCGCGGCGATGATCAACGCGCCCATCTTCGCAGTCTCCACGCCTGAAGCCTTCTACGATCTGCTTAAGGCCGCGGGCGACAAGAGCGACCCAGACGCCATGAAGAATTTCGCCGCCGCGCATCCGGAATTCGGCGCCTTTGCCGCATGGGCCGGCGGCGGGACGTGGACGGGCTCTTACGCGCAGGAGCGCTATAACAGCCTCAATAGCTTTATCTTCACCAATGCTGCGGGACAGGACCAGGCCGTGCGCTGGTCCCTCGTGCCGGCCGCGCAGCCCGAGGTCGTCACCCCCGATCAGTTAAAGGCGCGTGGCGACGACTTCCTCGACGCGGATATCACGCAGCGCGTGCACAGCGCGCCGCAACGATGGACGCTGGTCGTCACGGTCGCCAATCCCGGTGACCCGACCGCCGACCCCACCAAGGCGTGGCCGGAGGATCGACGCAAGGTGGAGGCCGGCACGCTGGTGGTCAACGCCATCGAACCCGAGCCTGACGGACCGTGCCGCGATCTCAACTTCGATCCCACCGTCCTGCCGCCCGGCATGCACGTCTCGGACGATCCGTTTCCCGCCGCGCGCTCAGCGGCCTATGCCGTCTCGTTCAACCGGCGGACCGCTGAGGACAAGGACTATCCGCACCATCCGGCGGGAGGAGCCACGCCATGACCCCGATCCACGATCGCTTTACACCGCTGCAGCGCGCGCTTCACTGGCTGATGGCGATTTGCATTCTGGCGATGCTGTTCATCGGTGTCGGGATGGTGTCGACCGTGCGCCCCGATTATCTTTCGCTGGTGTCCATCCACAAGCCGCTCGGTATCGTGATACTCGTGCTGGCGCTGATTCGCCTCGTGGTCAGGTTGATGCGCGGCGCGCCGCCGCTTCCGGCATCGATGCCGGAACCGATGAAACTCGCCGCTCGCCTCTCGCATCTGGCGTTCTATCTGCTGATGATTGGGCTTCCGCTGATCGGGTGGGGCATGCTGTCGGCTGCGGATTATCCGGTCGTGGTGTTCGGGATAAATTTGCCGCACATCCTGCCGCATAGCAACGGTTTGCACACGCTGCTGTGGAACGCGCACAGGGTGCTCGCGTTGTGCTTCTTTGCGCTGATCGTGGTTCATCTGGCGGCGGCGCTTTTGCACGCGCTAGTCAGACGTGACGGTGTCTTCCAGGCGATGGCGCCCTGGCGGTGATGGGGTAAGAGGGACGCGTCTCACGCGGTCAAACGAAGCGCGCCGAGCAACTGCCGATGCCGTCAATGGCAACACTGAGGCTGTCGCCGGCTGCGACTGGAACCATCGCCGCCAGCGACCCAGACAGCACCACTTCACCTGCCTTCAACGACTCGTTCAGTTGGCCTAACGTGTTGGCCAGCCACGCAACCGCTTCGAGCGGGTTCCCAAGCGCAGCCGCACCTGAACCGGTGGTCACCACCTCGCCATTCTTCTCCAGTTTCATCGCGCATCCGACCAGGTCGACCTCGCGCGGGTCGACCACGCGCTTGCCCAGTACGAATACGCCGCACAGTCTTTTGGTGCGGCGTACAGCTCGTCACCAAGCGAACGGATAAGAGCGTCGTTCATGGTTGCTGGCTCCTGGGCGAGTTCACTTCGTCGGATGACTGGGGGAGACCTGGCCGCCCTCCAGCCGGAAAGAATCGGACCACTCCAGCAATTGCTGGCTTGTTGTGCCTACTCCACCGCAGGCAATCACTACGATACGCTGCGCGTTGGGGAAATACTCGGGAACCCGGGCGAGTGCCGCTACCGATGCACCGCAGGCCGGCTCGGTCAGAAGGCGATGCTCTTCGAGCAGCGTGACGCTGCCTTGAACCGCTTCTGCGTCGGTCACCAGACAGTTTCGGATCGGATGTTCCCTGGCGAGCGTCACGATGCGTTCGGCGACCTTGTTGGCACCCAGCGACGTGGCCACGGATTGGATTTTCGGCAGAGCGACCGGCGCGCCAGCCCTGAGCGCCTCGTCGTAAGAGGCGGCACCCTCGGTCTCGACGGCCAGCACCGGGATGTCGCTCCAACCGACTCGCCGCAGTCCTTCAACGACGCCAGCAAGCAGGCCGCCACCGCCGACCGAGCAAACCAGCAGGTCAGGGCGCTCGGTTTGCCGGGCGATCTCGTCGACCATCGTCGCGTGGCCTTCCCACAACAGGGGATCGTCGAACGCGGGGAGGTAGGCGTCGCCATCGCCCAGAATCGAAAGCGCATAGCCGTTGGATTCAGCGAACGACGCCCCGTGAACCACGACATCGGCTTCTTCGCCACGAATGAGCGCCTTCGCTCGCTCAGATGTGGTCTGCGGCACGACGACCGTCACTGCAATGCCGAGCTCCCGGCCCGCGTAGGCCACCGCGTAGCCCGCGTTGCCGCCTGACGCGGTGACGAACCGACGTGCGCCCCGACGCTTATGTTCTTCGCAGGCGAAGCCAACGCCTCGCAGCTTGAATGAACCACTCGGTTGCAGCCCTTCAAGCTTCAGCAGAACGGTTCTGGCCGTCTTGAGTGAGAGCGCTCGGGATTTGATTAGCGGTGTTTCGATATGCAGTGTCATAACAGGACTTCATGTGTGAGAGGCGTTGGCCAAGCTGAACGGCTGCTTTTGCCTGCTCGATACTCGGGAGTGGTCCCCCGCCTTGCCGGTGGATCCGGATTCGTCAAAACCCGCATGACGCCACGTTAAAGGACGTACGCCGGTCCCGCTTGTAAAAAATTGAGGGTTTGCGCCTGGGGGAATGCTGGAGGACGCAGCGCCTGGGCCAAACGGTCCGCTGCGATCTGGAAGGTCAATATTTCGAGGGGGATACACCAAAGGCTTGCCGGAACGCCCGATTGAAGTGGCTCTGATCGTAGAAGCCAACCTCCTGAGCGACCTGTGTCAGACAGCGGTCCGTGTGGCTCAGCAAGGAGCACGCGCGCTCGAGCCTCAGCCGTACGATCCAGGCGTGTGGCGTCATGCCGACCGTTTGCTTGAAAAGCTTGAGAAAATGGAAGCGTTCAAGGTTGCAGAGGGCGGCTAGCTCTTCAAGGGTGATTTTTTCGGCCAGATGGACGTCGCAATACTCTTTGACTCGCTGCCACTGCACCCGTGTGAGT
>Ga0302232_10001543_pt1 | contig 15926 bp, 11 predicted proteins | sample II_Palsa_N2_3_FD_193575 | JGI IMG/M metagenome (GOLD analysis project Ga0302232, IMG submission 193575) | Peat permafrost microbial communities from Stordalen Mire near Abisko, Sweden - II_Palsa_N2_3 | ecosystem: Environmental > Terrestrial > Soil > Palsa > Peat permafrost | place: Sweden...
AAGCAACCTCGTGACGGAAATTCATTTGTGGTACGCGTGGGCTACGAAGAGGGAGACGATACAATTGGAAGCATTGATTACGACAACGAGAAGTCCGAGGATACTGTGGCCTCCTTCAAGGATGTATAACTATGTCCCTCCAACCCCCGACCAGCCATAGGTCCTATGTTTTTCCGTTCAGTTTTCCTCCCTCCTCCTTACTCGATCCGTAAAAAAATAACACTACATCCAGTGGATGGTCGCAATGCTGTGCACTTTGGGGTCCAATCCATGGACGTTCATACTGTCCAGTACCTCGTCCAATGCGGCTGCGACGTCAACGTAATCGATCAGGCCGGAGTGACGGCTTTGCATATCGCCGCTTATGAACACAGCAAGTCGCCCAGAGCTGTAGCCGTGTACGACTACCTCGCCAAGTTGCCAGCGATCAAGGCCGATCTGCTCGATAGCCAGGGCCACACTCAGGCTGCCGCGTGGTACCTTAAGGAAACGTAAAAAAAAAAAAATAAAGTAAAAAAAACAACAAATATATTTCAAAATTAACGTGACTTTGTAATGTGGGCATTAACGCAACGTTTGATTCGTTTCTTTTTAAAATTTGTTTTTATTCATCTGAAAGAACAGAAAAGGTCGCCTAATAAAACTCCTTCTCAATCTGCGCCTTGAGAGCTGCAGCCAGCGATGCATCCGAGGCCTTGATGTCGATCGAGATCTGCTGCGTCGCGGCGAGGGCCTTGACGAGGAGGGCGACGTGGTGGTCCTGGACGGTGCGGCCGTACATTGACGCGCCGTTCTCGAGCACAGTGACCTCGCCCACGTGCAGGAGTCCTCCGATCACAGCAACGGCGTTGCGGAACGAGCGGGTGGCCGCAAGGGGGAGCTTGGTGTTGACGTGCGCAGGGTAGTTGTTGGACTCGCCGAGCAGCTGGGCAAAGCGGCCGGCATCGCACGACTCGGGAACGACAAATGCGCTGGCGTTGAACTGCAGCTTAAAGTTGAGGTTGTGCGACGACGAGACGTCGCCCTTTTGCAGCGAGTACGTCAACACGCTCTTGAGCGACTGCGACTGCGTGATTAACTTGACGTTGAAGTTGATTGTCACCTGGTTCTGTTTTCGACGAAACAAAATAAAAAAATATGTATATATGGGGAATTGTTTACCTGCTCTTCAGCGAAAATGTTGAACGGGACTTTGATGGCACCATCCTTGAAGCCGAGGGTGTTGGCCTCGATCTTGAGGTTGAGCGTCTCGAGGATGCTAAACTCAATGTTGGTCAGCGTCTATTAATGGAGTGAAAACCATCAGCACGACTCAAAATTTAATGTCAAAAACCACTTACACCAGAGCTCAGGTTCTCGACAATGAGGTTGGTCGTAAACAGGTTGGGCTTGTTGCCGTCGACGTCGACGGCATAGGTCAGGCGCAAGTTGTCGTCCTCCACGAGCACCTGGTAGGTCGGGGGCAGCGGGGGCTCCTCCGAGTCGGCACCAACCGCGCCCTCGAGCTGGGCAACGTCCTCATAGGCTGCACGGTCAATCGCCGCGAGATCCTCGCTCGCCGTGGTAGCCTTCTTTTTCTTCTTTTTCTTGTCATCAGTGTCCTTGGCAGCCTTCTTGGACTTTTTCTCGGGGGCTGCAGGGGCAGCAGCGGCAACAGGCACGGCTGCCTTGGGGGTCTTTGACGACGACGCAGCGGCCTTGTCCTTCTTGGTGTCTGCTGCGGCAACGGGGGCAGCAGACTTGGGCGCGGGGATGTCCTCTATTTTTTCAGACAGGATTAATAATTAAAAAAAAATGTATGTAATAACAATACCGAGGAAACCAAGGAGATCATCGTCCTTGGCCACAACGACGGCAGGCGCCGCGGCGGCCTCTGCCTGCTTCTTCTTCTTCTTGTCCTCCTTGGCGGCCTTCTTCTCGTCCTTGGCAGCCTTCTTGTCCTCCTTGGCCTTCTTGGCCTCCTTCTCCGCCGTCTTCTTAGCCTTGCGGGCCTTGGCCTCTTCCTCGGCCCGCTTGCGAGCCGCCTCCTCGGCCTTCTTGCGCGTCTCCTCGGGGGTTGCGTAGGCCTTGAGCGTGGGAAGCTGCTCGTCCGCACCGAGGGGCGTGGTCAGGTCGACGTCAAAGTCGCTCTCGAGCGTGAACGCCTTGCCGCCCTTCTTCTTCTTGTTCTTCTTCTTGGGGTCCTCGTCGTCGCTGTTGTCGGCACCCTCGGGCATCTCCTCGTCCTTGGTGATTTCATAGTGCTTCTCGGGCTCCTCCTTCTTGCTGCCCTTCTTCCCCTTCTTGCCCTTCTTTCCGCCGGCCACTTCGAGCTTGCCAGGGCCGAGGTCGAGCTTGGCGATGGGGATCGAGTCGACGTCGTCGTGGTGGTCGTCCTTGTTCTTCTTGGAGCTGCCGCTGCCCAGGTAGAAGGGCTGGTGCTTGCGGTGGTCCTCCTTGGAAGCCTTTTGCAAACAAAACAAAAATAGAAAGAAAAAAGGAATTAATAACAAAACGGCAAGGGGATGATGGATGTACCGAGGATGAGCCACTGGGCTTCTCGTCCTCGTCGTCCTCGTCCTCGCTCTTCTTGCCCTCGTCAAGGAAGCCAAAGTCAATGCTCTTGGAGGTGCCGCCGAGGTGGAAGTCGCCATCCGAAACGTCGTTGTCGTTGTCGGGGATAGGCTCATCGATCCACTCTTCAATATCAAAGTCTAAAGAGCCGGGAGACCATCAAGGCTTTTCCTCCCCTTTTTAATACAGTGCCAGCGTACCAGCGGGAAGGGGAACCTTTAGCTGGGCCTTCTTGGCAACGGGGTTGAGCTCGCCGGCAGCGAGGGCAACAAGCTTGACATAGGAAAGAACGTTGTCGTTGGCAAGCTTGAGCAGCTGCACGCCGATCGAAGCCTACATGCAATTTTCTCCAGTTAGGAAATGGCGCTTTCAGGGTTGAAAACGTACACGCTCCTGGACCTCGAGGTTGCTGCTCTGGGTGAACGTGGTGAGCTTGATGACGACATCGCCAATGATCTTGGGGAGCTCAGCGGCATAGTCCTCGTTGGCGGCAATGGCCACGATGATCTTGAAGGCGTTCTGGACAAACGAGGCCTGGATAAAGCCGGGGAGCGAGGCGCCGACGGGGTTGGTCAGGATATTGATGGCCTTGACGGGGTCCTCGAGGGCGCTGGCGTACTCGCCAACGATCCACGAGGCGGTGGAGAGAACCTCGCGGTTGGTGCCGAGGGCGCTAAACTGGCCGTACAGGCGCTCATCTTGGAGGAGGTCGAGCTAAGAAAGAAAATTTTTGTTAATTTCATTTACTTTCTTTCGTCTTGGGAAAGAAAAATTACCATTTCCTTGACGATAAATTCGCGGACGACCTTGACACGGACGGCGACGTCGAGGATCTGGCTCGACAGCAACTTGCCCTGGTTGGCACCCTCGGTCTTGCACAGTTTCTGTACGAGGCTCGCCAGCTGAGCAAACCGGTAAACAAAGAAGAAAGAAACGTACCACAAGCACGTTGATAAACCACTCAAAGTCGGTGACGTGTTGGTAGCTGTTCTGGGCCGAGAGCTCGACGATGCGCTTGACCATCTCGGTGCGGTAGGCCGGGTCGGACGAGAGCACGTGGGTGCTATCGAGCTGGGACAGGAGCTTGCGGACGACATCAGGCAGGTTCTTCTTGGTGACCATGCCGACGAGGAGGTCCAGGGCGCGGTAGCGGATCGACACGTCGTCGTCGTCGATGCACTTGAGGATGACGTCGTTGTGCTCCGACACGATCTTGGGGTGCACCGAGAGGAACTTGGACAGGGCGAGGAGGCCGAGGTACTTGACTGCAGAATTTCATTTGCTTGTTAGGTGGAGGCTTTCAATATATATATAAAATAGCAGTACGGTTTTGGTCGGGGTCCTCGATAAAGATGCGCAGCTTCTGGATGCACAGCTTGACAAGGCGGAGGTCGTCCATCTCGCTTTGGGTGACCGTGTTGATGCACTCGTACAGGAGCGACATGGCCGACGTGCTCGAGATGATGTTGCTGATGGGCTCGGCCAGCTTCTTGGACAGGCGGGGCTCGAGGGGGATGAGGGCGCCAAAGAGCTTGATGATCTTGATAAGCATCCAGTTGTTGGACGAGTCGGTCAGGATCTTGAACAGCTGCGGGGCCTGGGCCAGGTAGTTCTTGGGGTTCTTGCGGGCGAGCTCGCAGATGACGTTGACGGCCGCAGACACGACGGCTAGAGAGGGTTAGTTAGGGTTAAAAGGGTTGGAAGGGAAAATAGCTCGGTTACATGGGTCGTCGTCGGCAAGCTTGTCCTTGAGTCGGGGGAAGGCGGGGCGGAGGGCCTCGGGGAAGCGGAGGAAGACCTTGTACAGCGCCAACACGGCCTTCTTGCGGACGTACGCCTTGGAGTGCGTGAGCAGGTTGACGACGTCAGAGGACAGGTCGCGCGCGAGATCCGTGTTTGCCACGTTTGCGAGTCCGTTGAGGGCGACACCGACGTCAAAGTGGTTCTGCGAGGCCATGTCCTTCTTGATCAGGTTGGTGGCCAGCATGAGCACGTCCGTGTCGGGGCTGAACGACTGCGACGCGGCCAGGTAGCCGATACGCTTATCCACAAACTTGGACGAGCTCATGACCTCGATCACGTTGAACGACGCCCACGACATGTCGTAGCCGAGCATTTGCAGCTGTGTGTGCGAAAAAAAAAGGGGGGGGTAAGAACAGAGGCAGCAGCGACTGGGGCGTACGTAGATGAGCTTGTTGATGGCGTTGGACTTGACGTCAATGTCAACACTCTTGAGCTCCTTGCGGATCTCCTCGAGCGCAATCGAAATGTACTTGGTCTCGTTCTTCTTGTTGGCGCGAAGGCCACGGATCATGTCTATAAATATATGAAGAAGGGGAAAGGGAGCAACGTAAGGACGGTGCCGTGCGTGCTGCTGTGCTCGTCCTGCGTACCCGTCAAGGTCTTTTCGAACATGGTATTTTTTTTTTCGACCTGTGACCTTGAAAGTGTGGGTGGCGCACTCGGACAAATGTGGTCGTCAATTATTATTTTATTTTTATTTTCTATTTTATTTTTATGACGGAGCAAAGCGACGAGGTGTAGAGAGTATAGAGAGTATTAAAAAAGAGGTTCTAGGTTTTCTTTAATAGGCGTGCGAGGAAGAAGACGAAGGCTGCTGCACACGATGCGGGATGTTGGCGGCGTCGTAGTGGATGAGCGGGCCCGTCTGAGTGGCAGCAGCCCCCGATCCAGGCGCGATGGCCGACCCCGACAAGGGCGTCTGGACCAACGAGGAGGCCGGCAGGAGACCCGCGGCGATGCGTCGCTGGACGAGGTCGGTGAGCTTGCTGTTGATCAGGACCGCGGGAGGGCGGCGGCCCGAGCTGGCCTCGAGGCAGCCGTCGATGATGCGCACGAGCAGGACTTGGACCTCGTCCGCCGGGTCGTCCGGGCGGATGGCTGGCAGGCGCTGTCCGGAGCGCACGTTGGCCTCCACGTCCTCGTTGGACATGTCGCCCCAGGGGATCTCGCGGGCCAGCGTCTCCCAGAAGGTCGCGCCCAGGGCGTATATATCGGAGCGCTTGTCGTCGTCGACCGACGTGGCCGCGTTGCGGAGGACGGCACGGGCAAAGACCTCTGGCGGTGCGTAGCGAGGCGAGAAGCCGTTGACGAGGGGGACGGCGCGCGCGTCAGCGTCGCCGTTGTTGTTGCGCGAGAGGCCAAAGTCGCACACGATCGGGATCGGGTACGGGTCGGTGGCCTGCTTGGGCTCGGCCAGCAGCACGTTGGACGACTTGATGTCGCGATGCGCAATGCCCATGGCGTGGATGGCCTCGACGGCCGACGCCATGCCGGCCACGAGGTGCAGCAGCAGGTTGGACTCGAGCCGGCCCTTGTCCGAGTGCATGTGCAGGTACCGGAACAGGTCGGTCTTGTACAGCGGCGTCACGATCGTCTTGGGCACGTCCGTGTAGCCCGTCAGCTTGATCACGTTGGGGTGTTGCGAGAGCAGCCACAGGATCGAGACCTCGGTGTGGAACCGCTCCAGGTTCTGCTCGGCCTCGAGGTGCTCAGAGTCCTGCAGGTGCTTGAGCGCACACAGACGGTCGCCGTTACGCATCGCCACCTGGTTGTCCAGCAGCGTCGCGCGCCAGATCGTGCCGGCGCCGCCCTCGGTCAGCTTCTTCTCGGGGCGGATGTCGCGCGCATAGTCCAGCAGGAGGAACCCGGGCAGCGCAAACTCGAGCACCGTGTTGACGATGGTGGCGTCCGGACCGCTCGTCACCTTTGTCTTCTTGTCAGAGCCGTGGGGCGCGACATAGCCAATGACGACGTTGTCCGGGATCATGGACACGGGGGCGTGCTCGTCAATGTTGCCCAGCTCGGTGCCAAAGTTCTCCAGGATCGCCTTTTGCCGCTTGGCCAGACGGTGGCGGTACACAAAGTAGGCAATGGTCAGGGCCAGCAGCACCACCACGACCACGACCACGATGGCAGCAATCACGCCGGTGGGCGTGGTCTGCTCGTGTGTCGACGTGGATGCGGCCGGGGTGGTCACGGTCGCCTTGGAGCCCACGGGTTCGGCGCTGGCGACGGTCTGCTGCAGACTGGCGCGCACCCACACCGTGTACGTCGTGCTGGCCGTCACGTTGGTCACGTTGAACGTGCTGGACAGGGCCGGGAGGACGGCAACGAGCGTCCAGTTGCCGGATGCGGCGGCGGCGGCGTCATAATTATCATTGAACGAGATGATTTCATTGTTGCTCGCGGTGCTCGTGAGCTGCACCAGCACGAGGTAGTAGCGAGCCAGCGAGCCGGGCGCGGACGACCAGGAGAGGGTGAAGCCGTCGGCGGCGATGTCGCCGATGGAGAGCGCGCCCGGTGGGTCGATGGCCGTCGTGACAGTGATCTGCGCGCCGAGCACGTCCGCTTGCTGCACGGCGCTGGTGGACGCACCAAACACCTGGAAGTAGTACTGGGTGTTTTGGACGAGGCCCGAGGCGACGACGGTGGGGCTGAGGATGTAGCCCGTGGTGAACACGGGCGAGAAGTCGACGCCGTCGGTGGACATGGTGGCGACAAAGCGGGGCACGGTGACGTTGACGGGCGTGTGCCACACGAGCACGACCGAGATCGAGTCGACGTAGCTGGCCGACAGGTCGCTGATGCGGCCACCAGAGGTCACGGTCGTAAAGGTGCACGCGACGTCAAAGGCACTCGTGTTCCAGTTGGTGGTGCTGGAGCAGTAGCCCACCGCCCCGCCCAGGAAGCCGTTCGCACACGATCCGTTGACCCACGTGTCCACCGGGGAGGCAGGGAACTGGGCCGACTCGGTGCTGATCGGGTCGCACTGCAGCGCCACGGGCTCACAGACGGTGCCGTTGACCACGCCCGTCCCAAAGGGGCACAGGGACACGCACATGCCCATGTCGAGGTACTGGCCGGGGATGCAGGCCGTGCACATGTCGGCGTCCTGCTCGCAGCTGGTGCAGGGGTACTGGCAGGGCAAGCACGTCGTGTTTGACGCGTCCGAATAGGTGCCTGCAGGGCACGATGCAACACAGGAGGAGCCGTAGAGGAGGGACCCGTCGTCGGCGCACGCGGTGCAGCTGGCGGCGGAGCCCTGGCACTGGGCACACGGGCTGCTGCAGCCGATGCAGCTGGACCCGCTCACAAAGGAGCCTGCCGGGCACGGCGCAGCGACGCACTGGTTGTCGTACAGCAGCCCGCCGCTGGCACAGCCCGTGCAGTTGCTGGTGCTGCCAAAGCAGCTGGCACAGGACGTCGAGCACAACTCGCACTGCTGGGATCCCGGCGCGGTCGTGGTCGTGCCGCTGGGGCAGCCTGTGTAGCAGGCGTTGTCGTAGAGGAACGTGCCCTCGCCACAGCTTGAGCACGTCGAGGGCGATCCCTCGCACGTGGAACAGGGAGACGTGCATTGCTCGCAGCCGCCTTGGCCGTCGTCGATGTAGCCAGCGGGGCACTCGCTGGAGCACGAGGAATCGGGGGCAAGCACGTAGCCCGCGTTGCAGGACGTGCACGCGTCCGCAGAGCCCGCACAGGTAGCGCACGTGGTCGAGCAGTTGACACAGAGGGAGCCGTCACCATTGTCGGAATAGTAGGTTGCGGCGGGACAGCTCAAGTAGCAGGTGGCCGTGGTCGCATAGAGCGAGTACGAGGCGACGCAGCTGGTGCAGCTCGTGGGCGATCCGTCGGTGCAGTTGCCGCAGGGTGAGGTACACGGCAGGCATGTGTTGGTGGCCGTGGAGAGGTAGGTTGAAGCGGGGCACGCACCCACACACGAGGAGCCGTAGAGGTGCGTGCCCAGGTCGCAGCTGGTGCACGTCGACGCCGATCCGGTGCAGTTGCCGCAGGTGGAAGAGCAGGACGAGCACAGGAGGCCGTCGGAGAACGTGCCTGGGGGGCACGTCTGCGTGCATCGCTCGAGCTGCTCGTCGCCGTCGTAAAAGTACCCGCCGACACACGACGTGCAGTTGGACGCACTGCTCGAGCAGGTGGCACAGGGCGACGTGCACGAGACGCACGTTCCGGATGAGCCAGAGAGTGTGGTGCCCGCTGGGCAGGCGGCCGTGCACGTGGAGCCGTACATGTAGCCCGTCGAGCAGGACGTGCACGTGGACGTGGTGCCGTTGCAGGTGGCGCAGGGCGACGTGCAGGGCAAGCACGTTTGGCCCGATGGGCCCGCGATCGCGTTGGATGGACACGAGGAGACACAGGCGCCAGAGGAGAGCAGCTGGCCGGTTGGGCACGAAGAGCACAAAGAGGGCAAACCGGCCGCACACGTCTTGCACAGGGGCGAGCATGGCACGCAGCTGAGCGGGCTCGTGGCAGGCGATGCTGCCGTAGAGCCGGCAGGGCACGACGTGAAGCACGTCTTGTTGTAGAGGTAGCTGCCAGCTGCACAGGCCGTGCACGTGGTGGCCGATCCGTCGCACTGGGTGCAGGGCGGAGAGCAGCCCAGACAGGTGGCCGTGCTGTTGAAGGACCCCGCGGGGCACGTGGCCAGGCACGACGAGCCGAGGAGGAACGTGCCGGCGGGGCAGGCGGTGCACGTCGTGGCCGATCCGGAGCAGGCTGCACAGGAGGACGTGGCACACGGCGAGCAGGTCGTCCCGTTGACAAAGGTGCCCGCGGCACACGAGGAAACGCACTGATTGCTGGCCGGATCGAGGAAGTAGCCGCTGGTGCACGAGAGACACGAGGCAGGCAGGCCTGTGGAGCATGTGGCGCAGTGGGACGAGGCGGTGCAGGGGACACACTGGCTGCCGACGGGCGTCGTGCCGGTGGGGCAGCTGGTGTAGCAGAAGGAGCCGTACAGCTCGTAGCCGCCGATGCAGCTGGTGCAGTTGGCGACTGATCCGGCACACGAGCCGCAGGGCAGGGTGCAATTGACGCAGACTGTCGAGGACACGCTCGTGGTCGTGGTCGTGGAGGGGCAGCCGTCGTAGCACGAGGACTGGTACAGGTTGGGTGCGGTCACCGGGCAAGCAGTGCACGTTGTCGCCGAGCCAGCACAGGACGCGCACGAGGACGTGTCGCAGGGCTCGCACGTGTTGCTGACGTCGTCGCCGTAGAGGCCATCGGGGCAGGAAATAACGCACGTGCCATCGGCTGACAGGAGGTAGGCCCCGTCGGCGCAGGAGGTGCAATTGCTGGAGGAAAACCCGTTGCACGTGGCACAGGAGGCATCGCAGGAGGGGCAAGAGGCAGTGGCCTCGTCGGGGTAGGTGCCGGAGGGACAGACGGATGCGCACGAGGCGGCGACGAGGTGCGAGCCGGTGGCGCAGCTGGTGCACGTGGATGCGATGCCGGTGCAGGTCGCACAGGAGCCGGAGCAGGGCGAGCAATTGGTGCCGTCGATAAACGTGCCCGTGGGACACGATGAAACGCACGAGTCGCTCGTGGTCGTTGTGTTGCTCAGGAGGTAGTAGCCGCCCAGGCAGGACGTGCAGTTGGCCGTGCCGGAGGGATCGCATGTGGCGCATGAATCGGTGCAGGCCACGCAGGTGCTGCCACCAGAGGGAGAGGGGATCGTGCCGCTTGGGCAGGTGGACGAGCACGTCGAGGTGTACAGGTAGTTGCCCGGGGTGCATGCCGTGCAGGTTTGGGCGGTACCGGTGCAGTTGGCGCAGGGGGCCGTGCAGTCGATGCAGTCGAACCCGATCGCGACCGACCCCGCGGGACAGCCGCTGGAAAGGCACTCGTTCGTGGCGTTGTGGTAGTAGTAGCCGCCGATGCACGACGTGCACGTGCTGGTCGAGCTGCCCGATGTCGTGCAGGTGGCGCAGGGCGACGAGCAGGGCACGCACTGGGTGCTGTCGAGCGGCGACACGATGGAGCCAGAGGGGCACTGCAGATAGCACTGGTTGTTGTAGTAGACGTAGCCCGACGTGCACGAGTTGCACGTCGTGTTGGTCCCGGAGCAGGATGCGCACGGATTGGCACACGAGGAGCACACGGTCGTCGTCCCAACGAGAGCGCCAAACTGGCCCACGGGACATGTCGAGTTGCAGGTCGACCCCGACTGGTCGTAGCCGACGATGCACGAGAGGCAGTCAGTGACGCTCCCAGAGGTGCAGTTTGCGCAGGGCGACGTGCACGGCAGACACGACGAGGCTCCCTGGTAGGTCCCTGCAGGGCAGGCTGAAACACACTGGGACCCGCTCAGGAGCAATGGGGACTGGCAGGACGTGCACTGGCTGGTGGATCCGCCGGTGCAGGTCGAGCAGGGCGCCTGGCAGCTCGCGCATGTGGTCGCCGTCTGGGCATACGAGCCAGCGGGGCAGCTGGGCGCGAAGCAGCCGTTGTTGTACAGCCGATAACCGCCGGATGAAACACAGCTGGTGCAATTCGTGGCCGATCCGACGCAGTTTTCACACGGGGCGGAGCAGGCGAGGCAGCTGGACCCGCTCGTGTACGTCCCCGCGGGGCACGTGAGAACGCACGTCTGGTCGTAGAGGTAGTACAGGCTGCTGGTGCAGCTGGAACAGGCCTCGGCCGAGTCGGCTGTGCAGGTTCCACAGGGGGCCGTGCAGTCGACGCACTGGCTGGGATCGGACGAGGACACGGTCGTGCCCGAGGGGCACTGCGAGTAGCACTGCGAGCCGTACAGCAGCAGCTGGGCGTCGTCGTCACATGCGGTGCACTGTGTGGCCGATGAAGTGCAGGTCGAACACGGCGATGTGCACGGGCTGCACAGGCCATCCGAGGTCGCGTAGTAGCCGGCGGGGCACTCGGTTGAGCACGTGCCGTTGAAGAGGGACGCGCCGCTGATGCAGCCGGTGCAGCTCGTCGCCGATGACGCGCAGGTCGAGCAGGGCGACGTGCAGGCCGAGCACACAGGGCCGCCCGTCGTTGCTATGGAGGACGTGTCACTGAAGTATCCGGCGGGGCACAGCGAGGCGCACGTGCCGTTGAACAGGCTTGTGGTGGACGAGCAGCTGGTGCAGGCCGAGGCAGACCCGCCATTGCACGTGAGGCAGCTGGGATCGCAGTCGGAACAGGTGGCTGGTGTGTCGGCATAGGTGCCGGCTGGGCATGCGGCCGTGCACTGGCCCTGGAACAGGTGGTAGCCGGTGGAGCAGGCGGAGCACTGGCCCAGGGAGGGGCCCGAGCAGGCGGTGCATGGCTGCGTGCACGACAGGCACGAGGAGGCACTGGACTGGTACGATCCGGTGGGGCACGACGACACACAAGTGGCTGCGCCTGTGAGGAGGTAGTCTGCCGAGCACGAGGTGCAGGTCGTGCTGGCACCGCTGCAGGTCGCGCAGGGAGCGGTGCAGTTGCTGCACTGGGTCGACGAGGACGCGTAGGTGCCTGCGGGGCACGTGCTGAAGCAGGCCGACTCGAACAGCAGCTGGCCACTGACGCAGGCCGTGCACGACGAGGCCGATCCCGTGCAGGAGCTGCAGGGCGCGCTGCAGAGGGCGCAGGTCGTGCTCGTGGCCTCGTACATGTTTGCGGGGCACGACGCATAGCAGGTGCCGTTGTAGTAGAGTGACGAGGACGGACACGAGAGACACGTCGAGGCAGACCCGGAGCACGTGGCACACGAGGAGGAGCAGGCCTGGCATGTGGTCGTGGATGCGGAGGGCAGGTACGAGCCGTCGGGGCAGGTGGCGTAGCACTGGCTCTCGTAGAGCAGTGGCAAGCTGCCGGTGCAGCCGGTGCAGGCTGTCGCCGACGTGGAGCAGTTGGCGCACGGGGCGGTGCAGGCCGCGCAGGCAGAGGGGCCGCTCTCGTAGGCACCCGGCGGGCAGGCACCCGAGTAGCACTGCGATCCGTACAGGAGGTAGCTGGACGACACGCAGCTGGTGCAGGACGACGTGCCAGCGGCAGTGCAGCTGCCACAGGGAACGCTGCAGGGCAGGCACGTGTTGAGGGCCGTGGGGTAGGTGCCGGCAGGGCACGAGTTGTAGCAGATGCCGTTGTAGAGCAGCTGGCTGGCGGGGCAGCCGGTGCAGAACGTGGCGGTGCCGTTGCAGGTCGAGCACTGTGAGGAGGAGCAGGCAGAGCAGGTGGTCGTGCTCGACTGGTACGAGCCGGCTGGGCACACGGACATGCACTGATTCTGGTACAGCAAGAGGCCACTGGTGCATGCGGTGCACGCCGAGGCCGATCCCGAGCAGGTCGTGCAGGGCGGCTGGCAGGTCGAGCACTGCGACGTGCTGCTGTTGAAGGACCCAGCGGGGCACGTGGCGTAGCACGTCGTGCCGTAGAGTAGCGGGAGTGCACTGGTGCAGCTGGTGCAGGACGTGGCCGATCCGGTGCAGTTGCCACACGCGGCGGAGGTGCACGCGCTGCACACTCGCGATGGCGTCGTGACGGCAAAGGTGGACCCAGGGCAGGTCGAGACACAGCTGGTACCGGAGAGGTACGTTGAGCCAGAGCAGGCCGTGCACGTTGTGGCTGTGCTGGTGCAGTTGGCACACGCGCCCGTGTTGCAGCTGGCGCAGATCGACCCGCTCTGGTACGTCCCCGCAGGACACGAGGTCACACAGGTGCTTGAGTAGAGGTACGTGCCGGTCGTGCAGGCGGTGCACTGGGTGCCCGTTGTGCCGCAGGTTGTGCAGGGCGACGTGCACGGCTGGCAAACGGATCCGCTGCCAGTGTAGGTCCCAGCGGGACAGGCGCCCAGGCACGATGTCTGGTTGAGGAAGTAGCCCGTGTTGCAGCCCGAGCAGCTGGTGGCCGATGTGCAGGCCGAGCACGTGGCGTTGCAGGCCACGCACGATGCGCCGTTCGAGTAGGTGGCCACGGGGCACGGGCTGGAGCACGCGTTGTTGTAGAGGCTGTAGCCCGCGGCCGTGTTGCAGGCGGTGCACACGTTGGTCGCGGTGCAGCTGAGGCAGTTGGACGAGCAGGCGGTGCAGGCGGTGGAGGACGAGGCGAACGAGCCCGATGGGCAGGTGGCGTAGCAGCTGCCGCCGTAGAGAAGCGGGTAGGCGGTGAGGCACGAGCTGCAGGTGGCCGTGGTGCCTGTGCAGGCCAAGCAGGGCGACCGGCACTGCAGCAAAAAGTAGGCCTCGCCGGTGCTGTTGTTGTTCTCGTACCCGCCCGCGAGCACGTTGGTGCCATCGGTGGCCACCGAACCGCCCAGGTAGGTGTTCAGGGTCGACATCACGTAGCTGGTCAGGGGCGTGCACGAGGTGAACGTGGCCGTGCAGCTGTACACGACAAAGGCGGCCTTGGACGTGGCGCTCCCGGGCATGCCGGCCACCACGGTCGTGCCGCCGATGGCCACGCTCACGCCAAAGACCTCCTGGGTCAGCCCCGCCACGACCGTGTTGTTGAGCATGATTGGCGTGGCGCAAGTGACCACGCTGGACGTGGAGACGCTGCACGAGAAGACGTACATGTTGCCGTGGGCGCTGTTGGTCTGCGGGGCGCCCGCGGCCAGGTAGTTGCCCGAGAGCGACACCGAGTAGCCGAACCAGAGTGGGGCGCCCGTTCCGCTGCCCGTTCCGGCCAAGATCAGAGCCGCGCCGACCGTGCACGTCGAGGTCCCACAGGTGACGGCATAGACGTAGACCTGGCCTGCGCTGCTGGTCGACGACCAGAACGCGCCCACGGCCACCAGCGTGCTCGAGGCGGCGATGGCGCAGCCGAATCCCACGTTGCTGGGTCCCTGTGTCGTCACAATGTTGTTGGTGGCGCACCCGCCATTGGTCGCGCACGCAAACACGCTAAAGTACCCGTTGTTGTTGGTGGCGCTGCCCGTGAGCGCCCAGTTGGTGGCCGCGATCGCGACGGTCGTGGCGGGCGCCGCGGCCACCGACACGGCGTGGCCAAACAGGTACGCGCCTGACTGCGGCCCGCCCACCGCCGAGCCCAGGGACGCACCACAGGTGGCGGGAGCTGCGTTGGGGCAGGCGTAGACGTAGATCGACCCCTGGAACGAGTTGGTGTTGACGGCGCTGACCACGAGCAACGTCGACGACAGCGCCACGTCCCAGCCAAAGGCACCGGCGGCGGCCACGGCAGGCGGCGTGACCGTCGTGGCCAGCGAGCACACGTTGGACACGGAGCACGAGTAAATGTAGACCTGCTCGTAGTACCACGACGTCAGCGCAAACACGTTGCCCGACATGGACACGGCGAGGCCGAAGTCGGTGTTTGTCCCGGAGACGCCTGCTGGGGGGAGCAGCTGCTGCGCCGGAAGGTACTGCGCATTCACGGCAAGGCAAAAAAGAAGCAGAGCGGTTGCGGTGAATGACAGACCACTTGAAACGCGGGTGAAACTTGCCAGGTCTGGCCTGGCTGTTTGCAGGCGGCCCATTCGGCGTTGCTCCTGCGTTATTTTTTTGGGGGGGTGGTGTGGGGGTGGTGTGGGGGTGGTTAGTGGTGCTTATCAAGACAGGTAATGGTTGCGAAGGGAGGAGGAGGTGATTCAAAGGAAGCTGGAAAAAAAAAAAAGAAGCCCACTGAAACAGAACAGGAAACGAAGACTAAAAGAGGTCCTCTGCGCGCGCACTGAGCGCTGTGCAGTAGTAATGGCCAGACGGTTTGGGGCGGCGGCAGTTGGGTTCTGCTTCGCGATAACGACAGCTTGCAAACTACGAAGCAAGTCTACATTCCACTTATGTGCCACAAAAGAATGCCCCCCCCAAAAAAAAACAAAAAGAGGAGGACGCAAGCTGAGCAACCGTGACGCGGCGCTTTCCTCGCTGTGGCACGCTGACTCGTTGCGCAAGAAAGCAACAATTTTGTGGAAGAAGTAGCACTGCAAACTGTGACACGAACCCCGACATTCCATGAGATCTCACCCAAAACAAACTCTTTTGAGGCGGATCCAATGATGCAGCCCACGCGGTCGTCGTGCGCAAGAAGAAGAGAAAAGCAGGGATGGTCGAATGGCCTGCTTTATCGATGCAAACAGGAAGAAAAAGGGCGTGATTCGAAAACTCGTGACAAGCATGTATGGGTGGGAAACATGCGAAAAGATGCCCGCATTTTCGCCACGAGACTCAGGCTTCCATGGCTGACCTGAAAATTAACCCCAAGCACTCGTTCTGCTTCTTCGACTTTGAGATCGACGGCTCTGGAGGTACCGCGCTACCCCCCTCCTCTTTATTGTCTGTTTTACTGAAGACCCTCGTTTGCTGCAGTCGGCCGTGTCATCTTTGAGCTCTTCACGGACGAAGCACCCAAGACGGTCGAGAACTTTCGCGCATTGTGCACCGGTACCGACCCCATGCATGTGCGTGTGCGTGTGTGCGGCTAACCTGTGTATCTGTAGGCGAGAAGGGGCACAGCGCCAAGACAAATGTCAAGCTGCACTACAAGGGATCCCCGTTCCACCGAGTCATCAAGGACTTTATGATCCAGGGCGGAGACTTCACCATGCGCAACGGCACTGGCGGCGAGAGCATCTACGGGGCGCCCTTTGCTGGTACGTGCTGTGTTTTGTG
>Ga0302232_10001547_pt1 | contig 15906 bp, 13 predicted proteins | sample II_Palsa_N2_3_FD_193575 | JGI IMG/M metagenome (GOLD analysis project Ga0302232, IMG submission 193575) | Peat permafrost microbial communities from Stordalen Mire near Abisko, Sweden - II_Palsa_N2_3 | ecosystem: Environmental > Terrestrial > Soil > Palsa > Peat permafrost | place: Sweden...
CACTCATGCTGCAGACCGACGCCAATCCCGGCGGCCTGCCCAAGAGCGTCTTCGACGATCTCCAAGCCCAGCTGGCCGCCAACCGGTCGGTGTTCTACCGGGCCCTTCCGTCCGGTCCCTTCTACGGCTTCAACCGGCCGGGCGTGACACCGGTGGAGGCGATCATCGACAACTGGTGGCGCCAAGGCATGATGGGCGGAGCCAAGCCGCAGTACGACGGGATCGTGGCGTTTTCGCAGACCGACTTCACCGACGACTTGAAGCAGATCACCGTCCCGGTGCTGGTGATGCACGGTGATGACGATCAGATCGTGCCCTACGCCGATTCCGGGCCGCTGTCGGCCAAGCTGGTGCAGAACGGCACGCTGAAGACGTACCACGGGTTCCCGCACGGCATGCCGACCACCCAGGCCGCCACGATCAACGCCGACCTGCTGGCCTGGCTGAAATCCTGACCCACTCGCTCTCGACGTGGGAACGAAGACCGAAACGAAGACCGTCTTAGCCGGCAGCTATGCCTCCATAGCCGGCATGTGTTGGCCGCAATCGCCAGCCGTCGTGTCTGCTGAGCATGACACGCGCCGCGGACTGGCCCGATGAGGCGGTCCCGATGAGGCGGCGCGGCTGAGGCAAGCGGAAGGAATGCCTGTCATGTTCAAGTCGTCATCCACCTCGTTGATCCTGATCGGCATCCTGGCCGTCATCTTCGGGATCTTCGCCATCGCCTGGCCGGGAGTCACGATCCTCGCGCTGGTCATCCTGTTCGCCGTCTATGCGTTCATCGACGCGGGACTGCAAGGCGCGAGAGCCTTCGGCAGCCGCAGCGCCGCCCCGGTGTTCGGTCACCTGCTGCTCGGGCTGATCGACCTGGCGGCCGGGGTGTTCGCCCTGGCCTGGCCCGCGCCTACCGCGTTCGTGCTGGTCATCGTCGTGGCGGCGTGGGCGCTGACCGGCGGCTTCGCCGAGATCTTCGCCGGTTTCCAGGCCGGGGAGGCCGCGGGCACCCGCGCCATGTTCATCCTCGGCGGGCTGGTGTCGGTCGCGTTCGGGATACTGCTGTTCGCCCGTCCCGGCGTGGGCGCGGTCATCTTGGCCCTGCTGTTCGGCCTGTACGCCCTGATCTACGGGTTCTCGCAGATCACGGTCGGCATCCAGGTCCGCCACCTGGGCGGCGACGTGAAGTCGCTGTCCGAACTGCGCAACGCAGCCTGAGCGCCCGCAGGGAGGGCGAACATCCCGTGAGCGCGGCCAGGTCCGCCCGGGCAGACACCGCGAACGCCGCGCCTGCCCAGGCCGACAACGTGACGGCAGTGCATGTCCGGCATAGACGCCTGCGGGATGCCGCGGCCAAGCGCGGCGTCCCGCTGGCCACCATCCTGGTGACCGTCGCGGTCGTGGTCCTCACGTATCTCGCGGGCAAGCTCGCGTACCGGATCCGCGATGTCCTGCTGATGATCGCGGTCGCCGGCTTCCTCTGCCTGATCCTGAATCCTGCGGTGGTGGCCCTGCAGCGGTGGGGGATCCGGCGCCGCGGCGGGGCGGTGGCCATCGTGGCCACCTGGACGGTGGCGGTCTTCATCGGCCTGCTAGTGGCGTTCGGCTATCCGCTGGCGCACGGCGTGACCCATTTGTCGCAGGGGCTGCCGTCCTACGTACAGGCCGCCGAGCACGGCCAGGGCTGGATCGGCCACCTGGTGACCCGCTTCCACCTGGAGGCCTGGGTCAACCGCAACGCACCCAAGCTCCAAAGCCTCGGAACGACCCTGGCCAAGCCCGCCCTGACCGCCGGGAAGGGCGCGGCGTCCCTGCTGGCCACGCTCGCGACCATCTTCGCCCTGGTCGTGCTGTTCCTGCTCGAGGGGCCCAAGATGCGCCAGGGCCTGCTCGGGTTGATGCCACCGGAGCGCGCCGCGTACTACACGCGGGTGGCGCGCGAGATCTGCCAGTCGGCGACCGGCTACGCGCTGGGCAACCTGCTGACCTCGCTGATCGCCGGCGTGGTCATCTTCGTCACGCTTACCATCCTCGGGGTCCCGTTCCCGCTGCTGTGGGCGCTGTGGGTCACCCTGGTCGACTTCCTGCCCATGATCGGCGGCGCGCTGGCCGGCATCCCCACCGTCCTGTTCGCCCTCGGCCACTCGCTCACCGCGGGCATCGTCACCGCGGCCGCGTTCATCATCTACCAGGAGATCGAGAACCACGTCCTGAACCCCGTGGTCATGAGCCGAACGGCCAACGTCAACCCGCTGCTCGTCCTGCTCTCGCTCCTGATCGGGACGTCGATCGGCGACTGGGTGGGCGGCTTCTTCGGCAGTTTCGTGGGGGCCCTGCTGGCCATCCCGGCTGCGGGCGCCCTCCAGGTCATCGCCCGGGAGCTGTGGCGAGCCAGCGCCCAGCCGCAATAGCGCATATCACCAGAAGGGAAGACCGAACATGGGAACCACCAAGGACACCCGCGAGGCCGTTCAGGCCGAACTCATCTTCGATCCGCTCGTCGACGCCACCGACATCACGGTCAGGAACATGAACGGGGAGGTGGGGCTGAACGGCACCGTGCCGAGCTATCCGCAGTACCTGGAGGCCGCCGCCGCCGCGCAGCGCGTCTCCGGGGTGAAGAACGTGCACAACCACCTGTCCGTCGTGCTGCCGGACGGGGACTACCGCGACGACCCGTGGCTGACGACCGCGGCCAACAACGCGCTGACGCTGAACGTCACCGTCCCGGACGGCGTGGAGGCCAGCGCGCGGGACGGCAACCTGACCCTGACCGGCCTGGTCGACTTCGGCAGGCAGCGCGCGGCGGCCGAACTGGCGGTCGCCGGGCTGACCGGCGTCCGCAACGTCAAGGACGAGATCGAGATCGCCGGCGACGCCGATCCGGTCGACGTAACCGGGCTCGTGCAGGACGCGCTGGATCGCAACGCGATCGTCGAGGACGACAGCGACGTCCACGTCGACGCCAGCGGCAACACGGTAACCCTGGGCGGGCACGTCCGCACCTGGGCCGAGCACGACGCGGTGGTCGGCGCCACCTGGATGGCCCCCGGCGTCCTGCAGGTCCGCGACTACCTCGATGTCACAGGCTAACCAGAACCCGAGCGCGGACACCCCGAAGGGCGCGAGCGCGGACCGGGCGCCGCCGAAACACGGGGGCCGGCGGCACCCGGCCGTGCGCTGGATCGTGCACGGCGTGCTGCTCGTGGCCCTGGCCGCGGGCATCTACGGACTGCTGCCGCGGCTGGGCGGGCTGACCCGCGACGCGGCGGGCCTGCGGCACGCCCGCCCGGCCTTCCTGGTCGCGGCGATCGTGGCCCAGGCGCTCTCGCTCGGCTGCTACGCCCAGCTCTACCGGCGGGTGCTGGCCGCCCTCGGGGCGCGGATCCGGTTCCGGCTGGCCGCGGACGTCATCATGGCCACCTTCTTCGTCAGCCACCTCACCCCGTTCGGCTCGGCCACCGGCACGCTGGTGAACGCCAGCGCGCTGGAGGCCGACGGCATCGCCGCAACCACTACCGGCGAAGCCATCGCCCTGACCAGCCTGACCTCCACGATCGCGCTGATCGTCCTGTTCGCGACCGGGTTCGTGGCCACGGCCGGCCGGCACGTCTCCCACCAGTACCTCGTGATCGCGGGCATCGCCGTCTTCGGTGTCGCGGCGGCGCTAGCCGTGCTGCTCGCGGTGGGCGCCCATCCCGCCATCGCCGGCCGGGCCGGGCGCTGGGCCGCGAGCGTAGCCAAGCACGTCCGGCCGAGCATCGACCCCGACCAGGTCGGCCAGACCAGCGCCCGGCTCGCCTCCCTGGCCCGGACCGCGCTGACCGGACGCGCCTTCGCGGTCAGCTTCGGGTTCGCCTCAGGCGACCTGCTCTTCGACCTGCTCTCACTCGACCTGGTCTTCCTCGCGCTGAGATACCAGCCCGGCTTCGGCCCGCTGACCGTCGCCTACGCGGCGGCGAACATCGCCAGCGCCATCCCGCTGACCCCCGGCGGCCTGGGCGTCATCGAGGTCACGCTGGTGGCCATCACCGTCGGCTTCGGCGCGCCGCGCGCCACGGCGGTGCTGGCCGTCCTCGGCTACCGGATCGTGAACTTCTGGCTCCCGCTCATCCCCGGCGCGATCGCCTATATCCGCCTGCGGCTCCGCCGGGCCCCCGACGGCAAAACCAAGCCCGCGCCCGCACCGGCCACCTAACACTGGCCGCCTTCACCTCGCAAAAGAGTTATGCCGAACGACCCCTGGTGCCCGCACACCGTCCCGATATCGCTCCCATTCCGCCCGAACGCCCGCCATATCGGTGGTCGTGAAGGCGAGCTCAGCTTCGACCCGCTGATGGATGACTCCGATATCTCGGTGAAGAACATCAACGGGGACGTGGCGCTGAACGGCACCGTGCCCAGCTACCCCCAGTACCTCGAGGCCGCCGCCGCGGCGCGGCGCGTCGCCGGGGTAAAGAACCTGCAGAACCACCTGGAGGTCGTGCTGCCGACCGGGGACTACCGGGACGACGCGACGCTGACCACCACCGCGAACAACGCGCTCACCCTGAACGTCGCCGTGCCGGACAGCGTGGAGGCGACCGCGAGCAACGGCAACGTGACCCTGACCGGGATTGTGCGTTACGGCACCGACCGGATCGCGGCCGAGCAGGCGGTGGCGTACCTGACCGGCGTCCGCAACGTCAGGGACGACATCGACATCAGCACCGACGCGGACCCGGTCGACGTCACCGTGGACGCCCAGGACGCCCTGGACCGCTACGCGCTGATCCCCGACGACAGCGACGTGGCCGTGGACACGAGCGGGAACACCGTGACGCTGACCGGCCACGTCCGCACCTGGGCCGAGCACGACGCGGTCCTCGACGCCGCGTGGATGGCCACCGGTGTCTACGACGTCCAAGACGACCTGGACGTCACCGGCTGACCGGCCGGTCCAGCGGCAAAGCTGGCCCCGGCGCACCCGCCTGCGCCGGGGCTCACGCGGCCCGTATCCGGCGAACGCCGAACTCGGCGGCTGGCCGGGCAGGCGCCGCGGGCAGCGACACGACCATGGTCAGTCCGCCGCCCGGGGTCTCCTCCGGTTCCACGGTGCCGCCCATCGCCTCGGCCAGGCCGCGGGACACCACCAGGCCGAGCCCGACGCCGGTTCGCTCGCTCGGGTCACCGAGGCGCTGGAAGGGCAGGAACGCGCGTTTCCGGTCGGCTTCGGGGATCCCCGTCCCGTGGTCGATCACGCACAACTGCACCCGGTCCCCGAGATCCCTGGCCGTCACCAGCGGCGGCGATGCCGCGGGAGAGTACCGCAGCGCGTTGCCGACCAGGTTCGCGATGACCCGCTCCATGATCGCCGGGTCGGCCATGACCTCGCGCAGCGCGGACGGGATGTCCGCCCGCACCGGTCGCGCCTGCGGTCCGAGGGCATCGAGGCAGTCCGCGACGATCTCGCCGAGATCGGCGGGCCTGGGGAAGACCGCCAGCGCCCCGGCCTGGAGCCGGCTCACGTCCAGCAGGCTCGCCGCGAGGCGGGCGAGCAGGTCGAGGGATTCCTCGGCGGCAGCTAGCAGCTCCTCGCGATCCTCAGCGGTCAGGCGGGCGTCGGGCGCGCGCAGGCCGCTCACCGCCGCCTTGGCCGCTGCGAGCGGCGCGCGCAGGTCATGGCTGACCGCCGCGAGCAGCGCCGCCCGCCCCCGGTCGGCCTCGGTCGCGAGCTGTTCCGCGGCGCAGGTCGTCATCGCGATCCTCCTTGCCCGGTATCAGCACCAGTGCAGCCCGAGACCCGCGGCGTTGGCCAACACCTGCCGCCAATAGCGCGATAGCCGACGGCTTCTGGCCAGCACGGGCGATTCCCGGTGGTCGCTGCCGATCCGGCGACCGGTGCTGGCTACGTACCGGTTCTAGGCGGGGCTTACGTTACTAGCATGTGGCCCATCGACCGGCCGCCACAGTGGGTGGGCCGCGGACCGGAGCTCGCCACCCTGCGCGCGGGTGTCGAGGCGCTGTGCCGTGACGAGGGAGCGGTGGTCTGGGTCGAGGGCGAACCTGGCATCGGCAAGTCGTCCCTGGTCGTCGAGGCCCTGGCGGGAGTGAGCGAGCCGGGGTGGGATAGCGGGGGGGGGTTCGCGGACCAGCTCACCGAGCGGATGCCGCTGAGCGTGATGCAGGACTGCCTGCAGGTGCGGCCGGGCTCGCCGGACCCGCGGCGGGCGCACGCCGCCGGGCTGCTCCGCGGCCAGCGGCTCGGGCTGTTCGCCGACAGCGACGCCGCGGTTAACGGCGTCGAGGTGCTGATGTCGCTGGCCGAGGAGGTGTGCGCGGCCGCCCCCACGGTGCTGGTCATCGACGACCTGCAATGGGCCGACGACGCGTCGCTGCTGATCTGGCACCAGCTCGCCGCCTCCATCGACCAGCTGCGGCTGCTGCTGATCGCGACCTGCCGGCCGGCTCCGCGCCGGCCGGAGGTCCAGCAGGTGCGGGCGGCGGTCGTGCGCCGCGGCGGTGCGGTGATCACGCTTGGCCCGCTGCCAGAAACGGACGTGGCCGCCCTGGTCACGGCGATGGTGGGAGCGCCGCCCGGGGAAGCGCTGCGCCGGCTGACGGCCCAGGCGGCCGGCAATCCGCTGTACGTGCGCGAACTGGTCGACGCCTTGGTGCGTGAGCAGGCGCTAGAGATAAAACCGACCGCCGAGGTCTCCGCGGCCCGGGAGCAGTTGCCAGCCTCGTTGACCGCGGTGCTGACTGACCGGCTCAGCTCGGTGTCGGCCGAGACGGCGCGGCTGCTGCGGACCGCCGCGCTGCTGGGCGGGAGGTTCGCGGTCACCGACTTGGCCGTGGTACTGCGCCGGCCGGTGTCCGACCTGGCGGACGGCCTGCAGGAGGCCGTAGCGGCGGGCATCCTGGTCGGATCCGGTCCGGAGCTGGCGTTCCGGCATCTGCTGATCAGCCAGGCGCTGTACGGGAGCATGCCGGCCGCGCTGCGCACGGCGCTGCACGCCGAGGCGGCGCGAGAACTCGCGGCCTCCGGCGCGGACGCCCTGAGCGTCGCGAAGCAGCTGTCCGCCTCGAACCGCCCGGGTGAGGACTGGGCGCGGCGGTGGCTCATCGAATCCGCGCCCTCGCTGATCATCCGGGCACCGCGGCTCGCGGCCGACTTGCTGCGCCGGGAACTGGACGAGACGCCCAGCGGCGATGCGGCCTGGGGCGCGCTCACGGCCAGCCTGGCCTGGGCTCTGTTCACCGCTGGGTCCTACGCGGAAGCGGCCAGGCGGGCCAGCCGGGCGCTGCCGGTGATGACCGACCCGGTGCGGCGGGCCGAGACGTACTCCGTACTGGCGCGCGCCCAGGCCAGCGCGGGCGACTACGACGAGGCGATCGCCACGGTGTGGCAGGCGCTGGCGTCCGCCGACCTGCCCCGCACCTGGCAGGCCCGGATGCTGGCCTTGCTCGCGATGCTCGAGCGGGCGAGCACTGGCGACCTAGACGCGTCGGACGTGACCGCCCGCCGGGCCCTCGCCGTCGCCGAGGAGGCCGGCGACGTGTTCGCGACCGCTCACGCCCTGACCGATCTGTGGCTGAGCCATGGCGTCAGGCGCGACCATGCGGCCGCGCTTGACTACGTCGAACGGGCGCTGCGCGTGCTGCCCGACGACGCCGGCTACGCGGACCTGCGCGCGTACGCCCTTGAGGTCCAGATCTTCACGCTGCAGAACCTCGACCGCTGGCCGGAAGCCGAGCTGACCCTCCACCACGCTCGTGAGTTCGCCCAGCGCAGCGGGAGTCCCGATCGCGGCACCTGGGTCACCGCGGCGGTGCTCCGGTACTGGCTCGGCCAGTGGGACGACGCGCTGGCCGAGCTGAGCCCGGGTGAGGGCGACGATGTTCCCGCGCTGACGGCGACCTTCCTGCACGAAGGCTGGGCTGCGCTGCTGGTCCACGGCGTGACCGCGCTCATCGCCGGGCGCCGGGACCAGCGCACCACGGCCGGCCAGCAACTCCGCCAGGGCCTGGCTCTGCCCATTCAGGCGGTCGGCGACCGGGAGAACCAGGACTTCCTGGTCGCCGCGCACGCGCTCGCGCTGGAACAGGGCGGGGAAATCCGCCCGGCCATGGCGAGGCTGGCCGAGATCCTGCCGCGCCGCGACGGTGAGATGACCCTGATCCACCAGTGGCTGCCCGACCTGGTCCGGCTGGCGCTCGCCGCCGGGGACAGGCAGATGGCGCAGGCCGCGGCGCAGGCCTGCCAGGCGGAGGCCGCTGCGGAGACCCAGCCGGCCCGGGCGGCCGCGGCCAGCCTGCGATGCCGGGGACTGCTCATGTCTGATCCGAGTCCGCTGCGAGACGCGGTCGCGCACTACCGGTCGGCCGGGCCCGCGGTGGAGCTGCCGGCCGCCCTGGAGGACCTGGCGGTTGTCCTGGCCGAGCGCGGTCGCGGCGACGAGGCCAGGGTCACCCTGCACGAGGCGGTCGGCCGCTACGACGGCCTGCAGGCAGCCTGGGACATCCGCCGGGCCGACAGCCGTCTTCGTCCCTACGGCATCAGGCGCGGCGTCCGCAGCCGGCGCGGGCCGCGCGCCACCTCGGGCTGGGAGGCGCTTACTCCGACCGAGGTCAAGATCGCCGCCCTGGTCGCCGGGGGCGCGGCCACGCCGGACATCGCCCGGGGCATGTTCCTGTCCCGGCGGACCGTGCAGACCCACATCTCGCACATCCTTACTAAGCTCGGCGCGAAAGGCCGGGTCGATATCGTCCGCGAGGCGCTGCGCCAGGGCGTCTCCGCGTAGCGGCCGCCGCCGCGACGACATACGTCAACTGACGTAGCCCACTCGCCCGCGGCGCGCGGTCAGCCGCATCGACAGCGCCTAGGCCCACGCCGATGCCGTCCGCTCCCGCCGCCGGCCCGTTCGCGCCTGTTTCCGGCCAGGTCAGGACCTTGGACCGCCGCCCCCGCAACTGTCGTCAGCGGGCCGATATTCACGACCCGCCTGGTCAGGTTTCCTTGAAGAACGCCGCACTTGGCCAGCATCGTCACGCCCGGTCGGCCGCTGCTTTGAACCGCCTCGACCAACGGAAGGTGCACGATGACCACGATGGATGAGGCCCGGGCGGGATCGGCGGAGCGGCCGGATCCTGGCGGCGCGCTGCAGGGCGTAGAGCTGCGGCATTTGCGCTACTTCGTGGCGGTGGCCGACGCCGGCACGTTCACGCACGCGGCGGAACAGATGTTCATCGCGCAGCCGACGCTGAGCCAGCAGATCCGGCGGCTCGAGGAGATCGTGGGCACGCCGTTGCTCCAGCGCCGGCGGGAGGGCGTGCGGCTGACCGAGGCGGGCAGCGTGCTGCTGGACGAGTCCCGGGCGGTGCTGTCGCGGGTCGATCACGGGGTGAGCCAGACCCGGCAGGCGGCGGGCCTGGGCCGGCCGCGGCTGCGGTTCGCGGTGCCGCCCTTCCTGCCCGAGGACCTGGCCGTGGACGTCGCGTCGCGGCTGCGGGCCGCGGCCAAGGCCGCCGGCGTCGATGTGGCCTGGATCGAGGCGCCGCTCGACGGGGAGTTCTCCCCGGTCCTGCGGCGCCGCGTCGATGCCGGCCTGGGCTGGCTGGCCGCGGCGGGTGAAGACATGCCGGCCGCGCTGGAGGTGATGAGCCTGGGAGAGTTTGAGCCCGACGTGTGGCTGCCCCCTGGGATCGCTGGCCGGGTGATCGGACTGGGCGAGCTGGCGGGCCTGGACGTCGTCCACGGTCCGCGCCGGCTCAGCCCGGTCACCTACGACGCGTGGCTGGCGGTCCTGCGGGAAGTGAACCCGCACTTCGACTTCACCGACCCGCCGTTCCGGCGGTCGCTGCCGATCACGTTGGCCTTGGCCGCGAGTACTAGCCGGCCCACCGCGGTGCTGACCGGCCCCCGCCAACGCCTCGGGGGCTGGCCGGGACCGGCGCAACCAGATCCGGCGGCCGACCCGGCCGACCTGGTCCGCTCCCGGATCGACGGAGCTCCCCTGACCGCCGCGGCGGCCCTGGTCTGGAGTGGTGATCTGCCACGCGTGCTGCAGCAGGTGCTCTTCGACACCGCCGACAGCGTCGTCTTCTGAACGAGCCAGTGAGCGGCCATAGCTCCGGCCAATGCTGCGACAGGTACGAACTCCGCCGCACCGAAGGCTCCTGGCGCATCGCCAGGCGCACCGTCGCCCCTCCGGCGCCGCCGCCAGGACCTACGGTCTTACAACCAGTCCTTGCGCTTGAAGACGAGGTAGAGCACCAGACCGGTCAGGGCCATGGCGGCGACGGAGACGGCCAGGCCAGCTTTCTCGCCGAAGCCTGGGTAGGGCACGTTCATCCCGAAGAATCCGGTAATGAACGTGGGGACGGCGATGATCGCGGCCCAGCCGGTGACCTTCTTGGTGATGACGTTCAACCGGTTGCCCTGGATGGTCACGTTCGCCTCCAGGATGCTCGTCACCAGGTCGCGCAGGCTGTCGGTCCGCTCGGCGGCGTGCAGCGCCTCATCGTAGACGTCCTGGTAATACGGCATCAGGTCATCGCCCACGATGCGCAGGTCACGGCGCATCAGCTCGCCGACTATCTCGCTCATGGGGAACACGATCCGGCGGAGCAAGACCAGGCTCTTGCGCAGCGCGAAGACGCGCCGCTGGACCTCCAGGCCCCGCGGCACGCCGTCGAACAGCCGGTCCTCCAGCTCCTCCATGCAGTCATCCAGGCTCTGGACCGCCTCGGACTGGCTATCGACGATGTAGTCCAGTAGCCCGTAGAGCAGGTAGCCGACCCCGAATTTGGCCAGGTTGGCCGTTTCGTCCCAGCGCTGGACGACCGCGTCGATGTCCAGCCCGTCGTCCTGGCGGATGGTGATCAGCGCCTGGCTGGTGATGAACGCGGCGACCCCGCTGGTGGCCAGCTCGCCGCTGACGGCGTCCAGCCGCGCCGCGTAGGCGGTCAGGAACAGGTAATCGCGGTAGCGGGCCAGCTTGGGCCGCCGGGTGTGCTGCAGCGCCGCCTCGACCGCCACCGGGTGCAGGCCGAACTCCTCGCTCAGCACGGCGAGGTCGTCGTGGCCGGGGTCGGGGTCCCGCAGGTCCAGCCATATGGTGACGGACTCATCAGCCAGGTATTCGCTGATGTCGGCCACCGGGAAGTCCTCAAGCTCGAGCTTCCCGTCCCGGTACAGTCGCGTGCGCGCCGCCGTCAAGGCCATGGGACTAGTGAACGCGCCTTGCCGCTGCCTGGCTAAGACGCGTGACCGATAAGGCCATAGCCGGCGCCTCCTGTGCAGAAACCGTCAGCCGGCGTGAACTGATAAGGGAGCGGCTAGGACAAACAAGGAGAGGGCTTAACCATGGCGACTGTGCCCATTGAGTATCTCGTCATCGCGTTCCCCGACGGGAACATCAGCGAGGAGATCGGTCCCGAGTTGGCCGACCTGGTCGACAAGAAAGTAATCCGCATTCTCGACATCGTCTTCGTCACCAAGGACGCCTCTGGTGGCGTCAATGTTCTCGAGTTCGATGAGCTCGAGAACCTGGTCGGCTTCGCCGAGATCGACGGCGAGGTCGGTGGCCTGATCGGCCCCGATGACCTGGACTTCGTGGCTAGCGAACTCGACCCGGGCTGCGCGGCCGCCGTGCTGCTCCTGGAGGACCTGTGGGCGGCGCCCTTGGCCAGCGCGCTGGACCGCTCCGGCGGCGTGCTGCTGGAAGGAGCACGTATCCCCCAGGACCTGCTCACCGCCGAGATCGCCCAACTGGCCGCGGCGTCCTGACCGGGCCACCGCAGGCCAGAACCCGAAACGTCAGAACCCGAAACGTCACTGGCACCACGTCCGTGAAAGGAACCCGGATCATGCGTCGACGTCGTATCGCCCGCCAGGCTGTGAAGACGGCCATCATCGCTAAGGCGGCCCATCGCCTCGGCCGCCGCGCGGCAAAGCACCTGACCAAGCACTGACCGCCTGGCTATTTCGTGGCGTGGGCCAGAGGCGGGGCTCGATGCCCCCTCCGGCCTAGGCCACAGTCGTGATGCGCCTCCGGGGGTAGTCCTCGCGGATTACCCCTGAGGACTACCGCGGCGCCATAAATCGTCCGCGAGACCGATGCGCGGCGCGGCCATGCGACGGCACTGTTGGCCTATGAACGCGGGTCCCGCGACTCCGGCGGCGGATTCCCCGGTCACCGCCAGCCGTCGGCGGATCCTGGCCCGGACCCGGCTCGACTTCTGGCTCGACGCCCTCCTGCTGGTCGCCTACACGCTCGCCTACAGCCTGGGATTCACCGGGATCGCCACCCATGAATGGCTCGGCATCGGGCTTGGCGTGGTCTTGCTGGTCCACCTCACGCTGCACTGGGACTGGGTGATCCGCACCACCCGGAAGCTGCTACGCCGAGGCGGCCGCGAACGCTTCGTCTGGCTGGTCAACTTGCTGCTGCTGCTGTCCATGACGCTATGCATCGCGTCCGGCATCCTGATATCCGAGGTGGCACTGCCGGAACTGGGGATCACCCCTGCGGCCGGCTCTTTCTGGCGGCAGATGCACGACACCACGGCGACGCTGACGCTGATCCTCGTGCCCATCCACGCCGCGCTGGACTGGCGGTGGGTCGTGGGCGTGGCCCGCCGTTTCGCCGCCTGGCGTCCGGGGCGGTCACGGTGAAGTTCCTCCGGCATCTCGCCGCGGTGGTGCTCGTGGTGGCAGTCATCGTCGGGCTGGGCGTGCTGTGGGCACATACCTCCGGCGGCGCCGGCCCCAGACCGGCACCCTCGCCCGAGGCCCTCCTGCGGCTAGAGCAGATCAAGGAGCAAATCAAGACCGGGGTGATCAGGGTCCGTTCCGACAACGGGTTCCAGCTCGCCGATACCGGCAACCTAATCCGGACCTGCGAGATCGAGGCGGTGCTGGCGGTCGCCGTGATCACGGTCAGCGTCGTCCGGCGGCGGCGCCACCGGACGCGGCGTACCACCGCCAGGGCGTAGCGCGGGCCGCCCGCCAGGTACACAGCCGGGGACGAACTACTTTGCGGTTCTCTGCTGTTGCCTGGACGGTTCAGCGCGAGCTGGCCACCATCGGGCCGGGGGCGATGCGCTCCCTCGAGAGGGGATAAACGCGGCCTTGTCGCCGCGGTTTATCGGGCGTACTGTCCTGAGCATCGGGCTTCGGCGTGTGCGAGCGCTGAACCCGAGGTCAGGATAAAGCTGCCCCAGACCTCGGCGGCACCGTGCGCGTGTATGCACGCCGAGGTGGCATTATGACAGGATCTGCTGGCCAGGCCTTTCCCGCTCTGGCGATCAACATGAATCAGCCGGGCGCCTTCGTGCATTGGTCGATCTTCGACATCTCGGTGGCGAACCTGGTCCTGATCGCGGTGATGGTCGTCATCTTCGGCGCCGCGCTGCTGCTGCCGTTCCCGCGAGGGGTCCGCCAGGAGCCCACCGCGCTTGACGGCACGGGCACGGACGGTACCGGGGACGGCGGCCTGGCCGCGGCGAGCGATCCGGCTGATGACGGCACCGCTGATATGTGGAGCGCCCGGGTGCGGCGCCGCGCGCTGAAGTCGCTGCCGCCGGGCAAGCTGCTGCCCGACACCCAGCCCGCCTATGTCGCATCGTGGATCTACGTGTTCGGCGTCGGTTCCCTGGCCGCGCTGGGCGTGGTGATCGTGTCCGGGTTCGGCCTGGCGCTCGGCGGCCCGGACTGGTGGCATTACAACCCGGTCGGGCATTTCTTCAACAGCCTGCACGTGTGGAGCGTCGAGCTGTTCATGGCGCTGCTCGTCATCCACCTGTGGGGCAAGTTCTGGATGGCCGCCTGGCGCGGCCGCCGCACCCTGACCTGGATCACCGGCGTGGTCGCGTTCCTGGCCGCCGTCGTCGAGTGTTTCACCGGGTACGTGTCCCAGCAGAACTTCGACTCGCAGTGGATCTCCACCAGCGGCAAGGACGCGTTCGACTCGGTCGGGGTCGGCGCGTTCTTCAACGTGATGAACTTCGGCCAGATGCTGATGTGGCACATCGTGCTCATCCCGATCGCGCTGATCGCGATCATCGGCGCGCACGTGCTGCTGGTCCGGGTCCGCGGGGTCTCGCACCCGATCGACGCGCATCCCAAGGTCACCGGGAGCAGGCGGCTGCGGCGGCGCGCCATCGCCGCAGCCGACGCCGCGCCGTGGCGAGGCCCGAACCGGCGTTATGACCTGCTGAAGGAAGGCACCATCGCGTCGGTGGTCGTGCTGGCGCTCACGCTGGGCCTGTCCGGCCTGCTGTCCTCACCGGACGTGCCGCCGATCACCATCGCGACCTGGGCCCGGCTGGCGCCCGCCGACTTCCTGGGCACCGCCGCCAGCGAGCTGAACGGAACCAGCGAAACCGCTACCTACGGGCCGCCTTACAACAACCAGAGCGGCAGCGTCCAGAAGCTCCTGTTCTCCCCGCAAACCTGGTTCGGGGTTACCCAGCCGGTCAACGCCGCGCAAGACTTCGTCGTCGGGCCGCTGACCGCGCTCGCCGTCACCGACCCAGCCGTCGCCGGTCCGCTGGCCAGCTATAAGGCCGCCTCCGCCGCCCAGCAGCTGAGTTGGGCCACCGCGTACGGGAACGCGGTGGCGAAGGTGAAGTTCGTGAACAGCAGCCCGGTCGTCCCCGCGGCTAAGGACGGCCCGGTCCCGGCCATGATGGCCGGAGAACTCACCCTGGCGCGCAGCGGCGCGCTGGACACCGACCTGCTCGGCCAGCAGGCGTTCTACGGCACCAACTTTACCAAGCCTCTATTGTTCATCGAGGACGGCGCCTACTTCTCCAATCAGGCCCAGGCGCTGGGCCTGACCGGCAGCCAGTGGGGCGTGATGAACGAGCCCGGCAGCTACCCGGGCCAGCCGTGGCTGTGGCTGTACACGCTGTGGTACCAGGTCCCGGGCTGGACCAACTCGGCCAACATCGACATGATCGCCATCTACATGACCGGCGTGGCTACCATCTTGCTGCTGTGCGTGCCGTTCATCCCTGGGCTGCGCGACATCCCCCGGCTCATTCCCGTGCACCGGCTCATCTGGCGGCACTGGGACGGCCCGGCGGTTGAACCCGCCGCGGGAAACATCCCCGCGCCCGAACCCGCCGCAGGAAACGGCAAGGTCAGCACTGAGAGCGCAGACCAGTCAAGGTTGTGACGGGTCTACCGGACCCGCTCAGCGTAGGGTGAGGTGGCTCCATCGGCCGCTGTGGCGCAGGTCACGGTGCATCAGCTCGGCGGCTACCTCGACGCGGTCACGCGTCCGGAGGCGACGGCGGCGGTGAGGGCTTGGTGGTCACGCTCGTTCTGGTCGGCGTAGGCGGCGGCGAACTCGGCGATGGCCTGGTCGAAGACGGCGGATTGGCCGAGGTAGGCGGCGATGGCGATCCGGTCCCCGGACCGGGCATGCGCCCGGGCCAGCGTCCAGCCGCATAGCTCGCCGTAGGCGCGCATTCCCGTCGCGGTCAGCGCTTCAATGTCGGCGGAGAACTTCCCGTCCCGTAGCTGGCGGACGTAGAAGTCGTGCGGCCGGCCGTCGGGGTCGACCTGGGCGCGCTGCCAGCCGAGGAAGATGTCGCTGGCGGCCTGCATGAGCCGCTGCCCGGCCACCACCCGCTGGCCGTGGTTGGCGTATTGGCTGGCCCCGGCGAAGTCCTCGAGTACGGACCGTTCGGCCTCTTTCACCTGCAAGAATAGCGGGTCCGAGGCGTCGCGCCCGAGCATCAGGACGATCCAGCAGCGGGTCCCGACGCTGCCGACGCCGACCACCTTGCGGGCCATGTCGGTGAACTCGAACTGCTCCAGCAGGTAGCGGCGGTCGGTTTCCAGGGTGCGCCGGTAGCCGCCGATCAGCCTCCTGAGCTCGGTTTCCAGCTTCGCCTGGTCCGCCGCGCCCGCGATCAGGT
>Ga0302232_10001564_pt1 | contig 15863 bp, 13 predicted proteins | sample II_Palsa_N2_3_FD_193575 | JGI IMG/M metagenome (GOLD analysis project Ga0302232, IMG submission 193575) | Peat permafrost microbial communities from Stordalen Mire near Abisko, Sweden - II_Palsa_N2_3 | ecosystem: Environmental > Terrestrial > Soil > Palsa > Peat permafrost | place: Sweden...
GCGACTTGATGCTGTGGCCCTGCTTGGTTTCCAGGATTTTGGTGTGCTCGATGCGCAGCAGCTTGGATTCGTTGATGTAGATGCCGTGCGAGCAGCCGCCGCCGCCTTCGCAGGTGCCGTTCCGCTCGAAGTCGCTGTCGCGGATGATGATGGTGGCCTGCGGGTTGGCGGCCGACAGGATGCCGTCCTGGTCGTTGATGAAATTGACGTGCTCGACGGTCAGGTCGCCGCCTTCGGCGCGGATGCCGGCGCCGTTGTAGTCGCCGACGCGGGCGCGGGTCAGCGTCAGGTTGCGGACGGTGATGTTGTTGCCGTCGATCACGAACAGCGCCTTGCCGCCGCAGACCTTGTCGGTGATCACGGTCTTGTCGGGGCCTGCGCCCTCGATCACCAGGTTGTTGGCGCGCCAGAACGCGCAGTCGAAATACTCGCCGGCCGCGATGACGATGTGGTCGCCGTCCTGCGCCACCGCGGCGGCGGCCGAAGGGGCGGCGTATTTCTTGCCTTCCCCGACTTCCAGCGTCGCCGCGACCGCCGGCAGCGCCGCCAGCAGCAGGGCCGCCGCCGCCGCCGCCCCAAGGTGGTGCCTACGCAGCATCGCGGAACTCCTTCTCGATTTTGGAACAGATGTCTATACCAACCGGGCAAGCGCCGGCTACCTGGGCACCCGCACGGTTTGGTGCGGCCGCGGGGGGTGGCCCAGCCACGAGGATGCCCTGCCACCGTGCCACCGTCCCGGCTCGCCGCATTGGCCACACGCCCAGGCTTCGGCACAAGACTGCAGACCGACACAAGGCTGGGCTGGGCCGCCGCTCTCGGCCTCACTGCCGTGTTTGCCGCGCTGTGCGTGCAGGGGATCGCCGACAAGCCGCTGTGGAACGACGAGGCGTTCAGCTTCTTCGTCGCCTGGCAGGGCGTTCCGCACACGCTGCACTGGATGGCGCAGGACACGCAGCCGCCGGCGTACTATCTGGCGCTGACCGGCTGGCTGCATCTCGGCCATGGCATGGCCGCGCTGCGCGGCTTGTCTGCCTTCGCGATGGTGCTGGTGGTGCCGCTGCTGTTCGACACGGCACGGCGGCTGCTGGGGGTGCCGACGGCGCTGCTGGCGGTGCTGCTGTTCATCCTCGGGCCAGAGAGCGTCGCCTGGTCGCAGAAGGCGCGGCCGTACGCGTTCCAGGCGTTTTGCGTGGCCACCGGGTTCTGGGGGTTCGTGCGGATCTGGACGGCGGTGCCGCCGCGGCCATGGATCGGCTGGATCGCCTATGTGCTCGGCGCCGGCGTGGCCGTGCTGGCGCAGTATCCGGCGGTGTTCTTCCTGATTGCCTGCAACGTGGCGATGGCGGTGCGGCTGGCGACATCCTGGCCGGCGGAGCGGCGGCTGGCGGGCGGGTGGCTGCTGGCGCAGCTGGCGCTGCTGCTGGTCTGGCTGCCCTGGCTGCCGGAGGGGGTGCCGCAGGTGTTTTCCCACCTGACGCCCGAGCAGATCGCCGCCAAGCACACGATGTTCCTGATCGACTGGAACTGGCTGTCCGGCACGCTCGTGGCCTTGCTGGCGGTGCCGTATCTGTGGCGGGTGCTGCCGCCGTTCGCGGCGCTGTCCGGGGCGGTGGCGCTGCTCGGCATCGTGGCGCTGGCGCGGATACGCGGGCGTGGGCTGCCGGTCCTGGCGGCCGTCGTGGTGCCGGTCGGAGTCTGCGTGCTGGCCTGGGCGCTGGTGCATCCGGTGTTCGGCTACATCGTCTACACCTTCGTCTGGCTGCGCGCGCCCTACGCGATGCTGCTGGCCGCCGGGCTCGCGCTGCTGCGCCCGCGCCTGCTGGGCGCGGCGGTGGCGGCGCTGCTGCTGCTCGGCAATGTCTGGGGGCTGGCCAACTACAAGGCCATGTCGAACGTGCCGCTCGACCGCGTGGCGGCGCTGATCGCGGCCGACCTGCGGCCCGGCGACGGCGTGCTGCTCAGCACCACCCAGGCCACCCGCTGGGGCCTCGCCTACTATCTCGGGCCGCCCTATGCGGGGCGGCTGGCCGGGCTCGACGTCGCCGACGTGCCGGCCGAGGGCTGGCCGATCCTGACGCCGGAGCAGGCGCGGCAGGTGCCGCGCCTGTGGGTGGTGCAGCCGGACGGCGAGGACCTGCCGTTCCCGCCCGCCGCGCTGGCGCCGGCGCTGCTGCCGGCGTTGCATCAGCGGTTCGCCAACGTGCTGGTAGAGCGCTACGACCGGCCGGTGCCGTAGCGGCGCTCGCGCCCGCACGGCAACCGGCCGGCGGTTCGGGTCAGACCCGGCGCTTGCGGTGCGCGAACGCGGTGAAGCCGAGCAGCGCGGTGCCCAGCAGTGCCAGCGAGGCGGGCTCGGGCACGCTGGGTCCGTTGCCGACCGAACTGTCGTCGGTGACCGAGGCGTCCATGCTCAGCAGCGCGGCGTCCGCGGTGACGATCGTCAGCACCTCGGTGAGCGAGAAGGGCGCGCTGGTGACGGCGCCCTGGGTGTTGCTCAGGCCGAAGGGCGAGGACGAGGCGGTGAAGCTGCTCAGCGGCGTGGTGGTGCCCAGCAGCGCGTTGTCGTCGTTCAGGTAGGTCTGCAGCGTCACGGTGGCGCCGCTGCTGGAGAAGTTGCCGGTGAACTGCGACAGCCAGTTCTGCAGACCGATCGGCGAGGTGAGGTTGTTCTCGGACAGGGTGATGACCAGCGTGCCGCCGCCCAAGCTGGAGATATCGGCCGAGGACAGATCGAGCGTCGGGGTGCTCGTCGCCGTGCCGGTGTCCACCGTGGTGACGAAGTTGCCGATGGACTGGTCCACCACCAGCGGGCTGCTGCCGGACTGGGTGTAGGTCTGGCCGTCCGATTGCAGTTGGATTTCCAGCCCGGCATGGGCAGGAGCTGAGGCGAAGGCGACGGCACCCGCCATCAGCACGGCGGCCAGCAGGGCGGGTGCCCGGGCGCGGGGCGCCCAGGACAGTAGAACTCTCGGCATTGGTCACCTCAAAAGGGGGGAGAGCAAATCCCAGCGGGTTCGCAATCATGCTTATCGCAAGGCGGCTCGATAAAATGCAATTCACCACTGGTTGTAATCGGACAACTTTTTGCTATCATTAACTCATCAGAACCCATCAATGATTCTGGTTCCATCTCCGGGTTGTGTTGCAATCATATTGTTCTATTGCCAGTAATGACGGGCGATCTGGCGGGGTTTTGATAAGGTTTCCGGCGCGGTTTTGTTGGTGTCATTGGGGTGGCGGGGTGCCGCGCTGGCCTTGGCTACCGCAGCAACGCCGACGCAACGACCCCGCGGAGCGGCTCCGGCAGGTTTGCGACCAGGCGCTTGACCCGCGTCCGTCCCGACAGCGTCCCGAGTTTGTCGGCAATCTGCCGCACGCCGGCAAAGTCGCGGCGGGCGAACGCGGTGTCCAGCGCCTCGCTGCGCCGGCGGCGGATGCTGGCGCGGATCGCCGGGGCCAGCGGCGCCAGGCTCGGCCGGTTCGCCAGCACGCATTCGAGGACAAACGCGTCGCCCAGGTTCATCGCCTGCACGTCGCGGGAAAAATTGCCGGCATGCTTGCGGATGCCGACCAGCGGTTTGCGCACGATGCCGAGCGGCGGGTGCTCGGCGACCAGCAGGGCGGTGGCGAAGTCGGAGCCGAGCGTGCGCCCGACGCCTTCGTCCCAGCCGCCGAGTGCCAGCAGATACGTCCGGTCGGCTGCCATGCAGGACGGGAACAGCGGCTGGAATTTCAACAGCCGCTCGACGACGGCGGCGTCGAACACGCCGGCATCCTGCCCGACCGGGCGCAGCCCGTCCCAGAAGCCCGGTGGTGCTGCGGCAAATTTGCTCTGCGTGCCCCAGGCGTCGTCGCGCACGGTGAGGAAATCGCAATAGGCGGCGCGTATGCCGGGTTCGGCCTGCCACAGCGCCGCCATCGCCGCGAGGAAGCCGGGGCGCCACAGGTCGTCGCTGTCGCAGAACGCGACGCGATCCGCGCGGGCGGCGCGCAAGCCGACATTGCGCGCCGCCAGATCGCCGGAATTCGCGATGGTGACGCAGTGCACAGGGCTTGCATGGGGCTGGCTGGCATAACCGGCGGCGACCGCGGCGGTGCCGTCGGTGGAACCGTCGTCCACCACGATCACTTCGTCCGGCGGCGGCACCTGGGCGAGCACCGCGTCGAGTGTCCAGGGCAGCAGCGTTGCGCGGTTATAGGCCGGGATGATAACGCTGAACGACATGAGAGTGCGCTGATGGCCCCGTCTGGATATGGCCCTGACCAGGGCCTTGGTAGTTTGGACGGACGGCAGGGTCCAGCGTTGCCGGCGAAGCGAGCGGAGCCGATGGCGACGGCGCGGCAGGTGCTGGTGGTCGTGCTCAACTACAACGGCATCGAGGACACGCTGGCGTGCCTGGCGAGCCTGCGCGCGCAGACCTGCCGCGGCCTCGCCACGCTGGTGATCGACAACGGCTCGCGGGCCGACGACCTCGGCCGCATCGCCGCCGGGTTTCCGGAGGTGGAGGTGATCGCGCTCGGCGAAAACCGCGGCTGGGCGGGCGGCAACAATGTCGGGTTGCGGCTCGGGCTGGAGCGCGGTGCCGGCTACATGTGCCTGCTCAACAACGACACCGTGCTGCGCGCCGACGCGATGGCCGAATTGCTGGCGGCCGCCGAGGCCGTGGGCGAGCCCTGCCTGCTGCATCCGGTGATCCATGATTTCGACGATCCCACCCGTCCGCAACTGGCACCCGGGCCGGCGCCGGCGACCCCGGACGCGACCGCGCGGCGGCTCGCCGAGCGGCACGAGGTGGTGGAGATCGACTGGGCCTATGGCGCCTGCCTGATGATCCCCGCGGCGCTGGCGCGCCGCATCGGCCTGCTCGACGAGCGGTTCTTCCTGCAACTGGAGGAGCAGGACTACTACCGCCGCGCGCGGGCGGTGGGGATGCGCAGCTACTGCGCGCTGCGGGCGCGCATCCTGCACAAGGAATCCGTCAGTTTCGGCGGCCGCCTGACGCCCAACAAGACCTACTACCAGGTGCGCAACTCGCTGCTGCTGGCCGAGAAGCACGAGGCGACGCCGCGCGGCAAGCTGCGCGCGCTGCGCTATTTGCTGTGGGCGCTGCGCCACCAGGCGCGGGCGCGGCAGCCGCGGGCCGCCTCCCGCTGGGGTTTTCTGCGCTGGGTGGTCTCCGGCGACGCGGTGGCGCGCGCGGTGCGGCAGGGTTTTTCCGACTACGTGCGCCGGCGGTTCGGGCCGCGGCCGGTTGCACCCAGGGATGCCGCCAAGGTTGCACCTCCTTCCCCGCCGGTTGCACCTGGATCCGCCCCATGACGGCGCCGCCGGAACAGTCGCTGCTCGCCAAGACGGCGAGCGGCGCGGGCTGGGTGATCGGCTTCCGCATGACCACGCGGCTGCTCGGCATCGCCAGCACGCTGACCCTGGTGCGGCTGCTCGGCCCCGGCGATTTCGGCCTCGTCGCGCTGGCCAGCAGCTTCGCCCAGACCGTCGACGCCTTCGCCAACCTGAGCCCGCACGAGGCGATCGTGCGCGAACGGGCGCCCGAGCGGGCGATGTACGACACCGCCTTCACCATGAGTTTTCTGCGCGGGCTGGTGACCGCGCTGGTGATCGCGGCCGGCGCGGTGCCGGCTTCCAATTTCTTCCACGAGCCGCGCATGGCGCCGGTGCTGCTGGCGCTCGCGGCCTCGACGCTGATCGGCTCGGTGGAGAACATCGCCGTCGCCGACTTCATGCGCAGCTTCCAGTTCAGCAAGGAGTTCCGGCTCTGGACCATCCCGCGGGTGCTGCAGGTGATCGCCACCGTCAGCTTCGCGCTGATCTGGCCGACCTACTGGGCGCTGGTGTTCGGCATCATCACCGGCCGCACCGTCCGCACCGTGCTGAGCTACATCATGCGGCCGTACCGGCCGCGGCTGACGCTGTCGGCATGGCGGCGGATCACCGGGTTCACCATGTGGTCCTGGGCGATCTACATGGTCGGCATGCTGCGCGACCGCTGCGACACGGTGCTGGTCGGCCGCTTCTTCTCATCGGCGCGCGTCGGCATCTATGCGCTCGGCGGCGAGATCGCCAGCCTGCCGACCAGCGAGCTGGTCGAGCCGCTGTGCCGCGCCTGCTTCCCGAGCTTCTCCCAGTTGCGCCACACCGGGCTCGGGGTGGCGCAGACCTATCTGCGGCTGCTCGGCGCCACCGCGATCCTGGTGCTGCCGGCGGGCGTCGGCATCGCCATGGTCGCCGACCCGCTGGTGCGCGTCGCCTTCGGCCCGAAATGGCTGGAGGCGATTCCGCTGATCCAGATCCTCGGCATCAGCGCCACCATCGGGGCACTCGGCGGCATCAGTTCCACGCTGTTCAGCGCCTACGCGATGCTGCGCACCACGTTCATGATCATGCTGGCCGGCGGGCTGGTGCGGGTGGTGCTGCTGGTGACGCTGCTGCCCGGCGGCTCGCTGCTGACCGCAGCCCTGATCGGCACGGGCGTGGGGCTCTGCGAGCAGGTCACCACCATCGGCATCGCCATGCACCGCTTCAAGGTGCGGCCGATGGGGCTGGTGCGGGCGATCTGGCGCAGCATGCTGGGGGCGGCGGCGATGGGCGGGGCGCTGGTGTGGCTCGGCCTCGGCCTGGTGCCGGTGACCGAGGCGCCGTGGCGGCAGATGCTGGGCACCGCCGCCGCGGGGGCTTTCGTCTATGTCGCGGTGATCGGCCTCGCCTGGGCCGCATCCGGCCGACCGGAGGGGCCGGAACGCGACCTGCTGGCGCTGGCGGGCGGGGTGTTCCGCCGGCTGCGGGCGTGGCGGCCGCCCGGCCTCGCCGGCGCGTTCCGGGCGCGCGGGTAGGGCCGCCCGGATGACGCGCGCGCGGGCCATCGCCCTGTATCTGCCGCAGTTCCACCCGGTGGCGGAGAACGACGCCTGGTGGGGCCGCGGCTTTACCGAATGGACCAACACGGCCAAGGCAAAGCCGTTGTTTCCGGGCCATGCGCAGCCGCATATCCCGGCCGATCTCGGCTTCTACGACCTGCGCGTGGCGGAAACCCGCGCAGCGCAGGCCGAGCTGGCCCGCCGCTTCGGCATCGAGGCGTTCTGCTACTACCACTACTGGTTCGCCGGCCGGCGCATCCTGGAACGGCCGTTCGACGAGGTGCTGGCATCCGGCGCACCAACATTCCCGTTCTGCCTGTGCTGGGCCAACGAGACCTGGACCGGCGTCTGGCACGGCGCGCCGAACCGCATCCTGATCGAGCAGACCTATCCCGGCCGCGCCGACCACGCAGCGCATTTTTCTGCCCTTCGCCCCGCCTTCGCCGACCCGCGTTACGTCCGGGTCGAGGGCAAACCCTTGTTCCTGCTCTACAAGCCGGAAAAACTGCCCGACCCGGTGGCGACGCTGGCGCTGTGGCGGTCGATGGCGGAGGCGGCTGGCCTCGGCGGGCTGCACATCGTCGGCATGTCGGCGCGGCCCGAGTGGGACCCGCGCGCGTCGGGGTTCGATGCGAAAGTGGTGCTGCCGCTGATCATGACGCGCGGCTGGGTGTCGCGCCGCCGGCCGCTGGCCTGGGCGCGCGCGAAATACGAGGTCTGGCGCGGCCTGCCGACCATCCTGCCCTATGCGGATTTCGTCGCCCGCGAGATGCCGCGGCCGGTCCCGGAGTACGAGGCCTATCCCTGCCTCGTGCACGCCTGGGACAACACGCCGCGCGCCGGCGCCAACGGCGTGCTGCTGCAAGGCACCACGCCAAAGCTGTTCCGCCGGCTGCTCGACGGCGCCGTGCGGGTGCTGCAGGACAAACCACCGGAGCGGCGGCTGCTGTTCCTGAAAGCCTGGAACGAGTGGGCCGAGGGCAACCATCTGGAGCCCGATCTGGCGCATGGCGACGCCTGGCTGCGCGAGGTCGGCGCGGCGCTCGGCGCGGCGCCGGCGCCGGACGGGACCTGAGCGCATGCTCCGCGACGCCGCCGTGCAGGCGCGGCAGGTGTTGCGCGATTTCGGGCCGACGCCGGCCGCCGCCCGGCAAATGGCGAAGATGCTGCTGCGGGCGGCCGCGGGCGCGCGGCCTGGCCGCCGGATCGAAGGCGTCCGGCGCCGGACGGCGTACGACGCCAGCATGGCGGTGCCGTTTGGCTTCATCACCGACGCAACCCCGCCGCCGGCGCTGCGCATCGCCGCCGCCTGCCACATCTTCCACGCCGCCCTGTCGGCCGAACTCCGCGACGCCCTCGCCCGCATTCCCGGCCGCCTGACCGTGGTCCTGTCGACCGATACCGAGGACAAGCGCGCCGAGATCGCCCACGCCTTCGGCGGCTGGGACAAGGGCGAGGTGGAGGTGCGGATCGTGCCCAATCGCGGCCGCGACATCGGCCCGAAGCTGACCGCCTACGGCGACGTGTACGCGCGGCACGATCTGGTGCTGCATCTGCATTCCAAGCACGATTGCCATCTGGTCGACGGCACGGGCTGGCGCCGCTACCTGCTGCACACGCTGGCCGGCTCGCCGGCGATCGCCGGCAGCATCCTGGAGGCGTTCCGCCGCGACCCGCGCCTCGGCATCGTCGCGCCGCAGCACTGGGAACCGGTCCGGCGCTGGCTCGACTGGGGCGACGACTTCTTCCTCGCCCGCGACCTGGCGCGGCGCATGGGGTTCGGCCTGAGCCCGGCACATGTGCTGGATTTCCCGTCCGGCTCGATGTTCTGGGCGCGGCCGGCGGCGCTGCGGCCGCTGCTCGGCCTCGGCTGGCGGGCGGAGGATTTCCCCGAGGAGGCCGGCCAGCTGGACGGCACCCCGGCGCATGCGGTGGAGCGGCTGTTCCTGTTCGCCTGCGAGGCGGCCGGCTATCGCTGGGCCAAGGTCTGCGACCGGGCGATGGCGGCCCACCCCGACACGGTGATCCCGATCGCCACGCCGGCCGCCCTGGACGCCTACCGCCGCCACCACGGTTTCAGGCTGACCGCACTCGGGCCGGCGTGAGACCGGGGTGGCGGTCTATGTGTATCCATGTCCGGGAGGACCGATGCGTATCAGCTACGTTCTTCCCGAGTACTACGCGGGGCCGAGCGGCGGCCATCACGTGCACTACACGTTCGCGGGCCTGTTGCAGGCGCGCGGCCACGACGTCACCCTCTTCATTCCGCAGTATCTGGTCGCCGATCGGTCGGTGAAGGGCCGGATCGCCGGCCGGATCTGGGCCGCGCGCGTGCGGCTGCGCAACCGACCCCTGTTCCCCTTCTTCGCGCTCCACCCCGATGTCGGGGTCCGGCTGGTGCCCGACCTCGGGCCGCGCTCGCTGCCCCGCGCCGATGCGGTGATCGCGACCTCCTGGCGCACCGCGGAACTGCTGCGCCACCTGCCCGCCGACCGCGGCCGCAAGCACTACATCGTCTATGACTACGAGATCTGGATGACGGCGCCGGCGCCGCTGCGCGCGCGCATAGGCGGCACCTTCACCGACGCGTTCCGCATCGTCGCGACGTCGGAGGTGGGGCGGCAGATGATCCGGAGTTGCGGGACGGAGCCGGCAGACCTGATCGCCTGCGGCACCGACGCGGTCGCGTTCGGCTGCGATGTGGCGCCCGAGCAGCGGGCGCCGCTGACCTTCGCCTTCCCGTCGCGGCCGGAGGACTTCAAGGGCACGGCGGACGCCGTCGCCGCGGCCGTGGCGTTGCGCGCGGTGTACGGCGACCGGCTCGCGGTCACGTCGTTCGGCTACGAGCAGGTGGCCATGCCGGCCTGGGTCCGGTGGTCCGGCCGGCCGTCGCAGGCGGAGCTGCGGCGCCTCTACAACAGCAACGCGGTGTTCGTGACGCCGTCGCATTACGAGGGCTGGGGCCTGCCGGCGGTCGAGTCGATGGTCTGCGGCTGCGCGCTGGTGACGGCCGACAACGGCGGCTGCCGCGACTACGCCCGCGACGAGGCCACGGCCCTCGTCGTGCCGCCGCGCCAGCCCGCGCGCCTCGCCGAAGCCATCGACCGGCTGCTGCGCGACGATGCGCTGCGCCTGCGGCTGGCGCATGCCGGCCAGCAGGAGGCACGGCGGTTCAACTGGGATGTCGCCGGCGCCAGGCTCGAACGCCTGCTGACCGCGCTGGGGCCGGCCTGATGCGGCAGCCGGCCGGCGCGATGCGATGACGGTCGGGGCCGGCGACCTGCTGCGCGCCTTTCACTGGCGGCTGCGCAGCAACCGGGCGGACGCGGTGCACATGCTCGCCCTGCCCGGGAGCGTCCTCGGCAGCGCGCTGCGCCTGCCGGTGCGGCTGCGGCGGGCGGGGGCGCACCGGCCGCGGCTGGCGATCGTGCTGCTGGAGCGCATGGGCGACATCGTCGCCGCCGAACCGATCGCCCGGCTGGCGCGGCAGCGCTTCCCCGACGCCTGGATCTGCTGGATCGTGCAGGCGCCGTACGCGTCGCTGCCGCGCAGCTATCCTGCGGTGGACGACGTCGTCACCGTGCGCTGCCTGACCGAGTGGCTGCTGCTGCAGCGCCTGAACCTGTTCGACGTGGTCTGGAACCTGCACCTCAACGATGCCTGCTGCCCGCATTGCTGCATTCCGCGCAACGAGCCCGGGGCGCTGCCGACGCTGGCGACCTATTTCGAGCACGGCAGCCTGCTGGCGGTGCACTGCCTCTGTGCCGGGCTGCCGCCGCTCGACGAGAGCCCGGTGCTGGCGCCGCCGCCGGCCGCGGTCGCGGCGGTCGATGCGCTGGCGCTGCCGCGCCGCTTCATCGCCATCCACGGCGTCTCCACCGACCCGCGGCGGGAATGGGTCACGGACAAGTGGCGCGTGCTGGTGGATCGCCTGCTGGCCGCCGACCCGGCGGCGAGCGTGGTGGAGGTCGGCACGCAGCCGCTGGTGATCCGCCAGGACGGCGCCCGGCAGCGCGCGCTGTGCGGCGGCCTCTCCATGCTGGAAACCGCCGAGGTGATCCGCCGGGCGGCGCTCCATGTCGGCATCGACAGCGGCCCGGCGCACCTGGCGCATGCGGTCGGCACGCCGGGCGTGCTGCTGCTCGGCCGCTACGCCAATTTCCGCCGCTACATGCCGTTCAGCGGCGACTACGGCAGCGGCCGGCGCGCCACCGTGCTGCAGGCCGACGGCTGGGCCGCCGAGCTGACGACCGACGCGGTGTTCGCCGCCGTCCAGGCGCGGCTGGGTGCGGCCTGACCGCGATCAGGCACCCGGCCCTCAGGCATCCGGCCCGTCGCCCCGGCGCCCGCGCATCAGGAACTGGTAGACGTGCAGGTGCCGCGGCAACAGCATCTGCGCGGCCCGGACACCGTACCAGCGCAGCCGGCGGCTGAGGGTGAACGGCGGGAAGGTGAGAAAGCCGATCCGGCTGACGTCCTCGACCCGGTCCACCGCCAGGCCGGCATCCTCCAGCAGCGCCCGCGCCCCCGGGGCATCGAAGAAGCGCAGATGCGTGGCGTCGAGGATGCCCTCGTCGGCATAGCGCCAGCGCCCTGTCGCCAGCAGCGGCAGCGCCACCGTGTAGTGCCCGACATTGGGCAGCGAGACGATGCAGGCGCCGCCGGCGCGCAGCAGGCGCCGCATCCGACCGACCGTGGCGGCGGGATCGGCGAGGTGTTCGAGCACGTCGAGCGCCAGGATCAGGTCGAATTCCGGCATGTCCTGCAGGATTGCCGGGTCCTCGACGCTGCCGGCGATCACGTCGTCGAAGGTGGCCCGTGCGGCCGCGGCGCTGGCCGGCACCAGCTCGATGCCGGTCGCGTGCGTCACCCCGTAGGTGGTGCGCAGCCATGCCATGGTGGCGCCGCTGCCGCAGCCGAGTTCCAGCACCCGCCCGAGCGGCTGCCCCGGCCCGGCCGGCAGCAGCGGCGCGATCTCGGTGCGCCGGTGCCGGAAATAGGCGGGGTCCTTGTCGGCGTAGGCGCTGTGGTCCATGGCCGCATTCCCCGGGTCATCGCAGTTGCATACCGATCTGCCGGCCGGCCCGCCGCCGCCGCCGCGGCGGCTCAGGCGGCAAGCAGCGCCGCGAAGTAGCGGATGGTCCGTTGCAGCCCGTCCTCCAGCGGCACTCCCGGCTGCCAGCCGAGCAGGCTGCGGGCGTAGGAGATGTCGGGGCAGCGCTGGCGCGGGTCGTCCTGCGGCAGTGGCCGGTGGACGATGCGCGCGCGCGACCCGGTCAGCGCCACCACCTGCTCGGCCAGCTCGCGGACGGAGATTTCGTGCGGGTTGCCGAGATTGACCGGCCCGGTCACCGCATCGCCGCTCTGCATCAGCCGGAGCAGCCCGTCGACCATGTCGTCGACGTAGCAGAAGGCGCGGGTCTGGGTGCCCGCGCCGTACAGCATCAGCTCCTCGCCGCGCAGCGCGCTGACGATGAAGTTGGAGACCACGCGCCCGTCGTCGGGGCGCATGTGCGGGCCGTAGGTGTTGAAGATGCGCGCCACCTTGATGCGCACGCCGTGCTGGCGGTGATAGTCGAAGAACAGCGTCTCGGCGCAGCGCTTGCCTTCGTCGTAGCAGGCGCGCGGGCCGAGCGGATTGACGTGGCCCCAGTAGCTCTCCGGCTGCGGGTGCACGGTCGGGTCGCCGTACACCTCGCTGGTCGAGGCCTGCAGGATTTTCGCGTGCGTGCGCTTGGCCAGCCCCAGCATGTTGACCGCGCCGACGACGCTGGTCTTGGTCGTCTGCACCGGGTCGAACTGGTAGTGCACGGGCGAGGCGGGACAGGCCAGGTTGTAGATCTCGTCCACCTCCACGTAGAGCGGGAAGGTGACGTCGTGGCGCAGCAGCTCGAAATGCGGGTTGCCGATGAGAGGAAGAATGTTGTCGCGGCGGCCGGTGAAGAAGTTGTCGACGCACAGCACCTCGTGGCCGTCCGCCACCAGCCGCGCGCACAGATGCGAGCCGAGGAAGCCGGCGCCGCCGGTGACGAGGACGCGTTTGCGGACCAGTTCGTGCGGCATCAGGGCGGGGTTCCGTGCGAGGTGGGCCGAAGGGTTGGAAGGTACGGCGGCGTAATATATACCTTTGTCCGCCGCCGCCGCTGCGGCACGTCGCGCAGTTGGGCAGGCCGTGATCAGCAAGGGCGACCTCGTCGCATTCGTCAACCGCGGGCTTCGGCATGTCGATGCCGCCCTGATCCGCCGGTCGGAGCTGTGGCGGATCACCGCCGGCTTCGTTCGCCAGCCGGCGCCGCCGGCGTCCCCGCCGCCGCCGCGCCCGCCGCTGCTGCGCCAGTTCGGGCCGGAGCGCGGCGGCTTCGACATCGCCGTGGTGATGCCGACGCTGCTGCGCCCGACCATCGCCGAGGCGCTGCGCTCGGTGTTCGCGCAGGATTTTCCCGGCACCGTGCAGACGCTGATCGGCATCGACGTGCCGCGCGGCCGCCTCGCCGCCGTCGAGGACGCCTGCCGCGACCGCCCGGCCAACCACAGCGTGCTGCTGGTCGACCCCGGCTATTCCACCTCGGTGCGGCATGGCGGGCTGCATCCGGCCTGGGACGGCGGCGTGCTGCGGGTGGTGCTGAGCTACCTCGCCGCCAGCCGGCATGTCGCCTATCTGGACGACGACAACTGGTGGGCGCCGGGGCATCTCGCTGCCCTGCGCGCCGCGCTGGAGGGCCACGACTTTGCCTGGGCGCGGCGGCGCGCGGTCGACCGGCTGAGCCGCGCGCCGGGGGCGGAGATGCCGTTCGACGGCTTCATCGACCCGAACTGCCTCGCCATCGACAAGCTCGCCTGCGAGGCGGTGCTGCGCTGGTGGGGCGTGCCGTTGCAGCGCAGCGACCACGGCATCGATGCCGACCGCAACGTCTCGCGCATCCTGCGCGCGGAGTTCCGCGGCCGCGCCACCGGGCAGCTCAGCGTCTACTACGCCCCGCGCGACCGGCCGCCGCCGCCGGCCGGCGATTGAGCGGCGGCGGTCACGGCGGCGTTTCGGCCGGCAGCAGGCAGTCGCGCGCCCAGTCCAGCGCCGGGCAGGCCGCGGCCGGGTCGGCGCCGCCGAGCTGCGACCGGTCCGGGGTGAACGGCGTCAGGTAGAAATAGGCCTGGCCGCGCCGCAGCGGCGCCTGCATCGCCTGCTCCTGTCCGGCGCAATCCGGGGTGCCGCGGGCATTGTCGACCGAATTGATCGGCAGGTTGGCGCGCGCCGCCAGCAGCTGGATCTCCATGATCGCCTGCGACCGGCGCGAACTGTCCGCGGTCAGGTGGCCGTCGGCGTCGAGCGTGGCCGGCTCGCAGCCGAAGACCGGGAACACCAGCACGCCGCGCGCCTGCGCCAGCACCGCGGCGACGCGCGCGCGGTCGAGCGCCGGCGCCGCCGGGCCCTGGGCACTGGCCGCGATCGCCTCGCGCGTCGGGCCGGCATCGGCAAACTGCAGCACCGCCGCCAGCAGCAGCAGGGCTGCCGCCGTGCGCGGGCGCCAGTGCCGCAGGGTCAGCACCGCGCCGCAGGCGACGGCGGCATAGCCGATCGGCCAGAAGAACCGCCCGGCGGCGCGGAACGCGCCGAACGCGTACACCACCGTGTCCGGCAGCGGCAGCGCCAGCAGCAGGTGGCCGCCGAGCATGATCCGGTGCGACAGCGCGAACAGGTACCAGGCGGCGAACAGCACCAGCAGCGCCGCATGCGCCCGCGCCATGCGCCGCAGCCCGCTGCGCCCCCGCGCCAGCGCGGCCAGCGCACCGGCCAGCAGCACCAGCAGCCCGCCGAGCCCGAGATAGCTGAACACCTGCTGGTGCATGCCCACCCAGTAGCCGGCGAGCGGCGGGATCACCCCGCTCAGCTGCGGCACGAACGGCGAGGCGAGGTTCAGCGAGAACACGCCATACCCGGCGAACCGCGCGGCGGCGAGCTGGGGCGACAGGATGCCGGCGGCGAGCAGCAGCAGCACGACCAGGGCGACGCTGGCGGCGGCCTCGGCCAGCAGGCGGCGCGGCGGCAGGCGCCGGTCGAGGCCGCACTGCACCAGGGCTGCCGCCCAGCAGCCGCCGGCCATGGCGAACAGATAGAGGTTGGTCAGCGCCGCGACCGCCAGCAGCGCCGGCCATCCGAGCACCACCCAGCGCGCCCGCGGCTGGCGCAGCCGGGCGACGTAGAGGAACAGGCCGAGGATGACGAGGACATGGGCGAACAGCGCGATATGGCCCCATTCGAACAGGAAATACGGCATCGCGTCGGCCAGCGCGGCACCGGCGATGGCGGCGATCAGGCCGCGCTGGCCGGCCATCCACAGCACCCCGGTCATCGCCACGCCCGGCAGCGCGAGGCAGGCGAACAGATAGGCGCCGAGCAGGTTGACGACGCTGCCGGTCGCCGCGAACACCAGCTTGCCGGCGAGGCTGACCAGCGGCACCGCGTCGAGCCAGAAGATGTTGGTGCCGTCCGGCGGCAGCAGCGTCCGCACCTGCAGCAGCGGCAGCCCCCACGGGGCCCGCACCAGCGAGACATAGCCGACCACGACCTGCGCCATGTCGTTGGCGCTGCCCGGCACGGTGCCGCGCGGGAACGTCCAGAAGCTGCCGCTGCCGAGGATCAGCGGCAGCGGCAGCATGCGCAGCGCGTGGGCGACGCCGATCGCCAGCGCCACCGCCGCCAGCAGCGGCCAGGGCCGGGGCCGGCACAGGCCGGCGGCCGCGCGGTCGAGGCGGCCGGGCGATGCCGGTGCGTCCGCACGCGGCGTCAGGCTGTCGGTGCGCATGGGCCAGGCGTCCACTTCGATACGAAATCGAAAATCTCGGAGGCTCCGCGGCTTGTCAACGTGCCGCCGCCACGCAGGCTGCTGGCGCCATGGCGCCAGCCGGTCTAGAGACCAGCCGTTGCACCCTCGTTGCGCATGGCCGGCCCCGCACCCATCGACCCGCTGTTCCCCTCGTCCCGTCCGGCCATG
>Ga0302232_10001574_pt1 | contig 15808 bp, 9 predicted proteins | sample II_Palsa_N2_3_FD_193575 | JGI IMG/M metagenome (GOLD analysis project Ga0302232, IMG submission 193575) | Peat permafrost microbial communities from Stordalen Mire near Abisko, Sweden - II_Palsa_N2_3 | ecosystem: Environmental > Terrestrial > Soil > Palsa > Peat permafrost | place: Sweden...
CCTTCGCGCAGACGCCCGATGGCTTTGCGGTTGCCATGAGCCCGGTGTGCCCGAGCGCGCGGCTGGGAATCGGAGTGCCGCCGCTCGACCATGAGGACGACCTGCGCGATCGACTTGCACAGGCTGAGCCGCGCCGGACCGACACCTACCGGCTGGCGCCCGATCGAGAGATTCCGTGGGCGGACTTTCGGGCCATCGAGCAGGGCCTGCTCTCCTGCCTGGCGGCCGAGGAATTGCCCATGCGACGTCGCCTCTATGTGGGAACCCGCATATTGGGCGCGGTGTTGCGGCATGAACCCCTCGATTCCGCTGCCTGGCTTGCCGAACCGTTGCCGCCGATTACAGCCGAGCTGCGCGCGGCCATTCACGGCATGCTCGAGAAGGTACTGCGCTGGGATCGCAAGGTGCTGCGGGCAGCGCCACTGTCTCTACCGGAGGATCTTGCAGGCCTTGAGTTGCGCGAGACGGCGGTCGTGGCGCGGATCCTGCGCAACACTCTTTTCTCCAAGAGCTATTCCTATCAGTTCGATCTCACGACCGCCTTCAACTTTGGCATCGTTCTCTATCTGTTGACGCTGGTGATGCAGGCGGCGATCCCCGGGCCGCTGCCGGAGAGCCATTGGCGCGAACTCGGAGCACTCGGTACCCACGGATTGCTGAAGAATCTGCTGCACGAGGGCGTGCCCGAGGGCTTCCGCCTGGTGTTCGCGAGCAGCGAATTCGGTCAATGGATGCTGGCGGCCTGAGGCCTTCGCTACGGCATTCGCTACGGCAGATCCTGCAGCGCTGCGAATGTCCCCGGTGCGCTGGCAACCTGCAGCAGCACGCCCGGCGTGTTGGTGTAGATGCCGTTCACGATCGGATGCGTGGCCCCGGTGGCGATCACGATGTCGATGAGGCCGTCGCCGTTGACGTCGGCAAGCGCCAATTGATTGGCATTGGAGACCGTGTAATTGGTGGCCGCCGCAAAGGTGCCCAGCGCGGCCGGGTTCTGCAGCAGCACGCTGACTGCATTGCTGCCCCCGATGACGATATCCGGCAGGGAGTCGCCATTGACGTCTGCCACGACGATGGATTGCACCAGGCTATTCGATGCAATCGCGTAACTGACCGGGGCCAGGAAGGTGCCGGGGCTGGCGGCATCCTGCAGCAGCACCGACACTGTTGGTGCTGATCCACCAGTCGGACCCGGATCCGTGATGATCAGATCATTGAAGCCATCGCCGTTGACGTCGGCAATCGCGATCACATTGGCGCCGGCAAGATTGGCATTTGCCGTCTGTGTGAACACGGTCACCGGCGCCGCATAGGTGGTCGCGGCGGCTGCACCCGTATGCATCAGAACCTTGACGCCGGTCGCATCGGTCAGCGCCACGTCGGGAAAGCCGTCGTGATTCAGATCCCCCACGGCGACCCAATTGGCGCCGCCGGTATACAGCGGGATGGGTGCCGCGAACACACCGGCAGAGGTCTGCAGGAACAGCGAGACATTGAAATCGGCCGATACGAGATCGGGTAGCCCATCGCTGTTCATGTCGCCGATAGCGACCTGGGAGGCGCCGGGCGATGACAGGATCACCGGTGCTGCAAACGTACCGGGGCTGCCAAGGCTGTTCAGGAAGACTTTGAGATCCCCATCGTCGTAGCTGGCCGAGACCACATCGGGCAGGCCGTCGCCGTTCAGGTCGGCACTGGCCAGATACAGCGGGTCATTGCCGTCGGCGGTCAGCACGGGCGCCGCAAAAGTGCCGAGGCCGGTCGACAGGTAGCTCTTCAGGTAGCCGGTGTTGCCCTGCGAGGAGTAGACAACCGTGCTGGTGCCGATGACCGAGGTGTGGCCGTTGCCGTTGAAATTTCCGGCAACCACGCCGAGGGAGACCTCGGATGGCGTAAAGACGGGCGCATAGCCGCAGTTGAAGCAATGATCGTCACCGCCGCAGCTGGAGAGAATCGGCAGCGCGGCCAAAAGTGCCCATTGCTTCAGGGAGATGCGTCGGGTGTCAGAGCCTTCGCTGGTGCGCAACATGTTATCTCCCCGGACCCGTAAGGTAACCACGCCCTAACGCCGCAACGTACCAGCGCCGCTTAGGTTGACCCGCCATCGGGCTCCAAATTCCTCGTTCAGATGTCGATTCCGGCGTCCCCGGATCGTCGTCTGGATAAGAACAGCGGATTTTGACCTCCGGCGCGGAAATATGGATCCGCCCAGTTAACACATCGAGGAGAAGATTCATGCGAGTGATGGTCATCGTCAAGGCAACCGCGGACTCCGAGGCCGGTCAACTCCCGAGCCCGGAACTGCTCTCGGAGATGGGGCAGTTCAATGAGCAACTGGTCAAGGCCGGCATCATGCTGGCCGGAGAAGGGCTGCACTCGAGCTCCCGCGGCGTTCGCGTCAAATTCGGCGCCGGCCGCAGCACCGTGATCGACGGCCCCTTCACCGAGACCAAGGAGCTGATCGCAGGCTTCTGGCTGTGGCAGGTGCGCTCGATGGAAGAAGCCGTGGAATGGATCCGCCGTTCGCCGTTCCGCAAGGGCGAGGAGACCATCGAGATCCGCCGCCTGTTCGAAGCCGAGGACTTTGGCGAGAGCCTCACTCCCGAGCTGCGTGCACAGGAGCAGCGGCTGCGCGACAGCACCGTGGCCAAGCACTGAAGCCTGAACACCGCACCGAAGCCTGAGCAATTGGGTTGCGCCGCACCTCACCCGATGTTGTCATCCGTGGCCATGGGGGCCACGGAGACACATCGAAGCATCGACGCGCTCTGGCGCATCGAATCGCCGCGCATCATCGCCGGGCTGGCCCGGCTGGTGCGCGATGTCGGCATTGCCGAGGAGCTGGCGCAGGACGCACTCGTCACGGCGCTCGAGCAGTGGCCGCGGACCGGGATCCCCGACAATCCCGGTGCCTGGCTCACCACCACGGCGAAAAATCGCGCGCTCGATTGGCTGCGGCGGCAACGCATGCTCGCGCGGCATCACGAGGCCCTCGGCCACGAGCTTGAAATGGAGGCAATCGCGGATGATGAGATCGGGGATGATCTGCTGCGACTGATATTCGTGGCCTGTCATCCGTTGCTGGCCACCGAGGCCCGAACCGCACTCACGCTGCGCCTGCTGGGCGGGCTCACGACGACCGAGATTGCACGTGCCTTCCTGGTATCCGAGCCGACCATCGCGCAGCGCATCGTGCGTGCCAAACGCGCCCTGAGTGATGCGCGCGTGCCCTTCGAAGTGCCGGTTGGCGCCGCCTTGGCCGAGCGGCTGTCCTCGGTGCTGGAGGTCATCTATCTGATCTTCAACGAAGGCTACTCGGCCACGGCCGGTGCGGACTGGATGCGCCCGGCATTATGCGAGGAGGCGCTGCGCATCGGACGCGTGCTGGCGGGACTGATGCCCGATGCCTCCGAGGTGCACGGACTGCTGGCACTCATGGAGATCCAGGCCTCGCGCGTGCGCGCACGACAGGGACCGGATGGGGAGCCGGTACTGCTCATGGAGCAGAACCGCGCGCTCTGGGACCGGCTGTCGATCAACCGCGGACTGGCCTCTCTGGCGCGGGCGGAGGCGCTGACCGGGCGATCCGGAACCTATCTGCTGCAGGCCGCCATCGCGGCCTGCCATGCGCGCGCCCTCACGCCCGCCGATACCGACTGGGCGCGCATCGTCACGCTGTACGACGATCTGATCGCACTGACGCCCTCTCCGGTCATCGAGCTCAATCGCGCCGTGGCAATCGCCATGGCGCGGGGTCCGGCGGCCGGGCTCGAACTGGTTGACCGGCTGGTGGTCGATGGCCGGCTCGCGCACTATCACCTGCTGCCGAGTGTGCGCGGCGACCTGCTCGCGCGGCTCGGACGGCGCGATGAGGCGCGGCGTGAATTCGAGCGCGCGGCATCACTGACACAAAATGAACGCGAGCGGCGGTTGCTGCTCGATCGGAGTGCGCATGTCGTACATGCTGTTGATCGTTGAACCGCAGGGCCAGCGCGCCGACCGTTCGCTCGAGGACGGGCAGGCGCTCTATCAGCGCATGGTCGACTACTCGCGCAAGCTCGACTCGCACGGCGTCCTGCAGGGCGTCAACTCGCTCAAGAGCGATGCCGTGCGGCTGAATAAACGCGCTGGCAAGGCCAGCGTCGTCGACGGCCCCTTCGCCGAGGCCAAGGAATTCGTCGGCGGCTACTTCCTGCTCGACTGCCCGACTATCGGGGAGGCCCGCGCCTGGGCTGAGCAATGCCCGGCGGCCGAATGGGCCACCATCGAAATCCGGGAAGTAGGGCCGTGCTACACCTGAAGCGCTGATTTCTCGGCGCATCCGCGAGGGCGGTCGCAGTTTTCCGGGACGATCCTGACTACGATCCCGCGGATGTCATCGGATTCGCTGATCCAGGGATTGCCCGATCTCATCGTACGATTGACGCGCGATGGCGTCGTGCTCGCGATTCAGGGCGGGCGCGCCGTCGGCACTCTGCGGCCGGCGGAGCCCTGCCTCGGCCAGAATATCGATACCATCTGGCCCAAGCACCTCGCCCTGCTCGTAAGGCAACTGGCGCGCAAGGCCATCACCGACCGCACCAGCCTCGATGCGCGTTTCCAGGATCGTGGCCGCGACTTCGAGGCGCAGGTCAGCGTGCAGGGACCGGACCGCGTGCTGTGCGTGCTGCGCGCACTCTCCGCAGCGGCGCCCTCCGATGCCGATGCCACGGTCGAGCGCTTAGGGCCCCAGATCGATCGCCGCGGTTTCATGCGCCGCTTCAAGGAATCGGTCGCCGCAGCAGCGCTGCGCGAGAAGCCGATGGCGCTGGCCGTGATTCAGGTCGACGGCATCGCCGATATCGCACAGGCGATCGCGCCCGCCGTCTCCGAGCAGGTCATGACCGCGGCCATCCTGCGGCTGCCGCATCATGCCAGCAGCGCCAGCGATGCCGATCCCCCCTGGTACCTGGGCCAGCTCAGTGACAACCTGCTGGCGCTGGTCATTGATTCGAGCAGCCGCGAGTTCATCGAGGCGCGCGTGGCCGCGCTGTGCGCCAGCCTGTGCGAGCCGGTGTCGCTGGGATCCAATGCCTTTCACTTGAGCACCTTCGCCGGCGCCGCGCTGCTGGGCCAGGATGCCAACTCAGCCCGCGCGCTGCTCGATCACGCGCGCTCGGCCGCGAACGAGGCACGCCGCGCGGGACTGGAGCGAGTGAGCTTTTTTACCGACACGCTGCGCGTGAAGTCGCTGGCGCGGCTCGACACGGTGCACGAACTGCGCGACGCCATCGACAAGCGCGAGATCGGCTTCCGCTACGCGGGACGCTACGACCTGGCCTCGGGCCAGCTGACCGCCTGCGTGGCCGAGATGGTCTGGAATCATCCGCTGCGCGGCGCGATTGCCGCCCGCGAGTTCCTGGGTATCGCCGAGTCGACCGGACTGGCGCATTCGCTGTCGCGCGCATCGTTCCAGTGGCTGCAGGAGGACTATGTGCGGCTGCGCGGCGCATGGCCCGCGAATGCGCGCCTCTCCTTCGGTGTCCTGCGCCACCACTTGGCGCACGAGGAATTCATCGCCGACTTCGAGCGCGCCCTTGGCGAAGGCCCGATTCCGCCGCAACAGCTGGAGCTGCGCATCTCGGAAAAGCACCTGGGCACACGAGCGCCCGGAGAGTTCAAGTCGCTGGCCGATCGCGGCGTCGAACTGCTGGTCGAGGATGTGGGTGGTGTCGGCGCATCGCTCGCCTGGCTGGCACACGCGCCCGTGGCCGCGCTGCAGATCGATGCTGCCTGGTCCGGCGCGATGCGCACCGATGCAAACGCACTCAAGATCTGCCGCGCCGCGGTCGGACTTGCACGCTCTTTCCGCATGCATGCCATTGCAGTCGACGTCGATGATCCGCAGCAATGCAAGGCGCTGCTCGACATCGGTTTCGAACAGGGCGTCGGGCAACTCTTCCCGGCGCTGGCGCTGTCCGCCACAGCTGCGCCGCAGGAAGGCGCGGCGCGATTTGACACCCTCGTTATTTGAACCAGCGCACGTTCCAGTCCCCGCCACCTGCGCGCTTTTGCGCCGCCAGTCTCACTCCAATGTCGTCAAATGCATCCCGCACGGGGCCGAGCGCGGCACCGGCTGACTGGAAAAGGGAACATGCGAACAAGACTTCTGGCCTCGGCGGTTTCTCTGGCGGTGCTCTCGCTCTGCGGCGTCAGCGCCACAGCGGCCACAGCGGCCACAGCGGCCGCGGCATCCGGCACCTCCGCGGCAACGGCCGATGTCACGCAGCCGCTGCTCTTCATCGTGCAGGCCGACTCGTCCGAGCGCGCGCGCGCCCGTGTGCAGGCGGTGCATGCGCAGATCGAGCAGCCGCTCGAGATCATTCATGCGGTTTCCGCCTACCTGATGCCCTGGCAGCTCGATGAGCTGCGGCACACCCGGGGAGTGCGCGTATACGAGGACCGCGCCATCGGTACGCGCGGCAGCCTGCTCGGCGGCATCACTTCCTCACTGACCTCGACCACCAATCAAGTCACGAGCGCGGCCAACAATGCGGTCGCCAGCTCTGCCGTCGGCACCGTCACCAGCCAGGTGGTCGCGCCGGTCGTCAGTACGGTGGTCTCGACTCCGGCAGTGAGCGCGATCACCTCGCCGGTGGTCGCTGCGGTCAGCCAGAACACGGCGCTCACCGATGGCACCGGGGTCGCCGCGCCCACGGCACTCTATGAAACCGATTACACCATGCTCGTCGGCGCAGACACGCTGCAGCAGTCGGGCGTGACGGGCAAGGGCGTCACCATCGCCGTGCTCGACACCGGCCTCTGGCAGGACATCAGCCAGAACTACGGCGGTCGCATCCTGGCCTCGGTCGATGTGCTCAACGGCGGCTCGGGGCCGGTGACCAGCGACCCGTATGGCCACGGCACCCACGTCACCTCGATTGCAGCCGGCGGCGCGCAGAATCTTGCCGGCGGCTATCTCGGCGTCGCGCCCAAGGCGAATCTGGTGATCGTGCGCGCGTTTGACGGCGAAGGCGCCGGCCGCTACGTCGATGTCATCTCGGGACTGAACTGGATCGTCGCGCACCAGAGCCAGTACAACATCCGCGTCGTCAATCTTTCCTTCGGCGCACCGCCCCAGTCCTACTACTGGGATGATCCGCTGGCGCAGGCGGTGATGGCCGCGTGGCAGGCCGGCATCGTCGTGGTGGCGGCGGCTGGCAATGAAGGTCCCAATCCGATGACCATCGATGTACCGGGCAATGTGCCCTACATCATCACGGTCGGTGCGCTGACCGACAACTACACTCCCTACGATCCGAGCGACGACCGCCTGGCCTCGTTCTCCTCCACGGGACCGACCTACGAAGGCTTCGTCAAACCCGAGCTGGTCTCGCCCGGCGGCCACATCGCCGCCTCGATGTCCTCGACGAGTTATCTGGCGAACATCGATCCGAACTCGATGAATCCGACCGAGCAGATGTTCACCATGTCCGGCACTTCGATGGCGGCGGCCGTCACCACCGGTGTGGTGGCGCTGATGATCCAGTCCGATCCGACGCTGACGCCGGACACGATCAAGTGTCGCCTGCTGATGAGCGCGCGTCCGGCCGTGACCACCGCCGGCGGTCTTGCCTACAGCGTATTCCAGCAGGGCGCGGGCCTCATGAACGCGGTCTCGGCGGTGAACAGCTCGGCCACGGGCTGCGCGAATCTCGGCCTGGACATCAACGCGGACCTGGCCGGCACGGAGCATTTCGGCGGTCCCGCCAACCAGGACGCCAACGGCAACTACTACATCATGAATCTCAACGGCACCGCGTGGGGCCAGGCGCAACCCGGGGATGGCCTGTCCTGGTCGCAGGGCTATGCGTGGAACCAGGGTTACTCGTGGAGCCAGGGCTACACCTGGAGCCAGGGTTATACCTGGAGCAAAGGCTACACCTGGAGCAGGGGCTACACCTGGTCCAAGGGTTATACCTGGAGCAAGGGCTACACCTGGAGCAGGTCAGTTCCCTGGTGGAACACCAGCTCGAGCGCCTCCTCGTCGCAGACCTCGCCGGCCTCGATCGAGTCGTGGGTGCCCAACCAGTAACGGAATTGTGACACGCGTCTCGCGACGCGCGCGGCGCAGATCACGAGCCGGGAATCGTTCAAAGCTTGCCGACGCGACATAGTGCATCGTCGCGGCATGGGAGCGGAAGTGTGTCTTGGCGCCTGGCGGCGATGGCGTGTCGCCGAGGCGCTGATGGTTCTCTGGACGGCGGTGGCCTCGGTCGCCGCCGACATCCCGCCGCTCATTCTCGAACACCTGACCACCTCCGAAGGCCTGCCCCAGGGCACGGTCATGACGACGCTGCAGGACTCGCAGGGCTTCGTCTGGCTCGGCACCGAGGATGGGCTGGTGCGCTACGACGGCCACGAGCTGTACCGATACTCCTATTCGCGCAACAATGCGGCCGGGCTGCCCGGCAACTTCATCAACCAGCTGGCGGAGGATGCGCACCACGATCTGTGGATTGCCATCAAGGATGCAGGCCTGGCGCGATGGAATCGCGCGGCGGACACCTTCACGGTCTATCGACATGCCGGCGGCGCGGCCGGGACTCTCTCGAGCGATGGGGTACGCGCACTGCTCATCAACCGCAGCGGCGCGGTCTGGGTAGGCATGAGTGATGCGGGCATCGATGTGCTCGATCCTGTCTCCGGTCACATCGATTCACTGCGTCATGACCCGGACAATCCCGATTCGCTCATTGACGACGGCGTCTTCACGCTGACCCTCGACCGCTCCGATCGCGTCTGGGTCGGCACGGCGCAGGGGCTGGATCGCTGGGATCCCGCGCATCGCCGCTTCGTGCACCTGCTTGCCGGCGAGCAGGTATCGCGCATCTACGAGGACGACAGCGGCCTGCTCTGGGTCGGTACCTTCGATCACGGACTGCATGTGCTCGATCAGGACGGTCACCTGATCCGTTCATTCCAGCATGACGCGCAGCAACCGGGTTCGCTGGTCAGCGATGATGTGCGCGCAATTCTCAAGGACCAGGCGGGACATCTGTGGATCGGCACCGCCGACGGCCTGGATCTGCTCGACCGCAGCAGCGCCCACTTCGATCACTATCGGCAGGACGCGAGCGATACCGAGTCGCTGCGCGACTCCTTTATCATGTCGCTCTATCAGGATGATGCCGGCCTGGTCTGGATCGGTACGCGCTCGGGCGGCGTGAGTCGCTGGAACCCGCACAGCTGGGAGCTCGGCAGCCACCGGCCCGAATGGCTGGGCGGCAAACCGGTCACTGCCTTCGCCGATGCCCCGAACGACCGGGTCTGGATCGCATCGCTCGGCGGCGGTCTCTATCAATTCGATGGCAGCACCGGGCAGGCGCAGAGCATCGACCGGCTGCTCACGCATCACGATGCGTTGGCCGATCAGCGGGTCATGTCGTTGCGCGAGGATCGTCGCGGTGCGCTTTGGATCGGCACCATGGCGAGCGGCCTGCAGAAGTTCTCCAACGGACGGCTCGAGTCGATACCGGTCAAGGCCGGCGATCCGCACGCGACCAGCGCCGCCGGCATCATGACGATCTACGAGTCGCGCGATGGACGCATCTGGATCGGTACCCACGGCGGCGGCGCCAACATCCTCGATCCGGTCACCGGCCTGGTGCGGCAGCTGCCGTTTGCCGCCGCGCAGTCGAACGTCGACGGCGCGCTCAGCGGCGCCAACGTCAGCGCCATCGTCGAGGACACGCACGGCAATTTCTGGATCGGCACCGATGGCGGCGGCCTCGATCTGGCACGCCCCGACGGCCGCATCGTGCGCGCCTTTCACCACGATCCGGCCGATCTCGCGACACTGCCGGCCAATACCGTGTACGCGCTGGCCGTGGATCAGAAGGGACGCGTGTGGGTTGCCACCGACGGCGGCGGCCTGGCCGAGGTCATCGGCAACGCATCGACGCCTGAGGACATTCACTTTCGCATCGTCACGCGCGAGGAGGGGCTCTCGAGCGACACCATCTACGGCATCGTGGTCGACTCGGCGGACCGGCTCTGGATCAGCGGCAACTCGGGACTGATGCGCTTCGACCCGGACACGGGGAGCGTCAAGACCTATCACCGCCAGCATGGCCTGCAGGGCGAGGAGTTCGATTTCGGCGCCTTCCACCGGCTGCGCGACGGGCGGGTGTGCTTCGGTGGTCCCGGTGGATTCAATATCTTTGATCCCTCGCACATCTCGGAAAATCGCCGGCCGCCGCGGCTGGCGCTGGTGCAGGTCACCGTCATGGGTGTACCGCTCAGCGGCGGCACACCGTCGTGGCTGCTGAATCGAGTGCCGCTCAATTACCGCGCCAACATCCTGTCGCTGGATTTCGGCGCCCTTGACTTCACCTCCCCCAAGCGCAACCGCATCGCCTACCGCATGGCCGGGCTGACCGACAGCTGGATCGACCTTGGCAACCAGCACCGCATCACGCTCACCAACCTGGACGCCGGCGATCATGTGCTCGAAGTACTGGCCGCGAATGCCGATTCGGTCTGGAGCGAGACCCCGCTGCGGCTGACGATTCATCGCGATCCGGCGCCCTGGCGCTCGCCCTGGGCCTACACCGCCTACCTGCTGGCGGCGCTGGCGCTGATTGCCTACCGGGTGCGCCTGCAGCGTCTGAAATTCCGCCGCATCGCGCGCGAGCAACAGCGGCTGGAAACCGAAGTGGCATTGCGCACGCGCGAGCTGCGCGAAAGCAATCAGGCACTGGAGGAGGCCGTGCAGGCCAAGGGGCGGTTCATGGATCGCATGAGCCACGAGCTGCGCACGCCGATGAACGGTGTGCTCGGCATGACCGAGCTGCTGGTGCGCACGACGCTCTCGGGTACCCAGGCGCGGCTCACGCAGACCATCCGCTCCTCCGCGCAGGTGTTGCTGCAGATCGTCAATGACCTGCTGGATCTGTCCAAGATCAACGCCGGCAAGGTGGCGCTGGAAGAGCTTTCGCTCGACCTGGTGCGCATCCTCGAGGAGTGCGCGGCCCTGTTCGCGGGAGCCACCGCGGACAAAGGTGTCGAGCTCATCGTCTGCCCGCCGCCGAAGGAGGCCGCCACCTTGCTCGGCGACCCGCTGCGCCTGCGGCAGATCGTCATGAATCTGATCGGCAACGCCGTCAAGTTCACGGCGCAGGGCGAGATCGTGGTGCGTGCCGACCTCGAATACATCGATGCGGCGCACGCCACGCTGCGCCTGTCGGTCGCCGACAGCGGCATCGGCATGGACGCACTGACCATCTCGAAAATCTTCAATCCCTTCATGCAGGCCGACGAATCCACCACGCGCCGCTTTGGCGGCACTGGCCTCGGACTGGCCATCTGTCGCGAACTCACGCAGCTCATGGGCGGCACCATCACGGTGGAGAGCCAGCCGCAGGTGGGCTCGACCTTCCAGGTATCGCTGCCACTAAAGCTTGGCGCCGAGCCGACCCGGCGGCAGCGCTTGCCGCTGCCGCGCCGCCGCGCCCACATCGTCAGCCGCCGACGTGCGCTGGCCGAGGCGTTGCAGCGCTACGTCGCGGCGCTGGGGCTCGAGCCGCTTGCCGCCGAAGTCAACAGCGCCGGCGAAGCGCTCGAGGTGGATGACATCGTCATCGTCGATGGCAGCGTCGCGCAGGAATTTCTCGGCCCGGCGGCCGCGGCATTCCAGGGCGCGACGTTCGCAAGCCAGACCCCGACATTGATCATCGTGGCCAGCGAGATCGAAGTCGCCGAGCGCAGCTTCGGAGCGATTCCCTGTCCGTACGGCGTGCTGCTCCGGCCCGTCAATCGCGACGCGCTCTACGAAGCGCTGTCGACCGCCAGCGGCGCGGCTCCTGCGCCTGCCGACGCGCTGAGCGGTTCGAACGTGCTGGATACCACGCTCGAGGGCCACGTGCTGCTGGTCGAGGACGAGCCCGTCAACGCCGCGGTGGCGCAGGGCTACCTCGCGACTCTCGGCTGCACCTGCGTGTGGGTCGACAACGGCACCGAGGCGGTCTCGCGATACGCCTCCGAGCGCTTTGATCTGGTGCTCATGGACCTGAGCATGCCGCAGCTGGATGGGTTTGCGACCACGAGGATGATCCGGCAGCAGCAGGGCGACGGCCGGGTCGTGCCCATCGTCGCGCTGACCGCCCACGGCTCGAGCGGCTATCGCGAGACCTGCCTGCAGGCCGGCATGGATGACATCTTGAGCAAACCCTGCGCCCTCGAGGAGTGCGCGAATGTGCTGGCGCGCTGGATCGGCTCGCCGCGGCGAGCCCTGGAGCCGCGCCTGGCGCTGCCCGACGAGCCCAGCGCGCAGGGCACCACCGATCACGCCTCCGCCAACGACGTGGGCTGGGCCATCATCGACGGCGCCGCGGTGACGCGGCTGCGCAGTCTGCGCAGCGGCGGCCAATCCGATCTGTACGAGCGCCTGATCGAGCTGTTCGAGTCAGGATCTGCCCGCGCACTGGTCGAGTTGCGCAATGCGATCGAGCGCGGCCGCTTCGAGGAGGCCGCCGCGGTCTGTCACCGCTTTGCATCGAGCGCCGCAAACGTCGGCGCGCTGGGCTTCGCGAGCCATGTGCGTGAGCTCGAGCGGCTGTGCAAGGCCGCAGATGCCGGCCACTCGCTGGGACTGTTCCTGCGGCTGCGCGCGGTGCATCCGCAGCTGCTCGACAACCTGCATGGCCTGCGGTTGAAGGCGAGCGCATGAGCACGGCGAACTCCCAGCGGCCGCTGGTCGTCATCGCGGACGACGAAGACCTTGGACGACTGCTGCTGACCGAGGCGGCGCAGGAATGCGGTCTCGAGCCGATCGCCTTCGACAATGGGCTCGCCGCGATGCAGGCCTGCCTGTCGCGCGAGGTCGCCATCGTGCTGCTGGATGTCGACATGCCCGGGCTCAACGGCTTCGAGGTCTGCCGGCGATTGCGCGCCGAATCGCGGTTCGCCAGCGTACCCATCGTCATGGTGACGGGCAACGAAGATCAGGCCGCGGTGAGTCTCGCCTTCGAAGCCGGCGCCACCGACTTCATCTCCAAACCCGTCAACTGGGCGCTGCTGCCGCGCAGGCTCGAATACATCCTGCGCAATGCCGCGGCGGCGCGAGCCCTGTCCGAGCGCATCGTGCAGGTGCGCACGCTGGTCGAGGCCATCCCTGACACCTTGTGGGTGGTGGCCCCGGACGGTCGCGTCCAGTGGAGCCCCAACGCCGGCAGCGCGAGCGATCTCGCCGAGTTGGCACCACCCGAACAGCGCTCCGGCATCGAGGCGGCGATCCACGGCACGGCTACAGACGGCACGCCGCGTACCATCGAATATCGCCAGGCGGCGGCGGACGCGTCCTGGCGATCCTACGAACTGCGCTTCAATCGCCGCGAAGGTGGCGATGTAGTGGTCGTGCGTCGCGACACCAGCGAGCGCACCGCGGCAGCCGAGCACATCGAACGGCTGGCCTACATGGATCCGCTCACGGGCCTGCCCAACCGCCAGCGCTGTCTCGAGACCGCGGAGCGTCTGTTTGCCGATGCCGCCGCCGCGCGCGAATCCGTGGCCGTCATCTACATGGATCTCAACAGCTTCAAGCGCGTCAACGACACCTTTGGGCATAGTGTCGGCGATGCGGTGCTGCGCATCGTTGCCGGATACCTCTCGAGGAGCCTGGATGCATTTGCTGAGTTCCGCGATCGGCTGACACTGTCGCGCTTCGGCGGCGACGAGTTCGTGATCCTGCTGCGCCACGCCGAGGCACGCGCGATCGGGCTCGCGATCTGCAACGCCTGTTGCAGCGCTTTCAAGGATCCAATCGCCTACGAGGGGCTGGAGTTCTACTCGGCGCCGAGCGTCGGGCTGGCGGTCTATCCCGAGGACGGCGGCGATGTCGCCACGGTCCTCAAGCATGCCGACACGGCGATGTATAACGCCAAGGGCGGCACGGGCGGAGCGGTGTCCGTCTACACGCGCGCCATGAGCGCACGGCTGCGCGACTGGCTCGATCTCGAGGCGCGGCTGCGTCGCGCGGTCTACGATGGGCTGCTGCAGCTGCAGTTCCAGCCCAAGTTTCGGCTCAGCGACAATCGGATCGCCGGCGTCGAGGCGCTGCTGCGCTGGTGCGATCCGGAGCATGGCGATATCTCGCCGACACGCTTCATCGAGATCGCGGAGGACAGCGGGCTGATCATCGACATCGGCGCCTGGGTGGCCAACGCGGCCTGCCGGTACCTGCGCAGCTGGCTGGATCGCGACTGCGCGGTTCCGATTGCCATCAACGTCTCCGCCAAAGAGCTGCTTTACGGGGATCCGGCGCGCGTCGTCGAGGAGGCGGCCGCGGCCCACGGCGTACCGGCTTCGCTGATCGAAATCGAGATCACCGAATCGCTGCTGCTGAAAGACTCGACCGCGGTGCGCGGCGCGCTCGAGCGTCTGCGCGCGCTCGGCTGCAAGATCGCGCTGGATGACTTCGGTACCGGTTACTCCTCGCTGGCCTACATCACCCGGTTTCCGCCCGATCGCATCAAGATCGACAAATCCTTCGTTCTCAATGTCGATCACTCGGCCAGCGACGCAGCCATCGCCAACGCGATCCTGTCACTGGCCGCCAGCCTCAACCTTACCGTGACCGCCGAAGGCGTCGAACGTACCGGACAACTCGAATGGCTGCGCAGCCGCGGTTGCCAGGAGGTGCAGGGCTTCCTGCTGTCGCGGCCGCTGTCGGCAGCCGTGCTGGAGCAGCAGTACCTGCTGCGCCCCGAACTCATCGCCGAAACCGCGCGCATGCGGGGGGTCTCCGGCCCATCTTCGTAAGGCGTTAGGGTATTCTCGGCTCTTCCCTGCTGCACGAGGAGCCGTCATTGGGCTCGGTCACGACGGTCTGGTTCCGGAGTCTGGCGTGACACTCGTCGTTTGCCTGTGCGCCTGCCTGCTGGCCGCGATGGCGTACCTCGCCTACCGCGCGTGGCTCCAGGCCCAAAAAATCCAGCGCCTCGCCAACGAGCGTCTGCGCCTTGAAACCGAACTGGCCCTGCAGGCGCGTGAACTGCAGGAAAGCAATCGGGCGCTCGAGGAGGCGCTGCGGAAGCTCGATGAGCTGCAGGCCGGACGCCGTGTCGAGGAATCCACGGCCGCCGATGTGATCGACGTGACGAGCCCGGTCGAGACTCCCTACGGGGCGCCGGAAAGCGAAGCAGTGCCTCCCGAGATGTGGCCCGACGTCCCCATCTGGTCTGACATCGATACTGCGGCGGTCGGGCGGCTGTGCAATCTGCGCAGCAGCGGACCCTCGGATCTCTATGGGCGCCTGGTCGAACTGTTCGAGTCCGGGTCGGCACGCGCGCTGGTCGAGCTGCGCACCGCGCTGGAGCGCGGGCGCTTTGAGGACGCGGCCACCACCAGCCGCAAGTTTGCATCGAGCGCCGCCAACGTGGGTGCGCTCACCTTCGCGCAAAGCGTGCGCGAGCTCGAGCGGCTCTGCCTGGCGGGCGATGCCGGCCATGCATTGGGACTGTACCGGCGATTGCGTGCCGCGCATCCGGCTTTGATGGTGATACTGCAGGGCAAAAGGCTGAAGGCCGGGAGCCCTGGCGCCAAATCGGCTGAAAATGTAGGATATCCTTCGACGCCGTGAGTGCGGATACCCTCATCTGGTTCGGCACGCTGGGCGTTCCCGCGCGTCGTCGGCATGAGCTCTCAGCCAAAGCCTGGACCTGCCTCGGGCTGCTCGCCATTCCACTGTGGGCTACCTGGCCGGCGCTGGCGCTGCGGGCGCTGCAGGTTCCCGCCTTTGAATGTCTCACGATCGCCTTTGTGGCCGGCTGGC
>Ga0302232_10001577_pt1 | contig 15794 bp, 9 predicted proteins | sample II_Palsa_N2_3_FD_193575 | JGI IMG/M metagenome (GOLD analysis project Ga0302232, IMG submission 193575) | Peat permafrost microbial communities from Stordalen Mire near Abisko, Sweden - II_Palsa_N2_3 | ecosystem: Environmental > Terrestrial > Soil > Palsa > Peat permafrost | place: Sweden...
CGCCCGACGAAGCCAAACACCCCCAGCGACTCGCGGTCCACCCAGTGCGCATCATCAACCAGCCAGATCAGCGGCTGCTCGGCGGCAATCTCGGCGACCAGCGTCAGCACGCTCATGCTGACCAGGAAACGGTCCGCCGGCGGCCCGGCCGCCAGGCCGAACGCCGAATCCAGCGCCGCCCGCTGCGGAGCAGGCAGCAGGCCGACCCGGTCCAGGAACGGCACCAGCATCCGGTGCAGCGCGGCGAAGCCCAGCCGCAGCTCCGACTCCAGCCCGGCAATCCTGACCGTCCGCACGCCGCCGGCCGCCTGCGCCGCGTACTCCAGCAGGCGGGTCTTGCCGATGCCCGGATCGCCGAGGATCACCAGCGACCGGCTCAGGCCATGGCGGATCGCCTCCACCAGCTCATCTAGCGCCCCGCAAGCACCGCTGCGGCCCACCAGGACGTCCGGGACGGCCTGTGCCCCGACCAGCTCCTGGCTCGCAAAATCCCCGGACCATGTCTTGCTGTCGCCGTGTCCCCAGGTCATGACTCAGCACGAGCGGTGGAAAAGGGATGAAATGCTCACAAGATTCGCCTCGCCAACCACAGTCCGGCAACGTCACAATAACAGCGGCGGCTCAGCCTGAACCATCACAATATCCACTGAATCAGACCGGAGATGGCGGCATCCTCTCGGCGAGATAGCGCAGGGGTTCAGTCAGGTTACGGATACCGGGCCGGAGCCGTGTACCGCAGGATTGAACCGTCGGCGGCCACCGCCGCTCACCGCCACGACTTACCCTGCGGCTGATGTCCCCCTGCGGCGGCAGGGGCATTCCGGCAGCCCGCACAGAAGGAACGACCGGTTATGTACGCCGAAACCTTCACTTCCGGCCCAAGGCCCCTGCCGGCTCACGTTCCCGCGGTGCAGGCGGCCACGCTGAATCCCCTGCGCGGCCGGCCCGCCGAGCTCGCCTCGCTGCAGGGGCACCTCAGCCGGCTCCGGAACGGGGCCGGGACCAGCTGGCTGATCGAGGGCGGCCCGGGCCTGGGCAAGAGCCGCCTGGTGCAGCAGGCCCTGTCGGCCGCGCAGGAGGCCGGCTTCGCGGCCGGGTATGGCGCGGCCGGGCCGGGGGACGCGGCCGTACCGCTGGCGGCGCTGATGGAGGCGCTGTTCGAGGGACCCGGTCCGCTGCTCGAGCGCGCCGCGCTGCCGGACTCGCATGCTTCACCGGAGCAGCGCTACTGGCTGCTGCAGGACATCCAGACGCTGCTCGAGCAGGCCGCGCTGCGCCAGCCAATACTGATCTGCCTCGACGACCTGCAGTGGGCGGACAATGGCACGGCCGCGGCCATCCGCAGCCTTCCGGCCCGCCTGGCTTCGCTGCCCATCGGATGGGTGCTCGCCTTGTGCCCCGCCCCGCCCGGCAGCGATCTGGGCCGGGCCGCCGCGGAACTGCTCCGGGCCGGGGCGCAACGGACGGTCCTCGAGCGCCTCGATCAGGCCGCCGTCGCCGATGTGGCGGGCGACGTTCTCGGGGCCGCTCCCGACGACGCCCTGCTGGCCCTGGCCGAGGGCGTGCACGGCAACCCGTTCCTGCTCACCGAGCTGCTCTGCGGCCTGCGGGACGAGCGCCTTGTCGACATCCGCGCCGGGCACGCCACCCTGGTGGAAGCACGGCTCCCGCTGCGGGTGCGCGACGGCATGCGCCGGCGCCTCGGCCGCATGTCGGCGCCCGCCCGCAGAGTCGCCGCGGTCGCCGCGTCGATGGGGCGGCGTTTCACGCTGGCCCAGCTCGCCGCCGTCCTCGACGTACCCGCCTCGGGTCTCCTGGACCCTGTCCGGGAGCTCATCGGCAGCGAGCTGCTGGCCGAGGGCGACCAGACGCTGAGCTTCACCCACGACCTGAACCGGGAAGCGGTGCGGGCCAGCCAGCCGTCCTCCGCCGTGCACGCCCTCGACCGCCAGGTCGCCTCCACGCTCCTGGCCGCGGGCGCGCTTCCGGTAGAGGTCGCTACCCAGCTCGCCGCCAGCGCCGAGCCTGGCGACGAGGTCGCGATCGCCACCCTGATGAAAGCCTCCGACGCGCTGAGCGGCAGCGATCCCGGGCAGGCGGCCGGCCTTGCCCGCCGCGCCCTCAGCCTCACCGGCGAGCAGCACCCGCTGCGCGGCCCGCTCGTGGCCCGCGTCGCGATCCAGCTGCACGCGGCGGGCCAAAGCGAACAGGCCAGGGCGTTCGCGGACAGCGCGCTGGGGCAGGCGCTGCCGGCCGATCAGGAAGCCGAGGTTCGCCTCAGCATCGCCAGCCTCTCCGTCATCTCCCCCGAGGAGCGGGCCGACTCGTGCCGGCGGGCTCTTGCGCTGCCCGGGCTGCCGCCCGATCTGCGGGCGCGGCTGCTGGCTCAGCTGGTCTACAACCTGGTGGTCGCCGGCCGTCCTGACCACGCCCGGCGCCAGCTCAAGGAGGCCAAGGAGGCCGTCGAGGGGACCCGCGACCCCGCCGCCTGGTGCACTATGCAGCTGGCCGAGGCCGGGATGCACTACATCAGCGGCCACTACGAGACTGCGCTCGCCCTGACCGACGCTGTCCTGCGCAGCGCCGGCGATGACTCCAGGCGGCGGCTCGCCGGACACTTCCGCTGCGGAATCCTGGTCGTGATGGACCGCCTCGACGAGGCGCTAACCGCCACCACCCAGGGCATCCGTTCCGCCCAGCAGGCCCGGCACGGCTGGGCACTGCAGCTGTTCGAGACCAACCGGGCCCGCCAGCTGCTGAACCTTGGGCGCCTGACGGACGCCGCGGCCGCGCTTGAAGGGCGGTTCCGCCCCGAGGACGCCCATCTGGTCGTCAGCGTCCTCGACGCCGAAGCCGTCGTCGTCCTGGGCCAGGTCGCCCTGCACACCGCGGACCCGCGCCAGGCCGAGCTCACCTCGGCTGTCGCGCGGGGGATGCTCACGTCCGGGGTGCCCGGCGTCGAACGGCACGCCTTCTGGCTGCTCGCCCTGCAGGCCCAGGCCGCGGGCGACCCGGCCCAGGCCCGCCGCTGGCTGGCCGCCCGCGGCGAGAAGGAGCGCGTGCGTGTCTTCCCGCTCTTCCCCCACGATCCAGCGGACGACCCGCAGCTCGTCCGCATCGGCATCGCCAGCGGTGATCCGGAGCTGGCTGAATCGGCGGCAACAGGCGCCGAGCAGCGGCACACGATCAACCCCGGCGTACCTTCGCTGGCCGCCAGCGCCGCGCACGCCCGGGGCCTGCTCACCGGCGACGCCGGCCTGCTGGCCCAAGCCGTCAGCATCCTCGAGCCCGGGCGCAGGCCGCTAGCGCTGGCCTCCGCCCTCGAAGATCTCGCCGTCGCCGAGATCCGGGCCGGCCACACCGGGCAGGCCATCGCCGCGCTCGACCGCGCCCTCATCGTCCACGCCGGCTGCGGGGCCCGCTGGGACCTCGCCCGGGTCCGCAGGCGGCTGCGGCAGCTCGGGGTCCAGCGCCGCCTGGCCACCGATCCCCGGCCCACCCGGGGCTGGGCTGCCCTGACGGATTCGGAGCTCACCGTGGTCCGGCTGGTCGCTGCTGGCCTCACCAACCGTGCCGTAGCTGAGCGGCTCTACGTCTCCCCGCACACCGTCGACGGCCATCTCCGCCACGCGTTCGAGAAGCTCGCGATCAACTCCCGGGTCAGGCTCACCCGTATTGTTTCCGAGCATTCCGAACCCGCGCAGTAAGCACGTGCACCGGGAACCGTCCGGTGCCGGGGTGCTGATGGAAATGTCCAGCTTGCGGTCCCGAGCTAGCTGGGCCTAAGCCGTCGGGCGGTGGCTTGGCTGGCTGGGCCTAAACCGTCGGGCGGTGGCGTGGCCGGCTGACCGGGTGCCTGATCGACCAGATCGCGGAGCTGGTGGCGGCCTGCTATGCCGAGCCTGGGGTAGGAATGGTACAGGTGTGAGGCGACGGTCCGCGGGGACAGGAACAGGCGGTCGGCGATCTCGCTATTGGTCAGGCCGCGGCTGGCGAGGATGACGATCTCGCGCTGCTGGGGGGTGAGCTGCGCGAGCGCGTCGGGTGGCGCAGGCACGGCCGCCGTGGTCACGCCGCAGGCCCGCAGCTCCGCCTCCGCCCGCTGGGTCCAGGACGCGGCACCCAGGCGGCGGAAGGTTTCATGGGCCGTCCCCAGGACGGGCTTGGCGTCGTTGATCCGCCGCTGCCGGCGCATCCACTCCCCGTAGTCCAGCTGTAGCTGGGCCCGCTCGAACGGCCAGCTGTCCCCGGCCGGGTCGGACATGCCCTTGGCGAAGTAGGCCGCTGTGGCGGCGGGCTCGGCGAGCAGCGCGCGGGCGCGGGCCGCGAGCTGCTCCAGCCGGGGCCCGGGTGCCGGGTCTACCCGGGCCAGCGCGCGCTCCACGATGTCCCGGGCCGCACGCTGCCGTTCCGCGCGTACAGCGGCGGCGGCGAGATCGGCGATGCCGAGGTAGGACACGTGGTAATGCAGCGGTGCGCCGTCGGCGCCGAAGAGCTGGCTCAGCTCAGCGTAGGCGGTGAGGTAACTGCCTTCGGCCAGCGCCGCGAGGCCGGCGGCATGACGGGCCCTCGCGGCGACCGAGCGGTATTCCGCCGCGTCGACGGCGGCGAGCGCGCTGGCCAGGAGCGGCCGTACCTGGTCATGGCCGCCGCGGATGGCGAGCACGGTGGCGGTGGTGAGGTCAGCCGTGGCCGCGACAATCTCCATCTTGTACGCGGCGGCCGCGTCGCTGGCCTCGCGGGCCGCGGCGAGCGCCTCGTCCCATCGTCCGCTGTCGATGCAGGCCCACTGCAGCGCTGACAGCGCGGCCCCGCTGCCGCCGCGCACGCCGGGAGCACGCAGCCGGCCGAGGGCTTCGCGGAGCAGCCTGACCGCGAGTTCGGTCTCGTCGAGCAGCCAGCCCGCCGCGCCGATCTTGGCGAGGTCGGTGACGGATCCGCGGGCTACCCGGTGCAGGTAGGGAACAGTTTCCGTTCTCTTTCCGAACGGGTCCGTGCTCGCTCTTATCCACACCCGCTGCTCGTCGGCGTGGCCGGCCGGCCAGTCCGCCGCGAGCTGCGCCGGGTCGTCCAGGCGATCGAGGGCGCTCAGTACCGCCCGGCGGCCGGACGGGATTCCGGACTGGTAGGCGACTGTACTGGCCAGCCCGATGGCCTCCCAGGCGATAACTGGCTGCCGGGCAGCTGCCTCCGCCGCGACCGAGATGAGCGTGGCGAGGGCGTCGGCGTTCCGGTTCGACCAGACCAGCGCCCAGCCGATGTACCGGCGGGCGGCCACCCGCAGTCCCGGGTCCGAGGTCACCGAGAGCACCCGGGTGGCCAGTTCCTGCACCCAGTCCGCCTGCCCGGCGGCCAGGGCGAGCTGGGCCGCGGCCAGCAGCCTGCGGGCCTGATCCTGCTCTCGGAGGCTGAGCTCGGCGGCACGCTCGAGAGCTAGCGCGGCGGAAGCGGCCCCGCCGCGCTGCTGCGCCTGAGTGGCCGTTTCCGCCAGCAGCGACGCCACGCGCTCGTCGGGTTCCAGCGCCGCTGCCGCCAGGTGCCAGGCATGACGGTCGGGCTGATCGCGCAGCGCGGCCGCGATCCGCAGGTGCGCCGCGGCGCGCTCGGCGAATGGCACAGCGTGATAGACCGCGGCGCGGGCCAGCGGGTGCGTGAATTGCGGCCCCAACCGGCCCACCTTGATCAGGCCCGCTCTCTCGGCCGGGGCCAGCGTGCCGGCGGTGAGCCCCGGTATGCCCGCCGCCGTCAGGTCGGGACCGTCGGCGGCCGCCACAAGCAGCAGCGCCGCTCGCGCGGACTGGGGAAGAGCGCCGAACTGGGCGGCCATGATGGCCGTGAGCCGCTCAGTCAGCGGGAGAGGTTCGGCGGCCCAGCGCCGGCCAGCGGCTGGGTCGGCCGCGATGGCGCGGGACAGCTCGATCAGCGCCATCGGGTTGCCGGCTGCCTGGGCCAGCACCTGCTCCCGGCCCCGGCCGTGCGGCGCGCGCGGCTGCTCAGAGAGCAGCCGGCTAGCGTCCGCCGTGCTCAACGGCGGCAGCAGCAGCTCCGGGAAGTCCCGCTCGAAACCCACGGGCGGAACATTCCCGCGCGCGCCGAGCATCAGCACGAGCCGCTCCGATTCAAGCCGCCGCGCGGCGAAGGCGAGCGTGTCGAGCGAGCCGCGGTCCAGCCACTGTGCGTCGTCGGCGACCACCAGCAACGGGCGATCCTCGGCCAGTTCAGAAAGCAGCGTGAGCAAGGCGATCCCGGTCAGCAGGGCATCGGGCGGCACCGGATCGGCGGACAGCGCGAACGCTCCCAGCAGCGCCTTCGCCTGACGGTCCGGCAGGTCTGCCACGCGGTCGAGCACCGGCAGCAGCAGCTGATGCAGCCCGGCGAAAGCCAGGTTCTGCTCGGACTCCCGGCCGGTCACCGATAGCACCCGCAGCCCGGCCGACCTGGCCTGCCGCGCTACGCCGTCCAGCAGCACGGTCTTGCCCATGCCCGGATCGCCCAGCAGGACCAGGATCCGGCTTTCCGCCGGGGCAGGGTCCACGAGTCCCCGGAGCAGCGACAGCTCGCTGTCCCTGCCGATCAGCCCGGTGTCCGTGTCGGCCCCCTCGCGCTGTCCCGAGGCCAAATATATGGCCTCGTCTCCGGAAGGCGAAGGGGCAGTCAGGCTGGGGGCCTACCGGGGCTTAGGTCCCTTCCCGGTCATGCCCTGAGCGATCAGGATGGGTGCGAGGCTAATCCATCCGGTTGCTGGAATTGACCGGCCCGGAGGTGGCGGCAGGATGACATCGCCGGAGGTCCGTTCGGGTGCCTCTCTGCCCGGCCTGGCTGAGGCCGGCCATCCGGGCACGCTCGCGGTGGATGTTCGTGGTCTGGAGAAGTCCTACTCGGGCATGCAGGCTGTCAGGGGTGTCGACCTGGCGATCCGGGCAGGCGAGGTGTTCGCGCTGCTCGGCCCGAACGGGGCGGGCAAGACGACTACGGTCGAGATACTCGAGGGTTACCGGACCCGGGACCGCGGCGAGGTCAGCGTCCTTGGCGTGGATCCCGGGCGTCACCGGGCCAGGCTGAAGAGCCGCATAGGGATCGTGCTGCAGTCCACGGGCATCGACCGGTATCTCACCGTGCGCGAGACGATCGCCATTTATCGGTAAATGGAGCGAGCGGGCCGGGAATGCCCCCCGATAACTGGCAGCTATGAGGGCGGCTCGGCGAACAATTCGAGCTGAATGTTGTCCGGGTCGCGGAAGACGAGCACGGCAGCGCCCGGTACGGAGTTCGCCGCCGTGATTGGGGAATGGACCACTGCGGCGTCCGCCAGCCGCGCCGCCCAGGTGTCGAGTTCCTCGTGGTCCGCGACGGTGAAGGCCAGGTGATCCAGGCCGGCGCGCGTCTCGTCGAACGCGTCCTGGCTGCCGTGCCGATGCTGCGTGAGCCCCAGGCGAGCTCGCAGGCCGTCATGCCGGAGAAACACCTTGCGGCGTTCCCCGTCCGGCGCCTTGAACTCGCCCACGCGCCGGAAGCCGAGCACCTCCTCGTACCAGGCCGCGCTCGCGTCAACGTCACGAACGGTCAGTCCAAGGTGGTGAATGCCTCTGATCATGCCCTGTTCACCGCGTCCATGCCCAGAGCGGCCAGTCGCACACGGGTCTTGCGCTGCACCAGGCACCTGGACTTCACGGGCCCTCTTACCGCTCGATCATCTCATTCAGATGCCGCACGAGACCTCAGGCGCGCCACCGGGCGGACCCTATGCGACTTGCGGCAAGAGAGGGTGGCCTCGCTCAGAGGCGTACGTCGACCGTCGATCCTGCGGGCGAATTCCGGGGTGCCGTTGGCTAGGATCACGCACCACCTGGCGCGCGCCCTATGCGACACGGCGGGCTGTGCGATCCTGAACCCGGCAGGACCCTGCGAAGCCGCGATGAGCCGGAGCACGCGGTCCCGAGGGGAGATAAATGACCAAGGTTCCCGGTAGGGCCGGGGTGTGCGCCGGCTGCGGCGGGCGAAGGCGCAGACCGGGCCAGGTGCCGCAGGCGGGGGGGCAGGGTGTGCTTCTCACCGCAGGCTGACATCGCCGGGGGCCTGGTGATCACTGCCATCGGCGTTGATGCTGTCCGCCACATCCGTCAGCGCCGCGAGTTCATCGCGCTGGCCTGGCTCCCCCTGCTGCTAGGCGCTCACCAGTTCATCGAGGCGTTCGTCTGGTTGTGGCTCCAGGGCCATGTGCCGCGCGCGATCGGCCAGGCCGCGCTATGGGCTTACCTGCTGATCGCATTCGTCGTGCTGCCCGTGCTCGTCCCCCTGGCGGTCATCGCGCTCGAGCCCACCCGGCGGCGGAAGTGGATGATGGCGCCCTTCGCGGTGACCGGGACGCTGATCGCTATAGCGCTGCTCGTGGCGATGGCCCGAGGCCCGGTCGGTGTGAGGCTCGCCCCGTACCACCTGTCCTACGGCCTCCGGATACCCGACGGTTTCCTGATCGTCGCGCTCTACGTTGCCGCCGTGTGCGGGCCACTGCTGCTCTCGGGCTACCGTAACGTCGCTATCTTCGGCATGGTTAATCTCATTGCCGTCGTCATCATCGCCCGGCTGACCATTTCCGGGTTCGCCTCCGTCTGGTGCGGCTGGGCGGCGGTCTCCAGCGCCGCCATCACACTGCATTGCCGCTCCGCCAAACCCCATCCCAAACACGCCCAGGCCAGGGGGGACAGACTCACTTCGACCGGCTGATCGGCAGGCCCTGAGCGTCTGCACGCCCTGATCCGGGCGGCGAGATCCCCGTCGCCGCCGCACCAGGGTGTCGGCAAAGTCGGGCCGATGGTGATCTAGGTAGTTTGCGACACGCCGATATAGGCCGTAGCAGCGCGGGCACGGCCCCAGAAGTGATCATGGCGGTTCCTGCACCTGCAAGATCACCGCTGAGGGGCCACGCCCGCTGCGCCATCATCCCTGGCCGGCCCTGCCATTGGCCAGTTGCTCACCGCCGCGCAGGCCCTGAGCGGACAGCGGGCGTGCCTGCTGGCGGTGCTGGCCGATGTCCCCGACCCGCGGGCGCGCGCCGGTGTCGGCGCAGCGACTGGAACAAGGCCACCGCAATCAGCGTGAACCCGGTGACCGCGACAGGAGCAGGAAAGCTGGCAATCTGGACCGCCAGCTGCAGCAGGGCCGCGCCGGCCGCGCAGATCATGACCGCAGCGGCCGCGTAATCCACCGCCCGCCGGACCATGCCGCACGCCCTGGCGGGCACGCTGGCCATGCCGGGCAGCCACGTCGCCTTCACGTTCTCCCGGATAACGATGGCAGTCATTTCGCCTCCCCAGTTCCTGACACGACCAGCTGCGCCCAGCATGCCGGGCAGCGCGGCAGCTGCCAGTCACCTGGCCGACGCCGCTGCTGTCAGCTTCCCGGCACGGGCACGGCCCACGCCGGCCCCTGAACGCCGACGCGTCCTACCAGGACAGAGCGCCGACAGTCAGCCCTGATACATCGGCGTCCACACCCAGTTCGCGGCATCAGACCCCGCCCGCCCTTCCGCCCCAGCCCAGGTGCCGCGGACGGTATCCAAACCCCCGCGGCACGTGGTGACAGCATGCGCGGCCACGTCGAGGATCTTGCGCCGCGTCTTGGCCATGAGGGCGGCCCACGTGGGCTGGCCGGGCCGGTTTGCCGAGCCGTTTGAGCGCGGCGATCTGGTGGACGGCCACTGTGGTGCCGTCCTCGCACAGCTCGCATGCCCGCTTGAGGAGCCGGATCAGCTCTTTGCGGGTAGCTGTTCTGAGCCGGGGCGGGGTCGCGGATGACCGCGCGCTTGCCGTGCTCGAGGGGTATCCCGCCGAATCGTGCTACCAGGCCTGTTCTGCCCTCGCGCCGGAGCCTGCTCCTGCCGCCAGCTCGAGCACGCGCTGGCCGATGGCACCAGCGCGGGTGCGGCTGGCATGACCGGCCGCCAGGAGTCAACCCGGGCGGACGCGCGGCCTGGTGCGCCGGGATCACATGGATCTGATGATCTGGCGTCCGGCTGGTTGGCTCGCGAATGGAAAGGGCCCGGCAGTTGCTGGCTCCGGGCCCCCGGGTAGCACCGCCGCCCGCCCGGCGTCGCACAGCGGCGACGCGAGCCGCTCACCGGAAATCGTGCAAACCATGTGACGCCGGCTCATCAAGCCGGGCGGCAGCCTTAGGTCGTGCGGCCACCCGTCCCGTTCGGAATCAAATCTTCGGACCGGACGGACCGTGGTTCACCGGCCAGCCCAACTCTTAGCAAGTAGGAGATGATCAAGTAGGAGATGATATGGCGAACAACTACCGCGTCTTCAACGCAAAGCCCGGGCACGAAGGTGTTTGCGATCCGGCAAGGCGAGCTCCTGGGAAGGCAGCACGCCGGCTACGAAGCGGTTCTTGGTATCCCGTATGCCGGCGAGCAGCACAGCTACGCGGTGCAGCTGGGGCCAGTTCGCCGCGTCCGGTGATCCGAACGGTCCTGATCTGCCGGACTGGCGCTCGTTCAACGACGGGTGCATCCAGTACCTGGAGACCGACCACACCAGCGGGTCTCGGACGGTTCCCAACGCCGAGTACCACCAAGAGCACCGATTTGAGTTCTGGAGCCCCCTCGTTCATCCCGGCCCTAGCGCAAAGTAGAAGGGTGCGCGGCCATGTCCGCTCAGGGCCTGCGCGGCGGTGAGCAACTGGCCAATGGCAGGGTCGGCCAGGGATGATGGCGCAGCGGGCATGGCCCCTCAGCGGTGATCTTGCAGGTGCAGGAACCGCCATGATCACTTCTGGGGCCGTGCCCGCGCTGCTACGGCCTATATCGGCGTGTCGCAAACTACCTAGATCACCATCGGCCCGACTTTGCCGACACCCTGTGCTTGAGGTAGATGACACCGTGGCTGAGCGCGACCGGATCGTAACGGCGGGATGGCCCTTGGAAGAGGATCTCCAGCGCCGCGTGTGGGGCCTGACAGACTGCCGGAACCTCAATCCAGCCGTTGGGCCGATGATGGCCTTTTTTCAACCTCCGGGCTTTGCGTTGTTACCTTTCTGAGACGGCTTGCCATTTTTCTGAGAGGTGCGGGATCCATGGACGGGATTGAGAAGAGCAAGGAGACCGCCAGCGATCAGAGAGGCAAGAGATGTAAGACCAGTAGGCAGACTCACCGCCTCCTTACTGATCGATAGGTACACGATGCCGACTATTAGAGCCAACAGTGCGGCTCCCAGAATCCAGACAAGCCAGATATTAATCCGCTGCTGATCGCCGTAATCCTGATCGCCGTCCTGCTGCCCGGTGTGGGGGATGCCCTGGGTGGCCAGCCCAGGGGTGGCCGGTGTGGTGGTGCCGGGCGTGCTGGTGCCTGGCCCGGTGGCGCCCGATTCGTTATCCTCCGGAGTATTCATGGCAAAAATCCCCTAAGCCCGATTCATAGCGGTATGCGCCGAAAGTCTCACGGGTTCTTGGCGAATTTCTCGCTAGTTTGAGGAGGACAATACACACTTAGTCATGGTTTGTCACGTAAGTCGTGGGGGCTTACGATCCTTCCCCTGCGGCTTAGCTAACAGTCCCGCTTTGCTAAGAGAGGCTGGCGCCGCCTGCAAAGAAGCAGAGCACCGAACCGGCTTATCTGCGCTCGGTCGCATACTCGACCGGAAAGCTGGTTAGATGCAGATATTCGACGATCGATCTGAGTTGCTTCGGGCGCATGACGAGGTTGCGCGGCAATCCCTGCCGAACTACAGATGAGTCAGCCATGCGGGAGTAGATATGCCGCGCTGCAGCGATATGGGGTTCCCGGCGCTGCGGCGGCTGGATGGCCGCCCGGCCCGGCTGGGTCAGCCAGCGGGGGACGTCAGCGGAGTTTCGAAGTCAAGGACGATACGGCCGCGGATGCCTCCCGCCGCGAGCCGGCGATGGGCCTCGGGCGCCAGCCTGGCCGGCATGATCTCGGCGACATGGAGACTCAGGGTGCCATCTTCAGCGAGGTCCCGCAGCTCCTCAAGCAGCGCGGTGTCGGTCACCGACCCGAACGCTGAGATGGGGCGGACGGTGATGCCGCGTTCGGCGGGGCCGCTCCAGCCTTTCAGGCTCGCGATCGCGCCCCCGTCGGCGATCGCCCGCAAGGCGGCGGCGTCAAGATTGGCGCCGTCGACGAGCCCGGGAACACCGCCCGGCACCAGCGCGCGGACCTGGCCGGCGAATCCCGCGCCGCGAGCAACGACATGATCGGCGCCCAGCACGCCGACGGCATCCTCGCCGCCCGGCGAGGCGTCGGCGACCACGGTCAGGCCCCGCGCCTTGGCCAGCTGGATGGCGTACCCGCCAACAGCCCCGGCGGCGCCAGTGACCGCGACGGCCTGTCCCGCGCTGAGGCCGAGCGCATCCAAGGCCAGGCGGGCGGCCACCGCGTTGAGCAGCAGGGTGGCCGCTTCGGCGTCGGTAGCACCCTTCGGCGCGCGGACCACGGATGCTTCACCGGCCACGATCTGCTCGGCGTAGGTTCCGCCATGGGGGCCCATGGGGATGACCAGCGCGATGACCCGGGCACCGGCAGACAAGCGCCCGCTGGTGCCCGGGCCTACCTTGTCCACGACGCCTGCGGCGTCCATGCCGGGAACGTAAGGCGGCGTCCGGTCCGCAAGCTGCGCTGCGCGGCCGCCCGCACGGAACGTGGCATCCGTGGGGTTCACCGCGACCATGTAGACCCGGATCCGCACTTCCCCTTCCCCGGGTTCGGGGGTGGGCATGCGGACAACACGCAGCACGTCCGGTCCGCCGAATTCGGTGAGGCCGATCGCCTCCATGGCATGCTCCCTGATTGACCTCGGAACCAATATCCGCGGGAGGCACATGGCGCGGCCGGAAAGCGCGCCAGGCGAAACGGGTGCCGTCGGCCTCGGTGTCCTGGCTCCGCGCCGTTTCATGCGGGAACTCAGTCATGACGCCAGCGTCCCCGCTGGAGTGCGGCGCGGGTATCCGCAACCTGGCTGCACTGTACTGGACTGTGCAGCCAGTTCCGCTCCCCACGCCGAGCAGCCTGCCACAGTTGCTGACCGGCGTTTCCGGTGAACCGGGCCGGCCGACGGTCCGTTTACTGCAGTGCACACTTCTCGGCGCAGTGCTGACGGCTGCTCCCGGTACCAGCGGTCGCATCCGCAACGTCGCCGTGATTGTTTACGGGAGGTCATGGCGGCGTGCCGGGCATTGACGGGGGCCGGGAGCGGATCGCTCAGTTCTGGCGGGCGATCGAGCTATTCAGCCCGCAGTCGCTGCCGAGACCCGACGCCCGCGGTCACGTCGAGGATTTCTATCCCGGTGAGCCGATGCCGTGGGAACCGGGATCACAGCTGGCCTCCGCTGTGGTCGCGCCGGGGAAGGTGTGGCGGCACGAGGTCTTCGCCGGCGTCTACGACATCCAGCGGGTGGCGGGGACGCTCGTGGAACAGTTCGGCGACGACGATCCGGCCAGCCAGCGGAAAGCCATTGGCGATCAGTCCGCGCTGTTCGGGTGCACGGTCGACGCGGATGGGCTGCTGGTCGAGGAGTCCGCGGTGCTGTCCTCGTGTGCCTGGGCCATCGGCCGGCTTTGCGCCGGCGGCCGGCGTTCCGGCGACTGGCTGTCCGGGTTCGACGAGGACGTGCTCCACTTCGGCGACCGGCTGGCCCTGATGTCCGGGTCCAGCCTGGGCAGCGGCATCCGGCTGCTGGCCGCGAGCATGCGGGAGGCCGCCCCCGATGCCGCGGCCGGCGGCGGGAAAGCGGCGGTCCCGCCGGCCCGGCTGGAGACCCGGCCGCTCACCGGCGAGATTCTGCAGCGTTTCACCGCCGAGCTGACGGCCCGGCTCGGTGTGGGGCAGGTCCTTCGCCCCCGCCACATCCGGGTGCGCAGCTACCAGATACCGGCCACGCGCGCCGGCGAGGCACCGGAATCCTCGTTCCTGAACAGCTTCTGCGCCGAGGACCTGGCGCGGGTGGCCCGGGCGCTGCACCGGGGCGACGCCGGGCCGGGCCTGCTGGCCTACCTGACCAGTGGCCGACAGCACGCCGCCCGGGAGCGGATCGACGTGCGCCAGCAGCCGCAGGCGGTGCGGGCGGGCGGCCAGCCGGAGCGTATCCCGCTGGGCCGGTGGCCGGCCGACAGCAGCCGTCCGCTGATCCTCAGCCAGCAGTTCGCGGTGAACAAGATCATGGAACAGCTCGGCGGCGGACGTGGCCTCTTCGCCGTCAACGGCCCACCGGGCACCGGCAAGACCACGATGCTGCGGGACGTGATCGCCGCGATCGTCGTCGAGCGGGCACTGCGCCTGGCCGAGCTGGCCAGCCCGCAGGATGCCTTCCGCGACACGGAGTCCGGCACCTGGTCCACGAGCACGTGGCAGCACACGGTCGTCGCGCCGCGCCCCAGCCTGACCGGCTTCGAGATCGTCGTGGCCGCGGCCAACAACGGGGCCGTCGAGAACATCACCACCCAGATCCCTGGCCCGGCCGCCATCGGGCCGCAGTGGCGGCCGCGGGCCAGTGACCTCGACTACTTCAGGGCCACGGCCGCTCAGGTCCACGGTGAGGGCGCCTGGGCGATGGTCGCGGCGCGGCTCGGTAAGCGGGCCAATCGGGGCGGGTTCGTGAACTCCTTCTGGTGGAGCCCCGCCGGCCAGGACGGCCACGGCGGCATGGGCGACGTGCTCACCGCACTCGAGGCCGAGCCGGTGGACTGGCCGGCCGCAGTCGACGCCTTCACGGCGGCGGCCGACGCTGTACGGGCCCTGGCCGCGCAGCGGCAGAAGGCCGCGACGGCCATCGAACGGCTGGCCGCCGCGGAAACGGAACGCAGACAGGCCTGGGCGGCGATCCGGGCCGCCGAGCAGACCTGCCGTCAGCTGGTGGAGCGCGGCAGGGCCGCCGAACGGTCGCTGGCCGAGGCGGACGCGGGCCGCCTCGCGGCACACAACGCATACGACGGGCACCGGAACGAGCGGCCCGGCTTACTCGTGTCGCTGGCGACCCGGTTCCGCGCCGGCCGGGAATGGCACGCGGACCACCTCGCCCTCCGGAACGCAGGCCAGGACGCCGCGCGGCGCCGGGACCAGGCCGCGCAGGCGCTGAACCGGCTGCGCGGCCAGCTCAGCGACGCACGCAAAGCGTCACAGCGGGACCGGGCCAAGCTGGCCCGGCTCGGCCAGCAGACGCGGGCCTGGCGGGACCAGGCCGGCCGGGCCGCCGCACGGTGGGGAGACCACGTGCCGGCCGGTCCCGGTGACCCGGCGACGGACGGCCTGAACGGGATGAACGGGATGAACGGGGTGGACGGGCTGGACGAACGCGAGAAGTCGTCGCCCTGGGCGGATGAGGAGTTCACTGCGGCCCGCACCGCACTGTTCCTGGCCGCGCTCGGCCTGCACAAGGCGTTCCTGACCGCCACGGCGCCCACGGTGCGGGGGAACCTCAACGCGCTGATGGACATCCTGGCCGGACACGGGCCCCGGCCGCGGGCCGTCACCACGCGAGCGGCCTGGCAGACGTTTTTCCTGATGATGCCGGTGGTCTCCAGCACGTTCGCGTCCATCGACCGGCTGTTCGCCGGTTTCGGCCGGGAGTCCCTGGGATGGCTGCTCATCGACGAGGCGGGGCAGGCCGCGCCGCAGCAGGCCGCCGGGGCGATCTGGCGGGCCCGGCGCACGGTGGCGGTCGGTGACCCGCTCCAGATCGAGCCGGTGGTCACGATGCCCTGGGGCGGCCAGCAGGCGCTGAGCCGCCTGTACGGCGTGGCGGCGGAATGGGCGCCCAGCCGCACCTCCGTGCAGCGCCT
>Ga0302232_10001581_pt1 | contig 15744 bp, 16 predicted proteins | sample II_Palsa_N2_3_FD_193575 | JGI IMG/M metagenome (GOLD analysis project Ga0302232, IMG submission 193575) | Peat permafrost microbial communities from Stordalen Mire near Abisko, Sweden - II_Palsa_N2_3 | ecosystem: Environmental > Terrestrial > Soil > Palsa > Peat permafrost | place: Sweden...
CCGCCTTATACGGCTTAAAGTCTCAGCCCACGCTGGTCACAGCCACCCAGAGGGAAATTCACGACGCCGACGTTACGTCTTCGCTAGATCAGCTAGGCGTGCTGCGCACCTCCGCCCTGACCGGCGACGCCACTGTAGGCATCAGCCTGGGAATGACCCGCAACGCCACCACCGCCGATTGGTACCGCGCTAACGCCGCTCCCAATCTCTGGCCCGTGGAGGGCCAGGTTACAGGCAGCTTTGGCGAGCGCATCGACCCGTTCAACGGGGAAGGTGCATTTCACAGCGGCGTGGATATCAGCAGCAATTACGGCCATGCGGTTATCGCCCCCGCCGATGGAGTCATCACTTTCGCCGAGTTCATGGGTGGATACGGCAAGGCCATCATGATGGATCATGGCCACGGCATCTCCACCCGCTACGGCCACCTTTCCGGCTTCGCCGTCACCCCGGGACAACACGTCCATCGCGGCGATACCATCGGCTACGTCGGCCTCAGCGGCCGCTCCACCGGTCCCCACCTCCACTACGAAGTTCGCATCAACGACACTCCCGTAAATCCCTACAAGTACCTCCGCATCACCATCGCCCACAGCGGCGAATTCCAAACCGGCAGCTAGAAGCAGTTGCCAGCTTCCAGCTCCCAGAAAACATAATCCCGTGCCCAGGGAAGTGCACGGCTTTGGAGGTTGCGGAAAAACTCGATTCTTGCCCTAGCTCTTGATTTTGAATGGCGCAGCGGTTTACCGCTGCGATAGTTGCCATGTTTTCAATGCCGGCTTTAGCCGCTGAGGGTGTCGCTGCTTGTCGCCGGCACTTGCACTCTTTTCCTTGCTAGGCTAGTTTCATTCGTAACATGCTGAGCTTCTTCCACTCCGTGCGCGAGGATGTCGCCGCCGTCTTCGAATCCGACCCCGCCGCTCGTTCCTACTTCGAGGTCCTGTTCCTGTATCCCGGTCTGCACGCCGTATGGTTGCATCACCTGAGCCACTGGCTGTGGCGCCATGGCATGCGCTTCCTGGCCAGACTCAATTCGCAATTCGCCCGCGTGCTTACTGGAATCGAGATTCATCCCGGCGCAGAAATCGGCCGCCGTCTCTTCATCGACCACGGCATGGGTACCGTGATCGGTGAAACCGCCATCGTCGGCGATGACGTCACGCTCTATCAGGGAGTAACCCTCGGCGGCACCGGCAAGGAAAAAGGCAAGCGCCATCCCACGCTGGGCAACAACATCTCGATCGGCTCCGGCGCAAAGCTGCTGGGCAACATCACCATCGGAGACAATTGCCGCGTGGGCGCGGGCTCGGTGGTGCTGCGCAATGTCCCCGCCAATTCGACCATCGTCGGCGTCCCCGGACACATTGTTCTGCGCGACGGCAAACGCGTCGTCATCACCGACCCCAAGGACATCCGCGATCCGCTCTCCGACGTAATCATCAAATTAGCCACAGAACTCCAAGAACTGCGAGAAAAATTTAAGCAGCACACCCACGAGACGCTGGGAGCCGAGCCGCACGTAGCCATCGACGAAGAAACTTCGCCCCCCAATATCTCTCCCCAGGAATTGTTCCAGGACGATTACCAGATATAAGGCGAGGCTGTATAACGAATGTCATCCCGAGCGAAGCGAGGGAACCTTGGTTTTTGCCTGGAGCGATTACTAACGCAGTTCGCTTCTTCGATCGAGCTGTCCTACGACCACTACTGCCTTAACCCCATCCAACTCTCCGAAACCACCAGCGAGTTTCCCGGATTGTGCGGGTCATACTTCACGGAGGTAGGCAGCCCTAGCCGGCAGGAGTGCAGGTTGATCCATTGCCGCAGGTAGGTTACGTCCTGCGAGCACTCGTACGACACGCCCGCCACGTCATACTTGTAGATCAATAACACGGCTGCATGGTGGCCATCGTTGGACGGTAATTCCTGCACGTCGATGACAGTCCCATCGGTGATGCGTCCGATGCCGTCGAGCCAGGTGCGGCGCTCACGTTCCAATTCGGCGGGCAACTTGGGCTTGCGCCGCAAGATCGCATAGGCGCCCAGCATAACGGCGCTGCCGGCCGCCACCAGGGAATAGATACGTAGAGAATCCATACAGAGGTTGGGGAATTCGCGGCTCCGTGCGCCACGCCTTCGTTATCAGAATATGACGGAAGCGCGGCAGTTGGAAGTGGTTGCGGAGTTACCGAGGTGTAAGCCTGTGGAAATCTTAAAAGCAGTGGCCGGTGTTCAGTGATCAGTGGCCAGTAGAAGATGTCCAGCACGCTTTCGCCGCGGCAACTGACAGGCGGTGTTTAGGTTTTTGCTGGCCACTGCTTTACTTCTGTCCGCAAACAAAATCCTTCGCCAGCTCTCCGAAGTTTCCCTCCGAGCTTTGCCCGAATTGATCGTCGCGACGCATCTTCTTGCTGACCACCAGCTTGCCGCTTCGGTCGGCGGAATAAAACCATTCGGAGTTCGGCGTCGCGCTTCCGTTGACACAGTTGAATCGCACCCGGGCGCGGAGTTCCACGAAAGGACCGCCCTGCGGAAGCCTGGCGGGTTCTTTATATTCAATCCGGATCCAAGCCGTTCGCAGTCCGTTTTTCTGAGGACTGATCGAGCTGACCAAAACCTGATCCCCATCGGCAGTGGCGCCAATCGTACGCCAATCCCCCGCTGCCAACGCCACCACGCCCACGAACAGCACGGGCGCCAGCACCACGGCAACAGCGATCCAAACACCCTTCTTAATAGACGACAGAGGCAAGGCCATAAGCACGCCGCACACACTTTGAGCCAAAATCCGCTTTCTGTCAACTCCGGCAAGGCCGTTCCCTGATCTGAAATCACCCCTCGACGCTATCAGCTCCTGACACCACCAAGCCGCATGCAAACACCACCTGCATGGTATCGTTTTGTACTGCGGAGGTTTCGATTCCCATGGAAGCTCTTCACTCCACGAACATGGACTCGCCGGTTGGGCCGCTATTCCTGGCCGCTTCCTCCCAAGGCCTGGTTGCCCTGGAATTCGACGCCCGGAGCCCGGGACAGCAATCCATTCGCCCGAACCCGCGCGATCTTCGCCACGAAAAGAAGGCCTTCACGTTCGAGCCATCCTCTCGCCGCATGCAGCCTTACTTAGATGAACTCGATGAATATTTCCGAGGCGCGCGACGCGAGTTTACCTTCCCTCTCGATCTCCGCGGCACCGCTTTTCAACTTGCCTGCTGGCGCGCCCTGCTGGCGATCCCGTACGGCGAAACGCGCACCTATGCCGATATCGCCCGCGCCGTCGGCAAGCCCAACGCCTTTCGCGCCGCAGGCATGGCCAACAACCGCAATCCGATCGCGATCGTCGTCCCCTGCCATCGTGTCATCGCCTCCGACGGCTCGCTCTGCGGCTACGGCGGCGGCCTCGAAATCAAGCGCAAACTGCTCGAACTCGAGGGCGCATTGAGCGGCACGCTGACAGCGTAAGAGTCATTAAGTGACGAACAATTGTTACTAACTTCAGGAACCTATCCAAGCCCCGACTTACGCAAAGCCGTTTAGCTGGATCCAGAAAAGAAGGAATTTGCGCCTCTACTTCCGGCGGCATATCATGCGTTACGTCGAGGTAAACATGACCAAGCAAACTGGCCCCGTAGCTGTGTGCGTAATTAATTTGAAGGGCGGCGTCGGCAAATCAACCATCGCCGCTTTGCTAGCCAGACAGGCGTTTCGGCGAAAGCTAGATGTGCTTGCGATTGATCTCGACCCACAAGCGAATCTCAGCCAAGGGCTGATGCACGGCGATTATAGGAAATTTCTGAGCGAACAGCGCCCATCCATCGTTGAGATTTTTAATGGTTTTATATCACCTTCGAGCAACGCTCCGTCGCCCACTCCACTGCCCGCCAATACGGCCTTCGAGGTGATTGCCCAATCCGACACAAGATCACTTCAGCTCATACCATCGCGTTTTGACTTTTCTGACAACCTTTTGGTTGCCATTCGGCCCGAGCCTAAGACACTTGCCAAATTCCTAGCGTCCAATTTCAAACATAAGGACCTGATCATTATCGACTGCTCACCTACAGAATCAATACTAACCACAGCCGCATACCACGCGAGCGGCTACGTGCTGGTGCCTGTAAGGCCTGAGTACTTCGCCACGATCGGTTTTCCTCTGCTGCGTCAATCTCTCGACCACTTTAGGAGCCAGAACCGAGGGAACCACATCTCGGTGGCCGGTGTGGTTATAAACAATGCGTTCTATGACGGTGGGAACAACGGCGGTCCCGAGAAGGCGCGAGCTCTGCAGGAAATCAAAGAGGAAGCCAACAAGAATGGGTGGAAAATCTACACGCGCGAAATCGAACATTCGCGAGGATACCCAAAGATCATGCGAGGCGATTACAGCTATTCGGGAAATGCACAATACTTCAGCATGTTTGGGAATGAATTCTTGGAATCTATTGGCCTGTAGGCCATCGGATTCGGTAGGATTGTCTTATGGATAATCGCAAACGGCTCTTGAGCAAACTTCTCCTGACGTTGGTTGAGGAATGGGGCTACGAGAACGTGGCTCAAGAACTTTCTCACACTAACCGCTACTCGCCGCGGCGCTCGATTGAGTCTCATGCTTCTTCGAGCGCTCGCTCGTCCCACCGAAAGAAACCTACTCCGACGGAGCAGGTCGAGAAAGCGTTGCTCGATCCCCAAAGGAGGGAGCCTCTCGTCCAACTCGCGAAGCGCTACGAGGCGAAGCAATTCCTGCCGAATGTGGCAGCCGCTAGAGAATTCTTGACGATGCTGGGCGAGTTCCCGGGTCAAATTAAGGACCGCGATCACGCCTTTCGGGTCCTATTACGATGCCTCCTACAGCTTCCGGTGGAGCGGCTTCGCCAGATCGCCGATTCCTCGTTGTACTCTGGTCCTTCTCAACTCGGGCCTATCTCCGATGCGATAGCGGCTGCTGGCCAGCACTTGCCACGGCGCTCGCAAGAAGACGTGCGCGTGGAGCGGCACGATCAGCAAAAAAGCTAAGGCGCGTTCGAAGCGGCCCTTTACGCCACAGGAAAACAGGAAATTTTCACCCGTCACGCGACCGATCCTCATCCGACGCTGAACTTCGAATGGTGCTAGGCGTGCCGATAGACAGTTGCTACTCGATCTTATTGAACGCGAACGACACACCCGCCGCCTCCGCCCTCCGCAAAGCCAGCCTCTTCTATCTCGTCTTCGTCATGTTCTCCTACACCACCGGAGGCCCCTTCGGCCTCGAAGATATGGTCACCACCTCCGGCCCCGGCATGACCCTCATCTATCTGCTGGGGCTTCCGTTTTTCTGGTGCATCCCCGTGTCGCTGGTATCGGCGGAACTCACCACCGCCATGCCCGTCGAAGGCGGCTTCTATCGCTGGACCCGCGCCGCCTTCGGCGACTTCTGGGGATTTCTCGCCGGCTGGTGGAACTGGTCTGCCTCATTCTTGCTCGGTGGAGCCTACGCCGTCCTCTTCACCGACTACTTGTTTCCCGGCACCACGGGATGGAAGCACTACCTGATCTCCGTAGCTCTGATCGCCGTGATCACCTGGATCAACATCCGCGGCATTCAGATGGTCGGGCAAGTCGCAACCGCGCTGGAGATTTTTATCTTCGTACCTGTCATGACGATGATCGTGATGGCCTTCTTGCACTGGCATCACAATCCATTCGTCCCTCTCGTTCCACCGCACCAGCCCGCATTCAAAATCTTCGGCGTAGGGTTGGCTCTTGGCCTCTGGCTCTATTCCGGATACGAACAACTCTCCACCGTCGCCGAGGAAGTCGACAACCCGCAACGCGCCTACCCGCGCGCCCTGGCGCTGGTCGTGCCACTCTCGATCGCCGCCTACTTTCTGCCCACGCTTGCTGGACTAGCCTCCGCGGGCGAATGGCAAAACTGGCACACCGGATATTTCTCCGACGCCGCAAAAATAATCGGAGGAACTTTTCTCGGAAGACCCTGGCTCGGTACCTGGATGACTCTGGCTGCCATGGTCGGCAACGTTGCGCTGCTCAACAGCACCGTGCTTACGACGACGCGCATGCCTTTTGCCATGGCCGAAGATGGCTACCTTCCTTGGGCGCTCACGCGCAAACATTCGCGCTATGGCACACCATGGTTGGCGATTCTAGTCTCGGCAATCATCTATGCGCTGCTCGCATGGCAAAGCCTCGGGCAACTCATCTCCGTCTACATCTGGCTGCGCTCGGCTACCACGGTTCTCACCGTACTCTCCGCCTGGAAGCTTCGCCGCACTCGTCCCGAAATGCCCCGCGCCTTCCTAATTCCCGGCGGACAGGTCGGACTGTTCTACGTAGTAGCGGCGCCGGTGGTGATGGCCTTAGTGGCTTTGCTGGGCAGCGACCGGTTTGCGGCTATCGGCGGAGCCGTCGCGATGGTACTGGGGCCGCTGATTTATTTCGGTGTGCGTCGACGTCGTTCCTAACTTGCCTTGCGAAATAAACAAGCATTGCGATTGGTTTGGCGATGGATATACAATCGCAATGTCTATCAAGGAGATGGTCATGCGGGTCGCAAAGTGGGGGAATAGTTTGGCCATTAGACTGCCCGCAGTGGTAGTTAAGGCGCTAGAGCTGAAAGAGGGCGACAATATTGAGATTCAGATTGCCGGCCGCACGAACTTTCAGGTTAAGAAGGACCGGACCCGTGAGCAGGCTTTGGCGGCTCTGCGGAAATTGAGCCGGCCTTTCCCCAAGGGATTTGTCTTCGCCCGCGAAGAGGCGCATGAACGGTAAAGCCTTCCTCGACACCAACGTGCTGGTCTATGCCATCGTAGAAAACGATCCCCGCAACATACGTGCTCGCGAATTGCTTGCCGTTGGAGGCACGATTAGCGTGCAGGTGTTGAATGAATTTGTTTCGGTTGTGCGCCGCAAGGTGAAAATGCCTTGGGATGATGTGAGAGCAACATTGCAATGGATTCTGCTTCTCTGTCCCGAAGTGGTTACGGTCACCATCAAAACGCACGAGAAGGCTGTCGGAATTGCGGAGAGATACGGCTATCGAATCTATGACTCGCTTATTGTCGCTTCGGCATTAGAGGCGAAATGCGAGTTGCTTTATTCGGAAGACCTGCAGGATGGTCAGGTGCTGGAGGGGCGGATGAGGATTCGAAATCCGTTTCGGCTCGCTGGATCAGTGTGAATCCTCGTGACGCCAGACATGGAACGTTCTGAAAGCCGTGTCGGTTGTTTGGCGCGCGGCAGTTTCGCGCATCGTTAAGAAGAGATAGCCGGTATGAAATCCGTTTTTACCGCCTCCCGCTCCTTCGCGAATTCCATATACGTCGCCGTCGCAACGCGGAGCTGCTCGTCTAGTCCGTAGTGTTTCGCGATGAGGCACGTCATCATGAACACGGCGCTCGAGACTGTGCCCAGCAGAGCCCACACCTCGGCATCGGTGTAGCCGGAGCCTACCTCGTCTCCATCGAATCGCCTCCATAGCTGCGCCTTCCCCGAATGCGTGAGGCTGTGAAGGAGGTCGCGGTTATCTTTCAGCATATTCTCGAAGAGCGGGCTGCTGCTCAGGTGCCTGTCGATGCGCTGGCCGTCCTTCTCGTAGCTTACCTTGTAGCGGTCCTGCCTGATCCTACTCACCTCGTCCTTCGGAGCCACAGAGAACTAGGTGCGCCCGCACGAGGGCCTCGACTAGGGGACGCGCCAGCGCGAAGGCCGGAGAGTGGAACTTATACCTCAGCAGGCAATCTATGCCCCTCGCGTGGTCGAATGCAAGCGACCAGTAGGCAACCAGGAGGTCGTCATTTGTAGTGCGCACCACCAAGGCTCCCTGCTGGGCCTTGTTTACGACGAGGTCCTCAAGGAATTGGCCCAGCCTGCCAGACCGGTCGATCTCATCGTAAATGCTCAAGCCGCTAAAAAACTCCTTTCAGTCCGAAAGAAGGTTGATGGTCGCGAAGCCAGCCGAGTCAATCATCTGCTTCGCGCTGTTCAGCAGCCTGGGTGGCAAGTTCAGATCCTTGACCTTCTCCAGCACAATCTCCCAAGAGGAATAGACGCCACCTGTGCTGCCGTTGGTCTTGAACGTGCCCGCCTCACTGAAGTGCCTACGGGAGACCTGGAATACGTCTCGGCCGTCCCTGTCTTTTTCCTTCTTTATCTCAAGCACCTTCTTCGTGACGACTAGGTCTTCCATTCCGCACCTCCACTGCATTGAGCATAGCATGCGGTAGAGGCGAACAAAAGGCGAATAAAATTGCCCCTACTTCACCCAATCCAGTACCTTGTACCACACCCCCGCAAACGGCAAGAACCACGGCCTACCGTCATACAACCCGAGCGGCGCCCCAGGAAATGGAATGCCCACGAACGGATTCTCCGCCTTATCCCCCGCAATAAGCTCCGCCATCTTCTGCCCTTGATACGTCGCCATGGCAACGCCGTGCCCCGCGTAGCCAACGGCGTAATACATGCCATCGATCTGCCCCGCGTGCGGCATGACGTCGAAAGCGAAGTCGAGCGTTCCTCCCCAAACGTATTCCACCTTCGCCTCGCGCAGTTGAGGATAGACATCGATCATGCCCTGCCGCAAAATCTCCGCACTCCGGCGAACCGTCTGGTCGTTCTCGGGGAAGAACGCGGCGCGTCCGCCGAACAACATACGGCGGTCGGGCGTAAGCCGGTAATAGTAAAGATAATTTTTCGAATCGTAGATCATCCGGTTCCGCGGGCTAAGTTCATGCGCCAGCGCCTCTGGCAGGACTTCCGTCGTAATAATGAACGACCCAATCGGAATGATTTTCTTCTGCAGTGCGGGAGTCGCTCTTCCGGTATAACCGCTCGTTGCGACGAAGACTTCGCGGGCCCACAGAGCGCCACGCGACGTGGCGAGCTTCCATCCCGATTCCCCCTGGCTTGATTCCCGCCGCAATCCCTCGACACGCGTATGTTCGAAAATCTCTGCGCCCGCCTTTATCGCGGCCCTGCCCAGTCCCGCGACGTACTGCGCCGGATTCACACCAGCGCTGACCTCGTCAACCATGCCGCCGAAATAAATATTCGATCCGATTTCAGCGCTCAACTCGTCCTTCTGCACGACCCGCAGTGGGTGATCAAACTCGCGCGCGATCACGTCAACCTGCCGCGCATAATCGTCAAAATGCTTCCGCTTGCACGCCACTTCCAGATGGCCGCAACGCGAGAAGTCGCAATCAATCGCTTCTTCGCGGATAATCTGTTCAACACAATCAATCGTGGCCAGCGACGCGGCATACATTCTCCGCGTAAGCTCCCGCCCATACCTCGAGATGAGCTGGTTCACGCCCAGCTTCATCCCCGTGAGAACCATGCCGCCGTTGCGCGAGCTCGCGCCCCAGCCAATGGTTTCACTCTCCAGCACGGCAACCTGTGCGCCGCGCCTCGCCAGAGTGCGCGCGGCCGAAAGCCCGGTAAATCCCGCGCCGATCACGGCTACATCCACGCGCGCGGGCAGCGATTGGGAAGCATCCGTGGCCGGCATCTCCACTGTCGTAAGCCAATAGTTCCGTTCGCGTAAGTTCATAATTGCAAGCCCGCGGCAGAGCAACTACTCAGTCCAAAAGGACCGAGCATTCTAAATCACTCCAGCTTCTCCCAAAGAACCAGCCTTCCGCCGCCTGTGACCGCGGGACATGTACGTCGGGAAAATCTACCCCAATTCGTTGCCCACCTCGGTAACTTGCCGTGGTTACCGGGCCTGCCTAGTCTGGAATAGTATGCCCTTGCGCTGCCTCCTATTTTCGTCCAATGAAGAGCTGGTCCAGCCGATTTCGCAGGTGCTGGCCGATCTCGGCATCGAGGCAGAGTACTGCCGCAGCGCAGTGGACGCGGTGGAGAGGGTCACAACTCAGCTATTTCAGATCGTCATCACCGACTGGGAGGATCAGCCGGAGGCGACCTTCCTGCTGAAAACCGCGCGCGATCTAAAAGCGGCGCAGCGTCCCCTGACCCTCGCGATCGTGAACGACGATGCCAGCCTGCCCGAGGCTTTGCAGGCCGGCGCCAACTCGGTTCTTCTGAAGCCGATTCGCCCGGATCAGGTGCGGGATACCATGACGACGGCGTGCGAATTGCTTCGCGCGAAACAGTCGCCGCCACCGCCGCGACCGGCGGCACCCCCTGCTCAACCAGCGCCGAAAGAATCGCTCGCCATGGCTGCTGCGGCAGCAGGCGCGACAAGCATTTCCGCACCTGTCCCGCCTTCAACTGATCCCGAGAAAACTTTCCGCGCCGGAGAATTCCTGCAATCGTCGCGGCCCGCGCCCGGAGCGCAATTCGTCACCGAGAGCGAAATTCAAAATTCGATGGATCAGGTGGTGGCCTCGGAGGTTGACGCTCTCACCGAACTCGAGCCCATGGCCGCTTCGGTCGAGACCGTGCCACCCCAGCCCGCTGAACCTCGCAAAGCGCTGGACGGCTGGGCATCGCTGCAAGCCCGGTTGACCAGATCAATCGTGCCAGCTTCGCCCGGGCCTTCTACTTCTGAGCCTCCTCCGCGAAACGAATTGTTGGGATTTGGCGAAAATCCCTCATTCGGCGCCACACCAGCGCCATCAACGGAAGATCAGTCGTCGACCCAACGTTCGCAAAGTGACGCCGAATCCGAAGCCGCCCTTTTCTCCTACATGTCCGGAGAAGGCTCCGAGCCTGCGTCCAAGGCCCAGCCGAAACGAAGCCGAACTTTTCTGGTAAGCGCGCTGGCACTAGCGTGTGCCGTGCTGGTCGCGATGGCAATACCCCAAACGCACCGCAATCTCGTGAAACTCTACCGCAATACAACGCACTTGGGTAAAAACTGGCTGAACCCACAGCCGGTCCAGATTCCCCAGGCGGTCACACAGCACGAAACATTTGGCCAGGAGGGTGACGAGTACAAATTCCCGGTCACCGCGAATATCCCAGATGCAACCACCGACCCCTCGCAGATTCGCGTGCTGCCCGTCATCGATCCCACTGCAAAACCAGCCAAAGGTTCCTACGCCGCCGACCCGCAAGCGACGGTGCTGACGCCTTCCCCCGACCCAAGCCAGAATACCCCAGCTGACGCCGGACCCGCGCAGGTTGTGCAAGTCCAGGTTATGCAAGGCCAGGTTGTGCAAGTCAAGGAGCCGACGACCGCATCGAGCGCCGCGAATCTGGCGGCTCCGCAGACCGAGCCTGCCGCAACAGTTCAGTCACAGTCAATCCGGCTCTGGCACAAACATCTCCTCCGCCGCTGCGTCCGATCGCTATTCCCCCGCAAAACTCCACGCCCGCGCGCGCACTTCCCTCGGGACCCGATGCCACGATCCCATCGAGCCTCAGATCGCAGATCGCTTCCACGACTCCCGAGGCGAGCGGAAACAAGCCCGAAGAGGCTGCCATGTCGTCCATCGAGCCGGTGAATCTGCCGGAATCCGCGGCCTGGAACCTGCTCACGCAGCCGGTTGATCCCATCTATCCAGACACTGCAAAAGCCAGCGGCCAGCGCGGCAGCGTCGTCCTCCAGGTCCTCATCGGGCGCGACGGCACCGTACAGGACGCAAAGTTCCTGCAAGGCTCGCTCGTCTTCGCCCGGGCGGCCATCGACGCGGTAAAACAATGGCATTTCAAACCCTATCTCATGAACGGTCGCGTAGTATCGGTTCAGAGCTTAATCACGCTAAACTTCAAGCCTCCGGCGTAGCGGACGGCGTCCTAAATCAACCGGGCATTTCTTCGTGTACCCTCGTGAACTTCGTGGTTGAAATCAGCACAATACCGCCGCATCCAAGTCCCTGATAACAAAGCGTGGTCCTAACCGTCTAACCCCTGCACACAAGCCGGTTTTCTCCGAGGTTACCGACGAGGCGCGAATCGATGCAGCCGGCCGACCAAAACCAGCATCTACCAGATATAATGACTTTAAGTTCCCCCGGAAGTAACTCCTTTTCCAGAAACGACAAATTCGATGTCCATGAAAACTAAAGCTGCGATCCTGGTTTCCTCCTTTGCCGTGTTGTTGTTTGTCGTGGTCGGTTCGCTCGGAGGCGTGCATGCCTCCTCGGGCGACGGCTCCTACCGGCAGATGCAGGTTTATAGCGAAGTCCTGTCCCGCGTGCAAAGCGAGTACGTGGAAGATCCCAACATCCCCAAGGTGACTGACGGCGCCCTGCATGGCTTAGTGGAATCGCTGGATGCCAACTCCAGCTATCTCACGCCCGCGGCCTACAAGGCGTTCAAGGCACACAAGTCGTCAGCCAAGGGAGAAATCGGCGCGACCGTCTCCAAGCGCTTCGGATACGCCGACGTAGTCTCGGTCCTCCCCGGCTCCCCGGCCGAGAAAGCCGGAATCGAAGCCACCGACATCTTCGAATCGATCGAAGGCCAGAGCACGCGCGACATGTCGCTGCCTGAGATTCGTGACGCGTTGGCCGGCACTCCCGGATCGACCGTGAATGTTTCCGTGGTGCGAGCGCGTAAAGCCGAGCCGCAGAAGATGGTCATCACCCGCGACGTCGTCACCATTCCTCCCGTCGCCGACAAAATGCTGGAAGACGGCATCGGTTACATCAAAGTGGACGCCTTAACCAAAGGCAAATCCCAGGAGATCGCCGCAAAAATCAAATCGCTGGAAAAATCCGGAGCGAAGAAACTCGTTCTGGATCTGCGCAACACCTCCGATGGAGAAGAAAGCGAGGGCGTCGCCACCGCCAATCTTTTCCTGAATCACGGCACCATCACCTATCTGCAAGGCCAGAAGTTTCCCAAAGAAGCGTTCAATGCCGATCCCGCCAAGGCCGTGACCGCGCTCCCGCTCGCCGTGTTGGTGAACCGAGGAACCGCAGGAGCCGCTGAAGTGGTGGCTGCTGCCGTCCTGGAGAACGCCCGCGGCGACGTAGTAGGCGATAAAACTTTCGGCGACGGATCGGTACAGAAAACCATCGATCTTCCCGACGGCGGCGCTCTGATTCTCTCCGTCGCGAAATACTATTCGCCCAGCGGAAAGGCGATTCAGGAAAGTGCCGTGACTCCCAACGTTCTCGTGGCCGACGAGGCCGACAACCTCATCTCCGATGACGAAGATGCCGAGCCTTCCACGCCCGAGTCGGAAGAGAAGCCCAAGAAAACGCAAGATGATCAACTTCACAAGGCGATCGAAGTTCTGAAAAGCCGCACAAGCTAGGACGCCTTCCCGCCTGGCCGATATTCATCGCGCGCCTGACGGCGCGCGATTTTCTTTCCGCGCTTATTGGATCTGCTCAACCAAACTTAACTCTTCCTCCGCAATTGCCTTCGGGAGTTTGGCGAAGCCCGCAGCCTCGGCGTAGTCTTGTCCTTCTTCCAACGCCCATCGCAGGAAGTCCTTCACTGCCTCTCGCTTGCCGGCGGACTGGATTTCTTCCGGAACCAGTATCCACGTATAGCTGGAGATGGGATAAGCCTTCTCTCCGCGGGAATTCGTAATCGAGCTTCGAAATTCCGAGGCCGCGCCCTGGGTAGAGGCAGTGGCAGCCGCAGTGATGCTGGCAGCATCGGCACTGACGAAGTTTCCCGCGGCATTTTGTACCTGGCCGTAGGCCAGGTGGCTTTGCACGGCGTAGATGAGTTCCACATAGCCGATCGAGTACGGCGTATCTTTTACCGCCCTGGCAAGCTTTCCGTTCCCATCCGCAACTTTACCCACCGGCCAGTCAACTGACATTCCCCGGCCCACTCGGTTTCTCCATTCCACATTCACTTTGCTCAGGTAGTCCGACCAGATATAGGTAGTGCCGCGCCCCTCCGTGCTATGAATCACGGAAATATTGGTCGATGGCAGATCTATCCCTGGGTTCGGACCAGAAATCGCCGGATCGTTCCACCGCGTAATCGTACCCAGGTAAATGTCGGCCAGAGCGTTCGGAGAAAAGCGAAGCACTCTCGTCGTGCCCGGCAGGTTATAGATCGGCACGATCGCGCCAAGCACTGTCGCGATTTGCAATACCTTCTCTTTTGCGCGGAGTTTCTCCGGCATCGGCGCGTCGGCGGCGCCGAAGTCCGCAGCGCCCGACGTCACCATTTCCATCCCCGCCTCCGATCCGGAAGGAATATAGATGATATTGACATCCGGGCGGCTTTTCTCGAACGCTTGAAACCATTTTGCGTACACCGCTAGAGCGGATGTTGTTCCCACGCCAACCAACCGCACTTTTTCTGCATCTTGGGTTAACCAGATCTGGGTTGACGAAATCTGGTTTGACGAGATCTGAACCAGAACAAGCATGAACATCGGCTTCCAGAGTCGACGCCAACGCATGCCTGCTCCTTTCCAAGGCCAAACCGGAACGGTACCAGCCAACAGTCTCATCGGCTAATCCTGGCTTTTCCTTTAAGAACAAAGCCGACGAACATAGCCAACGACAACGAAAATTGAACGCGTGCCCGCCGCTCATTCCACCGACTCTTTATGGCTCCGGCGCTCGCTGCCCTGCTATCCTGAACCCATCTCGCCATGAAGTCGCTCTACGAAGATCTCCCGCCAGTGGAAATTGCCGGAAGGAAAGTGGTCGGCCGGGTGTTATTTGGCCTGCTCGTCCTGGTTTCCGCCCTGGTGGGAGCCACCGCCGGACTCTTGTTGGTCTATACCACCGACCTGCCTCAGGTCGAAGCTCTGGAAGCCTACCGCCCCAGTTCCATCACCGAGTTGTATGACGATCACGAGCGCGTCATCGGATCGTTCGCCCTCCAGCGGCGCGTGGTGGCCGGCTATGACGATTTTTCCCCAGGCCTTCGCGACGCCTTGGTCTCGATCGAAGACAAAGATTTTTACCGCCACTCTGGGATTAATTTCTGGCGCATCGTAGGAGCGGCCTACCGCGACATCGAGTCCGGCGGCAAAGTACAGGGTGCTTCCACCCTGACCATGCAGCTCGCCCGCAATCTTTTTCTCTCCCCCGACCGCTCCTTCCATCGCAAAGTACAGGAGGCGATGCTCGCCATTCAGATCGAGCGCCGCTTTACCAAGCCGCAAATCTTCACCCTGTACGCCAATCAGATTTTTCTCGGGCACGGAGTGTACGGCTTCGAGGCGGCGTCCGAGTATTACTTCAGCGAGTCCGCTCGAAATCTCACCTTGCCGGAAGCCGCGCTTCTCGCTGGCCTGCCGAAAGGTCCTGGAATTTATTCGCCCATCAATCATCCCGACCGCGCCCTGAAGCGCCGCAATCTCGTCATCAATGCCATGCTCGAAGACGGAAAGATTACGGCCGCTCAAGCCGCCGACGCCCGGTCCGCGCCGCTGGCCCTGCATCTGCAACACGATCCCAACTCGCTCGCCCCTTATTTCGTCGAGGAAATCCGCCGCTATCTCGAAAACAAGTACGGCGCCGATCAGGTTCACGAAGGCGGCTTGAAGGTTTACACCTCGCTCGATGTCGATCTGCAACGATCCGCCAACCAATCGGTGCTGGACGGCCTCGCAATCTACGAGCGCCGGCACGGATGGAAGGCGCATCTGGAAAACGTTCTGGCCGAAGGAGCCACACTCGACAAATTCCAACACCCCGATTGGGACGACGAACCAGAAGTGAGTGGCTATATTCACGCTCTCGTTACCTCTTCTGGGATTGGCATTGCAACCGTGAAATTCGGCCGCTACTCCGCCGCAATTTCTCAGACCGACGTTGCTTGGACGCAAGGGAAAATCCAGGACCTGTTGAAGACCGGCGACATCTGCTACGTAAGAATCCTTTCCCTCAGCCCCAACGGCGCGGC
>Ga0302232_10001583_pt1 | contig 15736 bp, 16 predicted proteins | sample II_Palsa_N2_3_FD_193575 | JGI IMG/M metagenome (GOLD analysis project Ga0302232, IMG submission 193575) | Peat permafrost microbial communities from Stordalen Mire near Abisko, Sweden - II_Palsa_N2_3 | ecosystem: Environmental > Terrestrial > Soil > Palsa > Peat permafrost | place: Sweden...
GCACCCCACCCCAACCCTCTGCTGCAAGCAGGGGAGGGAGCAAAACACTAGAGCCCGGCCGATTGCCGTTCCACTTCAATCAGCGCCTACGAAGAGTAAAACGCAAACGCCCCGGACCAGGCCGGGGCGTTTGTCGTTACATCAGCGTGGACCGGTTCGCGTCAGCGTTTGGTCGACGGCACGTAGTCGCGCACGCCGGCGCCGGTGTAGATCTGACGCGGACGACCGATCCGCGATCCCGGCGTTTCGTGCTGCTCGATCCAGTGGGAGATCCAGCCGGCGGTGCGTGCGATCGCAAACATCACGGTGAACATCTCGGTGGGGATGCCCAGCGCCTTGTAGATGATGCCCGAATAGAAATCGACGTTCGGGTAGAGTTTCCGCTCGACGAAATACTCGTCCTTCAGCGCCGCCTCTTCGAGTTTCATTGCAACGTCGAGCAGCGGATCGTTGACGCCCAGTTCGGCCAGCACCTTGTGGCACATCTCGCGGATGATCTTCGCGCGTGGGTCGAAGTTCTTGTAGACGCGATGGCCAAAGCCCATCAGGCGGAAGCTGTCGTTCTTGTCCTTCGCGCGCTTGACCGCCGTCTCGACATTGTCGGGAGTACCGATCTCCTTGAGCTGCTTGAGCACTGCCTCGTTGGCGCCGCCATGTGCGGGGCCCCACAGCGCAGTGATGCCGGCGGCGACCGAAGCGTACGGGTTGGCACCGGTGGAGCCAACCAGACGCACGGTCGAGGTGGACGCGTTCTGCTCATGGTCGGCGTGCAGGATGAACAACAGATCCAGCGCCTTCGCGGCCACCGGATTCATCTCCAGCGGCTCGCTCGGAACCTCGAACATCATGTGCAGGAAGCGGGTGACGTACTCGAGGTTGTTGCGCGGGTAGCGCATCGGCCAGCCCACCGAATAGCGGAAGCAGGCGGCAGCGATGGTCGGCATCTTCGCGATCAGGCGGATCGCGGCAAGCTTGCGATCGGCCGGATTTTCCACATCCAGGTCATCGTGATAGAACGCCGACAGCGAGGCCACCGCAGCAGCGAGCATGGCCATCGGATGCGCGTCGTGGTGGAAGCCCTGGAAAAAGTTCTTCTGCGCCTCATGCATCATCGTGTGATGCGTGATCTCGTGCTCGAAGCCCTCGAACTGCGTCTTGTTCGGCAGCTCACCATTGAGCAGCAGGTAGGACACCTCGAGAAAACTGGACTTCTCGGCCAATTGTTCGATCGGGTAGCCACGGTACAGCAGCACACCTTCGTCGCCATCGATGTAGGTGATCGCGCTCTTGGTGCTGGCGGTGCTGCCGTAGCCCGGATCGTAGGTGAAGTGGCCGGTGTCCTTGTACAGCGTACCGATGTCGATGCATGCCGGCCCGAGCGTGCCACTGATCAACGGCATCTCACTGCTGCGATGGCTCGACTCATCCACCAATTTGACGGTCTTGGGATCGGACACGGAAACCTCCTTACATGTGGGTCACTACCGGAAGCTGCCGCGATCGCGGTGCCGGCCGGCTGGGGGAAATGCTTGGCGTTGTGCGCCGGGGAAAGCATGCCGTGCAACGGACGCATCGGCGTCTGTCACTGCCCATTATCGCACAAGGCCTCGCCGACATTCGATGCCGAATGGCGTAAATCGCGGACACGAAAAAACACGGGGCAAGCCTGCACTTGCCCCGTGTCTTGAATCGCATCGGATTAATTCGGACTGTCCCAACAGGACCGTCTCAACAGGATCGGGTCGATCAAGATCCGGCCAATCACATCTGGCCAGCCATCATGAAACGATGGCCGCGCAACCCTGTGTAACCTTGACGCTTACTCTTTGGCAGCGCCCGCATAGCGGCGACGGAACTTGTCGACGCGACCGCCGACGTCCAGCGTCTTCTGCTTGCCGGTGTAGAACGGGTGCGAATGGCTGGAGATATCCACCTTGATCAGCGGGTACTCATTGCCATCTTCCCACTTGATGGTTTCCTTGCTGGACATGGTCGACTTGGTCAAAAACGCAAAGTCAGACGACAGGTCCTGGAACACCACCGGCTTGTTGTTGGGATGGATATCGGGCTTCATGGCAGGCTCTAAAGCGATGGTGAAAAGAGCGGCATTGTAACGGCCGGCCCACCTGCTCCGCAACCCTCGGCCTCCCCGAACCATCCGATATGCGGTTCACGGGACAGCCTGGAGGTCAGGTTTCCGCCCCCAGCGCGCGCCGCACCATGGCGGCAAAGCGGTCCTGATCCACCTCCAGCACGATGTTGGCCTGGGCGCGTCGGCCCAGCCGTCCGGCCCAGTCAACCACGGTGGCGCCCCGCGTCAGGCGCCCATCCAGCTCGACCGCGACGGCACGTGTCTCACTACGGGTGACGATCGAAGGGTCGATCGCCACGGCCATCGCCAGCGCATCGGCAGCGATCACCCCGCGGCGTGCGTGCTTGAGGTTATAGGCTCGCGCCGTACGGGAGATGTTGCCATAGAGATTCGCGCGCTGATCGCCAGCCTGCAACCACGCATCGAACTGCGTCTCGTCAAAGGCATGTCGCAAGGTCGCTTCCCAGTCGACCAGATCAAATTCCGGAAACGCATCGAACACCACATGCGCCGCTTCCGGATCGAACCCGACATTGAACTCCGCCGGCACGTTGCCGGTATTGCCGTGACCGGTGACCGCGCCACCCATCACCACCAGCCGGGCGACACGCTCGGGCAGCGTGGGGTCGAGGCGCAACGCAAGCGCGAGATTGGTCAGCGGAGCGAGTGCCACCAAGGTCAATTCGCCGGGCCGCTCACGGGTCAGTCGCAACAAGGCCAGCGCGGCTGACTCATTCGACTGCAGCGCCTTCGGCTCGGGAAAACCGACATCGCCAAAACCGTCCTGACCGTGCACGAACGCGGCATCTTCACTGGGTGCGCGTACCAGCGGGGTGGCACACCCGGCAAACACGGGCGTGTCGGCGCCTAGTAGATCAACCAGCGTGCACGCATTGCGCACGGTGTGGCCCAACCCCACGTTGCCGGCAGCAATGCTCAGGCCGACGACATCGGCGTGCGCGTACGCCATCAGGATCGCCAGCGCGTCATCGACGCCAGGGTCGGTATCAATCAGCAGTTGTGGCTTGGTCATGGTGGTCTGTTGATGTGGGGCGGGTCAGTGTATCGGGTGGCCGCAAAAAAAATGATCCCGTACACGCGGAGCTCAGGCCTTCGCCGATCTCCGCTCACGCATGCACGTAGCGCGCGGCGCCACCGATCCAGCGCTCGATCAAACGTTCGGTCTGCAGCGGATGCGTGGCCAGCATGCGTTCACCGACCTGCTGTACCGCAGGCAGCAGATGCGCGTCGCGAGCGAGATCGGCGATGCGAAAACTGAGCTGACCGGTCTGCCGGGTGCCGAGCACTTCGCCCGGGCCGCGCAATTCCAAATCCTTCTCGGCGATGCGGAAACCATCGCTGGTCTCGCGCATCACCTGCAGTCGCTCACGTGCCAACTGGCCCAGTGGCGGCTGATACAGCAGCACGCAGTTGGAGGCGAGCGTGCCGCGACCTACCCGGCCGCGCAGCTGATGCAGCTGAGCCAGCCCAAGTCGCTCGCTGTTTTCGATCACCATCAGGCTGGCGTTGGGCACATCCACGCCAACCTCGATCACGGTAGTCGCCACCAGCACCGACAGCTTGCCATCCTTGAATGCATCCATCACCGCCTGCTTTTCCTTCGGCTTCATGCGGCCATGGATCAACCCGACCTTGAAACCCGTCAACGCAGCGGACAGTTCTGCGTGCGCCACTTCGGCCGCTTGCGCACGCAGTTGCTCGGACTCCTCGATCAACGTGCAGACCCAGTACACCTGCCGCCCTTCACCGCAAGCGGCATGAATGCGCTCGATCACATCGAACCGGCGCGCATTGGAAATCGCGATGGTCTGCACCGGCGTGCGACCGGGCGGCAGCTCGTCGATGGATGACACATCCAGATCGGCATACGCGCTCATGGCCAGCGTTCGAGGGATCGGCGTAGCAGTCAGCACCAGCTGGTGCGGCACCTGTTTGCCCTCTTTGCCCTTGTCGCGCAGCGCCAGTCGCTGCTGCACACCGAAGCGGTGCTGCTCGTCGACGATCACCAGCCCGAGCCGCGCGAACGCCACCCCTTCCTGCATCAGGGCATGCGTGCCGATCACTACTGGCGCACCCGCAGCGACCCGCGCCAGCGCCGACGTGCGCGCCTTGCCGGTGACCTTTCCGGCCAGCCATTCGACCTCGATACCGAGCGGTTCCAACCAGTGCCTGAAGTTGCGCAAATGTTGCTCGGCCAGCAATTCGGTCGGCGCCATCAGCGCGACCTGGTAGCCGGATTCCACCGCGGCCAACGCGGCCAATGCCGCAACCACCGTCTTGCCCGAGCCGACGTCGCCCTGTACCAGCCGCAACATCGGTTCGGACTGCGCCAGATCCCGTGCGACTTCCGCACCGACGCGTCGTTGTGCCCCGGTCAGCGCGAACGACAGCCCTGCGAGCAAGCGCTGACGCAGGCTGTCATCGCCGCCCAACGCTGGCGCAAGTCTGAGCCGCACCGCCGCACGCATGCGTTTCAGGCTCAGGTGCTGGGTCAGCAATTCCTCGAACGCCAGACGCTGCTGCGCAGGGTGATGCCCGAGCATGAGCTGACTCATATGTGCGTCTGGTGGCGGTCGATGCACATACAGCAGCGCTTCGCGCAACGAAGTCAGGCCATGCTCGGCGCACAGTTCGGGCGGAATCAACTCCAGTTGCGCGGCCGGCGGCAGCAGCGCCAGCGCCTTGCTGATCACGCCGGCCAGCCGCTTCTGCCCCAGGCCTTCGGTGGTCGGATAGATCGGGCTGAGCAATTCATCGACAGCAACGGCATCATCGCCGCTCAGCCGCTGATATTGCGGATGCACCATCTCCAGTCCCTGCGCGCCATGACGCACCTCGCCGAAGCAAAGCAGACGGGTTCCTGGCAGCAGCTGTTCGGCCTGCGCCCGATTGAAATGAAAAAAGCGCAACAGCAGAGTCTGCTGGCTGGCATCGCCGATCGCCACCTTCAACTGCGGGCGATAACGGAAGCCACGTTCTACGGCTTCAACCACGCCCTCGACCTGCGCCCGCTCACCAACGCGCAGATCGGCTATGGCGGTGACGTGGGTCTTGTCCTCGTAGCGCAGCGGCAGGTGGAACCACAGATCCTGTACCCGCTCGAGTCCGAGTCGGGACAGCGCCGCGACCAACGATGGCCCCACGCCAGCCAGCACCGTGACCGGCGCGATGCCCGGGTCGGTGCCAACAGCGGGAGCAGAACGAGCGGTGCGGGTGGCCATCACATCCAAGCGTAACCGAGCACAGCCCTTTGCCGTAAGACAAAAGCCGGCGACGATGTCGACGGCCGCTGTCAGCGCGGGCCGCGAGCTTCAATCAGTCCAGCACCATCACCGCATCGACCTCAACCTGCGCGGCCTTCGGCAGGCCGGACACCTCGATGGTGGAACGCGCCGGATAGGGCGGCTGGAAATATTCGGCCATGACAGTATTGACCGCGGCGAAATTCGCCAGATCGGTGACGTAGATACCCACCCGAACAATCTGCGCCAGTGAGCCCCCAGCAGCCTTGGCCACCGCATCGAGATTGTCGAACACCCGGCGCGTCTGCGCGGTGATGTCACCGTCAACCAGCGCGGCGGTCGCCGGATCGAGCGGAATCTGGCCGGAGAAATACACCGTATTGCCATGGCGCACGGCCTGCGAATACGGGCCAATGGCGGCCGGCGCCTGATGGGTGGCGATGATGCTGCGGGACATGGGGGGAACCTCGGGCAAAACGCGAGTGTAGAGCGAGCGAGGGGCGAGAGACGAGTAGCGAGGGCGCAACCTCGAACTCCGAGGCGACGCCCTCGCTACTCGCCCCTCACCCCTGCTTCACAATGGATAGCGATACGCGCCGCTGACCACGCCGGTGCGGCGCACGCGCCGGATCACGTCGGCCAGATGTTTGCGGTTCTTCACTTCCATCGCGAACAGCAGGGTCGCTGCGGCGGCGTCACGTTCGACGTATTCCACGTTCTCGATATTCGAGTCGGCGGCAGCGATCGCAGCAGCCACGGTGGCCAGCACGCCGGGGCGGTTGATGACTTCGATACGCAGTTGCGCGCGATAGTCGCCCTGCACATCGCGATCCCACTCGATCGCCACGCAACGCTCCGGTGACTTGCGCAGCTCGACGACGTTCGGGCACTCCTCGCGATGCACCACGATGCCCTTGCCCGACGACAGGTAACCGATGATGTCGTCACCCGGCAGCGGATGACAGCAGTTGGCGAAACTCAGCACACCGCGTTCGGCGCCGGTGATGCGGATTTTCTCCTGTACATGTTGCGGTGCCTGCGGCACGTCGCCGGGCTGCTTGCCACGCGACTTGAGCAGCTGGCTGGCGACCACGTCGGGCATGCGATTGCCCAGCGCGATGTCGGACAGCAGTTCCTCCAGCCGCTTGAGCTTGGATGCCTCCAGGAACCGATCCAGCACTGCTGCCGGAATGCCGTCCAGGCTGCTGCCCAAAGCATCCAGCGCGCGATCGAGCATGCGATGACCGAAGTCGACCGCATCCTCGTGCTGCAGATGTTTCAAATACTGGCGGATCGCGGTACGCGCCTTGCCGGTAACCACCGACTCCAGCCATGCCGGATTCGGCATCGCCGACGGCGCGGTGATGATCTCCACCAGCTGACCGGATTCCAGTCGCGTGCGCAGCGGCAGCAACTTCTTGTCGACGCGCGCGGCAACCGCATGATCGCCGACATCCGTGTGCACGGCGTAAGCGAAGTCCAGCGCGGTGGCGTTGCGCGGCAGCGAAAGAATGTCGCCGCGCGGAGTGAACAGATAGACCTCGTCCGGAAACAGGTCGATCTTCACCGCCTCGATGAACTCCGACGACACCGTGTTGGCCGAACTGTCGGCCAGCGAAGACAACCACTCGCGCGCACGCGCCTGCGCACTGTTGGCCGGACCGCTGTCCGTCTTGTAGGCCCAGTGAGCGGCGACACCGCGCTCGGCAACCGAGTCCATCTCGGCCGTGCGAATCTGCACCTCGATCGGCGCACCGAACGGCCCCAGCAGCACGGTGTGCAGCGACTGGTAGCCATTGGCCTTGGGGATCGCGATGAAATCCTTGAAGCGCTTGTCGACCGGTTTGTACAGCGCATGCACGGCACCGAGCGCCATGTAGCAGCTCATCGCGCTGTCGACGACGACACGAAAACCGTAGACGTCCATCAACTGCGCAAAACTTTTGTGCTCGCCACGCATCTTCGAATAGATGCTCCACGGCGATTTGATCCGCCCTACCACGCGACTTTGCAGATGATCGGCGGTGAGTCGCATCGACAGCGCCGTCTCGATCTTGCCCATCGCTTCGCGGCGGTTGCCGATCGCCGCGCGGATGCGTTCGCTGATCACCCGGTAGCGGTCCGGGTACAAAGCGCGAAAGCCCAGATCCTGCAGCTCGGCCTTGAACTTGTTCATGCCCAGGCGCTGCGCGATCGGCGCGAAGATTTCCAGTGTCTCGCGGGCGATGCGGCGGCGCGAGTCGGCATCCTTGGCGCCAAGCGTCCGCATGTTGTGCAGGCGGTCGGCCAGCTTGATCAGGATCACGCGCAAATCGCGCGCCATCGCCAGCAGCATCTTGCGGAAGCTCTCCGCATCGGCTTCCTGGCGGCTGCCAAAACGCATTTTGTCGAGCTTGGTGACGCCATCGACCAGCTCGGCCACGACCTCGCCGAACTCGGCGGCCAAGGCATCGCGGCTTAACTCGGTGTCTTCCAGGGTGTCGTGCAGGATCGCCGCGATGATCGTTTCGGCATCCAGCCCCAGCTCGGCGAGTATCCCGGCCACCGCCACCGGATGGGTAATGTAGGGCTCACCACTCTTGCGCTCCTGCCCCTCATGCGCCTGCGCGCCGACCTGGAATGCGCGCAGCACGCGCTCCACCTGCCCTTCAGGCAGGTAGGCAATGCGCTCTTTGAGAGCCAGCACATACGGCGGCAACGCGGACATGTCGACGGAAGCGGGATGCGTGGCCGTCGTCATCGTTTCCGGGGGCCGACTCAGGCACCCACCTCACGACGGCGGCAGCAAGACCAGACGGTGGCTGTTTGCGCGCGAACCCATGCACCGGACAAGCCGGCGCTGCGGACCCGCGTTCTACAGCCGCCTTCCATCAGTCGTCACCGCCCTTGGAAAGGTCGTCATCAACCTCGGCGGCAGCCCACTCCAGCGCTTCGCGCTCGGCGCGCTCGCGCTCGCTCTTGTCGATCTGGTCGATCATCGCCTGATCGATACGGCGTTCGGCAATCTCGCGCAGGGCCAGCACCGTCGGCTTGTCATGCCCAGGATTGACGGCCGGCTCGGCACCCTTTTCCAGCTGGCGCGCGCGCTTGGTCGCCATCAGCACCAGCTCGAAACGGTTGTCGACCACCTCGAGGCAGTCTTCCACGGTAATACGTGCCATGCGAAATCCTCAAAGAATAAAATGACTTATATGGTCTGACAGTGTAGCCAGCGAGTGCTTTTCTGGCAATGCAGCAGACGCAACGCGTATGATGCCGGGCTGCCTCAGCAGTTCGTGCGTCCACTGCGAAAGCAGATTGAAAGCCGTGCAAGATATAAAACCAGCCAGTACAATATACCGTCCCCTGCCGCGAACCCCCTTGCACCGATGACCTCACCGCCCCGCTCCCTTTGCTTGAGCCGCTGGTTGCCGTTGCTTGCGATCGTGTTGCTGGCTGGCTGCACAATCGCCAAACCCCGCACTGATGATCCGCTGGAGAAGGTCAACCGTAAGGTCTACGCCTTCAACGATTCGCTGGACAAGGCGATTATTCGCCCGGTGGCCGTTGGCTATCGCAAGGTGACCAACGAACCGGTCCGCAATTCGATCAGCGACTTCTTTACCAACATCCACATGCCGATCACGATCGCCAACAATCTGCTGCAGGCGCGGCCGAAACAGGCGGTGGAAGGCACCGGGCGCTTCCTGGTCAACCTGACGCTGGGCGTCGGCGGCTTCTTCGATCCTGCCAGCAAGCTGGGCATGCCGCTGAACGAGACCGATTTCGGCATCACCCTGGCCCGCTGGGGCGTACCGGATGGCGACTTTCTGATCCTGCCGTTCTTCGGGCCGACCACCATGCGCGATGTATGGCAGCTTCCGGTGGATGGCTATTTCTTCGATCCGCTGAGCTACTTCGAGCGTGACCACCACTTCGGGTATGGCCAGTACTACCTACCTCAGGTGTTGTATCTGGTGACGTTGCGTTCCCAGTTCATCGATGCCGAAAGTTTCCTGAAGTCCGCCTACGACCCCTACGCATTCATGCGCGATGCCTATCGTCAGCAGCGACTTTACCGACTGTATGACGGCCACGTGCCTGACTCGGTCATCGAGCAGATGCAGGGTCTGGACAACAAGGACTTCGATCCCGATCAATTGCTGGACCAACAGCATCAGTGGGAAAACAAGCATCCCAATCAAGGGCAAAATGGTAGCGGCAGCAGGCAGTAGCGGATAACGCTGGCGGCTGGATCCACGAAACGAAGAAGGGGCCCACGGGCCCCTTCTTCGTTTGCGCAATCGCTGTGTGGGCTCAGCCGATCAGGCGGTCGACCTCACACACCTGCGCCAGCACCTGCATGCCGGCCGGCATGTTGATGACCTTGACGGCATGGCCCCGTCGGGTGGCATCGGCCACTACGGCAAGCACGCATGACAAACCGGCACTATCGCTATGCCGCACACCAGCCAGATCAAGTTGGGTCACCGTATTTCCAGCCAGCGCGGCCTGGATCGTCCGCAGCGCCGAGGCGGCGGTATCGAAGCTCAGCACGCCACTCACGCCGAGCGTTCCCGGCGTGCTCGCACTCAGTTGAACCGCGTGGTCGACTGCGTTTGTCACTGTGCGCCCTTGCTGTCCTGTTCCATCGATTTCAGCGCGTTCTCGCCCTGGGTCTCAAGGTTCTTGATCAGCTGATCAATACCGTCCTTGCGGATCTCGGCATCGACCTGATTGCGGTAATTGGTGACGTAGGAAATGCCCTCGATGATCACGTCGTAGGCCTTCCAGTCACCGGTGCGGCTCTTGCGGAACGCGTAGTCGATCGACACCGATTTGCCGTCGTCCATCAGCACTGTGGTGCGCACCACGGTGCGCTTGTCGTTGAGGTCGCCGTTGAACGGCAACACCTTGACGCGGCCACGGGTGTAGTCGAGCAGGCCCTGGGCGTAGCGATGGGTGATCGAGTTGTAGAACGCCTTGGAGAAGCGATTGCGCTGCTCCGGCGTCGCTTCACGTGCGTGCTGCCCGAGCACCAGGATCGAGGCGTAGTCGACGTCGAAGTGCGGCAGGAACACCTCGTCGATGATGTTGATCAACTTTTCCTGATTGTGCTTCAACTCGTCGCGATGACCGTCGATGTCGTTGGCCAGCTGATCGGCAATCGACTGCACGATCTGCTCGGGTGACTGCTGGGAAGCCGGCGCAGCCGTCGAAGCAGCGTCCCCGGGGGCACTTTGAGCGAATGCCGCCGGGGCGATGGCGATGGCGCCGATTGCAAGGGCGGTGGCAAGAGCCAGTCTGCGCAACATGGGTAATTCCTTCAGCGGGGCCGGCTTAGTGCTTGCCGGCGGGAGCGGGGGCAGGGTTATTTGATGACTTGCCGTCGTCGGCATCTTTTTTGTCGCTGGACGAACCATTGACCAGGAACTTGCCGATGAGATCTTCCAGCTGCATAGCCGACTGGGTCAGCACCATCTCATCGCCATTCTTGAGCGAGTCGGGTGAACCGCCCGGCTGGATCGCAACATACTGGGTCCCGATCAAACCGCTGGTGAACACCGCGGCTGACGAATCGTCGGGAATCGCGTTGTAGCGCTTGTCGATCGCCAGCGTAACCTCGGCATCAAGCTTCACCGGATCGGCGACGACCGCCTGTACGCTGCCGATCGGCACGCCGGCCATCTTCACCGGAGCGCCGACAGAAAGCGCACCGACGTTGGTGAAGTTCGCCTTCACTGTATAGGTGCCACCGAGATTGTCGGCCACACCGCCGGCACCGAAGAACTTGCCGAGCATCTCCTCCAGTTGCTGCGCCGGCTGGGTCAGCGCCAGCGTGCCGCCGTCGGCCACGATCTTCTTCGAGCTGCCGTACTGGATGCCGACGTACTGATCGCCGAGCAGGCCACTGGTATAGATGGTCGCCACCGAATCCAGCGGAATCTTGTTGTAGCTGGTGTCGATCGACAGCTTCACATCGGCCACTTCCTGACCCGGCTCCAGCGTGATCGACTGCACCTGACCCACCCGCACGCCAGCGACTTTCACCGGTGCGCGCTCCTTCAGCTGGCCGATGTTCGTGAAGTGCGTATCGATGGCGTAACTGGCGCCTTGATGCACATTCGCCACCGACGTGGTCTGGGTGGCCAGATAGGCCAGCGCGGCAAAGCCGAGCACGATGAACAGGCCGGTGCCAATGGCGTAGGAATTTCTTGGCTGGCTCACGGCACTACCCTCTGTAAAAAATGACTCGGTGAACAATCGGAAGACGGACAATAAAAAATGGCGGTGATGATCATGGCGGCAGTCACTTCAGTGCACTCACATGAGAAACGCGGTAAGCACGAAGTCCAGTGCCAGGATGGCGATCGACGAAGCGACCACCGTGCGGGTGGTGGCGTAAGCCACGCCCTCGCTGGTCGGCGGCGTGGTGAAGCCCTGATACACCGCAATCAGCGATACCACGGCGCCGAAAGCCAGGCTCTTGAACAGCACGCCATTGACGATGTCGGTGTGCACTTCCACCACCGCGGTCATGTTCGACCAGAACGTGCCGTTGTCGATGCCCAGCCAGCTCACGCCAACCAGGTGACCGCCGAAAACCGCCATCGCGCAGAACACGCAGCACAGCAGCGGCATCGCAATCAGCCCGGCCAGGAAACGCGGCGTGGCAACGTAGGCAATCGGATCGACCGCCATCATCTCCATCGCGTCGATCTGGTCGGTGGCGCGCATCAGGCCAATCTCGGCGGTGATCGAGGTGCCGGCGCGACCGGCGAACAGCAACGCGGTGACCACCGGCCCGAGTTCACGATAAACCGATAGCGCCACCACCATGCCGCTGGCCGAGGTGCCACCGAAGATCGACAGCACGTGATACAGCTGCAACATCAGCACCATGCCGACGAACAGGCCACAGACCATGATGATGGTCAGGCTCATCGCGCCCACGAACCACAGCTGGCGAATGGTCTCGCGCACATAGCGGAAGCTGCGTGGAATCGCTGCCAGCAGGGTCAGCAGGAACAGGCCGCAGTTGCCGATCTGGGCCAGCGACTGGGTCACCACATTGTGGCCTTGCGGTGCGCGCGGGTTCATTTCGATGCTCCCGCAAAGCCCAGCGCCTGCGCGTAATCGCCGGCCGGATACTGGAACGGCACCGGGCCATCCGCCTCGCCGCCGAAGAACTGCCGGGTCCACGGCGAACCGTCGTTCGCGATGGTTTTCGGATCGCCCTGCGCGACCACTTTGCCGTTGGCAATCAGGAATACATGATCAGCCACCTGCTTGATCGCATCGAGCTCGTGCGCGACCAGCACACTGGTGATGCCGAGCGTCTGGTTGAGCGTACGGATCAATTTCAGCACCTGGTTCAAGGCTACCGGATCAAGCCCGACAAACGGCTCGTCGTAGAGGATCAGCATCGGGTCGAACACGATCGCGCGGGCCAGCGCCACCCGGCGCGCCATGCCGCCGGACAATTCGTTCGGCAGCAGTCGTGCAGCGCCGCGCAAGCCCACCGCCTGCAGTTTCAGGAGCACCAGATTGCGAATAAGTACTTCCGGCAACTTCGTATGCTGGCGCAGCGGAAAAGCCACGTTCTCGAACACATCGAAGTCCGTCAGCAACGCCGAGTTCTGGAACAGGTAACCGATCCCTTCGCGCATCTTGTACAACGCATCGCGCGACATGTCCGGCACGTTCTTGCCATCGACCAGAATCTCACCCGCATCGGCGCGCATCTGTCCGGTGATGTGCTTGAGCAAGGTGGTTTTGCCGGTGCCACTGGGACCCATGATCGCAGTGACCTTGCCGCGCGGGATATCCATATCCAGACGATCGAAGATGGTCTTGCCGTTGAGCACCGTGGTCAGGCCACGGACCCGCACCAGCGTGCTGCTATCGGGCGTGGCGCGAACGGTATCGGTCATGGGCAATAACTTGCGAAGGTAAAGGAACCAAGGTAGCCGAATAGGCGTGTGAAGGCCATGCGGAGGTCGTCATGTCACTCAGGTGTCACGTCGGCAGCCAGCAACTCCTCAATCAGCGACTCGTGCCGCTGCCACTGCAGCGCGCTGCGCTGGCGCACCGCACGCACGATCGCCTGCAGGTCGGCCAGTGCACGTTCGAAAACGTCGTTGATCAGGATGTAGTCGAACTCGTGTGCATGGGCGATTTCCCCACGCGAATTGTGCAGCCGTCGCTCGATCACCTCGGCACTGTCCGAACCACGACCGCGCAAGCGCCGTTCAAGTTCCGCGCGCGACGGCGGCAGGATGAACACACTGACGCAATCGGGCTTGGTTCGGCGGATCTGCTCGGCGCCTTGCCAGTCGATCTCCAGCAATACATCGCGCCCCTGTGCCAGCAGCGCCTGCACTGTCGTGCGCGACGTACCGTAGAGGTTGCCGTGCACTTCGGCATGCTCGAGAAAGATGCCTTCGGCAACCTCGCGCTCGAATTCACCGCGTTCTACAAAATAGTAATGCCGCCCATACAGCTCACCGGTCCGCGGTGGTCGCGTGGTGTGCGATATCGATAACGAGATCGCCGGCTCGCGTTCGAGCAGCGCATTGACCAGGGTGGACTTGCCGGCGCCCGAAGGCGCAGCGACCACGAACAAGGTGCCTTCGATCGGCTTGCCGACGGAATCGCTGCTGCTGGATTCGGCACGGGTGGAAGCGGTCGCGCTCATTCGATGTTTTGCACCTGTTCGCGCATCTGCTCGATCAGCACCTTCAGCTCGACGGCGGCATTGGTGCTGCGTGCGTCGACTGATTTGGAGCCCAGGGTGTTCGCCTCGCGATTGAATTCCTGCATCAGGAAATCCAGTCGGCGCCCGACCGGCTCCTGCAAGCCGAGCACGCGACGCGTTTCGCCGATGTGTGTACTGAGCCGGTCCAGTTCCTCGTCGACATCGGTACGGGTGATCTGCAACACCAGCTCCTGCTCCAGCCGACCGGGCTCTACCGGCTGCTTGAGGTCGGCCAGTCGCCCTTCCAGCCGCGCGCGCAGCGCAATGCGGATCTGCGGCATCCAGCCGCGCACGTCGTTGACTACACGCTCGATGCTGTCGAGCTTGTCGCGCAGGATCTCGGCCAGCTTTTCGCCTTCGCGCTCACGCGTGGCGGTGAGTGCATCCAGCGCGCGGTCGAGTACGTCGAACAGCGCCGCCTGCTGGGAGTCCGGATCGATCGCGTTCTGCTGCAGCACACCCGGGAAGCGCAGCAATTCCGTGAACTCGGCGCGCAAGCCGGGAAACAGCGCGACCATATCCAGATTCAATTCCGACAATCGGGACAAAAGTGCGTTGTTGACCTGCAACGATTCATTGCGCGAATCGCTGGTGCGGCGCACGGTGATGTCGAGCTTGCCGCGCGACAGCTTGGTCGCGATGCGTTCGCGCAGCAGCGACTCGAAACTGCGCAAATCGTCAGGCAGGCGTGGGCTCAACTCAAGGTAACGGTGGTTGACCGTGCGCAGTTCGCAACTGAGCGTACCGGCAGGCCCGGTGGTTTCGGCACTGGCGTAAGCCGTCATGCTACGGATCATCGGGGGTCATCCGAACGTGAGAAAAGTACTCAATGGTAAACTCTCCCGTCCCGCCTTGCCCAATCCGGCCAAGCGAAGTCAGGAAACACCCCCCATGAATGCCCCCGCCCGTCCCAGTGGCCGAAACAGCGATCAGCTGCGCCCTGTCAGCATTGAACGCCACTACACCCGCCATGCCGAGGGTTCCGTGCTGGTGAGCTTCGGCGACACCCGCGTTCTATGCACCGCCAGCGTCGAGGATCGCGCACCGGCCTGGCTGCGCGGTAAAGGCGAGGGCTGGGTCACCGCCGAATACGGCATGCTCCCACGCGCCACCAACACCCGCATGCAACGCGAGGCCGCGCGCGGTGGCCAGGGCGGCCGCACCATGGAGATCCAGCGGCTGATCGGCCGCTCCCTGCGCGCCTGCGTCAACCGCCAGGCCCTGGGCGAACGGGTGATCACGCTGGATTGCGACGTATTGCAGGCTGATGGCGGCACCCGCACGGCGGCGATCACCGGCGCTTACGTGGCACTGGTCGATGCGGTGAGCGTGCTGATGAAACGCGAAAATCTCAAACGCAATCCGATTGTTGGTGCAGTCGCAGCCGTGTCGGTTGGCATCTATCAGGGCATGCCAGTGCTCGATCTGGATTACGCCGAAGACGCAAACTGCGACACCGACATGAACGTGGTCATGAACGACGGCGGCGGTTTCATCGAAGTGCAGGGCACCGCCGAGGGTCACGCGTTCCGTCGCGACGAGATGGACGCACTGCTGGCGCTGGCTGAAAAGGGCATCGGCGAGCTGGTCGCCGCGCAACGTGCCGCTTTGGCGCAGGGCAACTGAGAGCAGGTTCATGCGCAT
>Ga0302232_10001590_pt1 | contig 15714 bp, 6 predicted proteins | sample II_Palsa_N2_3_FD_193575 | JGI IMG/M metagenome (GOLD analysis project Ga0302232, IMG submission 193575) | Peat permafrost microbial communities from Stordalen Mire near Abisko, Sweden - II_Palsa_N2_3 | ecosystem: Environmental > Terrestrial > Soil > Palsa > Peat permafrost | place: Sweden...
CGGTGGGGATGACGAGGAGGCTGCCGCGGAGGACGTGCGAGCCCTGCTGGTTCCAGAGAGTGAGCTGGCCGGAGAGCTGGGCGTTCTGGTCGATGCGGGCTTCGATTTGTTGCGGGCCGTCGACTAAGCGGGTCTTCGGGAAGTCGTAGACTACGGCGGTGCCGTAGTCGTCGCCATCGCAACGGCCGGCAATCCAGCCGATGAGGTTGTTGCGGTTCGCGGGAGTGAAGGGGAGGATCTCGACGAACTCTTCCCTGTTTCCGCTGGGCAGCTTCATGAGGACGAAGTTGGGCTTCATGGGCATGACGGCTTGCTGGCCGTCGGCGTCGACGCCGTTTTCGGTGGCTACGGTCCAGAGGTCTTCGCGGTTGAAGAAGACCTCGGTGTTGGTCATATGGTAGAGGCCGTAGACCTGGGATTGCAGGGTGAAAATGTCTTCGGGGTAGCGAATGTGGCGGCGGAGGTCGGCGGGCATTGCGCTGGCGTCTTGGAAGAGGCTGGGGAAGATGCTGCGGTAGGTGGCGAGGATGGGGTCGGCAGGGTCGAAGTCGTAGAAGGTGACGGCGCCGTTGTAGGCGTCGATGACTACTTTGACGCTGTTGCGGATGTAGTTTACGGGGTTCTCGCCGAGGTTGTAGTGGGTGGAGTAGGGGTAGGTGTCGGAGGTGGTGTAGGCGTCGATGATCCAGGAGAGGCGGCCGCTGTCGCCGACGACGAGGTAGGGGTCCTGATCGAAGGTGAGAAAGGGGGCTAGGGCGGCGACGCGCTCGCGGATATTGCGGCGCATGAGCAGGCGGCTGTCGGGAGTGACGTCGTCACTGAAGGGTAGCTTGCCGATGTCGCCGCGATCGAAGGCGAGGAGGATGCGGCGAAAGAAGTTGCCGAGGACGATGCCGCCAGTGCCTTGATAGGAGGTGAAATTGTTGCCCTGGCCTTGCGGGTAGTCGAACTCCTGTTGGTGGGTGTTGACGTAGACGTCAGAGTTGGTGAGCTCGCCGAAGTAGATTTCGGGGCGGGTGACGGTGATGTTCTGGCTGGTGGCCTGGACGGGCATGTTGCTGAGCAGGAAGAGGGGCAGGCCTTCCGAGGTGAAGCCGTTGACGGGATTCATGGTGACGCCGTAGCCGTGAGTGTAGGTGAGGCGCTCGTTGATCCAGTTGCGGCTGCTGATGGGGAGCTTTTCGATGTTGAGCTCGCGGGCGGCGAGCATTACCTGGCGGGTGGTGCCGTTGACGTTGTAGCGATCGATATCGATGTCGGGGAAATCGTAGTAGGTGCGGATCTCCTGGACTTGGCGGAGGGTGTCCTGGAGGGCGCGCCAGTCCCAGAGGCGGATGTTCTGGAGGGTGGGCTGGTTGTTGGCGGCGTCGGCTGACTCGATGGTGGTTTCGGCGGGAAACTCCTGCTGATGGAAGCGGTCGAGGCCGTAGGCCTGGCGGGTGGCCTGGATGTTGTTGGCGATGTAGGGCGACTCGCGAACGAGCTCGTTGGGCTTGACGACGAAGTTGGAGACGTACCAGCCGATGAGGCCGAGGGCGACGTAGCAGATGGCGGCGGGAAGGATGGCGAACGCGATGACGCGGCCGCGGGGGAGGCGAAAGGCGTTGAAGACGGCGATGACGGCGCCGGCGATGAGAGCGAGCGCAACGAGGAGGAGGCCGTGGATGGTGATGTGCGCGTCGGTGTAGTTGAGGCCGTCGAAGATGGTGTGGTGATCAAGGAGGAGCTCGAAGCGGCTGACGTAGACCATGCTGGCGACGACGAGCAGGAGGAAGGCGATGGCGGCGGAGAGGCCGCGCCAGGGGGAGGATCCGATGACCCCGGTGTGGCGCTTGTCGAGAGCGCGGGTGCTGCTGGTGATGACGAAGTAGATGGCGGCGGCGGCGCAGATGGCGAGGGCGAGGGTGAGGAGCCAGTCGTTGAGTAGGTTCCAGGCGGGGAGGGTGAAGAGATAGAAGGTGAGGGGGCGGGCGAAGATGGGGTCGGTGGCAGGGCCCGTTGCGTGGGGGGCGTACCAGAAGAGGGCGAGGGTGGACCAGTCCGACATGATGGACGCGCCGGAGATGAGGGCGATGATGATGGCGACGATGGGTGAGAGGATGCGGAGGACGGGCTCGACGGAGAGGTTGAAGGTCTGGCCGCCGAAGAGGATGGTGTGGGCGGCGGGGAGGTCGGCGGCGTGGGCGCGGCGGAGGGCGGTGAAGGCGGTGAAGAGGATGGCGAAGGTGAGGATGGCGACGGCGAGGAAGACGCCGGCCTGGAGGGTGATGACTTTCCAGAAGACGTCGGCGAAACAGAGGGAGCGGAACCACTGGAGGTCGACCCAGGAGGAGAGGATGGTGGTGGCGCTGAAGATGAGGACGAGGAGGATGAGGGCGGAGAGGATAAGGATGCGGTTACGCCATGAGGCGGGCTTGGTTTGTTTCGAGTCGATCAGGTGAGCCACGTTTCCTCCGCTTGAAGCGAGGTTCACGTCATGCAGAGATTGCGATGAAGGAACAGGGCGATTGTACAGTTTGCGGGCGATTGGCTGCGGAATGCGGATTTTGCTGGATGCTGCATCTTATGGGAAGGCACTATAGTTAGTCGCAGGCGAAGTTGCGCCGGAAAGTATTAGATACGCATGGAATTTCATATCTCACGATCGATCCGCGAACGGCTGGACCTGAAGGACGTTCTGTTCAGCTTCACGGGGAATGTTGTCTTTGCGAATGTTGCTGCCGCACGGAAGCTTGCCCAGGATTTGAATGAGTTGCCGGGAACCGAGCCAGGCACAGAAGGACAAGTTAACGCGGGCGCGTTGTTTGCGATGGGGATGATTGATGAGTTGAGCCATGCGCTGGTGGCGCGGTATCGGAGGGAGCAGGATCCGGTGGTGATGGCTGCGGCGGTGAAGTGGCTGGGGGCGCAGGTGACTCCGGCGGAGAGTGAGCGACTGCTGCTGCGATTCGTGCAGCAGTTCCCTACCGTGGATGTGTACCGCGGGACGGTGACCGCGGAGGAGTGGCTGAAGGGCGAGACGGTGGGGCAGTCGAATCGTGAGATTGCGTTTGAGGAGATGCTGCTGCTTTGGATTGCGAATAGTAATCCGGCGTTTCTGCCGTTCAAGCGACTGTTCGATGACAAGCTGCTGAAGGAGCAGACGGCTTATAAGGGGGCGACGACAGGGCTGCCGGATTTTTTTGCGACGCGGCCGAAGATTGATCGGAGCCTGGGGACGTTGCTGGATGCGCTGCGGGCGCCCATGCTGACCTCGCCGGACTCGTTGACCGGGCAACTGGATTTCATCAGCGAGAAGTGGTCGGAGTATCTGGGCGAGGATTTGAAGAAGGTGCTGCTCGCGATCGATGTGCTGCGCGAGGAAGAGCTGGCGATCTGGATGAGGTTTCATCCGCCGGGGCCGGACTGGCATCGGCATGGAGAGTATCGCGGGGGTGAGGGGTTTGTTGGGGATGAATATATTGGGTTTGATTCGGAGTATGTGACTGGGCCGGATGGGGTGCGGCGGCTGCGGTATCCCGCGGGCTACCAGGCGCCGCTGACGGAGTATGAGGCGTTCAGCGCGGATCAGGCTTGGATGCCGACCGTCGTGTTGATGGCGAAGAGTACGTATGTGTGGCTGGAGCAGCTGTCGAAGAAATATCTGCGGCACATTCATCGGCTGGATCAGATTCCGGATGAAGAGCTGCGGCTGCTGGCCGATCGCGGGATTACGGGGCTGTGGCTGATTGGGTTGTGGGAGCGGAGTCGAGCGTCGAAGACGATTAAGAGGCTGAGGGGAAATCGCGAGGCGGTGGCGTCTGCTTACTCGCTCAAAGACTATTCGATTGCCGAGGACTTGGGGGGCGAACAAGCTTACGAGACTTTGAAGTATCGCGCGGCCATGGCGGGGTTGAGGCTGGCTAGCGATATGGTGCCGAATCATATGGGGATCGATTCGGATTGGGTGATTGAGAATCCCGACTGGTTTATCTATCGGTGGGAGAGCCCGTTCCCTGCTTATAGTTTTGAGGGGCCGGATCTTTCGACCGACAGCCGCGTGGAGATCAAGATTGAGGACCATTATTACGACCAGACGGATGCGGCGGTGGTGTTTCGGCTGAGGCATTATCGCGATGGGGCTACGCGGTTTGTGTATCACGGCAACGATGGGACGACGTTTGCGTGGAACGATACGGCGCAACTGGATTACTCGAAGGATTATGTGCGCGAGCATGTGATCCAGGTGATTTTGAATGTGGCTCGGCGGTTTCCGATTATTCGGTTTGACGCGGCCATGGTGCTGGCGAAGCGGCATGTGCAGCGGCTTTGGTTTCCGCTGCCGGGTGCGGGCGGATCGATTCCGTCGCGGGCTGAGAATGCGATGTCGCAGGAGGCGTTCGATGCGCTGATGCCGCATGAGTTCTGGCGCGAGGTGGTGGATCGCGTCGCGGTGGAAGTTCCGGGAACGCTGCTGCTGGCAGAGGCGTTCTGGCTGTTGGAGGGGTACTTCGTTCGGACGCTGGGAATGCATCGCGTGTACAACAGCGCGTTCATGAACATGCTGCGCGATGAGGAGAATGCGAAGTATCGGTCGTATCTAAAGAAGACGGTGGAGTTCGATCCGGATATTTTGAAGCGGTACGTGAACTTCATGAGCAATCCGGATGAGCGGACGGCTATTGATCAGTTTGGGTGGGGCGATAAGTACTTTGGCGTGTCGGTGCTGCTGGCTACGCTGCCGGGACTGCCGATGTTTGGGCATGGGCAGATTGAGGGATATACCGAGCGGTATGGGATGGACTTTAAGCAGGCTCGGCTGGATGAGAAGCCGAATGAGGGGATGATTGCTCGGTATCAGCAGTTGATTGCGCCGCTGCTGAAGAATCGGCGACTGTTTGCGGATAGCACGGACTTTGTGATGTATGACTTCTGGACGGACTACGGGGACGTCGATGAGAACGTGTTTGCGTACTCCAATATGTGCGGGGATCAGAGGGGGCTGATTCTTTATAACAACCGGTACGGATCGACGCATGGGACGATCAAGATGTCGGTGGGATATTTGGAGAAGCAGAGTGGGGCGCTGCGGCAGAAGAGTTTGTATGAAGGGCTGAGGCTGCCGTGGGAAGACGATGCGATTCTGGCGTATCGCGATACGGCGCAGGGGCTGGAATATCTTCGGCGGGCGCGGGATTTTCGCGATCATGGGCTGACGGTGGACTTGCGCGGGTATCAGCATTTGGTGTTGCTGGATTGGCGCGAGTTGAGGCCGTCGGAGGCTTATCCGTGGGACCGGCTGTGCGATGCGCTGCATGGGTCGGGGGTATATAGCGTGGATGAGGCGCTGTCGCAGCTAAGGCTGCAGCCGCTGGTGGATACGCTGCACCGGACGATCAGCGAAGAGACTATCCAGATGTTCGCGAAGGCGGCGTATGCGTCGTTGACGCGGGAGCTGGAGGTTGAGGCGAAGGCGGGCAAGAAGGCGAAGGCCATGGCGACGAAGGAACCGGCTGCCAAGCCTGAGGCTGTGGCGGAGAGTTCCGCGTTCGAGGACGGCATGAGTGAGTTTGTCGCGAGCGTGCACCGGTTTACTGAGACGGCGTTGTATTTGGCGCAGATCAGCGGGATGCAGTTGGATGCGGCTGGGGATGGGCCGGCCTGGATCTCGGCGGCAACGGAGAGCATTGACGAAGAGGGTGCAGGGAAGAGTCCTGTGGCCGGACATACGAAAGACAGCAGAGACGGTGCCGGCCTGGCAAAGAACGACGAGGTTGCTGGCGCGAAGGTGCGCAATGACAGTGCTGGCGCGACCGATGGCGATGGCTCGGCGATGGAGGATCGCGCGGCGGTGATCAGTGCGGCGGCGGTGCGGCTGCCGTGGATGGTGTTGAAGTATCCGGAGGCGATGCAGGCGGCGGCTCGGTATGTATTGCCGAGCAACGATGTACGGATTTCCGCGGCGCAGACGTGGGCGCCGGTGATGGCATGGATCGCGCTGCGGGAGCTTCCTACGCCGGCGGCGGCGCTAGCGCTGTATGACGGGCTGCGGCTGCGGCATGCGCTGGCAGAGGCGTTCTCTGCGGTGGGCGTGCACGGAGAGCAGGCGTGGCGAGCGGCGGCACAGGTTCGGGCGCTGCTGATGATGAATCAGTTTGGGTCGTGCTCGGCTGCGGTACGGTCAGCGGAGTTCTGGAACGACGCGGATGTGCGCTGGCTGACGGGGATTCATGGAGGGGTTGATGAGCCGGAGTACTTTACGCAGGAGGGCTTCGATTCGTTTGTGTGCTGGCTGAAGCTGCCGGCGCTGATTGCGATTGCGGAGGGTGCGACGATTCAGACGAAAGAGGCGCAGGACATTACAGCGATTGCGGCGAATCTGGCGTATGCGGCCAAGGTTGCCGGCTACGAGGTGCATCGGTTTCTGGATGTGCTGCGCACGGGAGATCTGAAGAAGCGGCGGGATCCGGAGATTGCGGACTTGAGCGTTGCCGGGGAGTGAGGCCCTGACAAGATGTGTACGGTTCGTGACAGAATAATAGGCAGATATGATGCCTGACGAAAAGATCGCTACGCCCTTGCATGACGTTGAAAGCCCTGCCGAAGAATCGACCGAATCGTTCAGCGAGATGCTGGCCGAGTTTGAGCATAGCCACACGCATAAGGCGGGCGGCGATGCGAAACAACTTGAGGGGACGGTGGTGTCGCTAGACGCGGAGTTTGTGTACCTGGATATCGGGTACAAGACTGAGGGAATTTTGCCGCGCACGGCGTTTGCGAATGATGCCGAGGGCGTGGAGGTGGGGAATAAATTTTCCGTGTCGGTGAAGGGCCGCAACGTGGAGCGGTACTACGAGCTGTCGCTGCTGCGGGTGGCGCAGGCTACGGATTGGGCGTCGTTGGAAGAGGCGTTTGCGCAGAAGACTGCTGTGGTGGGAACGGTTACGGGCGTGGTGAAGGGTGGGCTCACCGTGGATGTGGGCGTGCGGGCGTTTCTGCCGGCGTCTCGCAGTGGGGCGCGTGAGGCGGGAGAGATGGAAAAGCTGGTGGGGCAGCAGATTACTTGCCGGATTACGAAGCTGGATACGGAAGAAGAAGACGTGGTCGTGGATCGGCGGGTCGTGCTGGAAGAAGAGGCGTTTGCCGTGCAGGGGGCGCGCGTTGCTGGGCTGAGCGAGGGCGAGGTGGTGACGGGGACGGTACGGAGTTTTGCGGCTTATGGGGCGTTCGTCGATATTGGGGGTGTGGATGGGTTGCTGCATATCAGCGACATGGCTTGGAGTCGCGTGAAGGCGGCGGAAGATGTGCTAAGCGTGGGGCAGCAGATTGAGGTGAAGATTCTTAGCGTGGATCCGGAGACGAAGCGGATTTCGCTGGGGCTGAAGCAGTTGCAGCCGGAGCCTTGGGACGGTGCGGCGGCGACTTATACGGTGGGCCAGCGGATTACCGGGACGGTGACGCGGCTGATGGACTTTGGGGCGTTCGTGGAGTTGGAGCCGGGGATTGAGGGGCTGATTCACGTGTCCGAGATGTCGTGGGTGAAGAAGGTGCGGAAGCCGAGCGACATGCTGAAGGAAGGCGACAGCGTGGAGGCGGTGGTGCTGGCGGTGAGCCCGGCGGAGAAACGGATATCGCTGGGGCTGAAGCAGGCGCTGGGCGACCCGTGGAGCGACGTGGCGAAGAAGTTTGGGATTGGATCGCAGGTGGAGGGGCCTGTGACGCGGCTGACGAAGTTTGGGGCGTTCGTGGAGCTGGCCGAGGGGGTGGAGGGACTGGTGCACGTGAGCGAGATCGTCGCGGACCGGCGGATTAATCATCCACAGGATGTGCTGCATGTGGGCGAGCGGGTGAAGGCGCAGGTGGTGGCGGTGGATCCGGAGAAGCGGCAAATCAAGCTGAGCATGAAGCAGCTGGTGCCGACGGGGTTGGGCGAGTATCTGGAAGAGCATCGGGCGGGCGACACGGTGTCGGGCCGGGTGGTGGAGCAGGGGCTTGAGTCGGTGGTAGTGGAGTTGGGCGAGGGGATTCGGGCGAGCTGCCCGGTGGAGGCGAGTGCGGCGGCCGAGGAGAGCGCGGGGAGTGGCGGGGTAGACCTGTCGCAGCTGAGCTCCATGCTGAGCGCGCGGTGGAAGGGTGGGGCGGACACGGCGAAGAAGAAGGCTGAGCCGCTGGCGGTGGGGCAGATCCGGAGCTTCCTGATTGTGAAGCTGGATGCGGAGGCGCAGACGATCGAGCTAAAACTGGCGTAAGGCCTGGGTATAGTTTAGCTTGCAGTTACGGGAGTAACTGGCATCGAATGTGACGGTAGTCCACAGGGGGGTGGGGGACGTCACGAGATTCACGCAGCATTGAAGTTCCATTCACATTGGCGCTGTATCTGTGAAGGTGTTCTTAAAACACCATTTGGATTGAGGCGCGCAGAATGATTCGTCAGGTTTCAGCACTTTCGTTAATTGCACTTATGGTGCTCACTGGTTGCACCGGATATTCGCCTGCTCCAGCCACGGTGATTTATCCGCCGGTGGTTACGCCGGTGACCAGTGCACAGGTGATCAAGCATGTGGTGGTGATCTTCAACGAGAACATCTCGTTTGACCATTACTTTGGAACGTATCCCAACGCGGCGAACCTCACGACGAATTCGTCGAAGTTCACGGCAGCGACGGGGACGCCAACGAATATCGCGAACTACGTGACGAGCCCGGGATTGCTGACGGCTAACCCTAACCTGAACATTGTGAATGCTGCGGGTGCGACGAATCCGTTCCGTCTGGATCCTAGCCAAGCAGGCACGAACGACCAGGACCATAACTATGGACCGGAGCAGACGGCGTTCGATGGCGGCAAGATGGACCAGTTTCCGCTGTCAGTTGGTACGGCGGATGGGCTGGCCCTGGCGACCGCGACGGCTGCGCCGTCCATTGCCAACACGACTGGCCTGACGATGGGCTACTACGATGGCAACTCGGTGACGGCGCTATGGAACTATGCGCAGCACTATGCGCTGAACGACCACTCGTTCGGGAGCACGTTTGGTGCTTCGACGCAGGGTGCGCTGAACCTTGTGGCGGGCCAAACGAATGACGTGGCGACGTACACTACGGGCGCGGCGTCGGGTGTGGTTGCCGATGGACAGGGCGGATTCACGCTGATTGGGGATGAAGATCCGGCAAACGATGTGTGCTCGTCTGCGAGCGCGAATGTGAGCATGGGCGGAAAGAATATCGGCGACCTGCTGAACGCTGCGGGGGTTAGCTGGGGATTTTTCTCAGGCGGCTTCAACCTGAGCATCACCAACAGCAATGGGACAACCGGCTGCGCGCGCACGACGGCGGCGGTGCACATCCCGGGCAATCCGCTGAAGGCCGATTACATTCCGCACCACCAGCCGTTCCAGTATTATCCGAGCACGGCAAATCCGACGCACATTCGGCCGGTATCTACGGCAGTGATTGGTACGGCGGCGGACACAGGCGCGAGCACGGCGAATCATCAGTATGATTCGCAGGATTTTACGGCAGCGCTGGCGGCGGGCAATCTGCCGGCAGTGAGTTTTATCAAGGCTCCGGGGTTCCAGGATGCGCATGCTGGCTACTCGGATCCACTGGATGAGCAGACGTTCGTGGTGAACACGATCAATGCAATTGAGCAGTCAAGCTTCTGGTCGAGCACGGCAATCATCATTGCCTATGACGATTCCGACGGTTGGTACGACCACTTGACTGATTTTGTGAACGGCTCGGCCACCGCGGCGGATTCGCTGAACGGAACGGGCGTTTGCATCAGCGCGGGTGCGGCGGCATCGGCCCTACCGGGACCGAACTCTGACGGGAAGCCGGTGCAGGGACGTTGCGGACATGGGCCGCGGCTGCCACTGCTGGTGATCTCGCCGTGGGCGAACAAGAACTATATCGACAACACAGTGACGGACCAGGCGTCGGTGATTCGGTTTATCGAGGACACGTTCCTGAGCAGCCAGAGGATTGGGACGGGTTCGTTCGACTCCAGCGCCGGCACGCTCGATAACATGTTCAACTTCACCAACAACGTGGTGCCGAATCCGAATGTTGTGCTGCTGAATCCGACGACTGGCGCGGTAACCAGCGGCAACTAGGCGGCGTTCACGGATTATTCACACAGTCTGTTTAACTTGATAGCACGCACTCGATCACACACGGGTGCGTGCTTCTTCTTTTTGGAATTCATGGAGACCTGATCGCTTGTCTGGCAGCCGACGTCGTTTTCTTCAGCAGGTGTCGGCCATGGGTGTGGCGTGGGGTGCGCGGCCCGGTTTACTGGCGCAGACGATGCAAGGGATGGCCATGCCGTCGGGACCGGTGGTGCGCTCGGATGAACCGCCACGGGTCATGCTGCATTCGCTGGGGCTAACGCCGTTTGTGGATGCGCTGCCGATTCCTGAGCGCGTGACGCCGGTGGGACCGCATCCGCAGCGGGTGGTGATGCGCGAGATCCATGCAAAGGTGCACCGGGATGTTCCGCCGACGCGGTTGTGGAGTTACGGGAGTACGCCGGTTGGGCCGCTGATTGAAGGCCGGAGCGGCCGGGCGATGCGGGTGGAGTGGGTCAATTCCCTGCCGCAGAAACATTTTCTGCCGGTGGATTACTCGCTGCATGGTTGTGGCCGCGATCTGCCGGAGGTAAGAACAGTGGCGCATCTGCATGGGGCGCGGGTGCCGACGAAGGATGATGGATATCCGGATGACTGGTATGCGCCGGGCAATAGCCGTACGTGCCACTATCCGCTGGAGCAGGAGTCGGCGACGCTGTGGTATCACGATCACGCGATGGGGTTGAATCGGCTGAATATCTATGCGGGCTTGCAAGGGATGATGTTGCTGCGCGATGAGCGCGAGGACTCGCTGCATCTGCCGAACGGGCGGTATGAGATTCCACTGGTGCTGTATGACCGGAACTTCAGCGTGGATGGGCAGTTGTACTATCCGACGTCTGGAGATCTCGAGCATCCGTGGGTTCCGGAGTTTGATGGCGACGCGATTTTGATCAATGGGAAGATTCGGCCATACGTCGAGGTTGAACCGCGGCTGTATCGGTTGCGGGTGCTGAACGGGGCGAACAGCCGGTTCTTCGCGTTGTCGATGGAGAAGGGGCAGCCGTTCTGGCAGGTTGGGTCGGACCAGGGATTGCTTTCGGCTCCGGTGAAGCTGGGATATCTGAATTTGGCGCCGGCGGAACGGGCGGATTTGCTGATTGATTTTTCGCAGGCAGCGGGGCAGCACGTTCACTTGAAGAATGGCGGGCTGGAGATTCTGCAATTCCGGGTGGGTCCTGCGCGCACGCGTGCTACGCGCACGGCGGGCGTTAAGGACAGTGGTAGTTCCCTGCTGCCGGTGAAGTTTCCTGCTGCGTTCGAGCCGGTGGTGAGGACCGACGTGGCGACGGCTACGGTTACACGGACGATTACGCTGGATGAGGCGCTGAATGGGCGCGGCGATTCGATGCTGATGGTGTTGAATCGCAAGCGTTGGATGGAGCCGGTGACGGAAAAGCCGAAGCTGAACTCGACGGAGATCTGGGAGTTCGTGAATTTGACGGAAGATACGCATCCGATTCATCTTCACCTGGTGCGGTTCCAGGTGCTGGATCGCAGGACGTTTGATGTGTTTGCGTATCGAAATGCGAAGGGGTTGCGGTACCTTGCGGCGGCGATGGCTCCGGAGCCTAATGAGATGGGGTGGAAGGATACTGTGCAGTGCCCGCCAGGTATGATCACGCGTATCATCACGAAGTTTGAGGGGTATACAGGAAAGTATTTGTATCACTGCCATATTCTTGAGCATGAGTCGAATGACATGATGCGGCCGTTTGAAGTGGTGGATGAGGCCTGACGTAGGTGCCTGCCGCTTCGAGGAATTTGTGAAGAGGGATGTTCTCTAAACGCGGCTTAGTGGAAATGGGCTTAGATTGCCAAGCCTACCCCAGCGGCTAAAGCCGCATCGGTGGTGGGGTGTTATGGCAAGGCTGAAGCCGTGCCCCTTCGAGAGAGGGATGGGTCTCATGGCATGGGTGAACGCGTGCCCCTCGAGAGTCGTGGTGGGGATGCGTGACCTTCATGGCGAGTGCGCTTAGAATGCATGAAAGGCGTACCAGCGTTCGAGGAGATTGCCGATGTCGGTAAAGGATGAAGAGAAGGTAGAGGCCCCTGCGCGGGTGGGAAATGTAACGCGGCGCTCGTTTCTTTCGCAGGTGGGTGCTGCGGGCGTAGCGGTGACGACTGCGCCGCTGGTGGCTCGGGCTGCGCAGGTCGTGGAACCAGATGCGAAGTCCGCAGGTACGGCCGAGAAGGTGGAGAATGCCGTTGCCATCACGCTGAACGTGAATGGGAAGGCGTACCCGATCGAAGTGGACGCTCGCGCGACGCTGCTGGATGGATTGCGTGAGACGATCTCGCTGACGGGGACGAAGAAGGGCTGCGACCACGGGCAATGCGGGGCTTGTACGGTGCATGTGAACGGGCGGCGGATCAACTCGTGCCTGACACTGGCGGTAATGCATGAGGGCGATGCGATCACGACGATTGAGGGACTGGGTGGGCCGGAAAATCTTCATCCGATGCAGGCTGCGTTCGTTGAGCATGACGGCTATCAGTGCGGGTACTGTACCTCGGGGCAGATCATGTCTGCGGTGGCGCTGCTGAAAGAACCGTGCGGCCCGAAGGATGCGGATGTGAAGGAGTTGATGAGCGGGAATATTTGCCGTTGCGGCGCGTATCCAAATATTGTTGCGGCGATCCAACAGGTTCGGCAGCGCGCATAACCGCGCAGATTGAGAGGGAGATGCATGGAAGCCTTTACTTATTCCCGTGCTACCGACGCAGCGCAGGCGACGAGTACCGTTGCGCAGGGCGGCGTTCGGTTTATTGCGGGGGGGACGACGCTGCTGGATTTGATGAAGCTGGATGTTGAGCGGCCGACGCGGCTGGTGGACATCAATCGCATTGGGCTGGATACGATTGAGCGGCTGCCGGATGGCAGGCTGCGGGTGGGCGCGCTGGTGCGGAACTCGGATCTTGCGCATCATGCAGTGGTGCAGGCGGAATATTCGGTGCTGTCGCAGGCGCTGCTGGCGGGGGCTTCGGCGCAGTTGCGGAATATGGCGACGACCGGCGGGAACCTGCTGCAACGGACGCGCTGTATGTATTTTCGGAATACGGCAATGGCATGTAACAAGCGCACACCAGGCTCGGGGTGCGCGGCGATTGAGGGGGACAATCGTTCGCTGGCGATTTTGGGAACGAGCAAGGATTGTATTGCTACGAATCCGTCGGACATGAATGTGGCGCTGACCGCGCTGGAGGCGGTGGTTACGATCCAGGGCAGCAAGGGATCGCGTGATGTGCCGATCGGAGACTTCTTTTTGCTGCCGGGAACGACACCGCATATTGAGACAGTGGTGGCGCCGGGCGAGCTGATTACGCATGTGACGCTGCCGGCGGCGCGGCAGGGGTCGAAGCAGGTGTATCTGAAGCTGCGAGATCGGGCGTCGTACGAGTTTGCGCTTTCGTCGGCCGCGGTTGTTGCGGAGATTTCGAGCGGAAGGATCTCGTACATACGAGTGGCGATGGGTGGGGTGGGAACGAAGCCGTGGAGGGCGCATGAGGCCGAGGCGGCGCTGCTGCATCAACCTGCAGAGTTGGCGGTATTTCATCGGGCAGGAGCGGCGGCGGTGCGAGAGGCGCGGCCGCAGTCGGAAAACGGCTTCAAAGTTGAACTGACGAAGCGCTGTATCGCGCATGCGCTGACACTCGCGACTGCTAATGCATAAGGGAACGCGTAAGGAGATTTTGATGGCAACGCAATCTACTGTTCCACCCCGCACCAATGGTTCGCTGCCGCGCGTCGATGGACCGCTCAAGGTAAGCGGAGCGGCGATGTATTCGTCTGACTACAACCTGCCGGGAATGCTGTATGCGGTGCCAGTGTGCTCAACGATTGCGAGCGGGAAGATTACGAAGCTCGATGTCAGCAAGGCGCAAGGTATGCCGGGCGTGAAGGCGGTGTATCACAACGGCAATTTTGGAAAGGTCTTTCGCACGGCGCCACCAACGGGGTTTGCGGGAATTCTGGACGAGAAGCGGCCGCCGTTTGAGGACAATGTGGTTCGGTACTACGGGCAGTATGTGGCGGCAGTGGTAGCGCTGACGTTTGAGCAGGCGACGGCGGCTGCGAACGCGGTGGTGGTTACGTATGAGGCAGCGCCGATCAACGTGTCGACCAAGTTTACCGAGGCTGAGGCGGTTGAGAAGCCGAATGAGGATTCCAAACGTGGGGATCCGGATGCTGCGTTCAAGACGGCGCCCGTAAAGATTGACGAGACGTACGCTACGCCTACGGAGACACACAATCCGATTGAGCTGCACGCTTCGGTGGCGAACTTCGATGGGCAGAATTTCACGCTGTATGAGACGACGCAGGCGGTGTGCAACTCGCAGGATGTGCTGGCGCAGATGCTGGGAGTGCCGATAGAGAATGTGCGGGTGATTTCGCGGTTTTTGGGGTCAGGCTTTGGGGGTAAGCTGTGGCCGTGGCCGCATGCGCTGATTGCGGCGCAGGCTTCGCGAAATTTGGGACGGCCGGTGAAGCTGGTGGTGAGCCGCGACATGATGTTCCAGAACGTGGGACATCGGCCGCGGACGCAGCAGCGGGTGCGGCTGGGGGCGACTCCTGACGGCAAGCTGGTGGCGCTGATGCACGATTCGCTGAATCATACGTCGATACTGGACGATTACTCGGAGGGTTGCAGCGAGGCGACGGGCTACAGCTACAGCGTGTCGAATCTTCGCGCTACGTCGGCGATTGTGCGGAGGAATGTGGGAACGCCTACGTCGATGCGCGGGCCTGGCGCGGTGCCGGGGTTGTTTGCTACGGAGTCGGCGATGGACGAGCTGGCGATTGCGCTGAAGATGGATCCGATCAAGCTGCGGTTGCTGAATGAGCCGGCAATGGATGAGGATAAGAAGCTTCCCTTCTCTTCGCGACATTTTGTGGAGTGTCTGCATGTCGGTGCGGAGAAGTTTGGATGGTCGCGCTACACGCCGGCGGTGGGTTCGATGAAGGGCACGGGCGAGCAGAGTGGATTGACGCTGGGGTGGGGCGTTGCTGGGTGCTCGTGGATTGCGGAGAGCTGCGAGGCACATGCGACGGTGGAACTACTGTCGAATGGGAACGCGCGGGTGTCGTGCGCTACACAGGATATTGGCACGGGGATGTACACGGTGCTGTCGAACATAGTGGCCGAGCGGACGGGTTTGCCGAACGATCGGATTGAGGTGGTGCTGGGCGATACGAATCTGCCGCTGGGGCCGATTTCGGGTGGGTCGTGGGCAACGGCGAGCGTGATTCCTGCGGTGCTTGACGCTGCAAACAATGCAATTGGGAAGCTGTTTGCGATTGCTACGGCGGGGCCGGATGCGGCGTTTGTCGACCATGAGCCAAAGGATCTGGACTTCGGCGATGGGAAGGTGCGGCTGAAGGACGGAGATGCGAAGACGGCGATTTCGTTTGAGGAGATTCTGACGAAGGCGAGCGTGCGGAGCGCGACGGGCAACGGGAAATCGAGTGGGAGCTTTGGTGCGCCGGATCGGAAGTTTTCGCAGCACTCGTTTGGTGCGCAGTTTGTGGAGGTGACGTGGGAGCCGGAGACGGCGCGGCTGCGTGTGTCGCGGGTGGTGACGGTGATCGATGGGGGACGGATTCT
>Ga0302232_10001593_pt1 | contig 15708 bp, 18 predicted proteins | sample II_Palsa_N2_3_FD_193575 | JGI IMG/M metagenome (GOLD analysis project Ga0302232, IMG submission 193575) | Peat permafrost microbial communities from Stordalen Mire near Abisko, Sweden - II_Palsa_N2_3 | ecosystem: Environmental > Terrestrial > Soil > Palsa > Peat permafrost | place: Sweden...
CCTCACGCACCTTGAGCAAGTCGGGCGGCGATCCGGTCTGGAGCATCGCCCCGATCCGGCCCGCCCGCACGGCCGCCGCCGGCGGTACGCCGAAAACCGACACCGTTCCCTGATCCGGGCGGGTGAGGCCGAGCATCATGTCGAGTGTCGTCGTCTTGCCGGCGCCGTTCGGCCCCAGCAGCGCGACCGTCTCACCAGGGGCGATCACCAGGCCGATCGATCGGACGGCGCGCACCTGGCCGTAAGACTTAGACAGCTCAGACAGGACAATCGCCCCGCCAGAAGCGTTAACAGAGGCCATGGCAAGAGGGTGGCGCGCCCGCGCGCTGACCGTGTAGGGCAGAAATCCCCGACTTCAGCGTGACAAATGTCAGAAGCCCCCTAGTTCCAGGCCCCCATGAGCTGGCTGGACGCACGGGACCGCGCGGATGCGGTCCGGGAATCCTGTCCGCCGCCGAGGACATGCCGTCCCGGCTGCGCGTGGCGGCGCTCGAACTTGCGGAAATGACCGGGGAAGACGGGTGGCCTGCCTGGCGCGAGATCGCGGGCGACGAGGGCCGGCCGCACGCGGCGCGGCACGCCCGTGTGTTCCTGTTCTCGATTGGGCAGGGGCCGGAGCCTGCGCGCGCGGACTGGCAGTGGGTGGGCGCCGAGGCCGCCGCGGCGGCGCTCCATGAGGCCGGACCCGACGAGGCCCTGTGCTGCATCTGGGACACGATTACGGCGACGACGACATCGCGAAACGACTCGCCGAGGTGCGCGCGAGCGGCCATCCCGAGGCGGAGTACGTGGCCAGTTCGGTGGAGGCATTTGCCGCGTCGGGCGCGCCGGGCGCGATCCGGCAGGGTGTCCAGCTGAAGGTCGCGCTCAAGTACGCGAAGCCGCCGGTCTGGCGCAGCGTGCAGCTTCCGCTCACGGCAACGCTCGGCGACCTGCACGCGGCGATCCAGGTCCTGTTCGGCTGGGACGGGGATCACCTGCACGAGTCCCACGCAACCGCGGTCTGCTCAGCGGCCCGCGGGGAGTTGGCGGCGCCGATGTACTCCACCTCGGCAAGCGCCCGGTGGTACTTCGGCGAGTCGAGGCGCAGCGGGGGACCGGGGGTCCAACTGGTCGTTGCGCGTCAGCAGGAACGGCCGGGCGTTGCCCTCCCCCGCCCGGATAGCCGGCCTGGAGACCGGCGGGGTGAGCTGGAAGACCCCCGGAGCGGGCGGCGGCGGCGTCCAGGGGATGTCGACCGAGACGGTGTCGAGACCGTCGCCCGCGCGCTCGGCGAGGATGACCGACGCCTCGTGCGCGCCCGCCCCGATCCCGCTGTTCTTGGCCGGGCCGTCGGGCACCGACGCGAGCGTGGCGGCCAGGCTCGCGTCGAGGCTCGCCTGCTGGCTGGGCACCTGGGCGGCCAGCATGTCGTGCAGTGCCGGCTTGCGTGCCCTCTCAGCTCTCGGCCGCTTGCGGCGTCCAGGGGTTGATGATCTCGATGCCGGTGCCATCGAAGTCAGGCAGGTTGCGAGTGGCAAGTGCCGCGCCGCGGGAACGGCAGACAGCGGCGATGAGAGCGTCGAAACCAGCGAGCGGCTTCCCGGCCCGCTCGCGGGTACTTGCGATGATCGCGTAATGCTCAGCGGCTGCGGCATCGACCGGCAGGATCTGCTCATCGAAGGCCCTGAAAGTGTCGTTCGCGGTGTCTAGCAGGGCTTGCTTACGGCGGCCCGCCGGAAGCCTGGCGATGCCGAAGCGGATCTCGGCGAGCGTGATCGAGGTCATCCGCAGTTCACGACGGTCCCGTCGGCGCACCCAGTCGGCCACTTGCGACGCTGGTTCCGGGCGCATCAGTTCGGAAACAACGTTGGTGTCAAGGATGATCATGCCGAGAAATCCACGGCACGGGCCGGCTCTGTGCGCTCAGGCAGTTCCAGCTCAACCCCGCCCAGTACACCGAACCGATCCAGTACAGCCGTGAACAGCCCGGCAGAATCAGCGGGCTCCCGTACGGCATCCGTAAGAATCGCCCGTACTTCGGCCTCCATCGACCGGCCGTGACTTGCCGCGCGAGACTGCAGACGCCGCTTGACGGTCTCGTCGAGATCTCGGATGCTCAGGGCTGCCATTGGAACCACCTCCTGCTTGCAATGCTAGCACTAACCGCTAGCAATGCAACGGCCCGAGAGCCTTACCGCGAACGTGAACAGGTCATCATTAGCCAGGATCTGCTCGTCACCATCATCCGGCACGCCACACCCGCACCGCGGCGACAGGAAGCTAGCGGTCCCCGATGATGATCTCTCAGCACAGGCCGGGATAAGCCAGTACCACCGAACGGACGGTCCCCCTGACCACGCTGCCTAAAGAAGTGTCACAACTCCGTATCGGGCTTGCCCGCTCCGGACTCCCCGGACCAGCGCGACGGTCTGGCCGGCCCGGACCGTCAGGTCGACCTTGTCCACGGCCCGGACATGACGCTGCGCACCAGGGGCGCGCGGCAGCGGGAAGTCCTTCGAGACGGACTCCAGGCGCAGGATCTCTTTGGTCGGTGTGCTTTCATCCTGCTCCAGAGCCAGGGTCCTGGTCCGGGTCAGGCCGGGGACCGCCTCGATCAGGCGCCGCGTGTATCCATGGCGTGGCGAGACGAGGATGTCGGCGGGCAGGCCCTGCTCGACGACCCGGCCGTCCTGCAGGACCAGGACGCGGTCGGCGCGGTCGGCCGCCACTCCCAGGTCGTGAGTGATCAGCAGCATCGAGATGCCGGTGTCACGGACCAGGCTTGGTCTCCGGAAGATCACCGCGCGCATCGGCGCCGAAGTCACCGGCGTCAGCCCGTCGCTCAAGCTGGACGCGGGCCCGAACCGCTGCGCGCCTTCGCCGGCACCCTGCGGGCGCTGCACACCAACGACTACGACTACGCAGTGCCGCCGGAGAGCCTGGATAAGGCTAGGCGAGCGCGGCGCGCGGTCTTCACCTCGACCAGGTACGAGACGGTTCACCCGGGGGTGCAAGTGCATCCGCTGACCGGTGAGCGGGGCCTGTTCATCGGCGGGTTCGCGCACCGGATCGCGGGCCTGTCTACGGGCGAGTCGAAGGACATCCTGCGGCTGCTGCAGCACTACGTGACCCGGCCGGAGAACATCCTGCGGGTGTCCTGGGAGCCCGGCCAGCTCGTCCTGTTCGACAACCGGATCACCCAGCACTACGCCATCGACAACTACGATGACCTGCCCCGCCACCGTCGCCGGTGATATCCCGGCCGGCATCGACGGCCAGCAGAGTCACTCGGTCGCCGGAGACGCCTCGCACTACAGCCTGGTCGTCCAGGTTCCAGCTGCCGCGTGAATCGCCTAGGCCGGCGGCCCGGCGTTTCCGCTCACGATGTGGTGCCGCGGTCACTGCTCGTTGGTCACGGTGGATGTCATCGAGGCGTTTCCTTCTCACCCGGGTAGGTCGGCTCCCACCCGAGGTTGGGTGCCACAGTCTTCGCGAAGTCGGTGAGCAGCTGCCGGTTCTCGGCCAGCCCGAATGCCGGCGGCAGGAAGAGCACTAGCTCGTCTGCTGCTTGCAGGCCCTCGTCGGTGAGGATGGCCTCGGTGACGTGTTCCGGCGTGCCATGGAATACGGGACTGACCAGGAAGCCCGCCGGGGTTGCCGGTGCCCCGCCCGGGTCGAGTGCGCCCTTCGGGCGCGAGGCCGCAGGACCCAGGGTGCGGCGCTCCTTGTCATAGGCGGCGTACTTCGCCCTCAGCTCCGGAGTGGTGCCGGGAAGCACCGATGCAGCGACGGCGACGGGCGGCGCGTCGAGCCCGTGGGCGTCTTTGTAGACCTTTCGGTACTCGTCGATCAGCCGCGCCTGGTACGCCGAGAACGTTTCGCCGGTGTTGTCGTGCAGAATGGTGCCGGTTATGAGCCGCAGGCCCTGCTGGGCGGCGAGGACGGCCGAGGCGACGTGACCCGAGCCGTACCAGATGCGTGATCTCAAACCCGGGCTGTACGGCGTGACGCGCAGCTCGGTGCCTACGGGGGGCCCGGGCAGTATCTGCTCGGTCACCATGTGGAGCGCGTGGCCCTGGATGGCCGAGAGGAAGATCGCGAGCCTACGTTGCCCTTCTTGGCGCCCGGTCAGCCCGGTGGGGCCGACCCCGAAGACCGCGTCGAATTGATTGCCGCCGCTGCTAATCGCCAGATTTAGCCGTTCGCCGACGAGCAGGTCGGTCGTGGCGGCCGCCTCGGCGAGGAGTACCGGCTCCTGGTAACGGGTCGGCAAGACCGCCGTGCCCAGTGTGATGTGCGAGGTGTACTGGCCGACGGCGGAAAAGAACGGCAGGGGCGAGGATAGATAGTGGTCGAAATGGCGCTGATAGGCCCAGCCGCCCTGGTATCCGAGCGACTCGGCGTGCTTGAACAGCTCGATGCCGTCACGCAAACCGGCCGCTGGCCCGTCGTCGGAGGTAAAGGAGACGCGGGTGTTGAATCCGATCCGGAGGTGCGACATAGCGGCCTTTCATCCGGCTGGTGTCCAGCCGGAGTTGGGCGCGACGTCGTCCACGACGTCGCGCGTGATCTGCTTGTTCTCTTAGGAGCCGAAGCTCGGGGTCCCACGTCGGCGAGGCTTGCCTCGGTGACCTCCCCGGGAGTGCCGCGGCCAGCGGGCGGCCTCTCGCGCCGACTAGAGGCGCCAGGTTGATGGCCGGGACGAGCGCTTCCTTCGGTCCTGTTTCCTCCGCGTACGGGGCGGCAAGCCCGTGCTTGCGGGCCGGCAGCGCGATCTCGCCGTGCAGGAAGTCGATCTCGTTGGAGACGCCGCGCGTGACGCTCTGCCAGGTCGACGACTTGCCCCGGTCGTGCCCGCCGACCGGCTGGATGCTGATCGTGAGTTCGCCGTGGTCGAGCACGCCCCCGGGCGGCAGGCGCACGCCGGCGGCCTCGAGAACCGCGGCCGCCTCGTCGCGGATGAGCGCCCGCGCGTCCGTCTTGTCTTCCTCTGACCCCTGCTCGCCCCGGGCGACGAGCACGACGGGGTGTCCGTGCAGCGAGAGCTGGGCGGCGACGACTCCGCCGACAGCCCCACCGCCGATGACGACGTATCTGCGCTGCGACATCAGCGCTCCGACGGTGGGTCCGCGGTGGGCTCGGCGTCCTGGGTGCGAGAGCCGGGGTCAGCGGTGAGTGCGCGGGTATCACGGGGGATCGCGTCAATCAGCTCGCGGGTGTAAGCCGATTGCGGGTTCTTGAAGACCTCGGCGACCGGCCCCTCCTCGACGATGCGGCCCTTGCTAATCACCGAGACGGTGTGGGAAATCTGGGCGACCACCGCCAGGTCGTGGGAGACGAACAGGAATGTCAACCCCAGCTCACGCTGCAGCTCAGTGAGCAGGTCGAGGATCTGGGCCTGCACCGACACGTCGAGCGCGGACACGGGCTCGTCAAGCAGGAGCAAGTTCGGCTTGAGCGCCAGTGCCCGGGCGATCGCGACGCGCTGACGCTGGCCGCCCGAGAGCTCGGTAGGCAGACGGTCGAGATAGGCGGTGGGCAGCGCGACCTGGTCGAGCAGCTCCTTGGCGCGGGCCGTGCGGGCCTTGCGGTCCCCGATCTTGAAGGAGACGAGCGGCTCGATGATGCTCTGCTTGATCGTGTACTTCGGGTCGAGGGATGCGAACGGATTTTGGTGCACGAGCTGTACCTGACGGCGCAGCGGTCGCTGCTTACCCCACGAGAGCCCGGAGATCTCGGTGTCCTCCAAGACCACCGAGCCAGCCGTCGGGTGCTCGAGGCCGAGCGCGATCCGGAGCGCTGTCGTCTTGCCGGAGCCCGACTCGCCGACGAGGGCGTGCGTCTGACCGCGCGGCACGTTCAGCGAGACCTCGGATAGCGCCTGGAAGTTGTGGTGGCCTCCCGTGGGGGACGTCACCCGGAAGGTCTTCGTCACGCCTTGGAGGGTAAGAATCGGTGCTGGCAGGGAACCTCGATCGACCACGTAACGAGGAGCGAGCCGCCCGCCGTGGGCGAGGCCGGGAGCGGCGGCGATCAGCTGCTTGGTGTACTGCTCCCGCGGCACGACCAGGATGGTGCGCGGGTCGCCCTCCTCGACGACGCGGCCGGTCTGCATAACTACCACGCGATCCGCGCGGTCAGCGGCGACGGCGAGATCGTGGGTGATGATCATCAGCGAGATGCCGGTCCCGCGGACCAGACCGACGAGGTGGTCCAGAATGCGCTTCTGGACGGTCACGTCGAGGGCGCTGGTCGGCTCGTCGGCCACGATGACCTTGGGGCGCCCTGCCAGCGCGATAGCGATGAGCACGCGTTGCCGCAGGCCGCCGGAGAGCTCGTGCGGATACTGCCGGGCGCGCAGCTCCGGTTCGGGAACCCCGGCGTGCTCCAGTTCGGCGAGGACCTGCTGGTGGATCTCGTCACTACGCAGGCCGCGCAGCCGCAGCGCCTCGGCGATCTGGCTGCTGATCCGTTGCGTCGGGTTCAGGCCAACCATCGGATCCTGCGGGACGAGACCGACGACAGAGCCGCGCAGCGCGCGCAGCACCTTCTCCTTCGCGCCGACCGTCTCGACGCCGTCGACGAGGGCCGAGCCGGCGGTGATGCGACCGTTCTCGGGGAGCAGACCGATAATCGCATTGGCGATGGTCGTCTTGCCGGATCCGGATTCGCCAACGATGGCGACGATCTCACCGGCCGCGACCGACAGGTTCAGGCCGAGAACCGCCGGCCGGACCTTGCGGTGACGCCTATATCCGACGTCGAGTCCCGAGATCTCAACGATGGGGCCGGCGGCGCCGGGCTCCGCGCGGCTGGGCTCCAGAGTCGCGGTCATCGTTCGAGCTCCTGCAGGGTCTTGGAGATGTGATTGAGGGAGAGAACGAGCACGGCCACGAAGAGGCCGGGCAGGAGCGACAGCCACCAGGAGGTCACCAGGAAGTCGCGGCCATCGGAGATCAGCGTGCCCCACTCTGACGCCGGCGGCGGGGCGCCGAAGCCGAGGAAGGACAGCGACGCGATGGCGATGATCACGACGCCCGCGTCGAGGACGGCCAGCACGGCCACCGGCCCCCAGGAGTTCGGCAGGATGTGTCGCACCAGCACGCGCATCCAGGACGCGCCACTAGCCCGCGCGGCTTCGACGAACGGCTGCGTCTTGACGCGGAGCACTTCGGCCCGGGTCGTGCGGGCGAAGCCTGGGATGACACCGAGACCGACGGCGAGGGCCACCGGTATCGTGCCGTACCCGACCGACGTGATGATGGCGAGCGCAAACAGCAGGGCCGGGATCGCGAGCAGGGTGTCAACGATGCGCATGATCAGCGCGTCCACCCAGCCGCCGTAGAAGCCGGAAACGACACCGAAGCTCAGGCCCGCGACGAGGCCGATCGCGACCGCGGTGATGGTGGCTTTGATGGTCAGGGCTGAGCCGTAGAGCACCCGGGTCCAGAGGTCGCGCCCGATCTCGTCGGTCCCGAAAAGGTGATGGAGGCTGGGTGGCTGCATCACGTCGGTGGGAAACGTGGCGTAGGGCTGCCCGGTGCTGAACCAACTCGGGAAGATTGCCGAGACGATGACGAACAGCACGTAGAGCAGCGCGATGATAAAGATCGGCTTGCGGGCCAGCTGCGCGAGTCCCGCCCGCAGGTTGCCGTAGCGTCCCGATTCGACGTGGCGTGAGGCCCTCACCTCGTCCGGCCGCTGCAATGGTGGCAGTGCGCTCAGGACGGCGCTCTCGTCGCTGGCGCCAGAGATGTCGACGGTCATGGCTCAGGCTGCCTTTGGGTAGTGCGAGATGCGCGGGTCCAAAATCGGGTAGAGCAGGTCCACGATCAGATTGATCACGACGAAGAGGGTCGCGGCGAGCATGACGATGGCCAGCACGACCGGGATGTCCTGGGTGGAGACGGCTTGCTGGGTGAGGCTTCCGACGCCTTGCCTGGTGAACTCGGTCTCCACGACCACCGAGGAGGTGACGGTGAGCCCGGCGATGACGCCGAGGATGGTCATCGCCGGGAGCGCGGCGTTGCGCAGACCGTGTTTGAGCTGTACGGCGCCTCGGGAGAGCCCCTTGGCGCGCGCGGTGATGATGTAGGGCTGGCGCATGACCTCCTCGAAACTCCGCATGAGGACCTGCGCCAGCACGGAGCCGGTGATGAGCGAGATGGTGATAGCGGGCATCACGAGCGACTGCCAGCCCTGTTGTCCCGAGGCGGGTAGCCAGTCCAGTTTGAAGGAGAGGAACTGGATGAGGAGCAGGCCGGTGAGGAACGCCGGCAGCGACGCCCCGAACGCGGGGAGCCTGCTCAGGAACAGCCGCAGCGGTTTCACGCCGACGTAGGTGGCCAGGTACGCCAGCGTCGTGCCCGCGATGAGGGCGACGACGCCGGCGACCAGGCTGAGCAGGAGCGTGCTGCCGATGCGGTTACCGATGACCTGCGTGACCGGGATGTCCTGGGTGATCGACGTGCCGAGGTTGCCGTGCAGGAAGCCACCGAGGTGGTCGAAGTACTGCACGATGAGCGGCTGGTCGAGCCCGAACTTCGCTTCCTCGGCGTGGAGTTGCCCCGGCGGGAGGGAGCCGGGGTCCACTCCTGCCGCGGCCAGCTGCAGCTCGACCGGGTTGGACGGCAGCAGGTAGAGGACGGCGAAGGCGACGGTGTACGCGGCCCACAGGACGGCGATAGCCTGCAGGATGCGCCCGATCACGTAGCGGGTCACGGCAGTGGCTCCTTGTAGGTTTTACGTAGCGTCAGAGCGCCATGGCGCGCTCAATTGGAGATCCAGATCGAGTGGGCGTCCAGGAATGCCTCGTCGGTGAACTGGAAGCCGTGCACCTTGGGGCTGACGCCGGCGTACTGCACCCGCTCCAGGAGAGGGAAGGCCAGACCCTGGTTGATCAGCTCGTCCTGCAGCTGTCCGTAGGCGCTGGCTGAGACCGACGTGTTCGTCGTATTGGTCGCCTCTGTGAACAGCGCCTGGATCTGCGTGGCGGCGCTGGGGTCGCCCGCCGTGACCGCCTTGGCCAAGCCGGGCAGCGTCGCGTAGCCCGGCAGGATGATGCTGCGCAGCGCACCTGGGTCGGCCCGGGTCAGGTAGCTGCCGAACAGGTCCCACTTGGCTGGGTCGTCCAGGATGGCGAAGAGCTGGGAGGCCTGGATGATCGGCGTTTGCAGCTCGATGCCGGCCGCCAGCAACTCGGACTGCCACAGCTCGACACCCGGCGCGACGAAGCTCTCCTGCGGCGCGACCAGAACGAGTTTCTGACCGTTCTTGACGCGGATCCCGCCGGAACCCGCGGTCCACCCGTCGGCCTGAAGGATTTTCTCGGCGCCGGCCAGGTCGAAGCCGAGCTTGGACGACTGTGACTTGAAGTAGGGCGTGGTCGAGTCGAACACACTCTGCGGGACCGGGTAACCGCTGCCGTGGGTCGTCGTGGCGATCGCCTGGAGGTCGGTGGCCTGGTAGATCGCCTGGCGCAGCTGCGGGTCGGACAGCGGGCGTCCCGGGGTGGTGTTGGCGAAGTACGGGTAGGACACGCCTGGCAGCGATCGGGTTTCGATCACGTCGCCGTTCTGCTTGATCTGCGCCAGTTCCTGGATCGAGAACGGGTTGCGGGGCCAGGCGATTTGGGTTGTCCCGTTGAGCAGGTCGCCGGTGCGGACGCTGTCGTCCGCGATGTAGTGGAAGTCGATCTGGTTGAGGTAGGCCGGGCCCTGGTTCTTGTCGGTTGAGGGGGCCCAGTGGTAGCCGGGGCGCTTCGTCAGGATCAGCCCCACGTTCGGGGTGTAACTCTGGAGCACGAAGGGGCCGGTGGCGATGAGGCCCTTGCCGAGGCAGCGCTGGGCCGGTGAGACCTGGTACGCCGAGGGCGCGAGAATGGCCAGGTTTGTCGTCGCGGTCGCCTGCAGGAACGAGGCGTTCGGCGCACTGAGGTCGATCTGGACGGTGTTCGCGTCGATGGCCTTGGCGCCGACCAGGTTGGTGATGTAGGAGTCGCCGTAGGCGCCCGGCACTGCCTTCTTGGTGGCGAGCCAGCCGTTGACGTTCGCCACGACGGCGGCGGCGTTGAACGCCGTGCCGTTGCTGAAGGTCACGTCGGTGCGCAGCTTGAAGGTGTAGGTCTTACCGTCGGGCGAGATCGTCCAGCTCGTCGCCAGGTGCGGAATGATCTTGCCGGTGGCCGGGTCTTGGTAGGTCAGGGAGTCGGTGAAGTTATTGATCTCCGAGCGGTGCTCGATCCAGTAGGTCTGGAAGGGGTCGACGCAGAGCAGGCTGGCGTTGTCCATCCAGAACGAGACGTTGAGGGTGCCGCCTTCGACCGGCGTCCCGCTGTTACTGCTTGCCGCCGCCGAGCTGGCGGAACTATTCGAGCTGCAGGCCGCAAGAACGAAGCTGAGCGCGGCGGCGGCGGCCACGGCGGCGGACCACCGGAATCTTCGGCGACGGGCGATCACGCCCGCACGTCGAGTTACGTTCATGTCGTTTCCTTCGGTTGAGTGGATTGTGTGACGGTGGGTGGGGTGACAGTTGCCGTGCTGGTTGGTGCGGTGGGCTCGTTGCCGAGCACGCGGCGCCCGGCCGCGAGCAGGGCCGCGTCTTCCTGGGGCGGGTGGACCCGGATACACAGCGCGTTGCGCAGGTGCCGCTCCAGGGAGTTGTGGCGGGTCAGTCCCGGGTTGCCCAGGGCGGCGACCGCGGCCTGGGTCGCCCCGATCACCGCCCGCGCGATGGCGGCCTTGATCAGCGGAATCTGGGCAACGAAGGCGCTGTCGCCGTTCTCGACCCGCAGGATCGAACCGAAGAGCAACGTCTCCGCGGTCGCGATCTGCAGGTCGAGTTCGCCGGCCACGGTCTGGATGCGCGCGGTCTCGGCGATCGGCTTGCCGAGAGAGGTCGGCACGCGGCTGCGCGCGAACTCGCGGAACGCGGCCCGTGCGGCGCGGGCGACGCCGAGGTAGAGCGCGGTGTGGGCGAAGGTTCCCGGCGACAACGGCCGGGCGGCGGCGTTGAGGACGGTGCCGTCGGGCTGCCTGGGCAGTTCGGCGAAGGCGCCGAGCGGGAGTTCTACGTTCTCGTACACGACGTCGTGGGTGTTGGACGCGCGCAGGCCGATGTGGTCCCAGGTCTCCAGCACCGAGACACCCGGCAGGTCGGTGGGGACGGTGACGAACCCGACCCGCGGCTCCCGGCCCTCCTCGAGCGCGACGACGTGCGTGATGTGGTAAGTCAGGGCCGTGCCTCCGGTGCCCCAGCCCTTGCGGCCGTTGAGCACCCAGCCGTCACCGGAGCGGGTCAGGTTGGTGGCGGGAAGGCCACCGCGGGCCGACGCCCCGAGATCCGGCTCGGCGCCCAGGCCGTTGGCCAGGGCGATGCCCTGCGCCGACCGGGCCAGGAAGTCCTCGTAGTGCGGCTCGTACCATGTCAGCGGCACGGCGGCGATGGTGCCGTGGGTCAGCAGTGTGTTGGCCAGGATGATCGCGACCGACGGGTCGCCCTCGCCGATGGCCGCCACCACCCGGGCGGCATCGCGGGCAGTGATGCCGGGTCCGCCGTGCTCCGGGGCGATCGATGCCGTGATGAGGCCCGCGCGGTAGATGGCCTCAAGCCCCTCCCAGGGGATCTCGCCGGTACGGTCGTACTCCGCCGCGCTCTGGGCGACCTTGGCCGTCACCTTCGCGAGCCCGTCGTCGGAGAGGTCGGGTACGGGGAAGGAGTAGGTGGTCTTGGCTTTGGCGGTGGCGGTCATGGCGTCACTCCCAGCACGCGCTTGCCGGCGGCGAGCAGGGCGGCGTCCTCCTGGGGCGGGTGGACGCGGACGCACAGGGCATTGCGCAGATGGCGCTCCAGGCCGTTGTGGCGGGTCAGCCCGGGGTTGCCGAGCGCGGCAACGGCCGCCTGGGTCGCCGCGACAACGGCCCGCCCGATGGCCACCTTGATCACCGAAAGCTGCGGCAGGATCGACTGATCTCCTTGCTCGATACGCAGCAGCGCGCCATAGAGCAGTGTCTCGGCGGTCGCGATCTGCAGGTCGATCTCACCGGCGACGGTCTGGATACGGTCGGTCTCGGCGATCGGCTTGCCGAGCGACGTGGGCACCCGGGCCCGGGTGAAGTCGCGGAAGCCGGCCCGCGCGGCGCGCGCGACACCGACATAGAGCGCGACGTGAGCGAACCCCCCGGGCCCGGCGGTGCCGGCCGGATCACGGTAGGTTCCGTCCGGCTGACGTGGGATCTCCCGGAAGGCCGCGTACGGGAGCTCGACGTTGTCGTAGCTGACGTCGTGAGTGTTGGAAGCGCGCAGCCCGATGTGATCCCAGGTGTCGAGCCAGCTGATGCCCGGCAGGTCGTTGGGCGTCGTGATGTGACCGATACGGGGACGTTCCGGGTCACCGTCGGGTTCGACCGCGGTCACCCACACCGTCTGGTAGGCCAAGCCGCGGCCGCCGGTGCCAAAGGTCTTGCGGCCGTTGAGCAGCCAGCCATCCGAGGTGCGGGTGATCGTGGTCGCCGGGATGCCACCGCGCGCCGGGGCACCGAGCTCGGGCTCGGCGCGGATCGCGTTGACGAACGTCGGCCGTTCCAGCGAGCGGCGCAACAGGTCGTCGTAGTGGACGTCGTACCAGCCGCCGACCGTGGCCTGGGCCGCGTGGGTCATCACCGTGTTGGCCAGTATCAACGCGACCGACGGGTCGCCCTGGCCGACGGCGCTGACTATGCGCGCGACGTCACGGGTACCAAGAGCCGGGCCGCCGTACTGCTTTGCGACGGTGGCGGTGGTCAGGCCGGCCCGATGGATAACCTCAAGGCTCCTCCAGGGGATCTCGCCGCTGCGGTCGTAGTCCGCGGCGTGTCGGGCGACCTCGGCGGTGACCTCGGCCAGCCCCCCGTCCGACAGGTCCGGCACTGGGAGGTCGTAGGTGTTGCGCGACTCGGCGGTGGCGGTCATGCCGCACGTCCTGCCTTGGCAGCGGCGTCGTGGGCCGCGAGGAAGTCGGGGTCGCCGTAACCAAGGTGCTCGCGCTGAAGGCGGCCTCGCCGGCCCGTGGCGCGACGGTGCTCGAGTTCCGCGCGGACGAGCGGCAGGACGAACTCGCCGTACTTCTCGATGTCCCGGATGCCCTCGTAGCCACGAATCGAGACGATGTTGGCACCGGCGTCGATGTAGTCCACGATGGCGGCGGCCACGGTCTCGTAGCTGCCGACGAGTGCGGTAGAGGCGCCCGCTGCGTTCGTCGCGCTCGCCGTCGGCGTCCACAGCGCCCGGTCGTAGTGCTCAGACGCGGCGGCGAAGCCTAGCGCGCGCTGGGCGCCCTTGTTCTGCGGGGGGGTGGTGCCGTTCTTGAACCGGCCGGTGAGGACAGCGAGTACCTTGTAGGCCTGCTCCCAGGCCTGCGCATCGGTTTCCGCGGTGATCGGGCGGAAGGTTACCCAGATGTTCTGGCGGGGCCGGCCGGCCCGGTCGGCGATGGCGTGGACGCGGTCGATCTCCGTGCGTACCTCGGCCAGCGGCTCACCCCAGAAGGTGAACCAGTCGGCCTTGGTCCCGCCGACCTGGAAGGCAGCGTCGGATTGCCCCCCGATGGAGATCGGGATCGACTCGCCCGAATAGGTCCGGAAGCCCGGTCCGAAGTCATCGAACCGGTAGAAGTTGCTCTCGAAGCTGAACGGTTCCTTCTCGGTCCAGGCGCGGCGCAACAGGTCGATGTATTCGCTGGTGCGGGCGTAGCGGTCGTCCTTGGGCAGGTAGTCGCCCTGACGGGCCTGCTCGACGTCGCTGCCGCCGGAGATCAGGTGGACGACCGCGCGGCCCTCGGTGAGCTGGTCCAGGGTGGCGAGGGACTGGGCGGCGACCAGCGGGAACACGGTGTTAGGCCGCAGCGCCACGATCGGCTTGAGGCGCTGCGTGATCTGACCGGTCGCCGTCGCGACGATGAAAGAGTCGGCGGAGGCCGCGCTGTAGCCGTTGAGGGTGTAGTCGAATCCGGCGCTTTCGAGGGTGCGCACCCAGCTGCGGTAGGCCCCGAGGTCGACGTTCAGGGAGGCCGGCTGCAGCTCGGAGCCGCCGGCGTAGTTGGTGGCGCTGACGAACTCGACGGTGCTGGCGGCGGTGTCCGGGATGGTGTCGTCCGTGGTGGCGGCGGTCATGCGAGTACTCCGATCTACCGGGCTGCGGGGGCGGTTTCGGCCGCGTTGGGCCGCGGCGCTGGCGGCGGCGTCGTGGGCCGCGAGGAAGTCGGCGCGGCCGAAGCCGGAGGCGTTGCGCTGGAGGTCGCCGCGCTGCCCGGTGGCCTTGCGGTGAGCGATCTCCTGGCGTACCAGCGGGAGAAGGTACCTGCGCAATCGACGACATCGTTGAGGGTGTCGAAGCCCCGGATCGACACGATGCTCGCGCCGGCGTCGACCTGGTCGAGGATCGCCGCAGCGACGGTCTCGTAGCTGCCCACAAGCGCCGTCGACGCGGCACCGGCACCGCCGGTGGCGCGGATGATCCCCGACCACGACGCCCGGTCGTAACTCTCGTGCGCCGTCGCGTACTCCTGCTGGCGCTGGGCGCCCGCGCTCTCCGCCGCAATGACCTTGGACTTGCCCAGGAACAGGGCGCGGAAGGCCTCGGCGGACTGGCCGGCCCGGGCCGCGTAGTCGAACGCCTTCTCCCAGGCCCGCTCGTCCGTCGGGGCGAAGCCGGGGCCGAAGTCCTCGAACTTATAGAACTCCCCCTCGTAGCTGAACGGCGCCGCCTCGGTCCAGGACTTACGCAGGACGTCGACGTACTCCGATGTCCGGGCGTAGCGGCGGTCCTTCGGCAGGTAATCGCCCTGCCGGGCCTGCTCGACGTCGCTGCCACCGGTGATCAGGTGGACCACGGCGCGGCCCTCGGTGAGCTGGTCGAGCGTGGCCAGCATGAACTCGACCTGCGGCGACGCACTTGGAGGCAGAGTGGAGTCGAAGGTGGGCGCCGAGGTCATGCGGAGGTCCTCTCGGGGAGCGGGGCCGTCGTAGCGGACGCCCCTGGGTAGTCGTGTTGCAGCGAGCCGCGTTGCCCGGAGGCCTCGCGTTGGGCCAGCTCCTGCCGCACGAGCGGCAGGATGTAGCGGCCGTAGTCGATGAGATCGTTGAGGTTGTCGTATTCCCGGATGGAGATCAGGCTGGCGCCGAGATCGATGTAGTCGAGAATCGCGGCGGCCACGGTCTCCGGCGTCCCGACCAGGGCCGTCGAGGCGCCGGCCGCTCCGGTGGCGGAGGCGGTGGGGTCCACAACGCGCGGTCGTGGACGTCCTGGCGAGCGGCGATCTCGAGCAGCCGCTGCGAGCCGACGTTCTGCGGAGCCTCGCCCCTCAGGTTGCGGCGCCACCACGCGCTCCGAGCGCGGCGATGCCCAAGGTGAGGATCCCGGCGTCGTGGACGGCCGCGATGGAGTCCCACGGGAACTCCGCGGTCCGGTCGTACCGGTCGGCGTTGGCGGCTAGCGCGCTGGTCAGCCGCTGCAGAGCCGCCTCGGAGGTGTCGGCGGGCGCGACGGCGGGCTCGGCCGCGACCGGGCCGGCCGTCATGATGCCTTCCTTGGTTCGGAACCGTTCCGGGCGGGCGTGATCGGCGGCTGCGGTACGACCGCGCCGCGCTGGCCGGTGGCCTCCCGGTGGGCGAGTTCCTGGCGGACCAGCGGGAGGACGAAACGGCCGTAGTCGATGGCGTCGTTCAGGTTGTCGTAACCGCGGATCGACAC
>Ga0302232_10001620_pt1 | contig 15558 bp, 13 predicted proteins | sample II_Palsa_N2_3_FD_193575 | JGI IMG/M metagenome (GOLD analysis project Ga0302232, IMG submission 193575) | Peat permafrost microbial communities from Stordalen Mire near Abisko, Sweden - II_Palsa_N2_3 | ecosystem: Environmental > Terrestrial > Soil > Palsa > Peat permafrost | place: Sweden...
CGGACGACGGGACCGCGACCGTCTACACCGGCAGCTCGCCGCACGGTCAGGGACACCACACCGCCTGGGCCATGCTCGTGCAGGAGGAGCTGGGCATCCCGATGCACCAGGTCACCGTGATCCACGGCGACACTGACCTGATCCCGGTCGGCGTGGGCACCTACGCCTCCCGCTCGCTGCAGCTCGGCGGCTCGGCCGTGTACAAGGCCGCGGCCGAGGTCAAGGACGAGGCGCGGCACCAGGCCGCGGACATGCTCGAGGCGGCCCAGGCTGACGTCGTGCTCGACACCATGACCGGCCTCTGGCAGGTGCGCGGCGACCCCGACACGGCCCTGTCCTGGGCCCAGGTCGCGGGCCACACCAGCGGCGGCAGCCTCATCGCCGACGTGAGCTTCACCGCGGACGTGCCCACGTTCCCGTTCGGAGCCCATGTGTCCGTGGTTGAGGTGGACACCGAGACCGGCCAGGTCACCCTGTTGCGGCATGTGACCGTCGACGACGCAGGACCGGTGCTCAACCCGGTGCTCGCCGAAGGCCAGCGGCACGGCGGCATCGCCCAGGGTGCGGCCCAGGCGCTGCTTGAAGAGGTGCTCTACGACGCGGACGGCAACCCGCTGACCTCTACCCTGGCCGACTACGCGGCCATCACCGCCACCGAACTGCCCAGCTTCGAGCTGCTGGCCAGCGAGACGCCGACCACGGTGAACCCGCTCGGTGTCAAGGGCATCGGCGAGGCGGGGACGATCGGGGCGACCCCGGCGATCCAGAATGCGGTCATCGATGCCCTGGCGCATCTCGGCATCCGGCACATCGACATGCCGGCCACGCCTCAGCGGGTGTGGACGGCCATCAACGCGGCCCATAAGGCTCTTCAGGCGCAGAAAGCGGGTAACCAGTGAAGGTCGACCTGACGGTCAACGGCAAGGACATCACCGCGGACGTCGAGGACCGCATGCTGCTCGTGCATTTCCTCCGTGACGTGGCCGATCTGACCGCGACCAACATCGGCTGTGACACCACCTCCTGCGGGGCCTGCACCGTGCTGCTCGACGGCGAATCCGTCAAGTCCTGCACGGTGCTCGCCGCCCAGGCCAGCGGGCACGAGATCACGACGGTTGAGGGGCTCGCCAGCAACGGCGAGATGCACCCGGTCCAGCGCGCCTTCCATGCCGAGCACGGCCTGCAGTGCGGGTTCTGCACGCCGGGCATGGTGATGGCCATCGTGTCGCTGCTGAAGGAGAACCCGCATCCCACTGAGGAACAGGTACGAACCGGCCTGGAAGGCAACCTGTGCCGGTGCACGGGCTACCACAACATCGTCAGGGCCGCGCTGGCGGCCGCCGAGATGCCGGGGGAGGTCCTAGCGTGATCCCGTCCACGTTCACCTACAAGCGGGCCGGCTCAGCCGAAGAGGCGCTTGACCTGGCCGCCGAGTACGGCGAGGACGCGAAGTTCCTGGCCGGAGGGCACTCGCTGCTGCCGCTGATGAAGTTGCGGCTGGCCGCCCCCGAGGTGATCATCGACCTGGGCGGGCTGAGTGACCTGTCCTACATCACCGACCAGGGCTCCTACGTCGCTATCGGCGCGTTGACCCGGCACCACGACGTCGAGCATTCCGAACTGCTGGGCCGCCAGGTGCCGCTGCTGGCGCACGCGGCCGGCCGGGTCGGCGACCCGCAGATCAGGCACCGGGGCACGATCGGCGGGTCGGTCGCGCATTCCGACCCCGCCTCTGACCTGCCCGCCGTGCTGCTAGCTCTGGACGCGACGGTGGTCGCGCGCGGCTCAGGCGGCGAGCGGGAAATCGGTATCGGAGAATTCTTCCAGGGTCTGTTCGAGACCGCACTCGAGCCGGACGAACTGCTGACCGAGATCCGGGTACCCAAGCCCGCGTCCGGCGGCTGGTCGTTCCAGAAGTTCGCCCAGCGCGGGCTCGACTGGGCCATCGTCGGCTGCGCCGTGCAGGACGGCAAGGTCGCCTTGGTCAACATGGGCGGGACGCCGCTGCGCGCCACCGCCGTGGAGTCTGCCCTGGCCGCCGGGGCCGCACCCGCCGACGCGGCCGCGCACGCGGCCGAGGGCACCAGCGCCCCCGACGACATCCGCGCCACCCGCGCCTACCGCGAGCACCTGGCCCGCGTCCTGGTCTCCCGCGCCCTGACCGAGGCCCAGTCAAGGGCATAGATCCGAACGGTGTGGGTGCCTGCCCCTCGTCAACCCGTCAAGCGGACGAGCGCAGGCGCCATTATCCGCCTGGAGTTTCCGCGTGATCGAAGCGGTCGTGTTCGACCTGGACGGCGTGCTGATCGATTCCGAGCCGGTATGGGAGAAGGTACGCCGCGGCCTGGTGGCCGAACGCGGCGGTCACTGGGCCCCGGACGCCCAGCGCCGGCTCATGGGCATGAGCACCCAGGAGTGGGCCAGGTACCTCAGCGAGGACCTCGGCGTGGGCCTGCCCCCCGACCAGGTGGCGGCTCAGGTCATCGACCGGATGATTGCCAGCTACCGTGAGCACATCCCGTTCCTGCCCGGCGCCGTGGACGCGGTGCGCCGCTTGGCCGCTCGCTGGCCCCTCGCCGTGGCCAGCTCCGCGCCCGCCGTCCTGATCGAGACCGTCCTGCACGCCGCGGACCTGGGCTCGTACTTCCTGGTGACGATGTCGACCGAGCAGGTCCCGCACGGCAAGCCCGCCCCGGACATCTACCTGTCGGTCACCGCCCGGCTCGGTCACGACCCGGCCGCCTGCGCCGCCATCGAGGACTCCTCCAACGGCCTGCGCTCCGCGGTCGTCGCCGGCCTGCGCGTCATCGCCATCCCGCGCCCCGAGTACCCGCCCGACCCGGACGCCCTAGCCGCGACCAGCCTGGTTCTGCCCAGCCTGGAAGACCTGACCACCGACGCCGTCGCCGCCCTGGGTTAAACCCTAGCCTTTCTCTCGCCGGTGATCCCCCAGACCAGCTGCTCGAACGGGTCCGGATCCGGCTGGCGCATGTCGACCTCGTGCCAGATCTTCAGGAAGGAAGGCAGCCTCGGCTGGCCCTTCCTGCCTTCCAGGATGACCGGGATGAGCGGGCGCCTGCGGTTCGCTATCTCGGTGAGCAGCGCTTCCACCTCTACGTCCTGCCACGGACCGGCGCCCGCGGGGCCGATGAACACCGCGGCCGAGCTGACCGACTTGATGTGCTTCTGCAGCTCCTGCTGCCACCGCGTGCCTGGCCGGATCTCCCAGGTATCGAGCCAGGGCAGGATGCCGCGCTCCTTGAGCCGCTCGCCGATGGCCATGACCTGGGCCTTGTCCTTGGAGTTGTGGCACAGGAACACGTCGAAGTCGCCGGTCTCGATCTTGCCCCTGATCCGGAGCTCGGCCGCGTTCTGGTCCCGGCGCTCGTCGGCGCTCCGGTTCATCTCGGCTAGGGCTACGCCGGCCGGCCCGGCGGCCTCCTCGAGCAGGGAGATCTCGGCCTCGTCGCACACCGGGCACCGCGCCGTGCTGGCGCCGCGCTCGAGCCGGCGCCTGATGATGTCCTCGGGCAGGACGTAGCCGCAACCCGGGCAGGACCGGCTGGCCCGGCGCGTGAGCGAGCCCGGCAGGGCCCGGAGCCGCAAGTGATCGGCGACGTAGGTCTCGAACTGGCTGCGTACCGTCCGGCTGGTTCGCTGGTCGTAGAACAGCACGAGCTCGCCCCGGCCCTCCTCGATCTCGTGCAGGTGGATCCCGCACATGCCGCCTACGATCGCGGTGTAGGAGGCGGCGTTCTGCCACATGTCCTGCCGCTCGAACAGCCTGGAGTGGGAAAGGCGGACGGCCAGGGTGGCGTAGATGCTGGGCAGCGGTCCCTCGAAGGCGAACGTGACCTTCTGGCCTGGGATGTCGGGCGCGTCGGGCCGCTCCCTGGTGAACTGGGACGGGAAGACCAGGTCAACGCCCTGCTCGGTGACTTCCTTCAGCGCGATCTCGTGCCGCAGCAGCTCCTCGGCGGTGGCGATCAGGAGCAGCTTCTCCTGGGCCTGGTCGGCGATCCGCTCGCTTTCCGCCAGCCTGAACCGCCCGCCCAGAGCCACGTCTTCCGCGATGAACCCGAGGCCATCGGGCTCGTCCCTGGCGGCTTGCACCATCCCCGAGGCGTAGGCGTCGAGCAGTTCCGGCTGGAGCAACACGAGATCGCCGAAATGCAGCCGGCGGATCAGCCCGCGGCTCTCGACCCTTCCGACGCAGACCTCGAAGCTAGCCCGCAGCCCTTCGTCCTCGGCGTGGTCGGGACGGGCGCGCCGGAAGCCGCGGAAGAGATCATCAACGGTGCAGAGCAGCCTGCCTTGCTGTTTCTCCTCGATCAGGAACTGCCTGATCGACTCGAAGAGGGTGTTCGAGCTGATCACCGGCAGCGCGTCCCAGTCGATGCCGTCGCGGATAGCTTCAGCTAGCTCGGTGACGTGCCAGCCTTCCTTCGCGCTGGTCTCGAAGAAATCGTCCAGGCCGAGGTCGTCGACCATGGCTCGAACTCGCTCCGCGCTAACCCCGACCCCGCCCCGGTCGGCGCGCGCGGCAACCAGATACGCCTTCATCGGGACGGCGGCGGACTCCTCGAGTTTGCGAGCCTGGGTCAGAGCCCGTGCCCAGTATTTGACCCCGGAGAACGGGTCGGTCTCGCTCCGCGAGTCGAAGACGATCAGCGCCACCGCGACCTCGTTCAGGTGCAGCTGGTGAACCAGCCGGTAGCCAGGCTGCCCGGCCAGATCCCACAGCAGCACCTCTCTCGTCTGGCTGCCTCCGTCCGGATACAAAACCTCCTGGGCGTCGAGCATCCAGACGTTACGTCCGTGGGTCGAGTCGGTCGGCTTATACGGCTGTCCGCTGAGCACCAGTCCCAGCCCGGATTTCCCGACTCCGGTATCCCCGAGCAGCACCACCTTGGCGTTGCCGTATCGCCGTACTCCGGGACCAGCGCTGAAGCTGCCGAGCAGGGCATAGTTGATGCCGTAGCAGTCAATCCGGCGAGACTCGACCTCCATGACGGCCAGCAAGGGCTTAGCCGGATGAAAGGCGAGGCCGCCATTTCCGTCGAATACCTGTCGCGCCAGGGTTGCCACGGGTTGCCAGTCGCTGCAACGCCACAACCGCACCACGTCCGGTGTCGATTCTTGGCCTGTGTGTGTTTCTACTCTCATTCCTGAGGCCAGGTACTCGGCATTCGGGGAGAATCGGACGACGCGCACCGAGCTGGTATGTCCCTCCAAGACGGCAATCTCCTTGCCGCCGGCCGCATCCCATATCCGGACGGTCGCGTCGTCCGAGGCCGACGCGATGCGACGGCCATCCGGCGACAGGTCGATGTACTGGATAGAATCATGGTGCCCGGACAGTTCGCGTATCAGCCGCAGGTCACTGGTCGCCAGAACCTTAACAAGGGAATCGCCACCGGTAACCAGTACCCGTCCGTCGGAAGACCAGCGAACGCTGTTTGCGCTGCCCTTAAATACCTCTTCCTGCTGAAGCAGATCACCTTTTCCGGCGTCCAGGATGCTGATCCGTCCAGTACTATCGCTTATAGCAAATCGGAGCCCATCTGGCGACCAGTCGATACTCGTCAATTCGGCGTGCTCCAATATACTGAAAAGACGCGAATTGCCGCTAACTATGTCCCACAGACGGACGGCTCCCTCATACGAAACGGTTACCAGCGTAGGAAGATTAGGGTGCCACGCCAGGGCGCTAACCACTTCTGATTCCCCGTGGCCCGTCAGGTGCCGTGGGTTCTCGGCAGGTGGCCGCCATGCCGTCACTCCACCACCTGCCCCGACCGCGGCCAGGAATTCCCCGCCACGAGACCAGGCGATGTCGTGCGCATTGGGCAAGCCCGCAAAGCTCTGCATCAACTCCAGACCGGGCGCCCCGGTTGAGAGCGCAGCTGACGCGGACTCACCCTGCGGTTCCGCTTCGTGCCGCCGTCGACGAGGCCTCATGCCACTCCAAGAGATTCAGTCGCTTGCCTGTATACATTCAAGTGAGCGCTCAGTTGCACGAAGCAATCATAAGGAGATCAGCCAGTCATAAACGGATCGTTGGCCTTCAGCAGCGCGGGCCTGCGGGCCGGACCCGCACCCTGTTTCGGGCAGACGATGGGGTACGTCGCGGTCACCGCCGGCTGTTCGCGCTGGGGCTGGCGATGGCACTCGTTCTCGTCGATTTCCAGCGGCTACGCCGCTCCACCGACCTCGATTCCGCGCCGTTGCTGGCCGCGTCGATCTTCCTCGACGTGCTGAACGTGTTCCTGTTCTTCCTGCGGATCTTCTCCCGCGGCGACTAAGCCCCTGGCGGGTTTCTCCCTAGCCGCCGTCCGATGAAGTGGGCGAGCAAGCGGACAATAGAGGGGTGCGGGTGCGCAGCGCGCTGAGAAGGACCGGCCGGTGGATCTGGTCGGTGCGGAGGCTGATGCTGCTTGCCGGCGCGCTCCTGGTGCTCACGTTCCCGGATGCGAACCTGGAGTTCCTGGCCTGGTTCGGGCTGGTGCCGGGGCTGGTGCTCATCGTCAGGTCGCCTACGGCCCGGGAAGGCGGGGTGCGGGCCTGGTGGCTCGGGGCCGGGTACCTGATCGCGGCGCTGTACTGGATGGCTCCCGAGATAGGGCCCGCGGTACTGCTCGTGGCCGCGGTGGCCGGCGTGCTCTGGGTGCCGTTCGGGGTGGCCGCGTGGAAACTGCTCCGGCCGCCGGTCAGCTGGCCCCGGGCGCTTGCCGCCCTCGTGGTGGTGCCTAGCTGCTGGCTGCTCACCGAATGGCTGCGCTCCTGGCAGGCGCTCGGCGGCCCGTGGGCCGTGTACGGCGTCAGCCAGTGGCAGCATCCGGCCATCCTCGCGCTCGCCGCTGTCGGCGGGGTGTGGCTGATCAGCATCGCTCTGGTGATGGCGAACGTGGCGATCGTGCTCGTCATCGGATCGCTGCCGCGCGTCGGGCCGTCAGGCCTGCGGCCCGTGCTGGCTGTGCTCGGCGTGATGGCCGGCCTGGCCAGCGTGGGCGCCGGGCCGCTGGCGTTCGCGCTCACCCCGGCATTTCCGGCCGTCCGGCAGGTCACGATCGCCATGGTCCAGCCTGGCATCATCAACAACCCGGTGCAGCGGGTGGACGCGTCCGAGCGGCTGACCGCCGAGCTCAGCCGTTCCGGCCGGCTCAGCGGGGTCAAACCGGACCTGATCGTGTGGGGCGAGAGCAGTACCGCGGTGGACCTGACCCTGGCCAAGAACCGCGCTCAGCTGCTGGCGATGGAGAAGCTGTCGAAGGAAGACGGCGCCGACCTGCTGGTCAACCAGGACACGGCCATCCCGGGTAAGGGCCAGGAGAAGGTAGGCGTGCTCGTCAGCCCCGCGGGCATCAAAGGCGAGTACATCAAGACGCGGCTGGTGCCGTTCGGCGAGTACATCCCGTTCCGGCAGCAGCTCGGCTGGCTCACCAAGATCAGCAAGGCCGCCGCGGCCAATATGATCCCAGGCACCGGCGCGCACCTCTTGTATGCGACGGACCGGACCGGCCAGCCGCTGCCGATCGGAGTGCTGATCTGCTTCGAGTCCGCGTTCCCCGACATGTCCCGGGTGGACACGGACAAGGGTGCGCAGCTGATCGTCTACCAGTCGGAGACCTCCACCTTCCAGGGCACCTGGGGGCCCGACCAGGATGCCGCGCTCGGCGCGGTGCGCGCCGCCGAGACCGGCCGGCCGGTGGTCCAGGCCGCACTGACCGGCGACACCGTCGCCTACGACGCCAGGGGCAGGCTGCTGGCCTGGATGGGACAGTCCGCGCACGGCGTGGTCACCGTCAGGCTCGGGCTGCCTGCGGCCTCGGCCAGAACCATCTACGACCGGTTCGGTGACTACGTTCCGTGGTCTGCGGTCGGTGTCACGCTGCTGGCCGTACTGGTCATGTTTGCGAATTCATGCGGTTTTCCTGGCCGGAACGCTGGTATCAGGGGAGAGGATGAGGCACAATATGTAGCTGGGCAGTCTGTGCCACGCTAACGAGGCCGCTGGGGAAGGCGAACCTCGTCTTAAGGAGGCACGGTGTCCGCGCATGGTGTTCTTTACGTTCATTCGGCGCCCCCGGCGCTGTGCCCGCACGTTGAGTGGGCCGTCGCCGGAATAGTGGGGGCGCCTGTAGGCATGCCCTGGGTCGGCCAGCCCGCCTCCCCCGGAGCAATGCGGGCCGAGCTCGCCTGGCAGGCGCGCCCCGGCACGGCGGGAGAGATCGCGTCCGCGCTGGCCGGGTGGAACCGGCTCAGGTTCGAGGTGACCGAGGACAGCTCGCCCGGCTGCGACGGCGTGCGCTACTGCTACACGCCTGACCTCGGTATCTTCACCGCGGTGACTGGCGCCAACGGCGACATCCTGGTACCCGAGGACAGGCTCAGGGCCGCTATGGGCGTGGCCTTGCGGCTGGGGGAGTCCCTCGAGGACGAGATCGGCAGGCTGCTCGGGACCGCCTGGGATAATGAGCTCGAGACGTTCCGCCGCGCCGCCGACGGCGCCCCGGTCCGCTGGCTCAACGCTGTGTAAGCCCCCGGCTCACCAGCTGGTCGGGACGGGCATGCCTTCGCTGTAGCCGGAGGCGCTTTGCACCCCGACCACGGCACGGTCGCTGAACTCGGCCAGATTCCGCGCGCCCGCGTAGGTGCACGAGGAGCGCAGGCCGGCCACGATCATGTCGATCAGGTCCTCGACGCCGGGCCGCACCGGGTCCAGGTACATCCGGGCCGTGGAGATGCCCTCTTCGAAGAGTTCCTTGCGCGCCCGCTCGAACGCCGAGTCGGTCGCCGAGCGCAGCCGCACCGCTCGCGCCGACGCCATGCCGAAGCTCTCCTTGTACAGCCGCCCCTCGGGGGAACGGAACGTGTCGCCAGGCGACTCGAAGGTGCCGGCGAACCATGACCCGATCATCACGTTCGAGGCGCCCGCGGCTAGCGCCAGGGCCACGTCCCGCGGGTGCCTGACCCCGCCATCAGCCCATACCGACGCGCCGAGCTGCCTGGCCTGCTCGGCGCACTCCAGCACGGCGGAGAACTGCGGCCGCCCCACCCCGGTCATCATCCGGGTCGTGCACATCGCGCCGGGCCCCACGCCGACCTTCACGATGTCCGCTCCCGCCGACACCAGGTCGGCGACGCCGGCGGCGGTAACGACGTTGCCCGCCACGACGGGAACCGCGGGATCCAGGGCGCGCACGGCCTGCAGCGCCCAGATCATCTTCTCCTGGTGCCCGTGCGCGGTGTCTACCACGAGCACGTCCGCCCCCGCCTCGAGCAGCAGCTTGGCCCTGGTGGCCACGTCGCCGTTGACGCCGAGCGCGACGCCGACCCGCAGCCGGCCCGCCGAATCGACGGCGGGGGAGTACAGGGTCGCACGCAGCGCGCCGGTTCGCGTCATGATGCCGACACAGCGGCCGTCGGGATCAAGCACGGGGGCCAGCCGGTGCCGCCCGTCGTGCAGCAGCGAAAACGCCCGCTCCGCAGGCGTGCCGGCGGGCAGCGTGAACGGGTCGGCGGACATCACGTGGCTGAGCTGGGTGAACCTATCCACTCCCAGGCAGTCGGCTTCGGTGGCGACGCCCATCGGGCGCCCGTCTTCGACCACCACCACGGCGCCGTACGCCCGCTTGGGCAGCAGGCTCAGCGCGTCGCCTGCGGTATCGGTCGGAGCAAGCGTCAGCGCGGTCTCGACCACCAGGTCCCGCGACTTCACCCAGGCGATCACGTCCGCGACGACGTCGACCGGGATGTCCTGCGGCACGATCGCGATGCCGCCCCGCCGTGCCACCGTCTCCGCCATCCGGCGCCCGGACACGGCCGTCATATTGGCGGTCACGATGGGGATGGTGGCGCCGCTGCCGTCCGTGGTGGCCAGGTCGACTTCTAGCCGCGAGCCGACAGCCGACCGGCCGGGCACCATGAAGACGTCGTTGTACGTCAGGTCTTGCTCGGGGATAATCCCGTTCAGGAATCGCACATTAGAGATTCTTCCCGAACGATAGCGGTGCTATAGCCTCGGTCCGGTGACAGACCCCCACCCGGACGGCCACCACCGGACCCTCCGGCTGGGAACCCGGGAGTGGGACCACGGCTCGTTCGGGATCATGGCGGTGATCAACCGGACGCCTGATTCATTCTTCGATCGCGGCGCCACCGCCGAGTTCGGCGCCGCGCTCGACGCTGCCAGCCGGGCCGTGTCCGACGGGGCCGACATCATCGACATCGGCGGGGTGAAGGCCGGCCCTGGTGACGAGGTGAGTGCCGTGGCCGAGATCGACCGGGTCGCGGGCCTGGTCGCGGCGGTGCGCGAGCGGCACCCTGACGTGGTGATCAGCGTCGACACCTGGCGCGCCGAGGTGGGCGAGGTGGTCGCCCAGGCCGGTGCTGACCTGCTCAACGACGCCTGGGGCGGCGCGGATCCGCGGCTGGCCACGGTGGCGGCCCGGTACCGGACCGGGCTGGTCTGCGCGCACGCCGGCGGCCTGCCGCCGCGTACCAGGCCGCACCGGCCCAGGTACGGCAATGTGATGCGCGAGGTCACCGCCTACGTGACTGATCATGCGGAACGGGCCGTGGCTCAAGGGGTGAGCCAGCACTCCATCCTGGTGGATCCCGCCCACGATTTCGGCAAGAACACCTGGCAATCCCTGGAGGTGACGCGGCGGCTCGGCGAGCTCGCCGGCACCGGCTGGCCGGTGCTGGTCGCGGTCGCGGACAAGGACTTCATCGGCGAGACGCTCGGCCTCCCGGTCGGCCAGCGTGCCGAGGGGACGATCGCTACCCTCGCGGTCTGCGCCTGGCTGGGCGCCCGGGTGTTCCGCGTCCACGACGTGCCCGCCGCCCGCGAAGCCCTCACCGCCGTCGCCGAACTAAGCGCCGCCCAGTCCCTCAACCCAGCCCCGTAGCCCGCGCCTGGTCCTCATGATCACGGGAGGTTGAGGCCGAACGCGGCGTACATGATATCCGCGATACGGTCGGCCATCTCGTCTTCGGGCAGCCGGACCTCGGCGCTGATCAGGTAGTTGACCCGCTCGAGCATCATCAGGCAGGCCACTGCGGTCAGCTCGGCGTGCTCCTGGTGCTTCCCGGCCGCCTGGGCGGCGGCCGTCATACCGGTCGTCATGGCTTCCGCGATGGAAAAGAACAGCCGCAGGCCGTCGCCGAAGACCTCCTCGGGCACCAGGTCGGCCTGGCTGAGGATGCGGATCACCGTGGCGTGCGCGGCGTAGGCGCGGAAGAACTTGCGCACCCACTGGCGTAGCACCTTAAGCCCGGTGTCGTCGCTGGTGACGACGGGGAAATCGCCGGCCACGATCTCCATGTCGTGCAGCGCGTCCTTCAACAGCGCCTTGAAGAGGTCCTCCTTGTTGGAAAAGTACAGGTAGAACGTGCCGTGAGAGATGCCGGCCCGGCGTACCACGTCGTCGACGCGTACGCCGTGGAAGCCGCGATCCTCGAATTCGATCATGCCCGCCTCGAGCAGCCTGCGAACGGTCTCGCGGCCCTGGGCTCGCAGCTCACGGTCCTGGGCGGGGGTGCCGCCGCCGAGCGATGGTCTAGCTGGTTGTTTCCTCGGTGGCCGCCCGGTCCCGCGTGGCGCGGCATTGGCGGGGCCGGGGCTTGCCTCCTGGCTCATAGCAAGAGAGTAGCCTTCCGCACCCATGTTGCTGCGCATTCGGTCAACGAGGCGCCTCTGCTTCCCTTTCGGATACGCCGCCACTGCTACTCTTCCAGCGGTGAGCAGTCAGGCGGCCGGCTCCGGGTCGGCCCGCGCGGCGACCGACCCAAAGACCCGAGGCAAGGCCGACGAGATGGCCGGCGGTGCCCGGCGGTTCACCGGCCTGCGGGCTCTGCGCGGTGGGTGGGCCCACGCCGGCGTCAAGGTGGCCGCGCTCACCGCCGCGGCCGCCTTGGTGTATTGCCTGGATTCGCTGATTCTGTTCCGCCGTTTCCTCGCCAGCACTTTTGACCTGGTCATCTTCGATCAAGGGATCAGCGGCTACGCGCACCTGGCGGCTCCGGTCTCGATCGCGCGGGGCGTGTCCGATGGTCAGGGCGCTCATTTCCTGCTGCTGGCGGACCACTGGTCGCCGCTCCTGGCCGTGCTCGCCCCGCTGCAGGCGATTCACGACGGTCCCGCCACGCTGCTGGTGGCGCAGGGCGTGCTGTTCGCGCTGGCCATCCCCCCGCTGTGGGCCTACACCCGGCGCCAGCTCGGCCCGGGGGCCGCGTACTTCGTCTGTGTCGCCTACGCCCTGTCGCTGCCGGTCATGTCGGCCGTCGTCTTCGACTTCCACGAGGTCGCGTTCGTCCCGGTGCTGACCGCGGTGATGGTCGAACGGTTCGACGCCGGGCGACGCTGGCACGGGGTGCTCGCTGCCGCGGCGATGCTGCTGGTCAAGGAGGACATGGGCCTGCTCGTGGCGGGTTTCGGCGGCTACCTGATGCTGAGGCGACGGAGAGCCGATGTCTGGACTGGCCTGGCCTTCGTGGTCGGCGGGCTGGCGGACACCTGGGTGGCCACGCACCTGCTGATCCCGGCGTTCGGCGGGTCGGCCACCTTCTACTGGGCCTACGGCCAGTTCGGGCCGACGCTGGGCAGCGCCGCGGCCAATGTGATCATCCATCCGCTGCACGCGCTGCGCGTGTTCGTCACCCCCTGGGTGAAGGCGCGGACCATGATCGGGCTGCTCGCGACGTTCGGCTTCCTGCCGCTGGCCTCGCCGATGGTTATCGCGGTGCTGCCCCTGCTGGCCGAGCGGATGCTCGCGTCCGGGTATCCGCTGTGGTGGCAGGCGAAGTTCCAGTACGACGCATTCGTGGTGATGATGCTGTGCTGCGCCGCCGTCGACGGTGCCGCCCGGCTGCAGGCTGTGCTAGCCCGGGGGGGCAACCCCCCGGAACCCCCCGCGGCCCCCCCTACCCCCCCGGGGGGGTACGGGGGGGCTGCCCGCCCCCCCGTGCCCCCCCGGGGGAGGCAAGCCTCCCGGGCTGTGCTTACTCTGGTCCGTCGGCGGCCGGCCACCGTCTGGGCGGCGGCGATCTGCGCGGCCGCGCTGGTGTACGTGCCGTCCTCCCCGTTCGGGTCGCTGCTGCACCCGGGTTTCTACGGGGTCAACGCGCGGATGCGGGCGGCGGCGGCGGCCATCGCGCACGTGCCTGCGGGGGTGGAGGTCGAGGCTTCCAACAACATCGGGCCCCGTCTATCCGGTCGTGACACGGTGCTGCTGCTCGACGGAACGCCCAGGTGGGCGCCGTGGGTGGTCGGGGACACCCTCGGGCTGGACTTCCCGTTCTGCAGTCCACGCCAGCAGGCAGCCGAACTGACGTACCTGCAGGCCCACGGGTACTCGCTGGTGTTCGCCGACGACGGCTACGAAGTGCTGCACCGCCCGGCCGACTGGCGCACCGCGCAGGCCCTCGCCCATCCGCTGCCCGCGGCCCGCCTGCACACGAACATCTGTTATTGAATGATGACAGCTCAACGCCGATGACGGTCCCGATGCTGAGTCCTGGTCATGCCGGCTGAGGTCCTCAGCCTGCGCGCGATCAACCGCGCCCTGCTCAGCCGGCAACGGCTGCTCGACCGCCCTGCCCTGCCCGCGGCCGGCTCAAGCGGGGCGCGCGCCGCGATGGTGCTTGAGACGATCGAGCACCTTGTCGGGCTGCAGGCCCAGGCGCCGTTCCCGCCTTATTACGGGCTGCAGTCCCGACTTGACGGGTTCCGTCCTGACGACCTGGCCTCGCTCATCACCGGCCGGGCCGTGGTCCGGATCGCGCTGATGCGCGGCACCATCCACCTGGTCTCGGCCCGCGACTGCCTGCCGCTGCGCCGTCTGCTCCAGCCGGTGATGGAACGCGGTCTGCGCGGCAACTACGGCAGGCAGCTGGCGGGCGTGGACGCCGGCGCGCTGGCCGCGGCCGGCCGGACCTTGGTGGAAGCGGAGCCGATGACGTTCAGCCAGCTCGGCCAGGTGCTGGCCGGGCGCTGGCCGGACCATCCGGCTGCCGCCCTGGCCCAGGGCGTGCGCGCGCTCGTGCCGCTCGTGCAGGTACCGCCGCGGGCCGTCTGGGGTCAGTCCGGGGGCGCCCGGCACACCTCGGCGGAACACTGGCTCCACCAGCCGTCCCGGACCGTCTGGGCAACGTCCCCGGCGCCGGCCTCCGGGCTCGCGGAGCTGGTGACGCGGTACCTGGGCGCGTTCGGCCCGGCGACCGCCCGCGACGTGGCGGCCTGGTCCGGGCTGACCGGGCTGAAGGCGGTCATGGAGCAGCTCAGGCCCTCCCTGGTCACCTTCCGCGCCGAGCGCGGGACAGAGCTGTTCGACCTGCCCTCGGCCCCCCGGCCTGGCGGCGACATACCCGCACCGGTCCGCCTGGTTGCCGAGTTCGACAACCTCGTGCTCTCGCACGCCGACCGGTCCCGTGTCATCAGCGCAGAGAACGCCAAGCGGCTCTACACCGTCAACGGCGTCATCCCCGGGTCGGTGCTCATCGACGGGTTCGTCGGCGGGATGTGGCGGCTGGCCTGGAGCCGGGGCATGACCACACTGACCATTGAGCTCTTCGGTCCGATGCGGGAGCGCGACGCGCTCGCGCGCGAGGCCGAACGTGTGCTCGCGTTCTGCTCACCCGGCGGATCCTGCGACATCCGTTTCGGCCCGGTGACCTAGCGCCCTCACGTGCTGCTGAGCCGCTGGCCGATCTGCTCGGCGATGAGCTGGTAGGCGGCGACCTGCTCGGGAACGGCACCGGTGACCATGACGGGCCGGCCTTCGTCCGCGTCGCGCGCGGCCTGATGACTGAACGGGACGGCGGCTAGCTTTTCGATCAGCTCCCAGATGCTCTCCGCCGGCGGCGCTGAGGGAAACAGCGGAGTGGTCTGACCGCAGCTCGGGCACACCTGCCCGCTCATGTTCTCCACCCCGGCGACGTCGATAGCCCCCGCTTCCCGGCGGCCGCCGCGCTGACGCAGGTGCGCGATCAGCCTGCGTGCATCCTGATGGGCGATGACCTGCGGGGTGACGACCACGAGCACGCACATCGGGCGGCCGGACAGGGCGAAGACGTACTGCTGGATGTCGGCCGTGCCCGGCGGAAGATCCATCACCAGGTAGTCCAGGTCGTGCCAGTCCGAGTCGAGGAGCAGCCGGCGGACCATCAGCTGCGCGAGGCCGCCCTGGACGGCCAGGGCCTGGTTCTCACCGAGCAGGAACGCCGCCGAAGCGAGCTGAACCCCGTGCTGGGTGACGGCCTGCAGCCGGGAATCCGGGGCACCCGGGCGAGCGAACAGCGTGACGCTCGACGTCTCGGCGCGCCGTCGCAGGCCCATCATGCGAGGTACATCGGGGCCGTAGAGGTCGGCGTCGATCAGGCCGGCCCGCCGCCCTTGCGCGGTCAGGGCCAGGGCGAGATTCACCGCGACGGTCGTCTTTCCGACCCCGCCCTTTCCGCTCGCGACCGCGATGACCGGTACCTGTCGCGAGCTGTCCGGCATGCGCGCTCCATGGTGTGGGCCGGGCTGAAGCCTTCTTTATAGAAGGCTTAAGG
>Ga0302232_10001625_pt1 | contig 15528 bp, 9 predicted proteins | sample II_Palsa_N2_3_FD_193575 | JGI IMG/M metagenome (GOLD analysis project Ga0302232, IMG submission 193575) | Peat permafrost microbial communities from Stordalen Mire near Abisko, Sweden - II_Palsa_N2_3 | ecosystem: Environmental > Terrestrial > Soil > Palsa > Peat permafrost | place: Sweden...
ACCGGTTCCCGGCGTCAGGCTGACCCGCGGCCTCCACCGCACCAAGGAAAAAACGACGTCACGGGCGGTACCGCCCGCTATTTTTCACGCCGGTACGGCGCCGCGCCAGCGGTATCTAGGGCTGACCTGAAAAACGTCGCGAGCGCGGACATCGTGATCGAGGCGGTCCCGGAGATCCTCGATCTCAAGGTGTCGCTGATCAGGGAGCTTGACGAGCTGGTCAGCCCGGGCAACGTGATCGCCACGAACACCTCGTCCATCCCGATCGCCGAGCTGACAGGCACAGTGCAGCACCCGGGACGGGTGGTCGGAGTCCATTTCTTCTCGCCGGTTCCGGTGATGAAGCTGGTCGAAATCGTGGTCGCGCTTGACACCGCCCCGGAGACGGCTGACATCGCGTTCGCGTTCGCCAAAAAGCTGGGCAAGCACCCCATCCGGGCCAAGGACCGGGCGGGCTTCATCGTCAATTTCCTGCTCACCGGGTACATCATGGCCGCCATCCGGATGTACGAGGAAGGCTTCGCCAGCCGGGAGGACATCGACGAAGGCATGCGCCTCGGCGCAGGTCACCCGATGGGCCCGCTGACCCTAGCCGACATGACCGGCCTCGACATCGTCTACTCCGTCGGCAACTCGCTATACGAGGAGTTCAGGCGCGAGGAGTACGCGCCGCCACCGTTGCTCAGGCGGATGATCGCCGCCGGCCGGCTCGGCCGGAAGTCCGGACGAGGTTTCTACGAGTACGACAACTAGCGCCGCCGGCCGCGGGAAACGCGTGCCGCGCGACAGTTGTCACGCGTCGCCGCCGGACGTGTCATGTCGTTCTGTGCTGAACGCTCCGGCGCAGCTGCGCGCGACCTACGGACCGCCCGGGATTGCGGCTCACCATATTGCGCAGATCAATGGCACGAGAGCCGACGTCGCCTTTCCCACCGCGGGCTTTTGGGCGGACTAGCTGGAGCAGCGGGCGGTGGCCGTCTGCCCGTTCCTCCCCTGGATGCAGCCCGGCCAGCCGCCGGCGGTGCCCGGCGCGCCGCCTGACCAGCTGGGTCTCGCCGCCGTCCATCGGCCTGGAAGGCCTGGCTGTGCCGCGCGACACGACCGCAATTGTGTTCGGGGAACCACGCCGAGCCCGCGGCTCGTGACGAGGAGCCAATGGCCAAGCGCCGACCGGGGCTTAGGCTCGGCTGAAGGACGGAAGATTATGAGCACCCACACCGGTACGATCGGGCCAGCCGCGGCGGATGCTGTGTCGGCGCCGCTGGACCTGCTGCTCACTGATGCGGCCTTCGGCGCGCTGCGCCGGGTGAACCCGGGCGGCTTCGACCTGCGGCTTGCGGCGGCGCTTGCCACCCAGCCCGGGCTCGTCGACGGTCGGGGACGGCAAGTGCTCGGCAAACTGGGCCGCATCACGGTGGGCAACGCGGAGGTTCTGCCGTCGCGGCCGGATCGCCGGTTCACCAAGCCGGGATGGACGGACAATCCGCTGCTGCGCCGCGTGGTGCAGGCTCCCCTAGCGGCCGCGCATATCTATCGCGGCGGCCACCTCGAGCTGACCGCGGACGCAACGGGCATGGCGCCGATGGGGAGGGGTTCCTCACCGCCGAAAGGAGCCGAGGGTGACACAGGACGCGAATGTCTCAGATCCGCAAGGCGCCGTACTCACGTCGGCGCTGCTCAACCGGCTGCCCGCGCTTACCGACGAGCTGCTGAATCGTGCTCTCAAGCAGAGTGACATCTACGGTAATCAGAGTGATATCTACGGCGACGACCGCCTGGTTCCCATCGATGATCTGCACCAGTCGTTGCAGGACAATCTCACGTTCATGTTCAGCAATCTCGGCTGCGCGGGGTCGCACGATCTGGCCGCCCCGCGGCGAACCGGCCGGCGGCGGGCCGAGCAGGGGGCGCCGCTCGCCGCGGTGCTGAGCTCGCTACAGGTCGGCTTCCGGTTCACCTGGGACACTCTCGTCGCGGAGGCACACCAGACCGGGATCGTTTCGGATGCCGAACTGGTGGACCTCGCATCTGAGGTGTGGATGCTGAACACCCTGTTCACCACGGAACTGGCCACCGCCTACCGGGACGCCAGGACCGAGCTGGTCCTTCGCCAGGGCCAGGAACGATCCGCGCTGGTCGAGGCCCTGCTCGAGGGGCGGATCGCCGACACGGCAACGGTGTGGGAGGCGGCCGATCTACTGGGGCTTCCGTACCAGGGCGTGCTCGTCGTCGTGGCCGCGGAGGTCCCCACGGCCGCCCGGCACGCGTTGCCGCGGCTCGAGAGCCGCCTGCATGTACGAGGAATCGGGTCGGCCTGGCAGTTGCTGGCCGACCTCCAGGTGGGAATCGTGTCGCTGAGATCGCGGCAAAACACCCCAGCGCTGGTAGAGATCCTACGTTCGGGCGCTGTGGCCCGAGTAGGGGTGAGCCCGGTGTACACCAGGCTTGAGCGCACGTCGGAGGCGCTGCATCTCGCCCGGATCGCCCTGGCTAGCTCACCGGCGGGCGACCCGATGGTGAACGTGTTCGATGACGCCCCGCTGCCTGTTCTCGTGGTCAGCTCCCCGACGACCTCAGACCGGATCGCGAAGACGATCCTCGGGCCGTTGCTGGACATCAACCCGGACGAGCGGGACATGCTCCTGAACACCCTCGCTGCGTTCTTCGCGTTCCAGGGCTCCGCGATCGAGGCAGGAAAGCACCTGTACTGCCACCCCAACACGGTGCGCCACCGGCTGCGCAGGATCGAGCGTCACACCGGCCGCTCGCTGCAGGACCCCAGATCGTCAGCGGAACTATTCATCGCCCTGGAAACGTTGCGCAGGCTGCCCGAGCCGGCCGGTGGCTACGCCTGAAGCGGATCGCATCAGGCGAAGGCGCTCTGCCCGGTGATGTCGCGGCCGACGATGAGCGTCTGGATCTCCGCGGTGCCCTCGTAGGTGACGAGCGCCTCCATGTCGCACAGGTGGCGCATCACGTGGAAATCCAGCAGGATCCCGTTACCGCCGAGGACGTCGCGGGCCAGGCGGCACACATGACGGGCCTTAACCGAGCAGACGTACTTGGCCAGGGAGGCCATCGTGTCGCTCATCTTTCCGTCGTCGATCAGCCGCCCGAGGCGGATGCAGTAGAGCTGCATGGCGGTGACCTCGCCGAGCATCTGGACGAGCACCGACTGGATCATCTGGTTCTTCGCGATCGCCCGGCCGAACTGGGTCCGCCGCTGAGCATAGTTGAGGGCGATATCGTAGGCGGCGACCCCATGTCCGGCCGATCCCCAGGCCACGGTGTTGCGGGTGCCCTTGAGCACCTTGGTGACGTCGGCGAACGAGTTGCAGTTCTGCAGCCGGGCATCTTCGGAGACACGGCAGTTGGTCAGGGTGATGTCCGCGTTCTGCGTCATCCGCAGCGAGACCTTGCCCTCGATCTTGGACGCGGCGTAGCCGGGGTTGTCCTTCTCCACGACGAACGCCTTGACCTGCCCGTCGGCTGTGTCACGGGCGAAGACGACGATCACGTCGCACCACACGGCGTTGCCGGGCCAGCGCTTACGGCCGTTGATCACCCACTCGCTGCCGTCGCGCCGGGCGGTGGCCTCGAGGATGACCGCGTCGGACCCGTGATCGGGCTCGGTGAGCGCGAACGCCCCGATCTTGTCCAGCCTGGCCATCGGCGGCAGCCAGCGCTGCCTCTGCTCCTCCGAGCCAAGCAGGTAGATCGACTGCATCGCCAGCCCGACGTGCACGGCAAAGAACGTCGCGATGCTGCCGTCAACCCGGCTGAGCTCATAAGACAGCAATCCCGCGCCGACGGCCGACATCGGCGTGGTGCCGTAGCCCACCATGGTGTCGCCGACGATGTTCAGCGCGGCGATCCTGGGCACCAGCTCGAACGGGAACTCGCCCCGCTCCCAGTACGGGTTGACGACCGGCAGTATCTCGGTTTCGCCGAACTTCCGCACCTTGTACATCAACTCCAGCTCATCTTCGGTGAGCTGGTCTTTCATCAAGAAGTAATCGGTCTCACGGGCGAGCCCGATGTCCTGCGCCAGCGCGGTGACTGTTGTTGTCATGGCCAAGCCCTCCTGTCGAGCCAGTCGACGCAACGTAACGCGGCCGGATCGCCTTGTCGAGGTGCCGAGCGACAACGACCGGGGCCAGCCGGAGTCATCCGGCACATACAGCCGCGATGTCCAGGACGGCGGAGGTCACGACTCCGGAGTAGCTCGGCGAGACGGATCTCCCCGAGCCGCTAAAGCAGGTGAACCCGCCGCGACGCAGAATCGCGGTAAACCTCGTCAGGGGACCTCGGTCACTCCTGGCGCGGCAAGCTGGCACGTACGGCGCCTGCGGCTTCGTCTTCGGATTCGTAGATGTGCGGCGCAACGCCGCGTGATTCGAGCGCGCTGCCGAGTTTGACGCGCATGAACGCGCTGGTGGTAAACCGGGTGACGCCGTGGAAGTAGGTGTCGTCTATTTCCTGCACGGCGTCGAGGTAGGCGTCTTCGAGGTCGCTGTCGAGTTCGAAGCCGTCGTAGTTGACCACGGCGTAGACCTTGTGGCCGAGCGGCCCGCAGATCTCCCTGATCTTCGCTACGACCTCCTCGATCACTTCCGTCGACTTTACCTGGAGATCCTCGAAGTTCAGGTACAAGATGTTGCGCTCGTCATCGTAGCTGAACCGCGCGTCGAGGGGCAGCCGCAGCATGTCCTCCCGGAGGCCCATCGGGTCGGACCGGAAGATACGGCGGTCCATCTCGCGCGGCTTGGTCACGATCGGCTTGAACGCCATCTTGGCCAGGATGTCGCGTTCGATATCGATGCCGGGAGCGACCTCGGTCAGCTCCAGGCCTTCGGTGGTGCGCCGGAATACGCACCGCTCGGTGATGTAAAGGACATCCTTTCCCTGGCGCGCGGCGTGCGGACCGGAGAATGTCCGGTGCTCGACCTCCTCGACGAACTTCTGGTACTGTCCGTCGCGCTCGATCAGCAGCTTGCCCTCGGCGACCGAGACCTGGAGGTCGCCCGCGGCGAAGGTGCCGAGGAACAGCACCTTCTTCGCGTTCTGGCTGATGTCGATGAAGCCGCCCGCGCCGGCCAGCCGCGGGCCGAACCTCGATACGTTGACGTTGCCTTCCCTGTCGGCTTGCGCGAGCCCGAGGAACGCCGCGTCCAGACCGCCGCCGTCGTAGAAGTCGAACTGATAGGGCATGTCGATGACCGCCTGTGCGTTGGTGGCCGCACCGAAGTCGCCACCGCCGGCCGGGATGCCGCCGATGGCGCCGGGCTCGGCGGTCAGCGTCATCAGGTCGGCGATCTTCTCCTCGGCGGCCACTGAGGCGACCCCTTCGGGGATACCGAAGCCGAGGTTCACGACGCTGTTCGGCCGCAGCTCCATGGCGGCGCGCCGGGCGATGATCTTGCGAGCGCTCAGCGGCATCGGCGCGAGCGATGTCAGCGGGACCCGGACCTCGGCCGCCAAGGCCGGGCTGTAGGGGCTGCCAAAGGTCTGCGGGTGGTTTCCCTGGTCCGTCGCCACCACGATGCAATCGACCAGCGCGCCCGGTATCTTCACCTGACGCGGGTTGAGGCTGTTCACCTCGGCGAGCCGCTCCACCTGCGCGATCACCAGCCCCCCGGAGTTGTGCGCCGCCATCGCCAGTGACAGCGTGTCGCAGGTCAGCGCCTCCCGCTCCATCGTGATGTTGCCGGCTGGGTCGGCGGTGGTGCCGCGGATGATCGCGACATTGACCGGGAACGCCTTGTAGAACAGGTACTCCTCGCCCCCGATCTCCATCAGCTCCACCAGATCCTCGGTCGTCATCTCATTCAGCTTGCCGCCGCCGAAACGCGGATCGGCGAACGTGCCGAGCCCGACCCGGGACAAGTGCCCGGGTTTACCCGCGGCGATATCCCGGTACAGGTGCGACATCGGGCCGAGCGGCATGTTATAGCCCTCGGTCTGGTTGCCGGCGACGAGCTGGTACAACGCGGGTACAGCGGACCAGTGCCCGCCGATGATCCGCTTGACCAGGCCGGGCTGGGCCAGCCGGTTGGCGCCACCGGATTCCCAGTCGCCTGGGCTGACGCAGAACACCAGGGTCAGATCGCGCGGCCTGCCGAAGGCTGCGGACTCCTCGTCGGTGGACTCGAACAGCGCACCCAGCTCATGGATGACCTCAAGGGCGAGGCCAATTTCGAAGAACCCGCCGATGGCGACCGTGTCGCCGACGCGGATAAGCCGGACGGCCTCCCTGGCCGACACGACCTTGCCCGTAGAACCAGACCGGGCAGTCGGGACAATGGACCTGATGCTCATCGGACCGCGCTCCCTTGGTAATTGCTCCTGCGCTTGGTAATTGGCCTCACTACCGGTAGATCACGACCGTCTCGGTGACGCAAGCCGGCCGATCCGACCCCTCGAGCTCGACGAGAACCCCGCACGCGCACTCGAGGCCGGACTGCTTCTGCTCGGCGGATACCAGCCTCACGTGTCCGCGCACCCTGCTGCCGACCGGCACCGGCGCCGGAAAGTGAACCCTGTTGACGCCGTAGTTGACGGCGGCCGTCACCGAGTCGATCTTGAGAACGTCGTCGAGAAGCACTGGACAGAACGACACTGTCAGGTAACCGTGCGCGATCGGGCCCCCGTAGGGACCCTTGGCGGCGCGCTCGGGCTCCACGTGGATCTACTGATGATCATGGGTGGCATCGGCGAAGATGTTCACCTGGTGCTGGGGGGTGATCGCATGCCAGTCGCCCGTCCCGATCTCCTGGCCGACCATGCCGAGCAGGTCAGCCGGCTTGCTCAACTGAATGGTCATCGCGCTCCAATCCGATCTCCAGGGTGAGACACGATCGGCGTGGTGGAAGGGGTGCGTTCGCTATGACAATGCCCTCCCTAGCGGGGGCCGTCGATGGCTGGTGCGACAACACGTTGACAGATCCGCGGTGGTGGCGCATAAGGTCTGGGCCGTCAGGTCGGGCATGGTTCGCTTCGGCCAAGGCGCCTCCAACCACGGACGCCCGGACCGCTCGTAGGCAGCGGCCACAGCAGCCGTGGCCTGCTGCTCGGTCTCGTATGGGCCATACACAGCCGGTCGGTCCGCTCGCCCGCTCATCGTGACTCCCCGAGCGTGAACTCAGCGGCCAGCGCTATCGGGCCTATGTACGTAAGCTGCGAGTCCCCCCTCGGACACATCATGCATGGCCCTGACCTGCGGTCATCCGTTTCCGGTATGGGACAGGTGAGCAACGCCGCAGGTCACAGTCATGGGGGTTCAAGTCCCTCTCGGACACATTCTTACGTATCTGCTGACTCCCATGCACGTGGCCGAACCTGCCCGGTGCCCCTGCACCTCATCGACGGCCATGGCCTGATCTCGGTGATGCCAGGAAGACGACATCGCCGCCCGCATCCTTGGCATCGGCACCCGTAAGCGCGTAGAGGGATCCCCTCACGGACGCGTGCCCGGCACATGGCCGGGCACGTCCTCCGCTCACGAGGCCTGCGCGGCGGTGGCGGCGCGCAGCGGCCGGTGCCGTCGGCGTCGAGCTTGGCGAGCTCGCTGTCGACGTTGACCGAATGGGTGCCGTGGAAGTAGAAGTTCTCGTGACGGGCGGGCCAGATGTGCGCCAGCGCGGCGTCGTCGATATCCCGCCCGGCGGCCCGCGGCACTACACCAGCACGGCACCGGCCACCGCGGCCAGGACGCCAGCGGCGACCATCCGTACTGTGCGCCAGGACGCCCATCCACCCTTCCGCATCTAATCCCAGCAGTCCTTGCCCACTACCCAGGCGGTGTGCTTGGACCCCCATGGACCGGCCCGCGTTCCTCCCCGCCCGGCTGCCTGTGCCCCCAGCGGTTTTCTGCCCAGGCCCGAAACCAGGCGTCGTTGAACCAGCGCCCGAACAACTGGCCGCCATAGACGACCCAGCCGACGCCGATCAGCCACGACTGCACGATCAGCACGGTGCCCAGCGCCCCGTAGGTGACCGCGTTGCTGACGATGAGCGGCTCGAAGACCAAGGCGGAGAAGGCCCGCAGGCCAGCCAGGAACGCCACCGTCGCCACTGCGCCTGGCATCGCCGCCAGGTAGCTCACCCGGCCGCCGACCAGGAAGCGAAGCCCCCACCAGAAAAAGGCGATGCCGAGCACTATCGCCACCGAGAGCCGGCTCACCGTCTCGGCCGGCGCATGGCGTGTCACAGTGCCCACCGTGGCCGCCGCGTAGATGTAGGCGATGAAGACGATCACCCACACCGCCTGACGCCAGATCTTGTGCCACGGCCCGGCGGGAAGGCCCCAGACCCTTTCGAACCCGGCCTGCACGCTGCCCGCGAACGTCACCCCGAAGACGCCCAGCAGGAACAGGCTGAAAACGCTCGTCGTGCTCAGGACCTTGGCGGGTGCGGAAAAGACCTGTCCCACCGCGCGGGCAGAGGAGCCGGTCAGGCCCATGCCGTAGACCACCCATACGGCTACGCCGTGATGCGTGGCGGCGCTGGCGGCAGCGACGACGACGAGCAGCGGGAACACGGTGAGCATGGCCAGGGCGGCGAAACCCATGGCCCGTTCCATGAGTTCAAACTCCTTGCCGCTCCGATGGAGGTCTTTGAACCGGAGGTCGTACCAGACCCGCTCGGCGCCCCGGAGCACTGCGCGGTGCACCGCCCGGTACAGGACCGGGCTCATCTGCCGGCGAACACGCCCATTGCGCCGCTGCTGCATCACGCTACCCCCCGGTTGGACAGCGCCCTGGGCCGCGAAAGCCACGACTCCGGCAAACCAATCGTTGTGTCATCACGGAGTTCATTTTGCTAGAGGCCAAGGATCGCGTGCGCATCCGAGCCGATACGACGGTCAACGGTCTCAGTCGGCGCCGCACGAGGTCGGCGTAGTTTCGGGCACCTGATCCCGCGTGTAAATGATCAAGTGTGAAGCGCTGCGTTTACGAGCGGGGTAGGCGATCCGCGGCCTGTCGCGGGGAAGGATCCCCGATTGAGACGCCTCCCCGGTCGCTGAGCCCGCCCATGCGGCGGCACGCCCGGCGAGCGCCGGTTGGACCGACGCGCCCGCTGCAGCGATAGCAACCCGGAGCAAAGCTGAGCCCGTGTTTCGATAGCGCGCACCGACGCAACACGGCCGGCCGCGAGGTCATCAGCGAACACCTGCGCGACCTGCATCTGCAGCGGATCGGCATCAGGCGGCCGGCCGGGCAGCCCGGCTACGGCCGTCACGTCCGCCGGTACCTGAGCACCACGGATGATCATCATCAGCAGCTCATACGACCCGACCAGCACCACCGCAGGCCACGCGGCCACCGCGGCGCCGGCCGGCCCGTGGCCCAGGCCGTGCGCCGCGTTGGCCGCCGGCGTCGCCCGATGCCCAGTCCCAGCAGCCACCTCGCAGGAGCCGGAACCGGCACCTTCCGGCGCGCCGAGTCCAGCAGCACCATCGAACTGGCGTAGATCAGCCCGTCCACTGTGAGCGGGACCAGGCGGGCATCCCAGCGCGCCTCACCGTGCACCCGTACGAGCTCGTAGGCGTGTTCGTAGGACGCCACCGCAGCGATCGCGGCAATCCCCGATCACAGCTCCGGCAGTGGACCACCGGATAACCTGATCCGCCGCCATCACCGGGGACCACAGTCCAGCACGAATTCCTTGGTCAGCGTGATCGGGATCATGTACGTAAGGTGCGAGTCCCCCCTCGGACGCAACTCATTGTCCCAACGCTGTAGCGCGATGTTCGCTGTGGCGTGGACCAGACGCTTAGCGCTAGGGGTCAGCGTCGGCGGGGCCTGCGGTCCGTGTCCCGGCGCAAGTTTGGCTCCGGTAACAGGTCAGGATCACGGCAAGTGGCCACACCGCCTCTGCCCCGGCGAGCACGCGCTCGGTCAGGCCGAGATGACGACCCCCCATGCTCAGCTCCACGTAGAACCACACGAGCAGGCCGAGCATTATTGCGGTGGCGCTGACACAAGCAGGGGGCCGCAATCCGCGGGGCACTGAAGGCCCCCGGCCGAGGCTGACGGCTGGCCAGACCGCCACGGCTATGAAGGCGATCGCAGCCCAGACCGTATGTGGCAGCGAGCCACTCCCAGCAGGTTCGGGATTCGCCGCGACGAGAATGGTGGCCACGCCGCCTATGGCGAGGATGAGACGCCCAGGTGAGGCCGCCGGCCTGAGCGCCAGCGCCGTCACGACGTAGCAGGCTCCCAGTCCCAGCAGCGCGAACGTCATCACCCACCGATCAGTGGCGTCCTCCGCCGCTAGGGCGCTGATGGTGTCAGCTACTGGGTTGAAGGATCGTGGCTGCAGCCCAGCGGCAACCGTCCACCCGCCGATCAGCAGCACTGGAGCCGCAACCGACGAGATCACGCCCCACCACGGCACACCCCGCACGGCGACCACCGTAAGCGAAGCAGGGCACCCCTCGGTCCCCGCGGGCATGACCGGACGTCGCCAGAGGTCCGGATAATCTGGTGATCAGGAGCCAGCTGATCGGGCTCAGCGCGGTAGGCCACATCAGCTCTAGCCTCCTGCTCCGTCTTGCATGAGCCGCAAGGGACGGCGGGTCCGCTCGTCCGCTCATTGCGACTCTCCCAGCACGAATTCAGCGGTCAGAGCACATTGGTTTTTTGGTGCACTCGGTCCTCGGACACCCAAACACGGGAAATTTCCGCAAACAGACATCACTCGAACACGCGGCCCGGCTGCCTGCTGGCCGCCGGGCCGTCCCGGTCCCTCCCTGCGGGGAGGCGGCCATGACCGCCCCGCTCATCGCTCCCCTCATTCCCCCGCGTGCCCGGCCCGGCGGCCGGGAGCACGGCAGAACGGGAACGGCCCGCCGCCTGCCCGCCGCCGCCGCACCGGACGTCCCGGCGGTCCCGGATGACGTGGTGTACGGGTTCGGCCGGATGGACGAGTCCGGCCGGGTCGCCGACCGGGCCATGACCAGCGCGCTGGGCTGGCAGCCCGGCGACCGGCTGACCGTTACCGCCGCCGCGGGCGTGGTCATCGCCCGCCGCGACCCGGGCGGCATGGTCACCATGGCGTCCAGGCCGTACATCGTGATCCCGGCCGCGCTGCGCCGCCGCTGCGGGCTGCGGCCTGGTGACCGGGTGCTGCTGGCGGTGTTCCCGGCCCGGGACGCGCTGGCCGCGTACTCCCTCGCGGTAATCGACCAGGCGCTGCGGGCGCACGCCCCGCTCCCCGGCGGCGACGGGAGGCGGCCATGACCGCCGTGAACCCGGACGCCTCCCAGCAGGCTGCCGTGGAGGCGGCGCTGGTGCTGCTGGAGCGGATGGGCCTGTCCCCGGCAGACCTGGCCGCCGTCCCGCAGCCCCGCAAGCCGGTGCCGACCTTCGCCGAATACGTCCCGGTCGTGTCGGCGGCCGTGAGCGACGGCACCCGCCGGGCCTACGGCTCGTACTGCAACCGGGTCGTCGAGCACTGGCGCAGCCGCCGCCTTGATGAGCCCACCCCCTCGGAGATCCGGCACCTGATGACCTACGTCAAGACCCATGTCGTGGCCCGCCGCAACGCCCGGGGCGGGCGCAGCGCCGAGGAGCACCTGGTGGCCGCGCTGCGCTGCCTGTACGCCCGCGCCGTCGACGACGGGCTGATCACCGAGGCCGGCAACCCGGCGCGCCGCGCGGGACTGGCGCTTGTCTTCCGGCGTCGGGTCGAGCTGGGCCACCGGAAATCAACCTCGCCGAGCAGCGGATCCGCCGAAAACAAGTCCTCGGTGGACTCATCCACGATCGCCGCCTGACAGCCCCACGCTGCTGCGAGAAGAAGCGGGTCACCGCAACGATCCTGTATTCGAGCCCAACAGGGGACAGGCCTCGAACACTGACCCGGGGCCACGTCACCGACATCATCGGCCCTCGGTGTCGCACCACCGTGATAGGTGTTCTCCAGGACGGTTGGATACAGCACGAAGCCGCGCGGTTCACTGGTGATCCTGGTTCCCGTATCGCGACCGCTAAGCTCGAGATACTCGTGGAATGTGATGGTGGGGACGACCGCGGGACCGGCGCTCGCCACGCTTTCGGTTCCGTTGATGATGTAGGTGCCATCGTCGCTGTAGTTCGCATAGGTGGCCTGGATCGAGGCGATGACCGTCATGGCCGGGGTTCTTCGTGATCACCACCGTTGGCTTGATGGCATTCCCCAGGTGACGCCGTCGCCGCAAGCCAGTCGGCACCAGCGTACGCCGACCTGGAAGCGCTGAGCGGGACAGGATAAGCATGATCAAATGCGACACGGCGGGTAAGTCCCGGCCGGCCGGACGAGGAACCGGTATCGTGCGGTTGCGTGCTGGACGGCGAGCTGATCTTTATACCGAGCGAGATTCCCCGGCAAGGCGTGTTCGCGCTCTGGGGTAATGGCTCGGGATCCGCCAAGCTGGAGCTGGTCTTCCCCGGCGGCACGTACGGCATACGCAAGCGCCTGGTATCGGCGGAAATCATCCCGCTCGCCGAGGCTCTCCCGGCGCTGCTCGCCTTCGATCCCAGCCACGCTGGGCTGCCCGTGCGGCGCAGTGCCCTAGTCTGGGCGGCGGCTGTGGCCGCGGGAGTGGGCCTCGTCGCGCGCGGCCGGCTTCTGCCGACCGTCGGTGCAGACGACATGGACGTCTGGCGTGCCGGACCGCTCGATCCGGCCGACCTCAGCTGGCTGCACGAACTCGCTGCCGTCTTCCCGCCGGCCGCGCATGCCCTGGGAGTTCCCGGCTCGCGCCCGATGCGGCTCCGGTCTCCGGAGGCATTGGTCCGCGACCTGTGGGACGCGATCGCCGACACCATCGCGCGGTCGCCCGCTGCACCCCGGACCACTGCGTCACCGGCGTTCGCTGCTGCTGAGCCGACCCGGGTCAGCGATCTCGCGGAGTGGCTCGCCGACACGCGCGAAGGCCTTTCGGCCGGAGCGCGACTGGGCCTGCGGATCGAGACGGTTGTGGCATCCCTCATGGCCACGGCGGACGAGGAGCCAGACGAGGAAGACGAGGGTCCCGACGCGGACACGCCCACGTTCCAGCTGGTGCTGCAGCTACGCAGTACCGCAGACCCGAGCCTGATCGTTGACGCTGCCGCACTGTGGAATCAGCCGGAAACGGTGCTGGCCAGATTTGGCTCACAGGCGGAGACGGATCTGCTGCTTGCGCTACGACGCGGCGCATCCGTGTGGCCGCCGCTCGCTGAGGTGCTGCGGCACGCCAGTCCGTCGGTGATCGACCTCGACGACGATGCGCTCACCAGCCTGCTCGGCCCGGCAGCCGAAGAACTAGCGGGCGCCGGCATTGAAGTGCTGTGGCCGTCCAGCATGCTCGACGGCGGCCTGAAGCTGCGGGCTGTCGCCACGCCAGCACCGGAGAAGCTCACGGAAGCTGGGTTCGGGCTCGACGCGCTGCTGGATTTCCGCTGGCAGCTCACGCTCGGCGGTGCGCTGCTTGACGCCGATGAGATCACCGCCCTCGCCGAGGCGAAGCGGCCGCTGATCAGGCTGCGTGGCCGCTGGGTGATCCTCGATCCGGCCCTGCTGGACAGGCTGCGCCGCCCGCCCCGGACACGGATGCGCACCTGCGAAGCACTCGGTGCGGTACTCACGGGCTCGGCGGAGATCGACGGCGAGACCGTGCCGGTCGTCGCCGAAGGCCCGCTCGCCGACCTTGCCCGCCAGGTCGCGAGCATCGCGTCAGCCCCCGAACCGCTCGAACCTCCGCCAGGTCTAATGGCGACGCTGCGGCCGTACCAGCAGCGGGGCCTGGCCTGGCTGGCCGGGATGTGCGGTGCCGGGCTCGGCGGCTGCCTCGCCGACGACATGGGGCTTGGTAAGACGATCCAGGTGATCGCGCTACACCTGCACCGGCGGGATTCGAAGGCGGGACCGACGCTTGTTGTGTGCCCGGCTTCGCTGCTTGGCACCTGGGAACGGGAGGTGCGCCGATTCGCTCCCGACGTCCCTGTCCGCCGCTACCACGGAGGCGCCCGGCACCTGCAGGATTTGGCCGTCGATGAGGTCGTGTTGGCCACTTATGGCGTGGTCCTGCGTGACTCGGCGCGGCTCGCCCAGATCGGGTGGGGTCTCGTCGTCGCCGATGAGGCTCAGCACGTGAAGAACCCGCTGTCGCGCACCGCCCGTGAGCTGCGGGCGGTACCCGCGCCTGCCCGGGTCGCGCTGACCGGAACGCCGGTAGAGAACCGGCTGTCGGAGTTGTGGGCGATCCTCGATTGGACAACACCTGGCCTGCTCGGGCACCTGGAGCCATTCACCCGCAGGGTGGCGGTACCGGTCGAGCGGTACCGGGACGCTGGGGCGACCGCCCGGTTCGCGGCGCTGATCCGGCCGTTCCTGCTCCGGCGCCGGAAGACAGATCCCGGGATCGCACCCGAGCTGCCGCGTAAGACGGAGACGGACCAGTTCGTGCCGCTCACCGCCGAGCAGGTCACGCTCTACGAGGCGATGGTCCGCGAGGCGATGGAAGCCATCGCCACCAAGGAGGGCATCGAGCGCGCCGGGCTGGTTTTCAAGCTTCTGACCGCGCTGAAGCAGATCTGCAACCACCCGGCCCAGTACCTGAAGCAGCCGGGACCACTGGCCGGCCGGTCCGGGAAGCTGGCCGCGTTCGACGAGCTGACCGATGTAATCCTGGCCAGCGGGGAATCGATGCTCGTCTTCACGCAATACACCCAGATGGCGACGCTGCTGCAGCAGCACCTTGACGCCCGCGGAGTGGGCTCACTGTTCCTGCACGGCGGGGTTCCCGTGCGGCGCAGAGAGGAAATGGTGGCGCAGTTCCAGGCCGGTAAGGTTCCGGTGTTTCTGCTGTCGCTTAAGGCGGGCGGCACTGGCCTGACGCTCACCCGCGCCACCCACGTGCTGCACTACGACCGGTGGTGGAACCCCGCGGTGGAGGATCAGGCAACCGATCGCGCGTACCGGATCGGCCAGGACCGCCCGGTGCAGGTACACCGGCTCATCACCGAGGGAACGCTCGAAGACCGCATAGCGGCCCTGCTGGAAAAGAAACGCGACCTCGCCGAGGCCGTGATCGGCTCTGGCGAGGGCTGGATCGCCGAGCTTTCCGATGACCAGATCGCCGAACTCGTCACCCTGCGAGCCGCCACATGAGCGACAGGACCGACAACCCGGCCGGGATGAACCGGGAGAAACCGGAATTCGGCCGGACCTGGTGGGGCCGGGCATGGCTGGAAGCGCTGGAGCAGCGGGCCCGGCTAGACCCGAACCGGCTGCCGCGCGGCCGGGACTATGCGCGCGGCGGCTCTGTCGGCGAGCTCATCATGGCCCCGGGCGAGGTGCGAGCTCAGGTACAGGGCCGCAAGACACATCCATACGAGGTCCGGATCCGGGTGCGGCGCTTCACCGACGACGAGTGGGACCGGGTGCTCACAGCCATCTCCGCCCGACTTGGTCACGCGGCGGCGCTGCTGGACGGCGAGCTGCCACCCGAGATCGCCGACGATGCGGCCCACGCCGGGCTCGACCTGCTACCGGGCGGCG
>Ga0302232_10001626_pt1 | contig 15527 bp, 10 predicted proteins | sample II_Palsa_N2_3_FD_193575 | JGI IMG/M metagenome (GOLD analysis project Ga0302232, IMG submission 193575) | Peat permafrost microbial communities from Stordalen Mire near Abisko, Sweden - II_Palsa_N2_3 | ecosystem: Environmental > Terrestrial > Soil > Palsa > Peat permafrost | place: Sweden...
CACTCGGATCGACCATCTTCGGGTAGTCGATCGGCCGCACTGCGACCTTGCCCTCACCCAGATACACCACACCGCGATTGCTGCTCATTGTCTCGTCTCCATGTTCGTCTAGCTGCTCGATTACCTGCCCGTATTGCTGCCGGACTGGTTGCCCAATTGACAGCGCTGTTCGCCACGGCATCCGGCAAACGCCGCTGATTCGAGCGTATTCCCTGAGCCCCTGCGACAAGTGTGCAAAACCCGACATGAGCTTTCCCCAAACCGACAAACCCGCCCATCACGTACTTTTTGTTGATTGAACGATCAATAAAAAACCGCTAGAGTGACGACTTTCGACGCGAGGACCTGAGAGACATGCCCAAAGTCGGAATGCGCGAAGTGCGTCGCGCGCAACTGATCGACGCCACCCTTTTGACGATCGACGAAGCCGGCCTGGCGGGCACCACGCTGGCCTCGGTGGCGCAGCGTGCCAAGATTTCAACCGGTATCGTCAGCCATTATTTCGGTGACAAGGACGGTCTGCTCGAAGCCACGATGCGGCATATCCTGGGCGATTTGTGGGCTGCCACCACGCGCCGGCGTATCGCGGCGAAACCGCAGCCGCGCGCGCGTCTGCGCGCCATCGTGGCGGCCAATTTCGACGTGAGCCAGGTGAGCGGCCCAGTGATGAAAACGTGGCTCGCCTTCTGGACGCAGAGCATGCACGAGCCGCAGTTACGGCGCCTGCAACGCGTCAATACACGCAGGCTGTTTTCGAACCTGTGTGCGGAATTTGCCAAGGAATTACCGCGCGCCACCGCGCGGCGCGCAGCGAGCGGCCTGGCCGCGATGATCGACGGACTATGGCTACGTGGTGCGCTCTCCGGCGATCCGCTCGATACGAAAGCGGCCTTGCGACTCGCCAACGACTACATCGACATGCTGCTTGCGCCCGGAGCCTGAACAATGAGGCTTGAAGCCTCAGGTGAAGCGAAGCACCGTCCCAAGCCTTCAAGGAGAAAACTGATGCCCTCTTTCGGCCTGCAACGACTCTACATCGGCGGCGAGTATGTCGATGCCACCAGTGGCACGGCCTTCGACACCTTCGATCCGGCCACCGGCGAAAAACTTGCCACTGTGCAGCAGGCAAGCTCCGCGGACATCGACCGCGCAGTGCAATCCGCACAAGAAGGTCAGCGCGAATGGGCAGCGCTGACCGCGATGCAACGCTCGCGCATCCTGCGCCGCGCGGTGGACTTGCTACGCGAGCGCAACGACGAACTCGCCGAGCTTGAAATGCTCGATACCGGCAAGCCGATTGCCGAAACGCGCGCCGTGGATATCGTGACCGGCGCGGACGTCATCGAGTATTACGCGGGCCTCGCTACCGCGATTGAAGGCCAGCAGATTCCGCTTCGCGCCGAATCGTTCGTCTATACGCGCCGCGAGCCGCTGGGCGTCACGGCCGGCATCGGTGCATGGAATTACCCGATCCAGATTGCCTGCTGGAAATCGGCACCGGCGCTGGCAGCCGGCAATGCCATGATCTTCAAGCCGAGCGAAGTCACGCCGCTGTCCGCCTCAAAGCTGGCGGAAATCTATCTGGAAGCCGGCGTCCCGGCTGGCGTATTCAACGTCGTGCAGGGCGACGGAAGAGTCGGCGCCTTGCTCGCCAGGCATGAGGGCATCGCCAAGATCTCGTTCACCGGCGGCGTCGAAACGGGCAAGAAGGTGATGTCGCTCGCGGGCGCTTCGTCACTGAAGGAGGTGACGATGGAACTCGGCGGCAAGTCGCCGCTGATCGTCTTCGACGACGCGGATCTCGACCGCGCGGCGGATATCGCCGTCACCGCAAATTTTTTCAGCGCCGGCCAGGTCTGCACGAACGGCACGCGCGTATTCGTCGCCCGTAAAGTGCAGCAGGCCTTCGAAGCGAAGATTGTCGAACGGGTGAAGCGCATCCGCATCGGTAAGCCGTCGGATCCGACGACCAACTTCGGCCCGCTGGCGAGCGCCGCGCAACTCGACAAGGTACTGGGCTACATCGAAAGCGGCAAGCAGGAAGGCGCGCGTCTGGTGGCGGGCGGTCAGCGCTTGCTCGCAGGCGACTACGCTCGCGGCCAGTTTGTGCAACCCACCGTATTCGCGGACTGCAGTGACGAGATGAAGATCGTGCGCGAAGAAATCTTCGGCCCGGTGATGAGCCTCTTGACCTTCTGCGATGAAGACGAGGTGATCGCCCGCGCCAACCACACGATCTACGGCCTCGCGGCAGGCGTGGTCACCGAGAACCTCTCGCGTGCGCACCGCGTCATCCACCGCCTCGAAGCCGGCATCTGCTGGATCAATACGTGGGGCGAATCGCCGGCGGAAATGCCGGTGGGCGGCTACAAGCAGTCGGGCGTGGGCCGCGAAAACGGCATCACGACGCTCGAGCATTACACGCGCATCAAGTCCATCCAGGTCGAACTGGGCAAGTACCAGCCGGTGTTTTGAGGAGGCGCAATGGCAGCGAAAGAGTACGACTACATTGTGATCGGCGCGGGCTCGGCAGGCAATGTGCTGGCCACGCGCCTGACCGAAGATGCGGACGTCAGCGTGCTGCTGCTCGAAGCAGGCGGCCCCGACTACCGTTTCGATTTCCGCACGCAGATGCCCGCCGCCCTCGCCTATCCGTTGCAAGGACGGCGCTACAACTGGGCCTACGAAACCGAACCCGAACCGCACATGAACAACCGCCGCATGGAATGCGGGCGCGGCAAAGGGCTCGGCGGCTCGTCGCTGATCAACGGCATGTGTTACATCCGCGGTAACGCGCTCGATTACGACGGCTGGGCCGAACGCAAAGGCCTCGAAAACTGGAGTTACCTCGACTGCCTGCCGTACTTCAGGAAGGCGGAAACGCGCGATATCGGCCCCAACGCGTATCACGGCGGCGATGGCCCTGTCCACGTCACCACCAGCAAACCCGGCGCGAGTCCGCTGTTCGGCGCGATGGTCGAAGCAGGCGTGCAAGCCGGCTTTCCGCGTACCGATGATCTGAACGGCTACCAGCAGGAAGGCTTCGGCCCAATGGACCGCACGGTGACTGCCAACGGCCGGCGCGCCAGCACGGCGCGCGGCTATCTGGACCAGGCACGGCAGCGGCCGAACCTGACCATTGTCACGCACGCGACTACCGATCGCATCCTCTTTATGGGCAAGCGTGCCAACGGCGTCGCTTATCTGCATGGCGGCGCGAGCGTCGCCGCATACGCCCGCCGCGAAGTGCTGCTGTGCGGTGGCGCAATCGCTTCGCCGCAAATCCTGCAGCGCTCAGGCGTAGGTCCTGCAGCGTGGCTGCGCGAACTGGATATTCCGCTCGTGCTCGATCTGCCAGGCGTGGGCCAGAATCTCCAGGATCACCTCGAGATGTACATGCAGTACGAGTGCAAGGAACCCGTCTCGCTCTATCCTGCGTTGCTGCTGCACAATCAGCCGGCCATTGGGCTCGAATGGATGCTCAAGGGCACGGGCATCGGCGCCAGCAATCACTTCGAGGCAGGCGGCTTTATTCGCACCCGCGACGACGATCCTTGGCCCAACATCCAGTATCACTTCCTGCCGGTGGCGATCAACTACAACGGCACCAACGCGATCAAGATGCACGGCTTCCAGGCGCATGTCGGGTCGATGCGCTCGCCTAGCCGTGGGCGCGTCAAGCTGCGCTCGCGCGATCCGCATGAGCATCCGTCGATTCTCTTCAACTACATGGCCGAAGCGCTCGACTGGCGCGAGTTCCGCGACGCCATCCGCATTACGCGCGAGATCATCCGGCAGCCGGCGCTCGACCGCTTCCGCGGCCGTGAACTGAGCCCCGGCGCGGAACTGCAAAGCGATGCGGAAATCGACGCCTTCGTGCGGGCGCGCGCTGAAACGGCCTATCACCCGTCGTGTTCGTGCGCGATGGGCTATGACGAGATGGCGGTGGTCGACAACGAAGGCCGCGTGCACGGCCTGCAAGGCCTGCGGGTCGTAGACGCGTCGATCATGCCGCGCATCACCACGGGCAACCTGAACGCGCCGACCATCATGCTCGCCGAAAAGATCGCCGACCACATTCGCGGCCGCGCTGCACTGGCGCGGGTCGAAACGCCCTACTTCGTGGCCAGCGGTGCACCGGCACGCGGCACGTCTGCCCGTTCGAAGAGCCTCACGCAGGAAGCCGCCGCGCACGCGAATTGAGCACAAAGGGCGCGCCACGCCTCAACAGCGCAACATGGCGCGCTCATTCCATCCGAATGCCGATTTCGTTCTATGTCGGCCATTAATGGTCAAGTCTACTGAAAGGAACCGGGCCTCGAACCCAACCGGGTATTGAGGTCTTCGAATCATCCATTCAGAGGATGCCATGTCGAGCGCCGCTTCGCCCAGTGTTTCACCTCAAGCCCGTCCCAGTGCCGCTGCGCGTCTCGAGCGGCTGCCGTTTTCCGGCTATCACCGGACCATTTTCATCATCATCGCCGCGGCGTTTTTCTTCGATTCAATCGACCTCGGCACGATGACCTTTGTCCTCGGTTCGATCAAGACCGAATTCAAACTGTCGAGCGCGATGGCCGGACTGGTTGCGAGCGCAAGCTTCTTCGGCATGGTGCTCGGCGCAGCTGTCGCGGGACTGCTCGCTGATCGCTTCGGACGCCGTCCTGTGTTCCAGTGGAGTATGGTTTTATGGGGCGTCGCGTCGTATCTGTGTTCGACCGCGCATTCCGTCGAAGCGCTGATTTTCTATCGCATCCTGCTCGGTATCGGCATGGGCATGGAGTTTCCGATTGCGCAGACCTTGCTCTCCGAGTTCGTACCCGCTGCCTCGCGCGGACGGCTCGTCGCGTTGATGGACGGGTTCTGGCCACTCGGCTTCATCACGGCCGGCATCGTCTCCTACTTCGTGCTGCCGCAATTCGGCTGGCGTACGGTGTTCGCGCTGCTCGCGATTCCAGCGGTGTTTGTGCTGATCGTGCGCCGCGTCGTGCCGGAGTCGCCGCGCTGGCTCGAACATAACGGCAAGCCGGCCGAGGCGGACGCCGTCCTCATCGGCATTGAAGCGAGAGTGATGAAGGCGAACGGTCTCACGTCGCTGCCTGCACCCTCGATGCTCGCCGAGCCTGCGCCCGCCTCCAAGCAAGGCGCTTTCCGCGAAATCTGGAGCGCGGCGTACCGTCAGCGCACCATCATGGTCTGGCTGCTGTGGTTCTTCGCGCTGCTTGGCTTCTACGGTCTCACGTCGTGGCTCGGTGCACTGATGCAGCAGGCGGCCTTCGCCGTGACGAAATCGGTGCTCTATACGATGCTGATCTCGCTCGGCGGCATACCTGGCTTCCTGTGCGCGGCGTGGCTGGTCGAACGTTGGGGACGCAAGCCGACCTGCATCGTGTCGCTGGTCGGCGGCGGGGTCATGGCGTTTCTCTACGGACAGACCGCGTTGCACGCAGACAGCGTCGGCCTGCTGATCTGTGCGGGACTGCTGATGCAGTTCTTCCTGTTCGGCATGTGGGCGGTGCTCTACACCTACACCCCCGAGCTGTACGGCACGGGTGCGCGCGCAACGGGTTCGGGTTTCGCCTCGGCGATTGGCCGGGTCGGTTCGCTGATCGGGCCGTACGCGGTGGGTGTGGTGCTGCCGGTGTTCGGTCAGGGTGGCGTCTTCTCGCTGGGCGCGCTGTCGTTTGCTGTCGCTGCGCTCGCGGTGTGGATGATGGGAATTGAAACGAAGGGACTCGCGCTCGAATCGCTGGCGTCGCTTGAGGCTGCGGATAATGCGCCAGCCTATGGCGTCGCGGTGGACTGAACGCGTTGAGCGGCCGCGGCGCCCGCTTCGATGACGCGTTGCAGCACGCGCAATAAAATGAAGCCCGCCTGGCACAGGCCTGATCTTCAATCAGGCGGCACAGGCGAGCTACGCAATGAGGTACCGGCCAACATCTAAGACCGGTCGCGTCCGTGTCTGGCGCGGCCCGGGTGTGAATTGCGGCGCCAACCGCCGCGTGACCCAGCCAATCACGAAAGCGCTAGCATTTTATCGGCCAATGTTCTGAATGCTTCATGAGTAATTTCCCGATCTTGACGCCGCTCCGTGTCAACCAATGCTGCGCCAACGTCACTGCAACATGGCATCCATGGCATGTCTGTGCGCTTCATCACGGATCAATTGCGCCTGCGTTTGCCAGCTCCTAACGACGCTCCTGACCACCCCGCTCGCCACCGCATTGCGCCCTTGGCCGATGCCGCCGCGCCCGAAAGGTAAAATACGGGATGAGGCCCGCTGGGCCATGCCCAACCTGGGCCGCCAGGCCAATCGATGACATCCCTTCGCACATCGACGTCCGCACCCCGACAACCCGCGGCGATACCGGCTTGAGCCGGCATTGCCCGAGGACAGCTCGTCCTTTAACAGAGCCCCTCAGGAGCCACTTTATGACCGACTCGAATGTGTCTTTCCTCGGCCGGATTTCGCTAGCCGTCGGAACGTTCTTCAGCATTCTGGGCGACGGCGAGTTCGCCGCCCGCGTACAGCGCCTGCGCAGCGGCGCGCCCGCCACGGCCGCCCCGGTGGCCACGCCTGCCCCCGTTGCCGCACCTGCACCCACACCGGCGCCGCAACCCGCAGCGCCCACGCTGAAGCAGGCGAGTCCGGATGCCGCCCTCCAGCTTCTGGGTCTGCTGCAGCGCGATGCGCGGTTTATCGACTTTGTGGAAGAAGACGTGGCCGGCTACTCGGATGCCGACATCGGCGCCGCCGCCCGTGTCGTGCACGGCGGCTGCCGGACGGTCCTGCGCGAGCATTTCACGATTCGCCCCGTGCGTGAGGAAGCCGAAGGCAGCCGCGTGACGCTGCCCGAAGGTTTCGACGCCACCGCTGTTCGCCTGACCGGCAACGTGGTTGGCAAGGCGCCGTTTACCGGCAGCCTCAGCCATCGCGGCTGGCGCGTCGAGGACGTGCGGCTGCCCAAGCTGGCTGCCAGCCATGACGCATCCGTAATCGCAGCGGCCGAGGTGGAACTATGAGCGAGCCGCGTTATTCGATCGGCATCGATCTGGGCACGACCCATTGCGCCCTCTCGTATGTCGACTTCGCCGGCAGCGACGGCGAAAAGACCACTCAGGACGTGCTGCCCATCACGCAGCTCACCGCACCGGCCACGATCGACGATCTGCCCTTGCTGCCCTCGTTCCTCTATCTGCCGCATCCGAGCGAACTCGCGCCGTTCGACCTCGGCTTGCCGTGGACAGGCGGGCGCGACTTCGCAGTCGGCGAAATGGCGCGCAGCCGCGGCGCGGGCACGCCAATCCGCCTCGTCTCCAGCGCCAAGAGCTGGCTGTGCCACCCGGGCGTCGATCGCCGCGCCGCGATTTTGCCGAACGACGCGCCGCCTGAAGTGACGCGCGTGTCTCCGCTCGAAACCTCGATCCGCTACCTCACGCATCTGCGCGAAGCCTGGGACCATGGGCATCCTGACGCGCCGTTCAGCGAGCAGGAGATTACCGTCACGATTCCCGCGTCGTTCGATCCGGCCGCGCGTGAACTGACCGCCGAAGCGGCCCAGGCCGCCGGCTACGCGGGCATGACGCTGCTCGAAGAACCGCAGGCCGCGCTGTATAGCTGGATCCAGAAGACCGACGGCCAGTGGCGCAAGCAGGTGCGCGTGGGCGACATCATCCTGGTGGTCGATGTCGGCGGCGGGACAACTGACCTGTCATTGATTGCCGTGATCGAGCGCGAGGGCAACCTCGAACTGCATCGCGTCGCAGTGGGCGAGCATATCCTGCTGGGCGGCGACAACATGGACCTGGCGCTGGCCCACGTGGTAGCGCGCAAACTGGCCGCGCAGGGCACGCAGCCCGATCCGTGGCAACTGCGTGCGCTGACCTACGCCTGCCGCGCGGCCAAGGAGACGCTCCTCACCGACGCTACCGCCGATGCCGTACCGCTCGTCGTGCCGAGCCGCGGCGCCAAACTGATCGGCGGCTCGATCCGTGCCGAACTCACGCGCGATGAACTCACGCAGACGATTCTGCAAGGCTTTTTCCCGCAAGTGGACAGCGCCGCGCGTCCGGTGAGCCGCGCGCGTGCCGGCTTGACGCAACTGGGCTTGCCGTACGCGCAGGATGCCGCGGTTACACGCCATCTGGCCGCGTTTCTCGGCCGCCAGGTCGCGGCACTCGCCGAACTCGAAGGACTGCAAAGCACGCAGCCCGAAGGCACCAGCTTCCTGCATCCCACCGCGATGCTCTTCAACGGCGGCGTGTTCAAGTCGCCGCTGCTGGTGGAGCGCATTCTGCAGACGCTCAACGGCTGGCTCGCGGCGGAAGGCGCGGCGCCCGCGCGTCTGCTGGAAGGCGCGGATCTCGACCTCGCGGTGGCGCGCGGCGCTGCCTACTACGGCTACGTGAAACGCGGCCAAGGCGTGCGGATTCGCGGCGGCATTGCGCGGGCGTTCTATATCGCGGTTGAATCCGCGATGCCCGCTGTGCCGGGCCTCGAGCCGCCGATACAGGCGCTCTGCGTGGCGCCGTTCGGCATGGAAGAAGGCACCGAGGCGGAACTGCCCACGCAGGAGTTCGGCCTCGTGGTGGGAGAGCCGGTGCACTTCCGCTTCTTTGGTTCGTCGGTGCGCCGGCAGGATCAGGTCGGCACGCTGCTCGATTACTGGTCGCCGGAGGAACTGCAGGAGCTCGATGAGATCCAGGCCACCTTGCCGCCCGAGGGCCGCAGCCCCGGCGAGATCGTCGCGGTCAAGCTGCATGCGCGCGTCACCGAAGCCGGCACGCTCGAACTGGAAGCCATCCCGCGCGGTACCGGCGAGCGCTGGAAAGTCGAGTTCGACGTACGCGGCAACGCCAACGCCTGAAGCAGATGAAGCAGTACATCGTCGGGATTGATCTTGGCACGAGCAACACGGTCGTCGCGTACGGGGAGGCGGGGTCCGAGGAGATCCGCGTCTTCGATATCGATCAGCTCGTCAGTCCCGGCGAGGTCGCCGCGCGGCCGCTGCTGCCGTCGGTGCGGTATCACGCGGCGCCTGGGGAACTGAGCGCGGGGGATTTGCAGTTGCCGTGGTCGGCTGCTGCGCCGCAGGAAGTTGAGCACCCCTTCGTAATCGGCCGGCTCGCGCGCAGCCTCGGCGCGCAGGTGCCGGGTCGGCTCGTCGCCAGCGCGAAAAGCTGGCTCTCGCATGCCTCGGTCGATCGCACCGCGCCGATTCTTCCCTGGGGCGCCGGCGACGACATCCACAAGGTCTCGCCCGTCACCGCCAGCGCCAGCTATCTGGCCCATGTGCGCGCGGCGTGGAACCACCGCTTTCCACACGCCCCACTCGAACAGCAGGACGTGGTGCTCACCGTGCCCGCCTCTTTCGACGACGGCGCCCGCGCGCTGACGCTCGAAGCAGCGCGCATGGCGCAGTTGCCGAAGCTGCGGCTGCTCGAAGAGCCGCAAGCGGCTTTCTACGACTGGCTGTTCCGGCATCGCGGCTCGCTTGGCACCGAACTGGCGGACACACGGCTCGTGCTGATCTGCGACGTCGGCGGCGGCACGGCCGACTTCACCCTCATCAAAGTGCAGATGCAGGACGGCCAGCCGCAACTGACGCGTGTCGGCGTGGGCAACCACCTGATGCTCGGCGGCGACAACATGGACCTCGCGCTGGCGCATCTCGCCGAGAGCCGGTTGTCGACGCCGCAGTCGCGCCTGTCGGCCGCGAGCCTCTCGCAACTCGTGGAGCGTTGCCGCGCTGCGAAAGAACAACTGCTCGGCGCCGCTGCACCGGACTCGGCGTCGATTACGCTGTTAGGCGCGGGTTCGAAGCTGATTGGCGGGGCACGCACGACGGAGATCACGCGCCAGGAAGTCGAGCAGATCATCGTCGATGGCTTTTTCCCGAGCGTTTCCGCGGATGCGCGGCCAGGACGTCCACGAGGCGCAATCGTGGAATTCGGCTTGCCCTATGCGAGCGATGCTGCCATTACGCGGCACGTCGCCGCGTTTCTGGGCCGGTTGGCGGCGCAATCGCACGAAGCCTCAGGCACAACGGCGACCGCTAATGACGACGCGTTACCCGTGCCCGATACCCTGCTGCTCAACGGCGGCGTGTTCCGCGCCGAGGCGCTCACCGAACGTTTGGCCACCACGCTCGGCACGTGGCGCGGCGCGCCTCTGCATGTCCTGCACAACGATAACCCCGACGTGGCGGTCGCGCGCGGCGCGGTGGCCTACGCGCTCGCGCGTGCGGGCCATGCGCCGCGGATCGGCGGTGGTTCGCCACGCAGCTACTTCCTTGTCCTCGATGAGGATGGCGAAGCGTTGCGCGGTGTCTGCGTGCTGCCGCGCGGCACGGATGAAGGCCGCGAGATCCATCTCGCGGACCGCACGTTCGCACTGCGACTTGGGCATCCGGTACAGTTTCATCTGGTCTCCTCAGTATCCGACACGAATTGGCAACCTGGCGAACTCGCCGAACTGGCGTTGGGTGAATTCGTGCGCCTGCCGCCGATCGCCACCGTCGTGCCGCCGCGCGACGTCAGCCAGTCCAGCGAAACCCCAGTCCAGCTAGTCGCTTCGCTCACTGAAGTGGGCACGCTCGAAGTGCATTGCATCGACGCCAACGACGCCGCACAGCGCTGGCTGCTCGAATTCCAGTTGCGCCGTGGCGAGGCCAAAGTCACCGTATCGGGCGAAGCGCCCCATCCGGGGTTGCCCCGCGCGCTCGAACTGATCGACCGCGCGTTCGGGTCGCGTTCGCAGAAAGTCGACGCCAAAGAGGTCAAACGCACGCGTGCGGAACTCGAGCAGATTCTCGGCCCCCGCGCGACCTGGAATAGCGCCCTCCTGCGCGAACTGTTCAATGCGCTGTGGGAACGTGCCAAACGGCGGCGCCGTTCGGCGGACCACGAGCGCCTCTGGCTGAACCTGGCCGGCTATTGCATGCGCCCGGGATTTGGCTACCCGCTCGACGAATGGCGCGTCGAACAACTCTGGTCGCTGTTCGACGACGGCATTCAGTACATCAACGACAGCCAGGTCTGGTCGGAATGGTGGACGCTGTGGCGCCGCGCCGCAGGCGGCCTCGGTGAGAGCGAGCAGCTCGATGTGCTCGACGCAGTGGCGTTTATGCAGGCCGCCGGCAGCGCACGCTCGAAGCTGCCGTTCGACCCCGCGAAGTCCGGCTACGCCGATATGGTGCGCCTCGAAGCGTCGCTCGAGCGGGTGCCTGCGGAACGCAAGATCGAACTCGGCCAGCGGTTGATCGAGCGGCTCAGGAAGCCTTCTGAGAATCACCAGGGGTGGTGGGCCGTTGGCCGGATCGGCGCACGCCGGCCGTTCTACGGCAGCGCGCACAGCGTCGTGCCGTCGGAGGTCGCGGTGAAGTGGCTCGACGCCATTCTGGCGCTCGACTGGAAAAAGGTCGAACCCGCCGCGTTCGCTGCCGTGCAGATTGCGCGCATGACCGGCGACCGGTCGCGCGACCTTTTTGATGAAGTGCGGGCGAGCGTCGTCAAACGGCTCGAAACCGCGCATGCGCCGGCCAACTGGATCATGATGGTGAGCGAAACCGTCGAACTCGACGAGGCCGATGAGGGACGTGTATTCGGCGAATCACTGCCGCCGGGGCTCAAGCTGATCGGCTGATGGCAGCCCCGCTCAAATCGGCGTCAACACCCGCTCGCCCGCAAAATGCCGGGTCGCGTTGGTTATAAAGTTCTGCACCGAGGCCATGATCGCCTCCGGCGAGCGGCCGCCCACATGCGGCGTCAGCACGACGTTGCGCAACTCGCGCAAGGCTTCCGGCAGATGCGGCTCGCCCTCGTACACGTCGAGCCCAGCGCCGGCAATCGAACCCGCCTTGAGAGCGTCGGCAAGCGCCGCGGTATCGACGACACTGCCGCGCGACACATTCACGACGAATCCGTGCGGTCCCAACGCGTCGAGTACCGCCTTGTTGACCAGATGCTGCGTGCCGGGGCCGCCCGGCGTCGCTATCACGAGGAAATCGCACCACTGCACGAGCGCCGTGGCGCTATCGAAGTAGCGCATCGACTCGCCTTCGCGCGGCTTACGGTTGTGGTAGCCCAGCTCCATGTCGAACCCCGCGCCGCGTCTCGCAACCTTCTGGCCGATGTTGCCGAGGCCGAGAATGCCCAGACGTTTGCCTGACACGTTCGGGTGCATCGGCAGCGTGTCGCGCCAAACACCCTCGCGGGCCGCCCTATCGAGTTGCGGGACATCGCGCACCACCGCCAGCAGTAACGCGAAGGCATGATCGGCGACGCAGTGGTCGTTGGTCCCGGCACCGTTGACCAGCACGATGTTGCGAGCTCGGGCGTGGTCGAGTGGAAGGTTTTCATAACCGGCGCCCAGCGCGCTGATCAATTCGAGTTTCGGCAACTGGTCGACTTCCGCGGCTTTCACGCCGGTCGTGCCGTTGGTCAGCACGACGCGAACCGTGGCGCCGTGCGAGGCGATCGCTTCGGCGCGCGAGGCCGGATCAGGCGCATAGATCACGTCAAAAGCAGCCGCAATACACGCGCGACTTTCATCATTCAAGGAAATCAGAACCAGCACAGTAGGTTTCATGGACTCGACACGTTGATTGGCGGGACACTGCGACGCCGGAAAGTGTAACAAGGGCTCGGCGAGTATGCAGGCGGCTACTCCCGCCACGCGCTGCGACTCAAGTTCCCGCCCTGCTTGCCGTTACCAGGTAAGGGTTTCAGCGCGCTTGAGCGGCGCTGACGGCGCTTGGCAGACCGCAGCGGATTCCCCCTCCGCCCCAGCTCCGGCCAGGACCGTTATTGACCCGACCGCCTTTGCCCGCCAAGTCGTCTTAAAATGGCGACACTATCGACTACGGACTCGTCATGCTGGATACCCTTAGTGAAAAAGAGATGCCGCGCGGTGAAGCGACGGCCAGCGACGACTCGGAAATGTTCGAGCTGGCCCCCGTTTCACTCTGGCTCGAGGACTTCAGCGGCGTGCGCACGCTGTTCGACGCATGGCGCGCCGAGGGCGTCACCGATCTGCGCGCGCATTTCAGCGAGCATCCCGAGCGGGTCGCACAGTGCGCGCGCAGCATCCGCGTCATCAAGGTCAACCGCAAGACGCTCGACCTGTTCGAGGCGGACAGTCTCGACACGCTGACCGCCAATCTCGGCGCGGTGTTTCGTGACGACATGCTGAAGACCCACCTCGAAGAGCTGTGCCAGTTATGGGCCGGCCAGAAGCATTTCATGAGCCAGACCGTCAATTACACGCTGGGCGGTCGGCGGGTCGATGTGCTGCTCAAGGGCGCCGTGCTGCCCGGTCACGAATCGCGCTGGGATCGCGTGCTGGTCTCGCTGGAGGACGTGAGCGAACTGGAAGGCGCGCGTCATCGCCTCGTGCACGCCGAGCAATACGCGCGCGGGCTATTCGAAGACTCGCCGGTTTCGCTCTGGGTCGAAGATTTCAGCGCGGTCAAACGTCTGCTCAACGAGGCGCGGGCGGCTGGCATCGCCGACTTTCGCGTGTTCACGGACGTGCATCCGGAGTTCGTCGAACGCTGCATGCAGGAAATTCACGTGCTCGACGTGAACCGGCACACGCTCGCCATGTTTGCGGCGCCGGACAAGCAGACCCTGCTGGCCCGTCTGCCGCAGGTGTTCCGCGACGATATGCGGCCGCATTTCCGCGAGCAGCTCGTCGATCTGTGGGACGGCAAGCTGTTCCAGCAACGCGAAGTCCTCAATTACTCGCTGGACGGCAGCGAGGTACACGTGCATCTGCAATTTTCGGTGCTGCCGGGGCATGAGCAGGATTGGGACCTCGTGCTGGTGGCGCTCACCGATATCACCGCGCGCAAGAAAGCCGAGGCCTATCTGGAGTTTCTCGGCAAGCACGACGTGCTGACCAAGCTGCGCAACCGCTCGTTCTACGTCGACGAACTGAACCGGCTCGAACGCAAGGGTCCATTCCCGGTGACCGTGATCATGGCCGATCTGAACGGCCTGAAACGGATCAACGACCAGCTCGGCCACGCAGCTGGCGACGCGCTCTTGCGGCGGGCCGGCGAAGTGCTGGCAAAAGCGATGGAAACGCCCTTTCACGCGGCGCGCATCGGCGGAGACGAATTTGCGATCCTGATGCCCAGTACCGATGAGCATGGCGGCGCGGCGATGATCGACACAATCCGGCAACTGGTAGAACTGAATAATCAGTTCTACCCGGGCTCGCTGCTGAGCTTTTCGATGGGTGCGGCAACCTGTCAGTATGGCGAACGGCTCGAAGCTGTGGTGCAGCGCGCGGATCTGCTGATGTATGAAGAAAAGCGCGCGCACTATGCGAACCAGATCATGGGTGGGGCCAGCGAAGACTGAAGCAGCTTCCTGCCCGGGAATGTGACTCGGGCAGGCCTGCAACCGGGCTAGTTCACGCTTGATACGTACGAGCCCTATCCGGGCAATTTGGCGGCGAGAACGTCGAGCTTTCCGATCGTGGGCGGCACCGCAAACAACTCTTCCGCCTTGGCCATCAGCGCCGCGGCCACCTTGCCGGAAAGATGCGCCTCACGTCCGGCTTCATCCGGAAAGGCATCGAAGATGCCGAAGGTGGACGGTCCAAGACGCAGACCGAACCATGCGGTCGTCGCCGGTTCGTCCTCAACCAGCGGCAAACCGTCCAGCAGAAAACGTTCGACCTCCTGCTCCTTACCGGGCTTGGCTTCCAGACGAACGAACAGCGCTAGCTTGACCATGATGTCTCCTGTTGTGGTGAGCATCGGGTGCGTTACCGCGGGACACTGCACGCGCCCTCAGCCAAGTATAGTGTTTGCACCGGATGTGACGATGGTAAGAACCCGCGCACGCGATCGTCTTTCGCCGTGCCCCCACGCCGCCCGGGAGTCACAATCGTTTCAGGTGCCGCTTACAACGGTGCAGCCCTTCACGCAAGGAGACGAGCCATGTGCAACTCCGTTCTGCCGTCTGCATCACGCCGCAATTTGCTGTTCGCTGGGGCCGCATCGTTGACGTTGGCTGGCCTCGCGCCAGACAAAACCCAGGCCGCCGAACCGGCGGACGCCAACGCGCCCAATGCCATTACTCCGGCCGAGGCGCTCAAGCGCCTCATGGACGGCAACGCGCGCTACGCGGCCAATGCGCCCACCAACAAGGACTACTCTGCCGGGCGGGCAAGCCGTGTCACGGCGCAATATCCGATTGCCGCGATCGTCAGCTGCTCGGACTCGCGCGTCTCGCCGGAACTGGCCTTCGATCAGGGGCCGGGCGATATTTTCGTAGTGCGGGTTGCCGGTAACTTCGTCAATGAGGATGGGCTTGCGAGTCTCGAATACGGTGTGAAGTTTCTGCGGGTACCGCTCATCGTCGTGCTGGGCCATACCCACTGCGGCGCGGTGAGCGCCACGGTCGACGCGATTCAGAAAGGCGTCGTGCTGCCGGGCCATCTTCCGGATCTGGTGCGCTCGATCAAACCCGCGGTGGCGATCGCCCAGTTGCATGGCGATGCCGATCTGAAGGCGAGC
>Ga0302232_10001643_pt1 | contig 15476 bp, 18 predicted proteins | sample II_Palsa_N2_3_FD_193575 | JGI IMG/M metagenome (GOLD analysis project Ga0302232, IMG submission 193575) | Peat permafrost microbial communities from Stordalen Mire near Abisko, Sweden - II_Palsa_N2_3 | ecosystem: Environmental > Terrestrial > Soil > Palsa > Peat permafrost | place: Sweden...
GGAAGGGGTCAGGCGGTTATCTTGCTGACGAACCAGGATGCTTGGGCCAGCGCGCTGTCGGCAGCGGCGAGCAAACCGGGCTGGAGCGCGAAGTCGTGCCACATGCGCGGCCATCTGGTGTATGTCACGTCCACCTCGGCGGACGAAGCACTGGCGGCCAGCAGCTCGGCATCTGGAGCGAGCAGTTCCTCGGTCCCGGCCTGGATCAGCAGCGGCGGCAGCCCGGCGTGCGTGGCGTGCAGCGGAGAGACCAAGTGGTCGGCCCAGGTGTCCGGGTCGGCGTAGGCGCGGGCGCAGGCGTCGAGCCAGTCCGGGTCGAGCAGGACGTCGCGGCGCACCAGGTCCGGGACGGCCCGGCGGTCACGGCCGAGATCGAGCCACGGCGACAGCAGGATGCAGCCGGCCGGGGGTTCCTGCCCTTCGTCGCGCATCGCCAGGATCAGGGCCAGGGCGAGTCCCCCGCCTGCCGAGTCGCCCGACACCACCACCGGCCCGGCGTCGGCCTCGCCGGACAGGGCCGCAATGACCGCGCGGGCGTCCTGGAGCGCCGCCGGATGGGGATGCTCAGGTGCCAGCCGGTATTCGGGCAAGACAACCCGGCAGCCCGTCTGGGCGCTCAGGTGCGCCGCCCACGACCGGGCCATGCGCGCCGAGCCCAGGCAATAGCCGCCGCCGTGAAAGTGGACCACCGTCAGGCGCGAACCCGGTGCCCCGGAGGACACCACCTCGGCGCGCAGCCCGGCTATCGTCTGCTCGGTGACCGTGGTACGGCGCGGGAGCAGGGAGATCCTGGTGACCTGGTCCAGCCGCGTCCGCTGCACCTGCCAGGGCAGAGCCGGGTCCAGGCAGCGCCTGCCGGCCTGCCGCATCCCAAGGCGCATGGTCGCAGGCGGCAAGCGCAGCCCCCGGCGCGCGCGGCGGGCGGTCATGCCGCGCTGGTGCCGGCCATGGCCGGCTGTTTCGGCATGACCCGGTACGCGGCAAGGTCAAAGCGCCGGACCCGGTACCGGTACATGAACGTGTGGTCGGGCCAGTTGTTGACGTTGCGTCCGGAGGCCGTGGTGTACCAGTTGTGACAGCCGGTCTCCCACACCGACGTCCGGCTGGCCGACTGCACCCAGGAGCTGAACGCGTCCTGCACTTCTGGGCGCACGTCAAGCCAGGCCAGGCGCTCGGCCTGGAGCGCCTGGATCGCACCGAGCACGTAGCCGATCTGGCCTTCGAGCATGTAGATGATCGAATTTCCGCCGAGGTTGGTGTTGGGCCCGTAGAGCATGAAGAAGTTCGGGAACCCGGAAACGGTGATGCCGAGGTAGGACCACGGCCCGTCCTGCCAGGCCTGCTGCAGCCGCCAGCCGCCGAGGCCCGACACCAGCATCGGCGCGAGGAACTCCGCCGCCTTGAAACCGGTGCCGTAGATGATCACGTCCGCGGCGCGGGTCTTGCCGTCGGCCGTCACCACCCCGTTCGGGACAATCTGTTCGATCCGTTCCGTGACGAGCTCGGTGTCCGGCCGGGCCAGAGCCGGGTACCAGTCGTTAGAGAACGCGATTCGCTTGCAGCCCATCACGTAGTCGGGGACGCATCTGGCGCGCAGCTCAGGATCGGGGATCTGCGAGCGGAGCTGGCGGCGCCATAGCTGCATCGGCCCGGCCAGCAGCTTGGGCGACAGGACCAAGCCGCTGGTGAGCAGCTCGCCGTAGAGGAAGATGCGCAGCCGGTCGGCCTTGCGGACCACGGGCAGCCGGTCATACACCGCCTGCTCGGCGCCGCGGTAGGGCCGGTCGGCCTTGGGCAGCACGTACGGGGCGCTGCGCTGGTAGACGGCGACGTGGCCGGCGACCTTGGCGATCTCGGGTACGAACTGGATGGCGCTGGCCCCGGTGCCGACGACAGCCACACGCGTACCGGCCAGGTCGACGTCGTGGTTCCAGCGGGCGGAATGCCACGAGGGGCCGGCGAACTCCTCCCGGCCGGCGATGTCGGGCAGGGCGGGACGGCCGAGCTGGCCGAGGGCGCAGACGACCGCCTGGGCCTGCAGCGTGCCGCCATCGTCAAGGGTGAGATTCCAGACCGCGCGGTGTTCGTCGAACTCGGCCGCCGCGACGCCGCAGCCGAAACGCAGGTGCGGGCCAAGGCCGCGCTCGGCGACCAGCGCGTGCAGGTAAGCCAGGATCTCCTCGCGCGGCGGGAAACGCCGGCTCCAGCGCCAGGGCCGGAACGAGAACGAGTACAAGTGCGAAGGTATGTCGCAGCTCAGGCCCGGGTAGCTGTTATCGCGCCAGGTTCCGCCCAGGTCATCAGCCCGGTCCACCACGACGAAATCTTCGATGCCCGCGTGCCTGAGCGCGATCGCCATGCCGATCCCGCCGAATCCGGCGCCGATGACGACCACCCGGTAAGGCACAGGCACTCCCCTCTGACTCTGCTGAGCGTTAGATGGTCGCGGTCAGCGCTCGTAGTGGTACCGGCAGGCGGCTATGCGGATCTCGTCGGCGACGATCTTGTAGACGAGGCGGTGTTCGTCGGTGATCCGGCGGGACCAGTATCCCTGGAAGCCATGCTTGAGCGGCTCGGGTTTGCCGATCCCTTCGTTGCCGTTGCGCTTGATAACAGTAATCAGGGTGTTGATCCGCTTCAGGATCTTGCGGTCCTGGGCCGCACGCTGCCCCGGTGGGACTCCGGCGACCACCTTCACCCGAACGACCTCGGCTACCGGCACATGGCCGACAGCATCGACCTGGCGCTGTTCGGCTGAGCGGCGAGGCCGGACTGAGCGAGTCAGCCGGGGCTGAGGTGCCCCGCCTGGGCGAACTTCTCGATAGCGGCCGGGGTGACCGGCGTGAAGAAGTTGACGAGGTTGCCGTCGGGGTCGCGGAACAGCAGCGACCGGTTGCCCCAGGGCATGGTGGTGGGCTCCTGAACGACGTCATCGACCAGGCCGGCCAGCTCCTGGTGCGCTTTGTCCACGTCGTCGACGAGGAACTCGATGATCACGGTGTGGTTGTCGGCGGGGCGGGCGACGCCCGGCCCGAACAGCGGCACGGTCCGGGTGCTGCCGATCGCGAGGGTAGCGCTCGGGGTGGTGATCTCCGCGAAGTCCTCGGTGGACCAGGTTGCGGGCACTCCCGTCGCGCGCTCGTAGAACCCGACGAGGCGCTTGATGTCGCCGGTGATGATGCGGATCGAGACGAAGTTCATGGTGATCTCCTTAGCCGGTGTGTCGTTCCGCTTTCCACGCTAGAACTGATACCGGACAGAACCGGTCCGGTATTGGCGATGAATTTCAGCCACCGGAACGCGCGCCTGAGCATTCCACGCACACGCTCTCCCGCGCGAGCATGGATGCTGCGGGCGTCGCAGCGAAGGAGTACATCGACCGCCGGGTGCTGCTCGAGGCCAAACGACTCCTGGTGCACGGCGACCAGCCGGCGGCGAAGATCGCCGCACGCCTCGGCTTCTCCAGCGCCACGAACTTCAGCAAGTTCTTCCGCCAGCGCGCAGGTACGTCCCCGCTCGCCGCCGACGCCGAACGGCGCCGCCACCCAGCCCAGGCCCCTACGCCACAGCACGACGAGCCCGAGCTCGCCCCGCACGGTGGCATCGATCGATGTCGGAACATCGTCCGGTACTCATGGCGATGGACATCTGTTCTGACTGCCGCGCCGATGGCCTGAAGTTCGATTTCATCTGCGGGGGACGAGGTATACGGCAGCTGCACCCGGCTACGCGAGTTCCTCGAGGCCGAGGGCCAGGCCTACGTGCTGCGCGTCGCCTCCAGCTTCATGATCACGCTGGCCGGCGGGACAAGGCTGACCTGCGCCGAAGCGGTGGCACGCCTGGTGAAGGACAAGCGGCGCTGGGAGGTCCGCTCCGCCGGCAAGGGCTCCAAGGGCGAGCGGTGGTATGCCTGGGCGTCGGTTGCGGGGGCCGTACTAGACGGTTTGTGATTGATACTGCTGCCGGTGGTGCGAGGTTGCAGCTGGTCAATTTCGCTGCCAGGTGATGGCGAAGTGGTCGATCTGGCGGATCGGGACGCTGGCGGTGATGTCGGGCGTGGTGAGGGCGGCCAGGCCGGGCAGGCGGGTGAACAGGGTGCTCAGCGCGACTTCACCGTGCAGCCTGGCTAGCGGGGCGCCGAGGCAGAAGTGAGCTCCGGCGGCGAAGCTGAGGTGCGGGTTGGGGTCGCGGCTGATGTCGAACCGGTCGGGGTCAGGGAAGGTGGAGGGGTCGCGGTTAGCGGCGGCCAGGAACAGCAGGCGCGGCTGCCCGGCCGGGCACGCAACGCCGTCGATGTCGGCGTCGGTGCGGGGTGTTGCCCCGGTGAATGTGGTCGGGGTGATCAGCCGCAGCATTTCCTCGACGGCGGCGGGCCAGCGCCCAGGGTCTTCCTGCAGGGCGGCCAGCGCCTCGGAGTGGGTGCACAGCAGGTGGGTGCCCAAGGTGAGCAGGGTGGTGGTGGTCTGGTGCCCGGCGTTGATGAAGAAGACGCAGTTCGCGAGCAGGTCCTGGCGGTCCTCGCCTGCCGCATGCCGGGCGGCCAGGGCGGTCATCAGGTCATCGGCTGGTTCCGCGGCCCGCTGGTCGAGCAGCCCGGAGAAGTAGGAGAGCATCTGCTCGGTAGCGTCGTTGGCGGCTTGCACCGCGGTGCGGTCGCTGTCACGCTGGCTGGCGAAGCCGCGGTTCAGGACGGCCAGCGCCGCACCGAGCCAGTCCCGGTCCCCGGACGGGACGCCGAGCACGTCGTTGATCACGGTGAATGGCAGCGGCCGGGCGAAGCCGGCGACCAGGTCCATGCGGCCTACGGGCGCCGCCTGGTCGATCAGCGCGGCGGCACGCTCGGCGATGATGGCCTGGTAACGCCCGGCCCGGCGGGCGGTGAACAGGCCGCCGAAGGCGTCCCGGACGCGGCGGTGCCGGTCGCCGTCCAGCCGGATCATCCACCGGGCGAGCAGCTGGAATGCCGGGTCGGCGGAGGGCGGGATGGACGGCGCGGCGAACCGCGGGTCGCGGAGCACGTCCCGCACGAACGGGTACTGGCACCCGGGCAGCGGCGAGGAGCGCAGGATCACGTGCGGGTCGGCGCGACCGGCAGGAGAGAACAAAGCACCCAGCAGGTCGAACTCGGTCCCGGCAGCCGCGGGCGGCCCGGCTGAAGTGTTCACAAGATGCACGATAACGCCGGCCACGCCATCAGCGGAGACGGCGTGGCCGGTGGGCGGCGTAAGCCTTGTAACGGCGGCTCTCCCTGGTCGCGGCGCGGGGCACGACGCTGACGGTCTCGCCGACGATGACCAAATCGAAGCAGTAAGGCCCTGGCTCTCCTCGCCGAGCACCCGATAGCTGCCGGGTCGGCAGCATTGGCGGGATCGGACGTGCTGGTACCGGTGCGAAAAGAATGAATTCCATCCCTCACGATGCTGCTATCAGCAGGTGCAGAGCCAGGCCGCCGATCAGGATGCTGGAGGCTATCGAGGTGATGAGCCGCCCGCGGCTGCCTGTCAGCACCCGGCCGAGAAACGCCCCGCCGCCGGCCAGGACCAGCTGCCAGCTGGCGGAGGCGACGAAGACAGCCACGACGAACACGGCCTGACCCGCACGCCCCGGAGCGGCTGCCGCCTGCCTGCCGAGCACCAGCGCCGTGAAGTAGACCACGGTGAGCGGGTTCATCGTCGTCATCCCCCACATCCCCAGGTAGGCCCGGGCCGCGCCGGACGCCGCCCGGCCGGCCCCTGTACCATCCCGGCGTTCGCGATAACGGCGGACCGCCGCCACCGTCCCATGGACCGCCAGCGCAATCAGCACCACCGCCGACCCCCGCCGCAACGGCAGTGTGACCGGACGGAGCACGGGGGCCAGCGCCGCGCCGCCGCACACGGCGATCAGCGCGTACACACCATCAGCGGTCGCGACACCGAGCGCGGCGAACACGCCGGTCCGCAACGACGTCTGCGCCGTCAAGGCCACCAGATATGCCGCGACCGCTCCCACTGGCATGGCGATGCCATAGCCAGCCAGGAGCCCCGCGACCAGGACGGCGATCACAACCGGCCGAAGATCGGCCTCCGACCCCGGCCCCGCTGCTGCTGACCCCGCCCCGGCCGCGCGGTGACGGTCAGCGACGGGACAGCAGCAGTCATGCTCATGAGAAGATCCTGCGGGTTGCCCACCCGGCCGCGCAACTCAATTTCACCGGGGTGCCCAGCGAAGCAGATCCGCTGAGAAAGCGCCTCGCGGCTCACCCCGGAACAGCACAGCCTCCGGCACGGATGTCCCGTCGCCGACGCAACGCCCGACAGGGACACCGGGCCTAACGCGTCGGTTGCATCACCTTTGCGACCAGTGACCGGATACCCCCGGTGCCGGTAGCCCCGACGAGGTCCCAACTAACGCGATCCGGCTCAATGGGCTGACTTACCCATCCACGTCGTCAGGTAGTCGCCGTTTTCCGACAGTTGGCTTTCGTGCGCGAGGTATATCCAGTTGCCCTCGAAGAGGTACTTCATCTCCAGGTCGAAGAGCTCCGGGCCGGTGCGGTATGGCATAAAGTCAGTTCTTCGTGGCATCGGCCCGTACCGGTCCCGCCGGTGCGATCATGCCCGCGCGCTCGATGTACGCAATGACGTCACCGGCCGTCACGAAACGTGACCAGTCATCGTCGGCGATCACCAGGCCGAACCGGTCCTCGGCCGCGACGACGACCTCGGCCAGCGTCAGCGAGTCGATGCCGAGGTCGTCGCCGAACCTGGCCTCCGGCGTGACGTCCGCCGGGTCGACGCCGGCGACATCACCGAGAACCTCGGTCAGGCCGGCGAGTACCGTGTCCTGTGGCATGGGCCGTGTCCTTCCTGCTGAGAACCCGTCGTTCTGTCGCTACGCCTGCGCTGCGTTACCGGCCGGGGCGGCGCCGGCGGCACGTAGCGCCTGCTGCACGTCGTACTCGTGGATCCAGGCGAAGTCCTCCGCGACCCTGGTCACCTTCTCGTCGCGGGCTCGCACGGCCGGGCCGTCGGGCAGGTGCAGCAGGCTGCTCGTCACCGACGAGCTGCGCTGGATCTTCCGGGTGCGGGCGCGGCGCATCTGCTGGAACCGGGCGAACGCCGGTTCCAGGCCGTCGGGCTTGGCCTCGGCGAGCAGCACCGCGAGCGCGAAGGCGTCTTCGATCGTGGTGTTCGCGCCCTGCCCGTGGTGCGGCAGCATCCCGTGCGCGGCGTCGCCGAGTATGACCACCAGGCCGCGGTACCAGCGCAGCAGCGGGCGGACGGTGAACAGCCCCCACCGGATCGGGCTGGCAGCCGCCTTGATCATCTCGGTCACGGCGGGGTGCCAGCCCCGGAACGAGGCGGCCGGCACCTCCTCCTGGACGGCCGCGACCGAGCCCTCGTCCAGCCAGATCGGGGGCGTGGCCACGACCGCGAAGAAGTTGACCGCCTCGCCGCCGGGCCCGATGGCGTAGTGCAGCAGGTGCGCGTCGGCTCCCATCCAGAACTGGATCGCCTGCGGGTCCGGTAGCGAGGGCAGGTTCTCGGCCGGCACGATGCCGCGGAAGGCGCTGGTCCCGGAGTAGACGGCGTCGTCAGCGCTACCCGTACCGGGATGCGTGGCCTTACGTGCAGAGCCTGATCCAGTCATTCGGTCCCGATTCGGTCGTGTGGGGATCCGACTGGCCGTTCCTGCGGGCCCCGGAGCGAATCGATTACGGTCCCTTGCTCAAACTGATCGAGCACCTCGTCCCGGAGCCGGCCGACCGGTCCAAGCTGCTGTGGCACACTCCGGTCCGGCTGTTCGGGTTCGCGGACCCGCTGCGGTGACGGTTTCGGCGTATAATTCGTCATAAGCCCCGGCTGTACACCTCAGCCGGTCCTGCTTACCGTCCGCGTCACTCCGGTCCCCGGTGACTTAGCCGCTCACGCGCGTGAGCGAGTACCCGGAGACGCCATGACTGCCTTTCCTGAAACCACATCTGCTCCGTCGCAGCCCCAGGGTCCGGGGGAGACTGTCCTTCATGATCGCCGGATCACGGTCGACGGAGTGGAAACCCAGTATCTGGAAGCCGGCGCCGGACCGCTGTTGCTTCTCCTGCACGGGCACGAGCAGAGCGCGACCAGCTGGCGGTGGGTCATCCCCGCCCTCGCCCGGACCCATCGGGTATTGGCGCTGAGCCTGCCCGGTCACGGCGAGAGCGGCCCCGCGGCCGACGGTCACGCTCCCGGCGCCGACCTGGCCCCGTTCGTGGCCGCGTTCCTAGTCGCCGTGGGCGCCGAGGCACCGCTCGACCTGGTCGGCCACTCCGCCGGCGGCGCGATCGCCCTGCGTCTCACGCTGGCCGACCCCGCTTGCATCCGCACGCTGACCTTGGTCGACAGCGCGGGCCTGGGCCGCGAGGTGCACCCGCTCCTGGCGCTGGACACTTTGCCGGTCATCGGCGAGCTGGCCGTCATGCTCAGCCGCATGCCCGGCGGCGACCTGGCCCGCACCACCATGTCCGCGGCCATGCTATTCGCACAGCCCTGGCGGATTCCGGACGAGTTCCTCACCGAGCAGCACGCGCTCGCCCGCCGGCCGGGCCAGCTCGAGGCCTCCACCGCGATGGCCCGCGCCCTGTTCGGGCCGTACGGACAACGTCAGATCCTGCTCGACCGGCTCCCCGCCCTCACCACGCCGACCCTAATCGTGTGGGGCGACCGCGACTACCTGCTGCCCGTCCAGCAGGCCCACGCCGCGGTGAACAGCCTGCCCCACGGTCAGTTGTCGGTGTTCCCCGACTGCGGACACCTGCCCCACGTCGAACACCCCGACCGCTTCGCCGCCGTGCTCGGCACCTGGCTCACCGCACCCCGCGACCACCCGCGTAACACCCCGTTCGCCCCCCTCGCCTTCGCCGGCACCCTCGAAGGACCAACGATGACGGCATCCCAAGCTCGCACCACATGACCCCCGCCGAGACGCCCCCGACGGCGTCGCCGGCGTCTGAGGCCTACCGCAGCCAGGCCGGTCACTATGACCGGCGCACCGACGCCTTCCGCCAGTGGCGGGAACTGCTCGTCGCGTCGCTGCCTCTCCGCCCCGGGGACACCGTCCTCGACGTCGGCTGCGGCACCGGGCTGTGTGCGCCACTGCTGCACCGCCAGGTCGGCCCCGCCGGCACCATCATCGGCATTGACGAATCCGAGCAGATGCTCGCCGTCGCCGCGCACCGCGTGACCGAACACGGCTGGGACAACGTCCGCCTGATCGTGGCTCCGGTGGCCACCGCGCCCATTGACGGCATGGCCGACGCGGCCCTGTTCTGCGCGGTGCACGACATCATGCAGTCCCGCGCCGCCTTGGACAACATCGTCGCCCACCTGCGCCCAGGCTCACCGGTCGGCGCGACCGGCGGCAAGCAGCCGGCGCCGTGGATGTGGCCGCTGCGGCCCTGGGTCACCCGCCTGCACCGGCCGTTCATCACCGACTTCACCGGCTTCGACCGGCCCTGGCGCCTGCTCGCCAAGTATGTCCCCGACCTGCAGGTGCGCGAACTCGCCTGCACCGGCGGGTACCTCGCCGTCGGCCACACCCCTGGCGTCCGGCAGGTGCAGTTGATCAGTCATCGCGCGGCTGACGGGCCTGGCGACGCATCACGAGCACGCCGATCGCCGCTACCAGCCACACCGGGTACTGCACCAACCAGGCCAGGCGGAATGCCTCCGGCGTGAAGCCGCCCAGCGCGGTCATGACCGCACCCATCACGGCGAGCACGAACAACGTGGCAGAAAAGCCGCCCATGTTGACCATGGATTGCGCCACGCCGAGGTTGGCGCGCGGGTTGGAGGTCCGCGCGATGTCGAACCCGATCACCGAACCCGGGCCTCCCGCGGACAGCACCAAGACGAGCAGCACGAGCAGCCAGCGCGGAGCGGGGCCCGGGCACGCGAGGACGGCGGTCCAGATCAGCGCGTCCGCGGCGATCACCGCCAAGAGCATCCAGGTCCGGCGCGCGGGATACCGCGACGTGAGCATGCCGACGACCGGGCCTATGCAGATCATGCCCAGGACGAACAGCGTCATCAGCGCGCCCGCGGCCGACGCCGACAGGTGCTGCGCCGATTCCAGATAGGGCACACCCCACAGCAGCGCGAACACCATCATCGAGAACTGCGTGCCCAGGTGGCCGAAGAATCCGAGCCGCGTCCCCGGCCGGCCCCAGACTTCGCGCAGCTGACGCCCGATTTCCCGTGGCGACATCGACGGCGCAGGTGACCAGCCGCCCGCGGGAGCGTTACGGACCACCGCGACCACGAGCAGGGCCGCGAGTGCGCTGCCCGCGGCGGCCAAACCGAACGCCGTGGACCAGCCCGCGTGATGCAGCAGAATCAGGAACGGCACGGCCGACAGAATCTGACCGAGCTGGCCCAGGATGGTCGTCAGCTGGGTGATCACCGGGACGCGCCGGGCCGCGAACCAGCGTGGGACGAGCCCGAGAACCGCCACGAACACTATGGAGTCCCCCAGCCCGACCAGGACCCGGGCCAGCACGGCCTGGGGCAGGGCGGTGGCGCTCGCCAGCACGAGCTGGCCTGCCGTCAGGAAGACCCCGCTGACGATGAGCATGATCCGCGGGCCGAACCGGTCGACGAGCAAGCCTGCCGGGGTCTGGGCGACGACGTAGACAGTGACCTGGATGAAGACGAAAGCCGCCAGCACTCCAGGAGTGATATGGAATCGCCTGGCCGCCTCCAGCCCGGCGACCCCGAGCGACGTCCGCTGCATGACGGTCAGGATGTAGGTCAGGACTCCGACGGCCCACACGGCCCACCCTCGTCCGCGGGTGATCAGTTCCCCGCTCCGGACCGCTGGCGCTGCTATCTCCGTTGCCGTCACCAACCAAGTATGGCAAAAATTGCCACTTTTGGCAAATATTTGCCATACTTTGCCAATGCTCGTAGCATTAGCCCGTGCATGCGATGGGCGCAGGAGCATGAATTCGCCAGCTGAGCCGGAAGTGGCCGCCGCCAGGCGGCGAGCGGTCACCCTGGCCGATGTGGCCGACGAAGCCGGCGTCGCCGTGTCTACCGCCTCGCGGGCGCTGTCGAACCCGGACCGGGTCAGCGCGCCGACACGACACCACGTGCAGAGTGTCGCGACGCGACTGGGCTACCGGCACAACCGGATGGCGACGGCCCTCGAGACGGGCCGCACGCCCATGCTCGCCCTGCTGGTGGCGGACGTCACCAATCCGCACAACTTCGGTCTCATCCGCGGCGCCGAGGCGCAGGCCCGGGCCGCGGGCTACACCCTCATCATCGGCAACACGCAGGAGAGCTCAGAGTTCGAGCGAGCCCACGCCGACCGGCTGGGATCCGCAGTCGCCGGATTCGTGCTGGCCAGCAGCCGCTTGCCCGACGATGAACTGCTCGAGCTGGCCGAACGGCGGCCCGTCGTGCTGTTCAACAGGCAGGCGGCCGGCCTGCCCAGCGTCGTGAGCGACTCCGCCGACGCCGGCCGGCAGATCATCGACCACCTCGCGGCCCTGGGTCACCGGTCGCTGACCTACCTGGGCGGTCCGGCGAACGCATGGGTCGACGGCGAGCGCTCACGCGCGCTGTCGGAGTTCGCCGAACGCGCGGGCATCAAGGTGATCAGGCGGGGACCCTTCGCCCCGACCCTCGAGGGCGGGTCGGCGGCGGCTGACATCGGCGTAGCCAGCGGAGCGACCGCGCTGGTGGCGTTCAACGACCTGCTCGCCATCGGGGTGCTGCAGCGATTGCAGCACCTGGGCATCGATGTTCCCGGTGACGTGAGCGTGGTCGGTTTCGACGACATCTTCGGCTCGGACTTCTGCCATCCGCCGCTCAGCACCGTCACCGCTCCGGTCGAGCAGGCCGGCCGTTCGCTGATCGACCTGCTGCTTGGCGCTCGGGACGACCGGCGCGCAGCACCACGCATCGTGCTGCCCACCGTGCTGCGGGTCAGGGATTCGACCGGTCCCGCGGCTAGCCGGTGACTTTGTACTCCTCTAGTTGGTCCCTGGGTCGGGCTCGGGACGGCCGGGCTGCGCGCCGCCGCGCTCCTTGATGTAAGTCTCGGTCGGCACCATCACCTTGCGGCGGAACACGCAAACCAGGGTGCCGTCCTGCTTGTAGCCGCGGGTCTCGACCTGGACGATGCCCCGGTCACTCTTGGACTTCGACGGCCACTTGCCGAGCACGGTGGTCTGGCCGTAGATGGTGTCGCCGTGGAAGGTCGGCGCCACGTGCTTCAGCGACTCCACCTCTAGGTTCGCTATGGCCTGGCCCGAGACGTCCGGTACCGACATGCCGAGCAGCAGCGAATAGATGTAGTTACCCACCACCACGTTCTGGCCGAAGTCGGTGGCGTGGGCGGCGTAGTTCGCGTCCAGGTGGAGCGGGTGGTGGTTCATGGTCAGCAGGCAGAACAGGTGGTCGTCGTACTCGGTGACCGTCTTCCCTGGCCAGTGCTTGTAGACCGCCCCGACCTCGAACTCCTCATAGGTCCGGCCGAACTGCATCGTGCTCGGTGTCCTTTCTCAGGCCTGCGGCGGCTCGAATTTGGAGGTGCGCTGCAGGCCGGCGGCCCTTCCCTTGGCCGCCATCACCAGGGCCATCTTGCGGGAGGCCTCGTCGATCATCTCGTCGCCGAGCATGGCCGACCCCTTGGCCCCGCCGGCCTGCGAGGTGCACCAGTCGTAGGCGTCCAGGATCAACTCCGCATGGTCGTAATCCTCCTGCGACGGAGAGAAGATCTCGTTGGCGGCGGCGATCTGGTCCGGGTGCAGCACCCATTTGCCGTCGAAACCCAGCGCGGCAGCCCGCCTGGCGACCGCGCGGTAGCCGTCGGCGTTGCGGATCTGCAGGTAGGGGCCGTCAATGGCCTGCAGGTCGTGAGCGCGGGCGGCGATCAGGATGCGCATCAAGATGTAGTGGTAGGCATCCGCCGGATAGCCGGGCGGCTGCTCGCCGACCACCAGCGACTTCATGTTGATCGAGGCCATGAAGTCCGCGGGGCCGAAGATGATGGTCTCGAGCCGCGGTGAGGCGGCCGCGATCGCGTCCACGTTCATCAGGCCCCTGGCGTTCTCGATCTGGGCCTCGATGCCGATCCGGCCGACCGGCAGGCCCACTGTCTTCTCGATCTGGGTGAGCAGCAGATCCAGCGCCTTGACCTGCTCGGCGTCCTGGACCTTCGGCAGCATGAGGCAGTCCAGGTTGGCGCCCGCACCCTCGACGACCGTGATCACGTCCCGGTAGGTCCAGTGGGTGGTCCAGTCGTTGACCCGGACGACCCGGGTCTTGCCGCCCCAGTCACCGGTGTTGAGCGCGTCGACGATGGCGTGCCTGGCGCTCTCCTTGACCAGCGGCGCGCAGGCGTCCTCGAGGTCCAGGAACACCTGGTCCGCGGGCAGGCTCTGGGCCTTCTCCAGGAAGCGGGGGCTGCTGCCGGGAACGGCCAGGCAGGAGCGGCGCGGGCGCAGCCGGCCCGTCGCGGCGGCGGGCGTGGTCGTTGCGGAAGTCATGTCAGTTGATGTCACCCTTCGATTGTCGCAGCGCTGACCGGGTGGGCCGGCCGCGGCTTGAGCTTGTGGGCCTGTCGTATCACCTCGACGATGCGGCCGATGATGGCGGTAATGTCGAAGTCCGCCGGCGTGAAGACGGCGGCTACTCCCTGAGTGCGCAGGCTGGCCGCGTCGGCCGGCGGGATGATCCCGCCGACGACGACCGGGATGTCCCCCGCGCCGGCCCGGCCCAGCCGGTGCAGCACGTCAGGCACCAGCTCGGCGTGCCCGCCTGACAGGATCGACAGCCCCACACAGTGCACGTCCTCGGCCACCGCGGCGGCCACGATCTGCGCGGGGGTGAGCCGGATGCCCTGGTAGATCACCTCGAACCCGGCGTCGCGAGCCCGGACCGCGATCTGCTCGATACCGTTGGAGTGCCCGTCCAGGCCAGGCTTGCCCAGCAGCAGACGCAGCCTGCCCGCCCCGATCTCCGCCGCCGCGGCGTGCGCCGCCTCGCGAACCGCAGCCAGCTCTCCGCCGGGTCCGGCGGGCGCCGCCGGGGCGCCGCCGACACCGGTAGCGGCCCGGTACTCGCCGAAGACCTCCCGCAGCACCGAGGACCACTCGCCGGTCGTAACGCCCGCCCGGGCGCAGGCCAGGGTCGCGTCCATCAGGTTGACGTCTGGGCGCGCCGCATCGGACCTGAGCCGGCCCAGGGCGGCAAGCACCTCCGCCTGGTCGCGCCGTTGGCGCCATTCCGCCAGATCAGCCAGCACCGCGCGCTCGTAGGCCGGGTCCACGTGGTGAACCGCGGTATCAGCGTCCGTGGTGAGGGGACTGGGCTCGGTGGCCTGGAAGCAGTTGACCCCCACCACCTTTTCCTCACCTGACTCGATGCGAGCGCGCCGGGCCGCGTGCGAGGCGACGAGCTGGGCCTTGAGGTAACCGGACTCCACCGCCGGCACCATCCCGCCGAGCTCCGCCACCACGGCCATCTCCGCCTCGGCGCCGGCCATCAGCTCCGCGGTCTTGGCCGCCACCACGGGGGAACCGTCGAACAGGTCGCCGTACTCAAGCAGGTCCGACTCGTACGCGAGCACCTGCTGGATGCGCAGGCCCCACTGCTGGTCGGCCGGCCGCGGCAGGCCCAGGGCCTCGTTCCAGGCGGGGAGCTGCACGGCGCGGGCCCGGGCGCCGGAGGACAGGGTGACGGCCAGCATCTCAAGGACGATCCGCTGGACGTTGTTCTCCGGCTGCGCCTCGGTCAGGCCGAGCGAGTTGACCTGCACGCCGTAGCGGAACCGGCGGCGCGCGGGGTCGGCGACCTGGTACCGCTGCCTGGTGATCGTGTCCCAGAGCTGGGTGAAGGCCCGTACCTTGCACATCTCCTCGACGAAGCGGACGCCCGCGTTGACGAAGAAGGACATGCGCCCGACGACCTCGCCGATCCGCTCCGGGGCGAGCTGCCCAGACTCGCGGACAGCGTCCAGGACCGTCATCGCGGTGCACAGCGCGTACGCGATCTCCTGCACCGGGGTGGCCCCGGCCTCCTGGAGGTGGTAACTGCAGACGTTGACCGGGTTCCACTTGGGCATCCGGGCCACCGTGTAGGCGATCACGTCGGTGGTCAGGCGCACCGAGGGGCCCGGCGGGAAGACGTAGGTGCCGCGGGAGAGGTACTCCTTGATGATGTCGTTCTGCGTGGTGCCGGTCAGCTTGGCGATGTCGGCACCCTGCTCCTCGGCGACGACCTGGTACAGCGCCAGCAGCCACATGGCCGTGGCGTTGATCGTCATCGAGGTGTTGGTCTGCTCCAGCGGGATCCCCTCGAACAGGGCCCGCATGTCGCCTAGGTGCCCGACCGGGACGCCGACCCGGCCGACCTCACCGCGGGCCAGCACATGGTCGGCGTCGTACCCCATCTGGGTGGGCAGGTCGAACGCCACCGACAGGCCGGTCTGCCCCTTGGCCAGGTTCC
>Ga0302232_10001650_pt1 | contig 15435 bp, 8 predicted proteins | sample II_Palsa_N2_3_FD_193575 | JGI IMG/M metagenome (GOLD analysis project Ga0302232, IMG submission 193575) | Peat permafrost microbial communities from Stordalen Mire near Abisko, Sweden - II_Palsa_N2_3 | ecosystem: Environmental > Terrestrial > Soil > Palsa > Peat permafrost | place: Sweden...
TCACCCCGCGGCGAAGGCATGCAGGCCGGACCGCCGATGCCAACCGACGATCACGGTCAACTCACGCTGCTGGCAACCACGGTGCAGGGCACGCTCGACCTGCACAAGATCAGCGCGATCCGGCTTGGTATGCCGGCACCGAACGCGCCACAGACTTTGTTGTTCGGGCGTATCGACACCGTACCGGGCGAAGCTACGTTGCACGATGCGTATGCCGATATCGTCGATCGCTATGGGCAATTCACGCGTGGCCACTGGTCGGAGAAGATCGATTCCGATGCTGCCTTGCGCACGGCAGATGGGCAGGAGCGTGCTGACTTGGCCGCGCGTGCTTCGCAGCAACAGGATGCCGATGCCTATGGCGGACGTCTGGACGTCTCTTTGCAGAAGACTGGCTGGTTCCATACCCAGAAATCTTCGGGTCGATGGTGGCTGGTGACGCCGGACGGCCATGCGTTCTTTTCGTTGGGGGTGAACGTCGTGGCGGCTGACGGTGACCGCACCTACGTCGAAGGCCGCGAGTTCATGTTCAGGGATCTGCCGCCAGCCAGCGGCGAGTGGGCATCGTTCTACGGCAGTAGTGACAGTCGCCGTGCGGATCAGGGCGCCAGCCAAGGCATCGGCTATGACCATGGGCGCTGGTTCGATTTCTACGCGGCCAATCTCTATCGCGTCGATGGCAAGGACTGGGTGAGGGCATGGCGTTCGCGCGCCATCGATCGCTTGCAGGCATGGGGCTTCAACACCATCGGCAACTGGAGCGATCCGGCGCTGGATCAGGCACATCGGATGCCGTATACACGCTCGATCAACATCGCCGGCAACTATGCGAATGTCGCCAGCGGCTACGACTACTGGGGTCGCATGCCCGATCCGTTCGATCCGCGTTTCGTGCAGGCGGCCGAGCAGGCCGTCGCACAGGCAAGCAGCGATGTACACGACGATCCGTGGTTGCTCGGCTATTTCGCCGACAACGAACTGGCCTGGGCCGGCATCGGTCCGCAAGGGCGCTGGGGGCTGGCGATCGGCACCCTGAGTGGCGATGCGAAAAGCCCGGCTAAGCAGGCGTTCATCGCCACGTTGAAGAAGAAATATGTCGATGCGATCAAGCTGGGCAACGCATGGAATCTGCCGCTGTCCTCCTGGGACATGCTGCAGGCGCCGGGTTTCGTACCGCCCCATCCGGACGAGGCCCATCCGGCGATCGCCGACGATTACAGCGCATGGCTACGCCAATATGCCGACACCTATTTCCGCGTGGTTGCCGAAGCGATCCATCGGCACGATCCGCATCACCTGTTTCTCGGCGGCCGCTTCGCGGTGAACACGCCTGAGGCCGTCGCGGCCTGCGCGCAGTATGCTGACGTGGTCAGTTTCAATGTCTACGCCGACCTGCCGCAGCACGGCTTCGATGCAGCAGCGATGCAGCAGCTGGACAAGCCGGTGTTGATTGGCGAATTCCATTTCGGTTCCGACGATCGCGGCCCGTTCGGCAAAGGCGTGGTGTCGGTGTGGACCGAGCAGCAGCGTGGCGAAGCGTATACGCGCTTCGTCGCTGCGGCGGCGAGTGATCCAAATATCGTCGGCGCGCACTGGTTCCAGTACGTCGACCAACCAGCGACCGGTCGTTTGCTCGACGGTGAAAACAGCCACATCGGCCTGGTCGGCATAACCGATATCCCGTTTGCGGGTTTCGTCGATGCCGTGCGCAAAGCGAACAGCGCCGTGAATCACTAAGCGAGTTTGTCAAGTCCCGGACGTTGAGTTCGGCAGCGGCCAAGCAACTTCCTTCCTCGAAGGATGTTGCGCCGCAGCTTGTCACGCGTCGAAAAAGCACTATTGTCATACAATAATACTTTTCACCGATCGCATGACCTGGCCAGCCAGGCCAAAACACGAAAGAAGACGACACGACTTTCTTTGTCATCACGGTGGATCGGTGATGCGGGAGGGTGGAGATAGATGTTCACCGCAATTGACCGTGGCGCGAACCGCGTTGCTTGGGGCGTATCAGGGCAAGTGCGCGCTTCAAGGTCAGGTCTCAAAAACTAAGCCCGGGTTGGGGTCCGATGCGCATTCGCACAGTCGGTTCTCTATAGCAAATCAATAGATGGAAGGAACTTGATATGCAGCGAACGATGCTCGCACTCTCTGTACGCAATGCCTTGATGGCCGTCTTGAGTGCCGCCTGTGTCATCGGCTACACAAACGCACATGCACAGGACTCCCCGACAGCACCGACGAACAACGCCGCTGCGCCAGTTGTGGGCCAGGCGGCCACGCCGACAACGCTCCCGCCGGGCGCCCAGGGCGCCTCCGGTAGCGCCGATGGAAAAAAGGCGACCGATCTGAACGCGATCTCGGTGACCGGACAACTCGGCGCGCTCTCTCGTTCGCAAGCCACCAAAGAGGATGCGAACGGGGTGGTGGACTCGGTGTCGGCCGAGGAAGCGGGAAAATTTCCTGACCAGAACGTCGCCGATGCGCTGCAGCGCGTGCCCGGCGTTTCGGTCGATCGCGGTGGCGGGGAGTCGAACCAGATCACCGTGCGCGGCTTCGGCCCGACGTTCGTCAACGTCTTGCTCAATGGCCGCGAGATGGCGACAGCGTCAACCGACCGTGCTTTCAACTTCGATGTACTGCCTTCGGAAGTCATCCAGCAAGCCGTGGTGGAGAAGACCAGTTCCGCTGACATCCCGGCGGGCGGCATCGGCGGCACCGTCAATGTCATCACGGCGCAGCCGCTTGATTTCAACGGCTTCCATATGGCTGGCAGCGCGGGTGCCGTCAACGACAACGTCGGTGGCGGCCTGTCGAACAAGACCACCCCCGATGTTTCGGGCATGATCGTCGATAGCAACAAGGACCATACTTTCGGTTGGCTCGCCTCATTCGTCTACGACAAGCGCGACCATGTAGAACAGTCGGTGGACTCGCTGGGCTGGCTGACCAATCAGGACTTTTCTCGGATCAACCCGGCCTACACCAGCCTTGCGCTGCCGCAGACGCTGCAGGGTCAGGTCACCAACGAGACGCGCACGCGCACGTCGTTCAACGGTGCGCTCGAATGGATTCCGCTCGACGGCCTCACCGTGAAGGTGGATGGCCTGTTGTCGGAATACAAGATCGACTCCACCTACGATGCCTTCGGCCTGTACACGAACACCGGGGTCATTCAGTCGATCACCCCCGGCGCCAATGGAACCGCGCAGAGCTACACGCAAAACGCCAGCGGCGGGATGTCGAATGACTACGCCGAAGAGTCCAACCCAAGCGACGCGAAGAACTATCTGGTCGGAGCGAATATTGCCTACAAGTTGGGCGAGTCGACGGAAATCGACTGGGACACGGCGGCGTCCAAGGCATGGGACAAGCAGTCGCAGAATGGTTACTTCGTGGTCCTGGGTACGCGCAATATCGGCGTCAACCCGACCTGGACCAACAACGGCGCGAACAACCTGCCCAGCTGGAGCGATTTCCTGCCGTCGACGGATACCTCAACACTGCACGCCCACGTCACCAACGAGGGCACGCAGAGCCCGAACGTCAGCGACAGCATCTTCCAGAACAGGTTGCACCTGTCCAAGAGTTTCCTCGACGGCAGTCTGTCGCAGCTCGATTTCGGCCTGGAAAATTCCGACGAAACCAAGACGGAAGTCACCTACAACACGCCCGATAGCTTTGGCTGTGCCGAATATTGCGGCTACGTGGCCAACGTACCGGCCAGTGCCGTCGACGCGCATGTCTTGAATGCCGGCAGCCTGGTCAACGGGGCCTCGCCTGGGTTCCCGTCGCAGTGGGTGGTTTACGACGTCAACAAGCTGTTCGCCTATCTGGCCACGCCAGCGGCATACGATCAGTTGCCGAACGCCGATGCGTTCAAGGCGCAGCTTGCCGCAAACGGTGGCTCGTTCACTTCGCGGCCCGACCCGAACACTTATAGCCAGATCCATGAGCGCGTTGAATCCGCGTATGCGATGGCAAACTTCCAGGGCGATTGGGCGAGCATGCCGTGGAACCTGAACCTCGGCATGCGCTATACCACGACGGAAACTACCTCGACGGCGTATTCCGCGCCGATCATCGGGATCGCAGTCAATCCCAATGACCCCACCAACGCTTTTCCGACCTATGGTCCGCTGCAGCCGATTTCCGAACGGGGTAGTTACGGCAACTGGCTGCCATCGGCAAATTTCAAGTTGAATCTGCGTGATGACCTGGTGTTTCGCCTCGCCGCCTCCAAGACGTTGACCCGCCCGGACCTGAGCAATCTGTCAGCCGCTGTGTCCTACAACTTCAGGCCGCAGAACCAGACCATCAGCCAGGGAAATGTGGCGCTAAATCCCTACACGTCGAAGAATTTCGACACCGGCCTGGAATGGTATTTCAGTGATACCAGCTACCTGGCGATGGACTTGTTCTACAAGAAGGTCGACAACTTCAGCACGCTGATCACTCGCACGACCGAGCTATTGGGCTTTCCGTTCCAGTTGACCGAGCCGGTCAACTTGAACACCGCGGTGATCAAGGGTGCCGAGTTCACCTTCAATTATCAGTTCAAGTATTTGCCGTCACCGTTTGACGGGCTTGGCGTGGCGACCAACTACACCTACGTCACCAGTAGCGCATCGATCAGCCCCAATGTAATTACTTCGACCGGCAAATTCGCGGTACCGGGCATCGGCAATTCGGCGAATGCGACGGTGTATTACCAGAAGGGCCCGTGGGAGGTGCGCCTGGCGTATAACTGGCGCGCACAGTACCTGGCGTCCATCGCCGGCGACCAGGGCCAGCCGACGACAGTGAAGCCGTATGGGGAGCTGGATCTCAGTGCCAGCTACAAACTCAACAATCATTTTTCCCTGTTCCTGGACGAGACCAACCTCAACAACGAAACCATCTCGCAATATCAGGTCTATCTTGATCGCGAGAGCTATGCCGAGGCCGACGGCAGGACGGTGTTTACGGGCATACGCGGCACGTGGTGAATCTGGCGGTCGCTTGCCATGGCAGGCGACCACCACAGGCCTCGCTGGGAATCGGAGATAGAAAGACGTGTTGCGTTTGAACAACGCACGACTCAACGTGCAGATACTGCCCAGCGTGGGCGGCGGCCTCGTCCGGCTTGATTGGTGCGGGCGGGGCGAGCCCATTCCACTGATGCGTCCGTGCGAACTGTCGCTGGCGACCACGGGCAGTCAACCAGACCCGAACCAGTTGGCCTGTTATCCGCTGCTGCCCTGGAGCAATCGCATTGCCGAGGGCGGCTTTGAAGTGGAAGGGCGCCGAATCACGCTTTCGCCCAATCGCGACGATGAGCCGCTGCCAATCCACGGCAGCGGCTGGCAGCGCGCCTGGAAGGTGCTGCGGCACAGTGACCATGAGGCGTTGCTGGTACTTGAAGAAAGCGCGCCAGATGCCTATGCCTATCGGGCCAGCCTGCGTTATGTGCTGCTAGACGATGCCTTGCAGGTCGAATTGCAAGTCATCAATACAGGCTCATCGGCGATGCCCTTCGGCCTCGGCCTGCATCCGTTCTTTCCGCGTCATGGCGAGGTGGCTTTGCTCGCGCCGGCACCGCAAGTGTGGATCAATGACGGGCATTCACCGCTGCCCGTTGCCGTCATCGATGTGCCGCAGGCATGGGACTTCAGTGACAGTCGATCTCTGCCGGAGGATGGGCTGAACCATGGCTTTCAGTCCTGGACAGGCGATGCCGTTATTTCGTGGCCACGGCTTGGACTTCACTTGCGCATGGAAACCGACGTCGACGCGTTCGTGATTTACACGCCGGCCGACCTGGATTTTTTCTGCTTCGAGCCGGTGGACCACGCCATCAATGCCGTCCATCTGCCGGGCGGTCCGGTAGCGAATGGCATGACAATGCTTGAACCGCAGGCCAGTCTCGCGCGCCACTTCGTATTCCGCGTGGTCGACGATAGCGTGGCGTGAGTGAGCGGCTTACTCTGTGAACGACCTTCGTTGCCGACCGACGCATGGCGGCGATCACTATTCGACTGGCGGGCGATAGCGTCCGCAGGACACTGCGCATGAACCCAAGACTCGAACGCAAGACGGCGCTGATCACTGGCGCGGGCAGCGGTATTGGCGGCGCGATCGCCGCGCTATTCGCGCAGGAAGGCGCGGATCTTGCGTTGCTGGACAGGGATGCCGAAGCGGTCAACCAACTCAGTCGCAAGCTGCATGCTGACACTGGCCGACGCTGCATCCCGCTGCACGCTGATGTGACCGATGCAGAGCGCATCAACAGTTGCTTCGCGCAGGCGATTGATGCACTGGGACGCATCGATATTCTGATCAACTGTGCGGGTGTCAATGTCTTTCGAGACCCGCTGACCTTGCAAGCGGCCGACTGGGAGCATTGTCTCGACGTCAATGTGCGTGGCGTATGGCATTGCATCAGTGCAGCGCTGCCTTCGATGCTGGCGGCCGGCTACGGACACGTGGTCAACATCGCATCGGTGCACGGCCACAAGATCATCCCGGGCAGCTTCCCGTATCCCGTGGCCAAGCATGCGCTGATCGGTCTGACCCGTTCGCTCGGTATTGAGTATGCTGATCGTGGCATTCGCGTGAACTCGATTTCGCCGGGACTGATCATGACCCCAGCCGCAGAGCGCTGGTTGGAGTCCTGTCCCGATCCTGATGCCGAGCGCCGTCGACAGGCTGATCTGCTGCCTTGCAAACGTATTGGCGAGCCGTCCGAGGTGGCCTATACCGCGCTGTTTCTTGCCAGCGACGAGGCGCGCTTCATCAACGCTACCGACGTGTTGATTGATGGTGGTCGCAGCCAGCTCTATCACGCATGACGAGTGCAGTTGCGATGGTTGGCGACATTGAACAGTCTCTTAGACGTGTTCGCCGCTGAGGCGCGACTCCAACGCTTCCAGGGACACGCCGGAGGTCTCGGGAACCCGCAGCAGGGTGAAAATGAAGCCCGCCGCACAGATCACACCATAGAACCAGAAGCTGCCCGCCGGGCCGAGATGCGCATTGAGCCAGGGAAAGCTGTAGGTGAGCACGAAGCACGCGATCCACAGCGCGAGCACGCATAGCGCCACAGCCTGGGCGCGAATATGCTCCGGAAAGATTTCCGACAGCAGCACCCAGGTCACCGGCGCCAGCGTGGTGGCATAAACCGCGATAGCCGCGAGCACCAGGATCAGCACGGGCATGCCCTGGATGTGCATCGCATAGGTGCAGCCAATCAGCAGGTAGATCAGGGTCAGCGCACCGGCACCCAGCAACATCAGTTTGCGCCGGCCCCAGCTGTCCACGAGTCGCAGCGCCAGCAGGGTGAACACCAGGTTGACCGAGCCGGTAGCCACGATCGACTTCAGCGTGTCGTTGATATCGAATCCCGCGGACGCAAAGATGTCCTGCGCATAGTTGAAGATCACGTTGATGCCACACCATTGCTGGAACACCGCCAGCACGATGCCGATCACGATGACCGGGCGCACCTTCTTTGCCAGCAGCGCGCGCAACGGCGTGGCCTCATGCTCTGTCCGGCTGTTGTGGTGGATGGCGGCGAGAATCTCGCGCGCATAGGTCGCTCCGCCGATGCGCTCCAGCACGCTTTGGGCGGCTTCGTCACGGCCAACTTTGCTGAGCCAGCGGGGGGATTCGGGGATCGCCAGGACGAGTGCGAGGAACAGTGCTGCCGGTACACCTTCGCTGGCGAACATCCAGCGCCAACCTTCTTGCACGTTCCAGCTATGCATGAGCGCCTGAGCGCTCAGGCCGGCAGGCACCGATCGGGCAATCCACATGTTCACCAGCTGCGCGAGCAGGACGCCGACCACGATAGTCAGCTGGTTGATCGCCACGAACAGGCCGCGGTTTCGGGCCGGGCTGACCTCGGCGATGTACAGCGGAGAGAGCCCCGAGGCCAGGCCAATACCGATGCCGCCGAGAATCCGGAAGATCGCGAACACGGTCACGTCATTCGCCAGCGCCGTGCCGATCGCACACGCGACGAACAGAACCGCGGCCAGCATCAGCGTCGGCCGGCGGCCAAAGCGGTCAGCCAGCCAGCCAGCCGGCATCGCGCCGGCCATACAGCCAACCAGAGCGGAGCTCATCAGCCAGCCGGACATCACCGGGTCGTGCACCGAGAAGTACGTTTCGTAGAATAACTTCGCGCCGCCGATCACCACCCAGTCGTACCCGAACAGCAGCCCGCCAAGAGCCGCAACCAGACAGATCAACCACAGGTAAAGTGGGTTCGCCACCGAGGGTTCAATGGCTTCAGCTGATACCTGCATCGACTCGATCTCCTGCTGTTGTCCGGATATCCGCCAAGCTTCTGTTGGCGCTTCATGTTTGAAACTGCGATGTCCAGAGCACGCCGCATCGACTCGGCTGCGTGTTGTGTCGTTAGCCCGTGTTTTATATTGTATTATTATATGATATGTGTTGTGACGAATCCGGGCAAGTCATCGAGGGCAAGCCATCGAGTATCGCCCGGTTACGAACTCGTGGTGGGAACGCCTGACCAGTTAGAGGAAAGCCAAAGTGAATCGAGCGAAGACGTCCATGGTTGCCGCCGTTCTTGCGATGAGCGCGTTGCTTGGAGGGCCCGCCATGTCGGCAGGCGCCACCTCAGGGCCGTTGTCGCCGGCGCAGGGCACGCCGATTCACTATGACGACGCGCATCGGGTCTTTCGCATTGACGCCGGCAAGATCACGTATGCGTTCGGCGTGAATGGCGATGGTGCATTGCAGACGCTTTACTGGGGTGCTCGATTGGCGGCGGATGACCCGCTCGGCCCAGCCCAGCCACCGGCATCGCGTTCCTCGTTCGATGCCATCGGCAGCAATACGCCGCAGGAGTATGCCGGCTGGGGTGGTCCGATCACGGTCATGCCCGACCTGAAACTGCATTTTGCCGATGGCAATCGCGACTTGGTACTGCGCTACGACAGCTACAAGATCGAGAACAGCATTCTGCAAGTTACCCTGCGCGACAATCTGGCGAAGGTGACGGTTGAGCTGCGCTATGTAGTCGACCCGGCTACGGGCATCATCGGACGTTCGGCCCGGATCGAGAATCACGCAGCGCAGGTGCTCACGCTAGATCGCGCCGCGGCAGCCAGCTGGAACTTGCCGCCGGCCACCGACTATTCGCTGCGTTACCTCACCGGCACCTGGGCCAGCGAATGGCAGGTGCGCACACGACCGTTGACACCGGGCGCCACCGAGCTGGAAAGCCGGCGCGGCTCGACCGGCGACGAGAACAATCCGTGGTTTGCGATCGAACGCGGCGGCGACTGGAACGAGTCGCGCGGCCACGTCTGGTTTGGCGCGCTGGCGTGGAGCGGCTCGTGGAGCATCCACATCGACCAGGACATATTGAACCAGGTGCGCGTTACCGGCGGCTTCAACCCGTTCGACTTTTCCTGGCGGCTCGAGCCCGGGCAAAGCCTTGAAACGCCGGTGTTCTACGCCGGCTACACCGATGAAGGCATCGGCGAAGCCTCGCGCCTGCTGCATCAGTTCGAACTGACGCGCATTCTCCCCGGTAGTCCGAAGCCGAAGCTGCGGCCGGTGCTTTACAACTCGTGGGAAGCGACCGAGTTCAAGGTCAACGAGGCTGATCAGGAGCGCCTGGCCGAGAAGGCCGCGAAGCTGGGTGTGGAGCGTTTTGTCGTCGATGATGGTTGGTTCGGTGCACGCAACAGCGATCACGCCGGGCTTGGTGACTGGGTGGTCAACCGCGAAAAATTCCCGAACGGTCTCAAGCCGTTGATCGACAAGGTGCACGGGTTGGGCATGGGCTTTGGCTTGTGGGTCGAGCCGGAGATGGTCAATCCCGATAGCGATCTCTATCGCCAGCATCCAGACTGGGTGCTCAATTTCGAAGGACGGCAGCGCAGCCTGGCGCGACATCAGCTAGTCCTCAATCTGGCGCGCGACGACGTCAGCGAGTACGTGTTCAAGGCGCTGGATCAACTGCTCAGCCAGAACGACATCCAGTTCCTGAAATGGGACTACAACCGCAACTGGTCCGAGCCGGGCTGGCCGCAGCTGGCGCCGGAAGAGCAGCAGAAGGTGTACGTCACCTACGTGCGGCACCTTTACGACATCATGCGCAGGCTGCGAGAGCGTCATCCGGGTATCGAGATTGAGTCGTGCTCGGGCGGCGGCGCCCGTGTTGACCTTGGCATCATGGCCCTGACCGACGAGGTGTGGCCCTCGGACAACACCGATCCGTCAGATCGCCTCTCCATCCAGGATGGCTTCTCCTACGCCTATGCTCCCGCCGTGATGATGGCGTGGGTGACCGGTTCGCCAAACTGGGTCAATGGACGCAGCAGCTCGCTGGACTTCCGTTTCCTGTCTTCCATGCAGGGTGGCCTGGGTATCGGCGCCAACATCCTGGAATGGACGCCTGCGGAGGACGCCACGGCGCGCAACTACATCGCGGCCTACAAGGACATCCGCGCCACGGTGCAGCAGGGACGGCTGTACCGCTTGTTGTCGCCGCAGGAGCGTGCGGCGCAATCGGCGACTGAATCGGTGGCGGCCGATGGCGGACGGGCCGTGCTGTTCGCCTTTCTTCGTCAGGGTCAGGAAGCACAGGCCTATCCCACCCTCTATCTGCAAGGCCTGGATAGCGCGGCGCACTATCGCTATCGGTTGATTCACGGCAACGCCGCCATCGGGACTCCCGCCGTCGCCAGCGGCGCGTACTGGATGCATCACGGCATCGATCTCAACCTGCGAGGCGACCTGGACGCGGCCGCAGTGGTGTTCGATCGCGTTGGATCGCAAGCGCAGGGAGAGCGCTAAGCGCTCGACTTCAAGCAGTCGTTGGCCAGAGTGTGAGTGATGGTAAGGGCGCATCTTTCGCGATGCGCCCGATAACTTGCCGCCTGCCAGGAATGCAATGAACCTTGCATCACCTGAGTGTCGGGGCTTGCTCCCCAACCTACGCGTGCCGTGCTCCTCCCCCTGCTTGCCCCGAAGAAGGGACTCCCTTCGGTCGCAGGGGGAGGTTGGGGGGCTTTTGACTTTGCGACCAAGAGCGATCCCTCCCTAGTCCTCCCCTGCGAGCAGGGGAGGGAGCATGAGTGAGAGCGGGCGGCGGCGTTAGTGCGGCCCTTGCGGCGCGAGTCCCCGGCGACGTGCGTCGCAAGGGCCTGGGCGACGCATCGAACGCTTCTCGCGATCGACCTATTGGCCGAGCTTGCGCAGTGGCTTGCCGGCCATCAAATTGCGTTCGATCTGTTCCAGGGTGAGGCCGCGGGTCTCCGGCACCAGCCATACGGTGAGCACCAGGAAGATCACGTTGAACGCCGCATACAGCGAGAACGTCGCCGCGTTGCCGATGCCGTTGAGCAGGCTCAGGAAGGTCAGGCCGACGATGCCGTTGGCGATCCAGTTGGTGAACGTGGAGCAGCCGATGCCGAAGTCGCGGCCGCGTAGCGGCTGCACTTCCGAGCAGAGCGTCCAGATCAGCGGGCCGGCCGACATCGCAAAGCCAACGATGAAGAGCAGCAGCATCATCACGGTGAACATCTGCTCGCTGTGTGTATGAATGCCCAGGTGCATCATCATGCCGACCACACCCAGTCCCAGCGCCATCACGACGAAGCCGATGTACAAGATCGGCTTGCGGCCAAGCCGGTCGACCAGGCCGATCGCAATGAAGGTGGCCAGCACGTTGGTCAGACCGACGATCGCGGTGAACCACATCTGCGCCTCGGTGGCGTAGCCCATGCCCTCGAAAATGCGCGGTGCGTAATACATCACCACATTCATGCCGGTCAGTTGCTGCATGACCTGCAGCAAGACACCCAGGCCTACGGAACGGCGGAAATTGGCGTTTTCCCGGAACAACAAAAAGCCGGATTGTGGCGTCTTCAACTGCTCGGCGATTTCGCTCACCTCACTGGTCGCCATGGCGCGGTCGCCACGCAGCCTCTCCAATACATCGAGTGCCTCCTCCCGGCGGCCGCGCATCATCAACCAGCGCGGGCTGTCGGGAAGGAAGAGCATGCCGAACAAAAACAGCAAGCCGGGTATCGCGATCACTCCCAGCATCCCGCGCCAGTTGCCGCTATAGGCGAACGCGGTGTCTGACAGGAACGCGGCAAAAATGCCAATGGTGATCATCAGCTGATACAGCGAGATCATTGCGCCACGGATGCGATCTTGCGCGATCTCGGCCAGATACAACGGGGCCGTGAAGCTGGCAATGCCGATGGCCACGCCAAGCACGGCGCGACCGACGATCAGCACTTGCGGCGACCAGGCCATGCCGCACAGCACCGAACCGCCGACGAACAACACGGCACCCAGGACAAGCGAGCGCTTGCGGCCGAGCCGGTGCGACAGCCATGCGCCGATTAGCGAGCCGATCGCGGCGCCGTACATCATCACACTGACGATCCATTCGAGCACTCGGTCGCTGACGCCGAACTCCTGCTGGATGAACTTCTGCGCGCCGGAGATCACACCGATGTCCAGGCCGAACATCAGGCCGGCCAGCGCCGCAAGCACACAGATGAAGATCGCGCTCGCCCGGATCGGGACGGCGACGGGTGTTGCGATGACGCTGGCGTGCATGAATAACCCCCTGGTTGCGACGTCTGCAGTGGCGCCGCTGTTGTCGGTAGTGCCGATTGTCGGTATCGATCAGGCGATCGCTGGCGCCCGCATGCGTTGCTCGGGTGAGCCGGTGAAGCGCGGCTCAGGCAGGCCCGTGAACGGCACGTTCGCCTGGAACAGGGCGCCAGCCAGTGGATCGTCCGCCAGCGCATGCGCATCCAGGCCAGCGCGAGCGCTGGTGATATAGAGCTGGCCCAGTCCGGTGCCGCCGAAAGCAGCTCGGGTGGGCTGGCGCGCAGGTACTTCCACGAAGGTGTCCGCGGAGCCGTCGGGTCGGTAACGCACGACCCGGCCCGCGCCCCATTGCGCGTTCCACAGGCCGCCTTGCGCATCGACGGTCGAGCCGTCCGGCTCGCCGTTGCTGCCATCCAGATCGACAAAGGTGCGTACCCGCGTGAGCGTGTCGCCGTAGTCGCAATAGAGGATCCGGCGGGTGGGTGAATCGCAGTAGTACATGGTGTCGCCAGTCGGGCTGAAAGCGATGCTGTTACTCACCGCCACACCGCCCAGCGGCAGCCTTTCCAGCCGGAGGTCGGCATGCAGCCGGTAAAAGCAGCCGAGCGGGCGCTGGCTGTCGCCTGCACCGGGTTCGTGCAGGGTGCCAAATACAAAGCGACCCTGGCGGTCGCAAGCGCCGTCGTTGAGTCGCGTGGGCAGTTCTGCCTCCACATTCGCGATGGGCCGCAGTTCGCCGCTGCTCAACTGGAAGAACGCCAGCTGCGAGGCTAGCCCCAGCAGCAGCCAGCCATCCGCCTCGCACAGGGCGATCGATGCCAGCCGCTCGGGCATCGGCCATTGCCGCGTGGTGCCGTCGAGCTGGTAGCACCACAGCGTGGCAGCGAGGATGTCGGTCCAGTACAAAGCCTGTGCGCGTTCGCACCAGACGATACCTTCGCCCAAGGTGTTGTTGACGGCCAGCAACGCTTCGGCGCGCATGCTCATATCCAGCCACCATCGACGATGAAGCTTTGGCCGCTGCACATGCGGCTGTCGTCCGCGGCGAGAAACAGCGCCGCGCGCGCGAGGTCATCAGCCTGCAGGTAGCCGCGCAGACATTGCACACGCGCGATTTCTGCCTCTCCTTCGGCGTCCAGCCAGAGCGCGCGCTGCTTGTCGGTGATCACCCAGCCAGGCACGAGTGCGTTGATGCGGATGCCTGCGTGCCCCAGTTCGCGCGCCAGGCCGTTGACCAGGCCGTGCACGGCGGCCTTGGCCATCGCGTACATCGGGTAGCCGGCATTCTTCTTCATCCAGCCAGTGGAGCCCAGGCAGATCACCGAACCACCGCCGGCCGAACGCATATCCGGCATCACGGCCTGCGTCGCGAAATAGTGGTGGCGAAGGTTCACCGCGATGTTGCGGTCGAATACCTCAGGCGTGGTTTCGCCGAAGCCGTGGCGCGCGTCGTTCGCGGCGTTGTTGAGCAGCACCTGGATTGGCCCCAGCTGCGCGCGTGCAGCTGCGATGGCCCGCTCCAGCGCGTCGAGGTCGGTGACGTCGCAGTGTACGAACAGAGGTAAGTGCCGTACGTCCGTCAGGCTGTCGAGCAGGTTTTTCGCACCGGCCTCGTCGATATCGAGAAAGGCAACACGGGCGCCTTGCTGCGCAAAGTGGGCGACGAAGGCGGCGCCGATGCCGGTGGCGCCTCCGCTGATCAACACCGAACGATCGCGCAGGCTCGGATAGCTGGCGTAGATGCTCGTGGCGGATGGTTCCGGCGAAGTGGCTATGGCTACCACTCCGCGACGCTTCCGTCGCCATGACGCCAGATCGGATTACGCCATCGATGGCCGATCGCCGCACGTTCGGCCACATATTCCTCGTTCACCGTGATGCCCAGGCCCGGGCCCTGCGGAATACTCACGAAGCCATCCTGATAGGCGAACACGCCGCGGTCAGTGACGTAGTCGAGCAGATCGTTCGCGCCGTTGTAGTGGATGCCCAGGCTTTGTTCCTGGATGAATGCGTTGTGGCATACCGCGTCCAGTTGCAGGTTCGCCGCCAGTGCAATGGGGCCGAGCGGGCAGTGCAGGGCGAGCGCCACGTCGTAGGCCTCGGCCATCGCAGCGATCTTGCGCGTTTCGGTGATGCCGCCAGCGTGCGACGGATCGGGCTGGATGATGTCCACGCCGCCCATCTGCAATACGCGCTTGAAGTCATAGCGCGAGTACAGCCGCTCGCCCAACGCAATCGGCGCGGGCGAGATTGCCGCCAACTCGGGAATCGCCTCAAGGTGATCGGATAGCACGGGCTCTTCGATGAACATCAGCTTGAACGGCGCCAGCTCGCGCATCAGTACCTTGGCCATTGGCTTGTGCACGCGGCCGTGGAAATCCAGGCCGATGCCGATGTGTGGTCCGACTGCGTCGCGGACGGCCTGCAGGTTTTCCAATACGCGCTCGACCTTGTCGTAGGTGTCGACAAAATGCAGCTCTTCGGTGGCGTTCATCTTCAACGCGGTGAACCCGCGCGCCACTGCCTCCGTCGCTGCCCTGGCAGTGTCGCCCGGACGATCACCGCCGATCCAGGAATACACGCGAATCCGGTCGCGCACCGGGCCGCCGAGCAGGGCGTGCACGGGTTGGTTCAGATCCTTACCCTTGATGTCCCACAGCGCCTGATCGATGCCAGCGATCGCGCTCATCAGGATCGGGCCACCGCGGTAGAAGCCACCGCGATACATCACGTTCCACAGATCTTCGATGTGGCGCGGGTCCTTGCCGATCAGATAGTCGGCCAGCTCAGCGACCGCCGCGGCCACGGTGTGTGCGCGACCTTCCACCACCGGTTCGCCCCAGC
>Ga0302232_10001660_pt1 | contig 15353 bp, 16 predicted proteins | sample II_Palsa_N2_3_FD_193575 | JGI IMG/M metagenome (GOLD analysis project Ga0302232, IMG submission 193575) | Peat permafrost microbial communities from Stordalen Mire near Abisko, Sweden - II_Palsa_N2_3 | ecosystem: Environmental > Terrestrial > Soil > Palsa > Peat permafrost | place: Sweden...
GGGGCTGCCGCGGAGCACCGACTCGGCCTGAGTGGTTACCACAAAGTGCCTTCTTCCCATTGGAGAGCTGCGCTCATACGGTAATCGCAGCGCGTCGTCCGACGCCACCCGTCCCGTAGAAAGGCACCTCGTGTCTCGTATTACCGTCATCGGCGGCACCGGCTATGCCGGTTCGGCCATCGTCGCGGAGGCCGCTGCCCGCGGTCACCAGGTCACCGCACTGAGCCGCTCGCTCCCCGACGCGCCCATCCCGGACGTGACCTATCTCCAAGGCGACGCCACCGACCAGGCAACGCTCCCTGCAGCCATCAAGGGCGCGGACGTCGTCGTGGGTGCACTGGCCCCGCGCGGCCCGCTGGCCGGCACCTTCCGCGACGTCTACAGCACCATCGCGCGTCTGGCCGATGCCGCAGGCGTACCCCTGTTCGTCGTCGGCGGCTACTCCTCGCTGCGCCCGGCGCCCGGGGCGGATCGCTTCGTCACCGACCTCAGCCGCATCCCCGCGGAGTTCCACGACGAGATCCGCGCCGGGGCGGCGCTCATCATTGAGGACCTCCCGGCCACGCCCGCGACACTCGACTGGGTCTTTGTGAGCCCGGCGCTCAGGTTCGGCGCACGTATGCCCGGCGAACGACTCGGCCGTTACCGGCTCGGCGACGACGTCGCGGTTCAGCCCGAGGACGGCGGCGCGATCTCCGCCGCGGACTACGCCCTCGGGTTCATCGACCTGATCGAGGAAGGCGACCACCACAGGGCACAGGTCAACCTCGGCCATTAAGTGGACAACTCCGCCTGACACTGGCTCCGCCGGCCGCTGACAGAAGGTTGTGCGCGTTCTGACTCCAGCTCCCATACGTAACGCCTGTCACTCTTCTTGCCTGATCCGGCTGTTTCCCGGGCGGTACTCCCGGAACCGGACAGCGAGGCGGGTCACGGCGGCCAGCCCGGACGCGCCGTGACGCGGGAGGCGCGGCGGCCCAGACCACCGGGGCTTCAAGGCTGGGCCAGTGACGCGGCCGGCACGACACGCCCGGCGTTAAGGGCCAGCAAGGTGAACAGAACGCGCAGCTAACGGCCACCGACAGGCACGACGCGCCCGGAGGTGTCCTGCAGGTGAAGCGGGCCCAGTAACCGGATACGCAGCGCGTTCGGCAGCTGCCCACTCCGGTCTCCGTAGGCCGGCGCGAGTTCCCCTTGGGCCATTCAACGCGTCGCCTCACCCTACGCTTCCTAGCAGGTTCTAATATCAACCGTCGGCACAAGGAGAGGCGAGTGGTGACTTCAGGTCAGGACCAGGCTCGCCGCGGAAGGTGGCGCCCGCTTCGCGCGTGCACCGCCGCGGCGGCGGCGATTGTCCTGACCCTGGCGGGCTGCGGGGCGGCCGGCTCGGGCGCGGCTGTGGCACCGAGCCCGATGTCGATCAGCAGCACGGCGTTCATCCAGGGCGCTCTCGCTCAGCGGTACACCTGTCACGGCGCCAAGGTAAATCCCCCGCTCACCTGGTCAGGCGCCCCGGCGGGCACCAAGAGCGTCGCGCTTGTCGTCGACGACTCATCCGCGCCGATCACGCCCTATATCTACTGGCTTGTGTTCGACATCAACCCGGGCACGACAGACATCCAGGAAGGCTCGCTGCCCACGGGCGCCCGGCAGGCGCGGAACAGCAAGGGCAGCGGGGTCTACGACGCCCCGTGCCCGAGCAGCCGCGCGCACTCCTACCGATTTACCATTTACGCGCTGAACCGCGTCCTGGCGCTGCCAAACGGCGCTCCCTTGCTGTCGGTATGGACGGCGATCGCAGCCGCCACGATCGGACGCGGGCGAATTGTGGTAACCGGACATCCGTGATCAAGGTCATGCATGCCGTGATCAGACCTAAACCAAACTTTTTCAATCGTGTGACACGCTCACCGCTGGTGAGCAACAATCGATGATCAAGCGGGTTTCACGGCGCTCGCGACGATGGGAAGGCTCGCGTCATTGGCCGCGTGTGCCTAGCTAGCGCCCCTACCGGGCCCGGCACTCTGGATGGAGACCATGATTCTGGTCGCGGGACTCGCCGTTGCCGGCCTCGTCGGCATCGCGGCAGCCTTCTATTTCAGTATCCGTACAGGCGGTAGCGGCCATAAGCGCAACTCTCCTGTTCGGGCCACCGGATCCGCACGGGCCAGGGCCGATAGACACCAGGGCAGCACCCGCGCCGCGAGTGACGAGCAGCCCGCAAATGCTCGGTGGGCCGCGGATAACGACAGAGCCGTGAATGCGCGCCGGAGCCCGAATTCGGGTCGGAGCGCCACTTCCGGCCGGAGTCCGAATACCGGCTGGAGTCCCGTTGCGACCATGACCACGCCCGCGTACGGCGCGGGAAGCACGCCCGAGGTAAACCTGGACGACACGCCGGATGAGGCGTGGGCGGCGCCCGGACCCGATGACACCGCCAGGCCGCTCGGCGGCTTCGGCCCCGCTGCCCCGAGGCCGGGCAGCCGAACCGCGGCGCGCCTGGCCCGTGCGGGCGGCGCAGGCGCCGACGAGGATAGGGCTGATGAGGACACGGCTAAGACGGCCAAACCGCGTCGGCGCATGGGCTGGCGCAAGGGGGCCGACATGGACGAGGAAATGTGGCCGACGGAATCCTTCGGCGGCGTTACCGACGACCAGTTCTGGGATGACCTCGCGTCCGACAAGCCCCTGGCCAGGACCGCGCGTACCGCCCAGCACGGCTCCGCGAGCCGGCCGCTGGCTACTGATCCGCCGCAGCCGCGCCCCGGCCCCAAGCCGGGTGGCGCCTGGGGCAAGGCGCGGCGAACCGGAAACTCGGCGTATCCAGAATCGTCGCCGGGCGCCGCCGACCGCACCGCGATTCAGCCTGTCCATATGGCCCCCCAGCCAGGCCCGGCGTCACCGGCTTCAGCTCCGACCCAGCCAGCTCCGACCCAGCCAGCTCCGCTGGCGCCGGGTCAGGGGGCGCCGGGTCAGGGGGCGCCGGGAGGGCCAGGTCAAGGGAACCAGGGAGGCTCGGGTCAAGGGAACCAGTATCCCCGGACTAGCAGCCAGCCGATGCGGACGGGCACCGCGCCCAGCGAGACCAGCGGACGGCGCCTCGGCGGCGCTGGCATCAGCGCTGGCGAGGATCCGCTGACCAGCGCGGCCTTCGCGCTGCGTTCCAGCGGACCGGTCGACGGGCGTTCCAACCAGGCTCCCAGCGGCCCGCACGACACTAGCCGGGATTACTACCCGGCCGGCGGAAACCGGGCCGCCGAGGACCGGGCCCGGCCGGATAGGTCCCGTCCTAGCGGGGGCTGGTATCGCTCGTCGGATACCGCCGCCGTCGAGGACTACGGGAGGCCTGCCGACGCCCGCGGCACCGCTGCCTACCCGTATCCTGGTCAGCCCCTGAGCGCGCCCGTGGCGGAAGCCTCCGGGACACCTCCTTATGACGTCCCCTACGGAACGCCACACCGCGTTCCCTACGGATACGGCGACGGGACCAACGTGCCCGGTCCGGCCGACGGGCCCCGGCGGCCGAACGCGACCGGGGCGACCGGGGAGCACATCCGGCCGGGCGGCAGCGGCTATCAGGCTCCACGGCAAGGCCAGGGCGACGGTCACCCGAGCGGCGGTCAGCGCAGGCCTCGCGATCCCCGGGACAACTACCAGCGGTTAGTAAGCAAACGTTTACCTGGTCGAGCACACTAGGTTCATGCCCGAAGGAGACGTGGTCTGGCAGACGGCTCGCCGCCTACATAAGGCGCTGGCGGGGAGGGCGCTAACCCGCAGCGACTTCCGTGTCCCGCGGCTGGCCACCGTTGACCTAAGCGGCGACGTGGTCACCGAGACCGCATCCCGCGGCAAGCACCTGCTCACCCGGACCAGCAACGGGCTGACCGTCCACACCCATCTGCGCATGGACGGCACCTGGCGGGTGCGGCCCGCGGCCGAACCGATACGGGACGATCACCGGATCAGGCTGGTGCTCGCCAACGAAGACTGGCAGGCGATCGGGTACCAGCTCGGCGTCGTCGAGCTGATCCGCACCAGCGAAGAGTCGCGGGTCACCGGCCACCTGGGCCCGGATCTGCTGGGCAGCGACTGGGACAGCGACGAGGCGGTGCGGCGACTAAGCGCCGAACCCGACCGCCCGATCGGCGAGGCGCTGCTCGACCAAAAAAACCTGGCCGGGATCGGGAACGTCTACAAGGCCGAGGTGCTGTTCCTGCGCGGCGTCAATCCGTGGCAGCCCACCGGGGCGGTACCGGATCTCGGCGCCCTGGTCAACCTGGCCCGGCGGCTGCTCGAGGCGAACAAGGAGCGCCACGGCCACGTAACGACCGGTAACTGGCAGCGGGGCCAGGAGCACTGGGTATACGGGCGGCGCGGCCGGGCGTGCCGTCGCTGCGGCACGCCCATCCGCTCGGAGGGACAGCAGGACCGGATCACCTTCTGGTGCCCGTCCTGCCAGCCCGGCTAACCAGATCCGGCCGCAATCATCTTCGCACTACACGCCTCGACTCGGCCGGCCACGTCCGGCCGAAGTACGGCACCGGCGCCGGACCCGGTACCGCGGCCACCGATTCCTCGTTCGCGGTCCTGTTCGCCGACGCGGCCCGGCGCGCTTTGGGCGGCACCTGACCAAGGATCGGGCTAGGTCACGTTGACGTTGGAGGCGATCAGGGCCACGTTCCAGGCGGCGTCGTCTTGCGCTCTGGTGCCGTAGCCCGGGCCCGGCTGGAGCAGATCCGCCACCATGATGAAATCGTTCAGCATTTGCTTGTAGCCAACCTGGCCGACCGTCGGCAGCAGGGCGCGGGTCGCCAGGATCTTGCTGGCCTGGGCCCGCACGACGCGGGCATCGGCCTCGAAGACCAGGTGGTTGGCGACGGTGGGCGAGAGGTTCTCTGTTTCCAGAGCCGCGGCCAGGACATCGACGTCGTCGTTGAACGTCACCTGGGCCTGCCCGCCGGGCGAGTCCAGCCACACCACGGCCGGAGGCGAGGCGCCCGGGTCCGGAGTGGCCGGAGGCGGGGTGGCCGAAGGCGATGTGGCCGGATGCGGGGTGGCCGGGGCCGAGGTGGCCGGATGCGAGGTAGCGGGGGCCGAGGTGGCCGCAGGTGCGGCGGGGGGCGTGACGGCCGCAGCGCCGTGGTGAGTTACTCCGCAACCGGAAACAATGGCGACTGCGGCGATAGTGGCGGCCACTCTACTTAGCCTCATGACTAGTCTCTTTTCATTAGCTGCATTTACTTCCTGCTGCTTATGAATTGAGTGTCATTCGCGGGAGTAGCGGCGCGGTTCGCCCTTCAGTTGCGCGCCGGTTGCACTTTCCGGCAGGGTATACGGGAGCGCATTAAGTGGAACTGGGCCACGTGGCGGGCCTATTCGGGCAGGCTGATGGGGGACCTGACGCAGGCACCGCTGTCCGTTCGGTAAAAGAGAATTTTCCTGCCGAACGGGCCTGGCTTCACCTATCGCGGCATCCGATTCCGAGTCCGGTGGCGACGCTTGGCCGCCGGCGGAACCGGCCGACAGGGACCCGGGCGCTGGTGACATCCTCAGGCAGCACGACGATGGCGACCGACACCGAACCGAACACGACCGGGCGGCCGGCGCGACCGCCAGCCAGAACCGCCCGGTGCGCACCGCCGTCGGCGGCCGCCACCGGACCTAGTCCGAAGCAGGCGGTCAGAGCGAGAGCGGACCACGGGCCGACGGCCGAACCGGTCCGAGGCCGGTCCCCCGATGAGCAGCCCGGGCATCAAAACGGCCAGTCGATGTTGTCACCTAGAGTAATTAGATGGATACTGCTTGTTGTATGAAACGCGGCAGGCCAGAGCGCTAGCTCGCCCGCGTGACCACGGGGCCTTTAGCTTGGGGGGCATTTTGGTGACGGGACGGCCCGAGTTTTCCATACAGGCGGTTCGCCGGGCAGCGGGAGGACGCCGGTGAGCACCGTGGTGGTGGCTGGCATGGGATATGTGGGCCTACCGCTGGCGATGCGGGCGGTGGCGGCCGGGCACGATGTGGCCGGCTATGACATCGACCTGGTCCGGTTGAAGCGGCTGGAGGCCGGAGAATCGTATGTGGAGGATGTACCTGCTTCCGAGCTCGCGGCCGCGCTGAAGTCCGGGCGGTTCCTGCCGTCGGCCAGCGCGGACGCCTGCGCCGACTTCGATGTCGCCGTGATCACGGTCCCCACGCCGCTACGAGAAGGCCTGCCCGACCTGGCCTACGTCGAGGCGGCCAGCCGTACCCTGTCCCGTTACCTGCGTCCGGGCGCGACGGTCATCGTGGAATCCACCTCCTACCCGGGAACCACGCAGGAGCAGGTTCTGACGTGGCTGGAAGACGGATCCGGGCTGGTCGCGGGCACCGACTTCCACCTGGGTTACAGCCCGGAACGCATCGACCCGGGGAACCGCACCTGGACCCTGGTCACGACGCCGAAGATCGTGTCGGGCATCGACGACGAGTCTCTCGCCGCGGTGGAGAACTTCTACCGGGACATCGTGGACAAGACCGTGGCGGTCTCTTCGCCGCGCGAGGCGGAACTGGCCAAGCTCATCGAGAACACCTTCCGGCACGTGAACATCGCGCTGATGAACGAGCTGGCGATGTTCGGGCGCGAGCTCGGTGTCAACGTTTGGGAGGCCATCGACGCCGCGGCCAGCAAGCCGTTCGGGTACATGCGGTTCAGTCCCGGGCCCGGGGTGGGTGGTCACTGCCTGCCCATCGATCCGTCGTACCTGTCCTGGCGGGTAGAGCGGACGCTCGGCCAGAGGTTCCGGTTCGTGGAGCTGGCCAACGACATCAACAGCCATATGCCGGACTACGTCGTCCGCCGACTGCTGCTGGGGCTGAACCAGCGGGGGCTGGCGGTGAACGGGTCCCGGATCTTGCTGCTCGGGCTCGCCTATAAGAAGAACACCGGCGACGCGCGGGAATCGCCTGCCATCCGGATCGCCAAGCTGCTGCTGGGTATGGGAGCGGTAGTCCGGGCCGCCGACCCGCTGGTGACCGAGACGGCTGTTATCGACCCGGCGGTGACCCGCGTCGAGGCCACTCCCGAGGAGATCGCCGCCGCCGACATCGTGGTCATGCTCACGGAGCACGACGCTTTCGTTGGCGCCGATGTCGGACGCTATGCGCGTTACGTACTCGACTGCCGGCGGGTCCTGAGCGGCCCGAACGTCGAGACACTGTGAGACGGGTTCGTTGCGAGTCATCTGCGTAGCGGGGGCCCGGCCCAATTACATGAAGGTCAAGCCGGTCATGGACGCGCTCGAGGAACGGGGGGCGCACGTCATTTTGGTCCATACCGGGCAGCACTACGATCCCGCGATGAGCGACGTGTTCTTCGCCGAGCTCGGCATCCGCCGCCCGGACCACTTCCTCGGCGCGGGCTCGGGCACCCATGCTGTGCAGACCGGCCGGGTGATGACGGCCTTCGAGCCGCTCGCCGCCGAGCTAGCCCCCGATGTGGTGGTCGTGGTCGGCGACGTGAACTCCACGCTGGCCTGCGCGCTGGTCACCGCGAAGCTCGGGGCACCGCTGGCGCACGTGGAAGCGGGCCTGCGCAGCGGTGACCGATCGATGCCCGAGGAGATCAACCGGCTCCTCACCGACCGGGTGAGCGACTACCTGTTCGCCCCGTCCGCCGACGCGGTGGCCAACCTGCAGGCCGAAGGATACGGCCAGGAGCAGATCCACCTCGTCGGGAACGTCATGGTGGACACCCTGCTGGCGAATGCCGACCGGGCGGCCACCGGCGGCACGCTGGCCAGGCTCGGCTTGCGGCCGGGGCAGTACGGCCTGGTGACGTTGCACCGTCCAGCCAACGTGGACGACCCGGCCGTGCTGAGCGCGCTGGTGCCGGCGCTGGCCGAAATCTCCCGCAGCTGCCCGCTGGTGCTACCCGCCCATCCCAGGGCGGCCGGCCGACTGCACTCCGCCGGGCTTCCCGCCGAAGTGCAGATCATCCCGCCGGCCGGGTATCTCGACTTCATCGCGCTTGAGACGTCGGCGCGGCTGGTACTGACGGACTCCGGCGGGGTGCAGGAGGAAACCACCGTGCTCGGCGTCCCGTGCCTGACGCTCAGAGACAGCACCGAGCGGCCGATCACCCTCACCGAGGGCACGAACCGGCTGGTGGGGCGGAATCCGGACCTGATCGTCAAGGCGGCACTGCAGGTGCTAGCCGCACCGCCGCCCCGACCCGGCAAGCCAGCCCTGTGGGACGGGCAGGCCGGCCGACGGATAGCGGCGGCCCTAGTCGCCGGACATGACGCCAGGTGCCACCCCCAGCCCGGCATGCCCGGTCACCGCGGACGGACCCCCGGCCGGGAGGGACGACTTTTATCACACTGAGTATGCGATTAGTATCTAAGTGTGACAGCCGATAGCCTGGCCGACCCATGGAGCCGTCTCTGCGAGGCATACGCCACGCAGCCGACCAGTTATGGCCTGCGCGCCGGTCATCGTGGACACTTTGCTGGCGAAAACCCGCCCGTGCTCGACGTGCTCCTGCCGGCGCCCGGCATGGCTACTTACTGTATGAGAGTGACCGGCCCTCCGCTGAGCGAGTGCCCGTGGCCGACGCACCGCCGAGCACTCTTGCCGTCCGCGAACCTGCCCGATCAGCTTCATTGCCCGGAGCGCGGCCCGCGATCCGCCTCTTGACGTGATAAGAAAGGGACACCCGGGTGACCGTTAAGGAACTGATCCGCCCGCTCCCCGGCGTGCGCCAACTCTCCCTGCTACGGCAGCGAATAGGGTTTCGCGGCTCCGCGCTGTACTGGGAGGAGAATTACGCCCACGGCGGAACCAGCGGACCCGGCTCATACGATGCCGCCGGCGACGCCAAGGCCGCCTTTCTCAACGACTTCGTCCGCACCCGCGAAATAAGGTCGGTGATCGAGTTTGGCTGCGGTGACGGTCATCAGCTATCGCTGGCGGAATACCCGGGCTATATCGGCCTGGATGTCTCCCGGTCTGCTATCGGGCTATGCCAGCGCGGCTTCGCGGGTGACCCGACGAAGAGCTTCTTCTTGTATGACGGCGCCTGCTTCGCCGACCGGGCCGGGCTTTTCACTGCGGACCTGGCGATTTCGCTCGACGTCATTTACCACCTGACTGAAGATGCGGTCTTCGGCACCTACATGACCCATCTGTTCGCCGCAGGGGAGAAGTTCGTGATCATCTACGCAACCAACCGGGAGATACCCGGCACGCCACCGCACGTCAGGCATCGGCACTTCGCCCGATGGGTGGAGGAGCATGCCCAGGGCTGGCGGCTGCTTAAGGTGACGCCGGGCCCGAACGAGGGTCCGGACCGGGCAGATTTCTTCGCCTACAAGCGCGTCACCCCCCGTCCCGTCGCTGACTACGCCGCTCGTAGCGCGGAGCGGTCAAGACAGCGGTGGCCGTGAAGCTCGAAGAGGGCTGACGATGTGCGGAATCGCCGGAGCGATCGACACTGTGATCGAACGGGCGGTAGTGAGAGTAAAACTGCTCAATGATGCCCAGACCCATCGCGGGCCTGACAATGCGGTGATCTGGCAGGCCGACGGGATCATCCTGGGCAACACGCGCCTAGCCATCCAGGAACCGACGGCTGCGGGAAACCAGCCATTCGTCTCCGCCGACGGGCGGTATATCTGCGTCTTCAATGGCGAGATCTATAACCACCGACAGCTCGTGGAGCGTTTCCGGCTGCCGGTTCGTACGGCCTGCGACGGGGAGGTCATCCCGCAGTTGTGGGCCAAGCTCGGCGTGGAAACGCTGCCCGAACTGCGCGGAATGTTCGCCATCGCCCTGGCAGACACACTGGAAGGACGCCTTTACCTGGCCCGTGACCCGTTCGGGATCAAGCCTCTTTACTGGCGTCTGCTGCCGGACGGCAGCTTCGCTTTCGCATCCGAGGTGCGGCCACTGGCGAGGCTTGCTCCCGGCACGCGGGTGGACGACGCGGCGCTCGCTCGGTACCTGCGCTACGGGGCGATGGCCGCGGACCAAAGTCCGTTCCTTGAGATCACGGCCGTCCCGCCCAACAGCGTCGCGATCGCGGGAAAGGACCGACGTGTCGAGGTGCGACCGGTCCGGCCTGACGGCCCGGCCACGGTCAAGCAGCGGCCTTCCAGCCTGGGCGCGGCACTCTCGGAGTCGGTTAGTCTGCACCTGCGCGCCGACGTCCCCACGGCGCTGCTGCTGTCCGGGGGCGTGGATTCGGCGGCTGTCGCGGCGATCGGCCGCCACCTCGGCCAGGATCTTCACTGCCTGACGGTGGCGGCCGACGGGGCACCCGACGAGACCCTGGCAGCGGCCCAGACCGCGCGGCATTACGGGCATCGCTTCCAGCGAGTTCAGATCGTCCTGGAAGACAGCGACGTGGCCAGGTTCTTCCAGGCGATGCAGCGTCCGAGTGTGGATGGGCTCAATACCTACCTCATTTGCAGGGCCGTCCACCAAGCCGGCTTCAAGGTGGCGATGTCCGGTCTCGGCGGAGATGAGGCGGTCGGCGGGTACTCCCACTACCGGCTGCTGAAATATCTGCCCGGGCTGCGAGCCCTGGATGCGGTTCCCTTCCCGGCAGGCATCGCGACCGCCAGGCTGGCCGGCGTGCTCGGGGTGGCCGGAGGGGCGAAAGCCAGGCGGCTACTGAGTAAAGGTGGCCCCCGCAGCGGCGCAGGTCTTGCTGTCCTTCAGCGAGAGCTATTTCCCGCGTCGCTGGTGAGCGACCTGATCGGAGTCGGAAGCAATCGGATGGCCGGGCGCGCGGACGAGGCGGCCTGGCCAGCCGGGTGCTCATCGGGTTCCTTCGCGGCCATGGCCGCCGCCGAGGTCGCGATCTACTTGCAGGCCATGCTGCTTCCCGACGCCGATACCTTTTCCATGGCGTCGTCGGTCGAATTGCGCGTTCCCTTCGTTGATAGCCACGTCTTCTCCGCAGCGTTTGAAAGCGCCCGCGGCCGGAACAGCGCGCCAGGCAAGGCGGCGATCGGGAAGGCGCTTGGCGATCGCTATCTCGAAGCCCTCGCGATACGGCCGAAATGTGGTTTTGGCCTTCCCATGGAGCAGTGGCTTACCGGCCCGCTGGCGCCGCTGGTCACGGCGGCCAGCGAACCTGATGCTCCCCTATGGTCGCTCGTGGACCGGGCCAGGGCAACGCGAGCCGGGCTGACGTCCCCGCACCAGCGCCGCCGCTGGACGGAAACGTGGGCGCTGGCGGCCTTGAATACCTGGCTCGAGACGTGGGCGGGGAACCTGACATGACGAGCCGTTCCTGTGGCCAGCTTAGCTTGTTTTTAACGGAAAGTATTTGTGTAGTATCTGCTTGTGACAGCCGCTACGTGACATCCGCCCTTGCAAGTGCCGACCCACCGGCTCACGACGACCCTCGAGAAGGTCCCATGACCGACCTTACCGCACCCGCCTCGCATGCCCGTAAGGCGGAAGTCCGCCGATTCTGGGAAGCAGCGTCGTGCGGTGAGGTCTATGCAGAAGGCGGCACCGCCAAAGAGAAGCTCCGCCAGCAAGCGGAGGCGCGCAGCCGCCTGGAACCTTATATCCGTGACTTCGCCCGGTTTGGGGAAGGGGCCGACAAGAATGTTCTAGAGATCGGCATCGGCATGGGCGCAGATCATCTGGAATGGGCACGTAGCCGCCCACATCATCTGGCCGGGATCGACCTTACGCCCCGCGCTGTGACCTGGACTGCTCAGCGACTTGACGCGTACGGTCTCAAGTCTGACGTGCGGGAGGGAGATGCGGAGAACCTTCCTTTCCCGGACTGTTCATTCGACATCGTCTATTCCTGGGGAGTGCTTCACCATTCGCCGGACACGCCGCGAGCTTTCCTTGAGGCTCATCGCGTGCTCCGGCCGGGCGGCACCCTGCGTGTGATGATCTACCATCGGCCGTCGATCGTCGGAGCCTTGCTGTGGGCGCGTTATGGGCTCGCGACGGGCCACCCGGCACGCAGCCTTCAAGAGATCTACGCCCATCACCTGGAGTCTCCAGGAACCAAGGGATACACCGTCTTGGAAGCGCGGCGACTGGTGGCTCCGTTCACCGTGAACGACATCCGCTGCGCGGTTAGCTTCGCTGACCTGCTCCTCGGCGAAGTGGGCCAACAGCACGCAAGTCCCGGGTTCACCCTCGCAAAGCGAGTCTGGCCACGACCCCTCATCCGCCACATGCCGATGCTCGGGCTGCTGCTGTTGATTGAGGCGAGGAAATAACAGCTGGCCGCTAGTCGTGGAACTCAATCAGCTTTCACCATAAGGAGCTTGCCGCCATGTGTGGTATCGCCGGGCACATTGGGCGCCGAGGTGCTGCCCGCTTCGGCGATAACGTACTCGCTGCGCTTCAGCATCGAGGGCCTGACGCGCGACGTATCGAACGCTATACATCGGGCGGCGTGTCTGCGAGCCTGGCTTTCACCCGTCTTGCGATCATCGACCTGTCCGAGGCTGGGCAGCAGCCCATGAGCAGCGAAGATGATCGGTACAGCATGGTGTTCAACGGAGAGATATATAACTACCCGGAGCTCCGCCGAGAATGCCAGCGCGCCGGTCATCGGTTCCGCTCGTCAATGGATGGCGAAGTCATCCTTCACCTGTGGGAGATGATGGGGTCGGCTGCCTTGGTTCGCCTTAACGGCATTTTTGCCGTCGCCGTGTTGGACTCAGTGACAAACGAGCTGTTCCTGGCGCGCGACCAGCTTGGCGTGAAGCCCCTCGTATATGCGGAGCGCAATGGCGAGATGTGGTTCGCCTCAGAGCTAGGTGCGCTGCGCACCATGGGGGCGCCCACTGGCGGGCCTGACCTGGTGGCTCTGGCGCAGTTCCTATCCTTCCTGTGGATCCCCGACCCGCGTACGCCTTACGCGGGAATTCGCAGCATCGAGCCTGGGACCGTGCTCCGATGGACGCCGGAAGGGTCAACCGCCTTGCGCTACTGCGAGCCACTGCATCCCCTCACATCACCGCCTGCGCTGAAGCCAGCGCTGGCAATCGAGGAACTACGCACCCGGCTCAGCGATGCAGTCGAGCGCCAGCTAATCAGTGACGTTCCGATTGCGATAATGGCATCCGGAGGGGTAGACAGCAGCCTCATCTGGTGGGCTGCGGGTAAGCGCGCTGCCTGTGCGTACACAATCGAGTGGGCAGGGAACACGGGGGCCGAGCGGCTCTCCGAGGACGCGGCGATGGTCCGGACGCTTGGCGACCTGCTGGGTACGCCTGTGACCTCTGTGGCTGGGGAAGGGGCCTCTGATAGGCCACCGCGAGCCGGAGATTTGTTTGCGGACCCAGCTCATGGACTGGCGCGCACCATCTCGCGCCAAGCGTCCGCTGATGGCTTCAAGGTACTCCTGTCCGGCCAAGGAGGTGACGAGCTGTTCGGAGGCTACGCCCGCCACCGCATCGCCCCCCTGTTGGGTTACCTGCGGCTCGGCGCCTCGGGAAGTTTGGTCGAGCAGCTACTCAATGGCTACGGCGGCGGGCTCCGTGCCGAGTACCTGGCGCGGATCGCCCGGGCAGCGGCAGAGCCTGACCTTTTCGCCTCGTATATGCAGATATGCACCTACAGCACCGCTGTGGAGCGCGCAAAAGTACTTGGCTGCAGCGAAGCGGAGGTGAGCAACGAGATCGTCTGGCAGCGGCACCGGGCGGTGTTCGAGTCCTTGCCCTCAGGCATCTCTTTCCTGCGCAAGGTAATGGCGCTGGACTTGGCGGTGTACCTGCCGGGTCTTGGCCTTGCCTACAACGACCGCGCATCGATGGAGCATGGAGTGGAAGTCCGCGTGCCATGGCTCGACCTCGACCTGGCGCGCTGGTCGCTGACCCTGCCCGATTCCCTGCTCATCCGCAGGCATCGCGCGAAATGGCTACCAAAGCAGTTGGCTGCACGTGTTATCTCGCCACAGGTGGCTGAACGGGCGAAACGCGGATTTGGCGCCCCGGTTAGCCGTGTGGCGCCGGGACAGCGGCCCGGCAGCCTGGGCTTTCGCCAGGGTCGGTACTTCGCCCTGGCCACATCTCTCTTGGAGCAGCACGGAGTGCTATCGCCCGACCACTAATCCAGGCATGGCGGCACTGCTCGCCATCCCAGAGGCAGACGCCGGTGCCTTGGTTTGGTTCCTGGCAGCAATTACGAAACCCGCGAGCCAGGACGAAACACAGCGTCATCAATTCACCGTTTACGCCGAAATGTTCCCCGACGGCTCTGGGAGCCGGGCCGCATGCCTTTACTGCCGTGAGATTTCAGGTGCGCCGCTCGGTAGAGTCGAGTGCTAGTGTTTGGGGATGAGTTGCTTGAGGTCGGCCCCGACGGCGGCCATCTACTGGCGGCTTCGCGCCAAAGCGGGATATTCGGTGACAGCAGTAGAGTCGAGCGAAGTTCATCGGAAATTCATTCGTGACATTTGGGGAATCGACTCGGTGTACTCGGACATTTCGGCGCTGCCGACCGGCCTCAAGTTCGATCCCATGTCGCGTTTGCTGACGGCACTCGGGCGTGCTGGCAGCGTTAAAGCGCGCCTAGTGAATGCACAGGGTTAGCATGACAGTCAAAGGTTTGATCAGGCCACTACCGGGAGTTCGCGTGGTGAATAAACTGATTTCGTCTAGCCCCGTCATTGCTGCCCGTTCCAAGCTCCGTCAGCATCCACAGGTGCAGGGTGCCCTACTGTGCGCCCTGTCGCTTGGACGGCGCGGCAAGGAATACGAGGAGAGTTTCAGGACGGCGATGTTCGCGTGCGTTCGTCCTGGTGATTGCGTCTGGGACGTCGGGGCGAATGTAGGACTCTACAGCGAACTGTTCGCGGCAGCTGTAGGGTCCGCTGGGAAGGTCATCTCCTTTGAGCCTTCTCCCGATTGCGTCGCAATCATCGAGGAAAGACGCCGAAGTGGCTCCGTTGGCACGCAGTGGGAGGTGATTGCCGGGGCTCTCTCTGACGAAGACGGCGACGCGTGGCTGTCGGTGGCAGCCGGAAGCACGGCCCCAGGCAATCATCTTGCGAATGACGCTGGAGCCGCCACCGTCCCAGTACGGAAGTACTGTGCTGACTCCATCATTGCGGCAGGCTATCCTCCTCCTGCAGTCATCAAGATTGATGTCGAGGGATTCGAAGGCGAGGTCTTGGACGGCATGACTTCTTCGCTCGAATTTCCCTCGCTGAGGGCAGTATGCGTTGAAGTTCATTTCAATGCGCTCAACGAGCGAGGAAAACCACACGAACCCACGAGGCTAGTCCGACTGGTCGAAAAGCATAACTTTGTAGTTAAATGGACTGACGTATCGCACTTTGTCGCACGCCGGTAAATGTCCCCATTTGTGATTTTTGTCTAATGGTAACT
>Ga0302232_10001668_pt1 | contig 15328 bp, 10 predicted proteins | sample II_Palsa_N2_3_FD_193575 | JGI IMG/M metagenome (GOLD analysis project Ga0302232, IMG submission 193575) | Peat permafrost microbial communities from Stordalen Mire near Abisko, Sweden - II_Palsa_N2_3 | ecosystem: Environmental > Terrestrial > Soil > Palsa > Peat permafrost | place: Sweden...
GCGAGCAATCCCCAGGCGTGAGAACACCATGTCGGCGTGTACCTGGTGTCCGGTGCGTCGGGCCGGACGATACTGGTAGGCGAGCACCGCGACCTTCAGCTCTGGCCAGTCGTCGGGCGGCCCTGCTAGTGAATAAACGTAGTTCTCCAACAGATCCAGTTCGTCGAGCGAGACGCTTCCGCCCACGGGCTCCTCCGCAGGACGCGCGAGCACGTGGTAAAGCAGGCTGCGTGCTGGGTCCCCGGGTTCGATGGCCCGGTACGTGGCACGGCATAAATCGGCGACAAGCGGATCGGTCCAGTCGATCGTCAGCACCCGGGCGAGTTCGCTCGCCGTGTCCGCCGCGCGAAGATTTAGGCCGTGACGTGCGAAAGCCGCTTCCCAGGTAGGGGCGATGCGATTCAGTAAATCGCGTACAAGATCAACGAGCATCGGCGACCTCCGCGTGGCGTTGCTATGCGAACTCTGCTGCTGGCGTGCGGTGCGTTGACGGTCTCTTGCCTGGTATGAATGCCGGTTTCGGCGGCCTACTGCCCAGACTAATATAGGTGATTCGTGTGCTTGCGGTACTAGCGGATGTCCCTGGTCGTGCCGCTAGCGTTCCTGTTTGCAGGAAGTGTTGTTCTTTTCAAAACGATCTGGAGTCCGTTATTTCAATTGCGCGCAAGCGCGCGCGTTCTTCTATTGATGGTCGGTACACGCCAGCCGACGCGGCAACAGGACTGATCGACGATGACCTACCGGCTCCCAGAGCTCTCATGCTAACGCGCAGAACCTTCCTGATCGGTGGTCTCGGCGTCGCTGGCGCTGCCGGTGCACTGGTCGTCGGTTGGTCGGCGTTACCACTGCGCCAGCGTCTGGTGGGCTCCGCGCCATTGCCGGTACAGGGCGCGGAAGTGCCGCTCAACGGCTGGGTCAAGGTTTCGTCGGACAACAGCGTGACAGTGATGATGTGTAAAGCGGAAATGGGCCAAGGCATCTATACCGGTGCGGCCATGCTGCTCGCGGACGAGATGGACGCCGATTGGACGCAGGTGAAGGTCCAGCAGTCGCCGATCGACAAGATATACAACAATCTGGACAACATCGTCGGCGATCTTCCGTTTCGCCCCGACGATCACAGCGTCTTCGAAGAGTTGACCGTCTGGATGTTACGCAAGGCCTCGCGCGATTTCGTGGGCACGATGATCACTGGCGGCTCCACGAGCATCAACGACCTGTGGCAGCCGATGCGCGAAGCGGGGGCAAGCGCACGCATGATGTTGTGCGGCGCGGCGGCCGAACAATGGCACGTACCGGTGGGCGAGTGCCGAGCCGAGAACAGCCGCGTGCTGCATCCGTCGGGACGCTCGGCAAGTTTCGGTGAGTTGGCCGAACTCGCAGGCCAGCAATCGCTGCAGACTCACGTCGTGCTGAAGACCCCGGCGCAGTTCAGGCTGATCGGCAAACCGGTCAAGCGCATCGATGGGCCGTCCAAGCTCGACGGGAGCGCGAAGTTCGGTATCGACGCATTGCCCGACGGGCTATTGTACGCGAGCGTTCTGATGTGTCCGACACTCGGGGGAACGCTCAAGGATTGCGACGATTCGGTGGCTCGCGCCTTACCCGGTGTCGTGAAGGTGCTGAAGGTCGATGCCTATAACGGCGGCACCGGCGGTGTCGCGGTGATTGCGGAGAATGTCTTCATTGCGATGTACGCGCTAGATGCCGTCGCCGCCTTGGGGATTGAATGGAATCATGGTGCGGCGGCAGACGTTTCGGATTCCGACGTGGTTCGCAGCCTCACGGATGCCTTGGAGCATTCGGAAGGGCATGCTTACTACAGCCGGGGCGATGTCGATGGCGCCCTGGGCACGGCTGCCAGGGTTGTGAGCGCCGAATACCGCGCGCCCTATCTCGCGCACGCGCCTCTTGAGCCCATGAACTGTACGGTACAGGTCACAGACGACGGCGCCAAAGTCTGGGTCTCCACCCAGGTCCCGGCGCTCGCGCGCAAGCAGGTGGCGAAGGTGTTGCACATGGATACCGACAAGGTGGAGGTGCAGGTGCTACTCCTCGGTGGCGGGTTCGGCAGGCGCCTGGAAGTGGACTATGTATCGCAGGCTGCGGCTATTGCGAGTGAGGCTGATGGCAGACCGGTGCAGACGATCTGGAGCCGTCCGCAAGACATGACGCACGACTTCTACAGGCCAGCCTGCGTGTCGCGCTTCAGGGCCGGGCTGAATCGCGCAGGCGAACTGGTGGCGTGGCGCAACCTGTCGGCCAGCCAGTCTGCCGTTGCTGCATCGCTCAAGCGTAATTACGGCATCCCCGACCCGCTGTGCGACCGCACCACGGTGGAGGGCGCGTTCGACCAGCCCTATGAGTGGCCCAATCTGCGGGTCGCGCAGACCACAGTCGAACTGCCGGTTCCGGTTGGGTTCTGGCGTTCGGTGGGGCATTCGCACCAGGCGTTTTTTGTCGAGAGCTTCATGGACGAACTGGCCGCGGCCGCAGGCAAGGATCCGGTGGAGTTCCGGGCGGGTCTGCTCGAGCATCATCCGCGGCATCTTGCCGTGTTGCGGCGTGCCGCCGTACTTTCGAACTGGGGGCGTCCGCTTGCGCGAGCCCCTGACGGCGCGGCCTGCGCACGCGGCATTGCACTGCACGAGGCGTTTGGCAGCATCGTCGCGCAGGTGGCGGAGGTTTCGATCGGTGCGAACAAAACCGTGTGCGTGCGACGGGTGGTCTGCGTGGTCGATTGCGGTACGCCCGTGAACCCGAACCTGATACGCCAGCAGGTGGAAGGCGGCATTGTGTTCGGCCTGTCGGCGGCCTTGTACGAAGCTATCACGATCGATCATGGGCAGGTGCAGCAGCAGTACTACAGCGACTTCCCAATCGTACACATGGACGACTGCCCGGTTATCGACACCGACATCATGTCGAGCGAGGGGGAGCCTCAAGGAGTGGGCGAAATTGCCACGCCGCCCATCGCGGCGGCCGTGGCCAATGCGATTTTTGCACTGACTGGGCAGCGTTTGCGTACGCTGCCATTGCAACTAGCGTGAGTGGTGGGAGAGAACATGCTAACGCTCGACATCAACGGCAAGAAGGTGATGGTGAAATCGGACCCGGCTACACCGCTGCTTTGGGTGCTGCGGTGTGAGCTGGGTATGACGGGAACCAAATTCGGTTGCGGAATCGGCGTGTGCGGAGCCTGCACGGTGCATCTGGATGGTGCGGCCCAGGTGTCGTGCCTGGCTGTCATCTCCACGCTGGGCAACAGCAGAATCACCACGATAGAAGGACTCGGAGGTGCCGAGGCCGTCGCGCTCAAGGCTGCCTGGAGCAACATCGACGTGGTGCAATGCGGTTATTGTCAGAGCGCGCAACTGATGGCGGCCTCGGCGCTTCTGAAGCAAAAGCCAACGCCGAGCGACAAGGACATCAACGACGCGATGTCGAACGTGGTGTGCCGTTGCGGTACCTACCCGCGCATCCGGGCGGCTATTCATGAGGCCGCTCGAAAGAAGACCGGGTAAAGCGTGAGTGCTTATTCGTGTCTATGCGTGACTAGGATTTGGCGGTGGGAACGGGTTGACGCGTGGATAAAAAGCCTTGCGGATAGTCGATGAGGCGGGTTGGGTTCGGTGCCTGTTGCAGAAGCGAACCGTACTGTGCGCCGCTTCGCGCGCCACCTACGATGGCCGCCATGGCCTGTCGGTCGAGTTCGACACTGTCCGGAAGATCCTTGATTGCGATGATAGCCATGGCTGTTCCTTATGTCGTGATCGGTGGCTGAGTGGAATGACGGCGGAGATTTTCCGCATGTGCCGGAGCGCCGGAAAATCCAAAAGGATTGCTCCGAAACAGTATAGACAATGCATCGCTCGCACGTGTTTTGCTATGCACGGATGCGACCAGCGTGGTGACCATGAAGTGATGGGTTAAAACCAACACAATAAGGCGATGCTGTCAGAAGCGGCACAACACCTGTGTGGTGCAGAGCGATCTTGTGACATTGTTGTGTAATCCTGAATTGCGGAAGGCATGGGTGCGGACTAGTATCGATCGTGAGCATGTAACTTCTTACGACAGGTTGATTACCGTTTATCGGGAGCTGCGTGGCTTTAAAAAAATGGCAAACCTTGCGCATGCGATTAGCGAATTCCAGAACGGCGAGCTGTCGCAAGATGACTTCATTGCACAGCTCGACAGCACGCTGACGAAGGACAGTGTTGGTTCGGCGCGGCTACTGGAGATATTGGGTGAAGCACATACACACATGCCGCTGCCCCCGGCGGTCTACGCGGAAGTTCAGCGGAGGATCGAGCGGCTGAGCGGTACCAATCTGACGCTGGGCGGCGGCGAGACCCGCGTGCAGACAACGCCCCGATATCCCGCGTCCCCTGCGAGTGGCCAGACGCGATCTGCAGGCAGCACGGGTCAAGCGGGACAACCGAGTCAATCGGCTCAACCCGGACAGGCAGGTGCGCCTTCCGACGCTCAACCCACCACCGGTTCCGGGCCTGTCAAAGGCGTTGGCGATACGCTCAATAACCGCTTCGTGCTGGAGGAGTGCCTTGGCGTCGGAGGCATGGGCACCGTCTACAAGGCACTTGACCTGCGCAAGCTGGAAGCATCGGACCGCAAGCCCTACGTCGCTATCAAGGTCCTCAACGTACAGTTCCGCGGCAATCCCCAGTCGCTGATCGCGCTGCAACGCGAAGCCAAGAAAGCCCAGGTGCTGGCACACCGCAATATCGTCACCGTCTACGACTTCGACAGGGACGGTGCAGTCGTCTATCTGACGATGGAATATCTGTCTGGCAAGCCGCTCAGCCGTCTCTTGCGCAACAAGAATTTCAAGGGCATGCCGTACGACGCGGCGCTGCCAATCGTCAAAGGCATGGCCAGCGCGCTCGCCTATGCGCACGAGCATGGTTTCGTGCACTGCGACTTCAAGCCAGGCAATGTGTTGCTGACGGACAAGAGCGACGTCAAGGTGATCGACTTCGGTATCGCCCGGGCATTTCAGCGGCCTGATGAGGAGAGCGATGCAACCGTGTTCGATCCGGGCACGCTCGGCGCGTTGACGCCTGCCTATGCGAGTCCCGAGATGCTCGAGCACCTCGAGCCCGATCCGCGTGACGACGTGTACGCGCTCGGCTGCATTGTCTATGAGTTGCTGACGGGACATCACCCGTTCGGCCGGCTCGCGGCCACCCAGGCCCGCAACGCCGATCTCAAGCCACAGCGTCCCGAAGGTTTGGGTACGCGCCCGTGGCGGGCCCTGCGCGGCGCGCTCTCCTTCGATCGCCGTACGCGCATGCCAACCGTCAACCGGTTCGTCAGCGAATTCTCGGCCCAGCCGCGCATCACAAAACAGCGCATGCTGATTGCCGGGGGGGCTGCGCTCGCGGGGCTGGGCGTGGCCGCTCTCGGATTGCTCTGGTACCGGACGCCTGGCAATTCTAACGGTGCGCCGAGTACAGCTTCAGCACCACTGATTGCGGCGGCGCCGGCAACGTCGAAAGCGGTGACCGATCGTGTGCACACGCCAGCGCCGCAAGCTGCGTTGGCGTCAGGGGTGGCGTCGTCGTTAGCCGCGGTGTCGGCGCCGCTTCCACCTACACTCGCATCGGTCGCCACATTGCTTGCGCACATGCCGTGTTCTGCACTCGCCGCCTCGGTACAGGGTCATGCGGTAAAAGTGCATGGATTCGTGCCGCAGGCAAACGGGATCATCACGCTCAAGGATCGTCTGAGTGCGCTACCGGGCGTGAGCACGCTGAATGTCGACGTGACACCGGTTGCGGCGGACAAATGCGATGTCATCCAGTTCGTAGCGCCATACTGGACACGCAACTGGCAGGCTGGCCACCCCGCCGCGCTTCAGGTGAAAGCGACTGGCGGACAACTCGCGGAGGGCGATCCTCTGGTGGTCAGCTTGACGACTCCCGACTACGAGTCGTACGTGAATATCGACTACTACCAGTTAGACGGCAGTGTCGTGCATATGGTGCCTGGTCCGCGGGCGCCAGATAATCAGGCGCCCGCGAATTACGCGGCGACCGTCGGCGGCGCAGGGGACTGGATGATTGCCAAACCGTTCGGAACCGAACTGGTGGTGCTGCTGGTCACGCCGGCGCCGCTCTTCAACGCACTCCGGCCGGAAAGCGAAGCGCGCGCGGATTATCTGCGCGCACTGGACACACGTCTCGCACAGATCGCGGGAAAGTACGGTGCGGATCACATCGTGGCCGACGTCACTCAGATCAACACGCAGCCCCGCAAGCAGTGACAGCCGCGCAACGCGGCCCCCTTCGACATCGCGGCTCATCTCTGCTGCTTTCGCTTACTTCAGATCTTTGACAACCCGGAAGCCGTTCTGCGACTGGCGCACGCTTTCGCTGTACTTAAAGCGCGTCGAAGCGAGCATGTAGTCGGCGCCTTCGAGCCACGAGCCGCCACGAATGACGCGCATGTTGCAACCGGACGCATCCCAGATACGACCGTCTGCCGGGGCGTCCTTGTACGAACTGTGCCAGCAGTCGCTCACCCATTGCCAGACGTTGCCACCCATGTCGTACAGACCATAGGGGTTCGCCGCGAATGTTCCAACGTTTTCCGGCCCCGTCTCGTGCCAGGGGTCTCCGCAGCCCTTGCAGTTCGCGTTGCCTTTGCGCATCTGATCGCCCCACCAGTATGGCGTCGAGGTGCCACCGCGCGCAGCGTATTCCCATTCGGCTTCGGTGGGCAGGCGATAGGGTTTGCCGGTCGCCTTGCTGAGCCACTTGAGGTACTGCTGGACGTCGTCCCAACTGAGATCGCGAGCGGGCGCCTTTGTACCCGAAGCGTTTTCGCTCGACAGCTTCGGGCAGGCGTTGGCCGTCACGCAGGCATTCCATTGTTCGACAGTCACGGCGTATTTGCCGATCGCAAACGGCGCGCCGACCGCGACATGATGCGGCGGCCGCTCCGAGATGTCGCCCGCATTGCTGCCCATCGTGAACGAGCCAGCGGGTAGCGGCACCATCACTGGGCAAGCTGCGCAGTCCTTACTCTCGCCGACTGCTGAACCGGCGGCCGTAGAATTAACCGGCGCCTTGGGCGCAGCGGCGACAGGCGTGGGCGGCGTCGCAGGGGCAGGTGCGGGTGCAGGTGCAGGCGCGGCACTACTCGCCACAACCGCGTGACCCGGTTGCGCCGCGGCTACCTGAGCTTTCGATGCGGCGGGTGGCGCGGGCGCCGCAGTTGCGGGCGCAGCACTCGGCGGCGCTGACGCGGCGGCCTGCAAGCGCTCGATCCGTGCCTTCGCGAGCGCTGCAAAGCGGCCGTCGGGGTAGGCCTTCAGGTAGGCCTGGTAATCGCTAGCGTAGTTGCTGTTCTTGATCGAATCCCAGAACGTCAGTTCGTATTGTTCGCTGCTGTCTTTCGGCATGATGCCGCGGCTGCGCACGGAGACAATCGCTGCGCTGGCAAGCTCCGCACTTTGCTGGCTTGCCACGGCGTTACCCGGATAGCGTGCGAAGCGAAAGTTGCCGGCAAGCGACGACACAGACCAGGGTCTTTGCTTATCGCCGGTATCGGCGCGCACGGCTCGCTCAACGTCACGAATGATCCCGTCGATGTCGCGTTCCGGTGCATTGCCGAGCGCGCGCAAAAGCGCGCGCGTATAGACGCCATGGCTGAGACCGTCGGCGGCAAACCCGCCCGGGGCTGAAGCGTAGGCGATAAAAGTCTGCTGAGGCAGCGGCAAACCTGGCTTTTGGGTATCGGCGGAATGGAATGGGTTTTCCAGGCAGGTATCGAGTATGACCACATTGGCTTTGTGGACGCGGGGTGCAGACATCGCTGCAAGCACGCTGCTCAAACCGATTCCATTGACGAGCAGAGAGGCGGGGGAGCGGGCGTCGATACCCTCAGGTACCAGGATCGTTTCGTTGCCGACCTGCAGACCGTGCCCGGCAAAATAGAAGAGGCCGACACCACCGCTCGCAAGACGCGTGTGAAACGCGGCGAGCGCCTGCTGCATCTGTTGCGGGGTCCCATCCGTGAGGACGTTCACCTCGAAGCCTAGCGACGCCAGCAGCGCGCCCATGCTGCTGGCGTCGTTGATTGCATTGCCAGGCGAAGTGGCTGCGCTATCGCTATTGCCAATGACGAGCGCAACGCGCCGCTCGGCCGTACCTTCCACGGATCGTGCTGTCGTCTGAAGAATCGCGCTGCTGCCAGCTTGCGTGACAGCGTTGGCATCCGTCCACGACACGTGTAGGGCCCCGGCTATGCATACGAGCAGGAATTTTCGCCACATATTCAAATCCTGGTTGTCCGTACCGAACCTGCTTCCCGATGAAACAACGATAGCACGCGCTACATGTGTCACAAGGTTAACGAATGGTTCGTTTCTTTTTGTGAAGTTACGTTCTAAGCTAAAGGACGAAATACGAGCTCCGCTCTCCCGAAGGAGGCGCAACATGCCAGTAAGAACAGCGCTCAGTGTTCTGGCCGTGATCTGCCTGACGGCAGCGGCGCCAGTCCCGCATCAGTCGCCGTCGCCGCCCGGCGCCGAGGAATACATCATCTGGCCACCCGACGGCGCCGTGATTCACGGCGGCAAGCTCTGGGTGAGAATGGGCTTGCGCGGCATGGGGATCTGTCCGAAGGGCGTCAGCTTTCCCAATAGCGGGCATCATCATCTACTGGTCGATACCGATCTTCCTCCGCTCGACCAGCAGATCCCCTCCGATCGCACTCACCTGCACTACGGTGCAGGCGAAACCGACGCGCGCGTCGAACTCGCACCGGGCACCCATACCCTGCAGCTTCTGCTTGGGGATGAGAACCACGTGCCGCAGGTTCCCGCGGTGTATTCGAAAAAGATCACCATTTACGTACGTTAGGACCGCTTTGTATGCTTCGGTCCGAGAAGACGGGGGGCACGCACGATGAAGAAGATAATCGCTCTCGCTGCATTGGCCGCCACGGTCTGGCTGAGTGCTGCCTTTGCGGCTGGCACGCCGTCGCCGCCAGGCGCATTCTGCTATATCGGCTATCCGAACGAAGGCCAGACGATGGCTGCGGGCAAACCGTTTCGCGTGTGGTTCGGGCTGCGTAACATGGGCGTGGCGCCCAAAGGCGTCAATTACCCGAACACTGGACACCACCACTTGCTGATCGATACCAGCCTGCCCCCATTCGATCAGGAGATTCCTTCCGATCGTAACCATTTGCATTTTGGCGCGGGCGAAACTGAAACGACGTTGGTTCTGCCGCCTGGGAAGCACACGCTTCAGCTATTGATGGGCGACTACATGCATATGCCGCACGACCCACCGGTCTACTCGAAGAAGATCACGATCTACGTCAAGTAACTACATCAATGATGTGTCGGGCGTTATCTGTTGGTGCGACGCCAACGGTGTGAACGGATCGTGTTGGAATGCGGCCATCACATGGTGGCTTGCCTAACCCGACGGCGCACGAGGCTGCTTCCTTCGACTTCCTGAATAGCGGCGTGATTTCAAGCGGTTGAGTGCTTTGCCCAGGCAGCAGCGGCGTCATGGCACGGCCTGTGCATAAGATGGGTGCGAGCAGACACGAGATGCTTGCACCCTCGACACCGGAGAACCGCAATGAACACGCTCATGATTTCAGACCTGGCCGTCACAGAAGAACTCGACCGCAAGACGATGCGCGTTGTGCGCGGCGGTCTGACGGCAGGCGGCCTGATGTCCTCGTTTCCTTCCCTTAGCCAGTTCAAATTCGGCAATGGCATCACGATCGGCGCTTCGCAACTGATCAATCAAGGCCTGAACATCGACAACGTCAATGGCATGGACACGGCCTTCGCGACTGACATGTCTTCGACGATCACCCCGCATCAGTCCGCCAATAACAGCATCACGCTGATCTGACAGCTGCGTTCCGGCTACAGGGCGCAATCAAAACGCGCCTGCAGCTGATCGTTCTGTCCATACAGCCGCGCTTACTGGAGAAAATCGTGTCTGCCTTGTTCTGTCTGGCAGCGGGTCATCGCACGCCGGTTGCGGCAGCGACGCAAGAAAGTACCTGCAGCCGTGTGCACGTCGAGCATCGAAGCTCAGCGCTGCGGGTGCTGGGGGCCACGACGCTGTGTGCAGTACTGCTATGCGGTTGCGTCGACGTCAGCATGCCCGCCTATCAGCGCCCCGATACGCCGGCGAAGGATTCATGGTCGAACGGGAGCGTGGCCGTATCTGCCGCCGAGACGATCGAGCCCGACTGGTGGAAGACCTTCCAGGACCCGTATCTGAATTCGTTGATTGCGAAAGCGATAGCAGGCAATTTCGACATCAAGATTCTTGCCGCACGTATCCAGGTGGCGGGTGCCCAGATCGGCGAGGCGCAGGCGGGCGCGCTGCCTACCCTGGACGCAGGCGCTGGCGGCAACTTCCAGAAGAGCACAGGCGTGCCGTTCCAGCAGCAGTACATGCTGGGGACCCAGGTCAATTGGGACATCGACATCTGGGGCAAGGTCGAGAAAGGCGTGCAGGCACAGAAAGCCGAGTTTCATGCGACGGAAGCGGATTGGCGTGCGGGGTATCTGGAACTGGTTTCCAACGTCTCAGTGACCTATTTCCAGATTCTTCAGTACGACGATCAGATTACTCAACAGGAGAAGACGCTGGCCACTAACCGGCAGATACTCACGATCTACGAGGGTCAAAGCCATAGCGGCCTGATTCCTCAAACCGTCGTTATGCGCCAACAGGCCGAAATTAACCGGTTGACGAATGAGTTGCTGGAACTGCGCCGCTCGCGCGATCTCGCGAACAATGCGCTTGCCACGCTGGTTGGCGTGCCTGCGGGCGAGTTTCAGCTACCGGACGGGCACTTGCAGCAACGCGTCCAGTTGCCGCCGGTCCCCGCCGGGTTGCCCGCCCAGCTGCTGGCGCGCCGGCCCGACGTCGTGGCCGCGGAATTCCGCGTGCTCGAAGCCTATGACCTCGTCGGTCAGGCGAAGCTTGCCCAACTGCCCACTATCAGTCTGACGGGGCATGCCGGCACCGCGAGCTTTGCGCTGTCCTCCCTGCTGAAGGCGTTCACGTATGGCTTGATGCCTAGCATCGATTTTCCGGTTTTCGATCCCGGCGTGCGCGCCCACGTGAAGACAAGCAAGGCACAAGGCGATCTCGCCGAGCAGCAGTATCGCCGCACGGTGATGGGTGCATTCGAAGAGGTCGAGAACGCGCTCGTCAATCTCGACTCGCATCGCAAGCAACGTGTGGAACTGCAACAGGAAGTAGCGCGGTTACGCCTCGTTGCCGACCAGATCGAAGCGCAGTTGAAGGAAGGCGTGGTGTCGCAGCTTGAAGTGTTCGAGACGGAACGCACGCTGCTAGAGGCGCAACTCGCTCTGCTGGCCAATCATCAGCAGATTCTCTCGGACACCGTGCTGCTCTACAAGGCGCTGGGCGGTGGCTGGCCTGCGCTCGATGTGCAGGCCGAAGTGAAGGAAAACTAAGGGAATACTCAGGTAACGCGTAGGTACACGCAGACAACATCAAGGCAAAGACAACACAGGGGGCAAACGGCTAATTGACTCCCGCGATGCGTGTCTTACAATTTGATTGTCATCGCCCGTCCGACGGTTCGTCGCGCCAAAGCATTCGCGCCGCGGGTTTCGCCGGCCCTCGCTGAACCATTCGTGGCAGCAGCGAATCAACGCTTCGTGATGAAGACAAATGAATCCCGGCGAGGCTCCAATTGCAGAGTTGAGGGTGACCCACGAACGCGAGTTCGATGTGGTGCTCTCGTCTGTCTCGCACCCAGAGCTGGGGACGATCCGTATCGGCGATAGCCTGTTCGCAGTCGGTCGCGGCGAGTCTCCCTTTACCGGCTACCCTGACGAATTGATCTCTGCGTTGTCGCGCAGGCATGCCAGAGTCTTCGTCGAGCACGGTGTCGCTTATGTCGCCGATCTCGACAGCAAGAACGGCACGACTGTCAACGGCACAAGCGTGCGGCAGACGCCGCACCGCCTGCGCGACGGTGACGAACTCTGCTTTGGCGGCACGTTGTGCTATCGCGTGGGCATTCAATCACGTGCGCAGGTCGAAGCCTACACAGCACAACCCGTCACCCTCGCGCTCATTCCCGAGCGCGGCGACCTTGGGCTTCAGCCTATTGAAGTCCACACCTTCCCATTTCTCGTCAGCAAGATCGACGAACTGTTCTCGCGCTACAAGACGCGCTATCCGCATCAGGTCAATTACATTTCGCGGCGTCACGCCCACATTTTTCTAAACGCGGGCGTTCCGTGCATCGAGGATCTCGGCAGTACGAACGGTACTTTTGTCGCCGGAAAGCGGCTCGAGGCATCGGCAGTTTCCCTACATGACGGCGATGTCCTTGCATTCGGCGGGGACCACTTCGTCTACAAGGTGCAATTGCAAAAGGCGTCCGACCTCGAGGCTACTGTGACCGCGATATCCGTTTCCGACCCTACACAGTGCGAACTGCTCGATACCGACAAGACCACCTTCGTTGGTGCCGCACATTCATTTCTCGAGATCTTTTGCGTCGATCAGGTCACGCAGCGAGAGGATGAGGTCAATGAGGCGGTCTCCCACGTTCCACACGCAGCGGATCACGATGCACGGTCCGTGGACAGCCCGCATAAATGGCGCGTGTTCGCTGCCGAATGGATGCGCATGTTCTCGGGCGGCGATCGCACCGCGATCCGGCGCGGCGCGGCGTGGGGAGTCGCGGGCCTGGTGCTGTTGCTGGTCGTGGCGATTACGCTCTATATGAGAGGCTCGTCGCAACGTGAGGTGAAGGCGCTGCTGGCGGAAGGCAACTATTCCAATGCCGTCACGCGGGCGAACCGGGATCTCAAGGGTCATCCTGCCGATGCGCCCATGGAGGCGCTCGCGAGTGAAGCGCTGATGAAGGCGTCTGTGCCCGAATGGCTTTCGGCATTGCGCAGAGGTAATTTCGATCAGGCGGCGGCGACGCTCGCCGGTGCAAAGGTCCAGGCCAGGCCCAATCCTGACGCGAGGCCACTCGTCGATGAGCTGGCGTGGGTGGGGGATCTGGAACAGTTCGTCGTGGGTAGAGGTGGCTCACAAGCGCCCATCCGGATGAACGCGGACGAGGACCGCATCACCCAGCTCCTTGCGCGTTGGAACGCCGACCCGCAAGCACATCAACACGCGCTGGACCGGATTTCGTCATACGTGCCCGAGTTCGCCGAGCCGTACGCGCTGGCGATGAGTCACCTGCGTGCGCTGCAGCGCGACAACTCCGTGTATCTGCCGGCGATCGCGCGATTGAACGCGGCCATCGCCACCGATCTGCAACAGGGCAACTTCGACACGCTGCGGGCGATGTTTAGCGACTACGCCGAGAAATACCCGCGTCTTGCGGGTCTTGACCCACTGCGAGCGGACCTGCAACGATACGCGGCGCTCGCTGACGAGGCGCGTGCGCGCAAGCTCGGTCCCCTGTTGTCACTGATGAAATCCGCGCACTTTGCGACGCCGTCGTTCCAGCAACAGTACCGGTTGTTCGCCGCGACGCAGCTTCCTTCGGATGCGGTGATACGTCAGCACGACCTCGTCGCCGCGGCGTGGCAGCGCGGTGATGGGCAGCAAGCGCTCGCCGGCTTGCAGTCGATGCCGCCTTCGCCATGGTCCGACGTGCTCGCCCGGGAGCAGGCGCATAAGCAGTCTGTGTTCGATCAATTCGGTGCGCTGCAAAAAATGCGCGGCACGAAGGACTACGACCAGCAACTGCTGACGTTCTATGGCGCGCTGGACGCCACCGACGACACCTGGTTCATGCAGGCCATCAGCACCGACGTGTCCTCGATCCGCGACAAGGCGCTGGCCCGCGCTCAGGACGGGCTCACGCACGCGCAGGCCCTGTGGCGTCAATATCGCGAGAACGGTGCGATTGGGGGCACCCAGCGGCTCGAGGCGGGCATCTCCGCACAGTTTCGCAACCAGGCCAGAACGCTGTCGGAAGCGCAGTCGGTGGCTCAACAAGGGATGCGCATCTATACGCAGTTACGCGCCGACCATTCCGGCGACTGGGACAGCCTGCTCGCCGCGATTAACGCCGAGGTGGAATTGCAGCGCCGTTCGCTGCAGGAGTTGCGCATGGTACTGGACCCGGATTTGTTGCGGGCAAAGCTCGCCCTGATCGGAGGCACCGGCAGTGAAGCGGGAAATTCACCTTAAGCCGCTTGCCGAGGCGCTGGAAGATCACAGCGCCGAAGGTATCGCGATCCTGACCGCGGAACCGGTGCGGTTGGCACGCGCGCTCGTGCTCATCATGGTCGGGCTCGTGATCGCCGGTCTGCTGTGGTCGTTTTTCGGGCGCGCCGACGTGATCGTGAGTGCACAAGGCACGCTTGCGCCCGAATCGGAGGTGCGCCGCTTCTACGCGCCCATCGACGGCGAACTCGCAGATCTCTACGTGGCCGAAGGACAACCGGTCTCGAAGGGGGATGTGCTGGCGCGCCTGAACGCCCGTGGCGCGATCGAGGCGGCGAGCAACGCCTTGCAGGCACAGCTCAAACTCGAGGAGGCTGAGCGCGAGTGGCGCGAGTTTCCCGAAAAGAAGGCGCTGATGGAGCGCAAGGCTGCAGCACTGAAGGAACAGATGGAAGTGGAATCCAATCTGCACCAGAACCGCATGTCTGAGGGGACGACCAAGCTCGCCGAAGGACAGCGGGCGCTGCTCGAAGAGGCGCGCAGCAATCTCGACAACGCACGGCATGCACGCGATGCGGCACGCGACGAACAGGATAAATATGTGCGGCTGTTTGCGCAGCCGGGCGGCGGTGGTGTCGCTGAGCTCCAGGTCGAAGCGAAGAAAAACGCTTACCAGGAGGCGGAAAACGCCTACCGGGTAGCGCAATCGAAACTCTCCGAACTGGACTTCCAGTTGAGCCACGAATATGCACAGGCCAATGCACAGCTCGCCACGAGCGGCGAACAAGCCACCGACCTGCAGATTCAGTACGATTCCGCGGTACGCGATATCGCCACCGCCGAAGACAAGGTGCGGCTGGAACTGCAGAGTGCCCGCCTCGTGGCGGACGCCGCTGCGCGAATTCGCTTCGAGAATATCGACAAGGACAACTTCCTGTTGATCGTCGCGCCGGTGTCTGGCGTCGTCACGGATGTGACCTCGACGCAACCCGGCGACAAGGTGCAGGCCAACACGCCGCTCGGGGCGATCGCGCCGCAGGATGCAAGACCGGTGCTGAAGGTTGAGATTGCGGAGCGCGATCGAGCTTTTCTGCATGAAGGTCAGTCCGTCAAACTGAAGTTCAATGCGTTTCCGTATCAGC